>Ga0163153_10003573_pt1 | contig 20599 bp, 17 predicted proteins | sample OliLakLV19MP6IB1_FD_148629 | JGI IMG/M metagenome (GOLD analysis project Ga0163153, IMG submission 148629) | Freshwater microbial mat bacterial communities from Lake Vanda, McMurdo Dry Valleys, Antarctica - Oligotrophic Lake LV.19.MP6.IB-1 | ecosystem: Environmental > Aquatic > Freshwater >...
TTCTATCCTTTTGCCTGTTCACCACTTGCCGCAACGCCAAACCGGTGAGTGTCTAGCTGCCTGCGCAGCGATGGTACTCGCCTACTGTGGGCGTCCAACGGCCTATAATCGACTATACTGAGCAATGCCATAGATGATAACGTTACGCAGGCATTTACACGAGAAGTAAATTATCATCTATGAGCTATTGCGGTATATTAAAGCAATTAAAGGTTCAAGATTTTGGCGCGCCGTTTTCCAATCTGCGTAGGCTGGACCGCTTCGGGGTCAATGTGATCATCAAGAACGGCGACTTTGATCAACTCTACCGCGAACTTTCCCGCAATCATCCTTGTATTGCGTCTGTGCAAACAGCCGAGTTGCCTCATTGGAACAAGCAGCGTAGCGAACATGCCGTGGTCGTTGTCGGCATGGATCAGCAACATATTTACCTCAACGATCCTGGATCGCCCATTGGCCGGCTACAGGTTCCCCGTGGCGACTTCGATCTGGCCTGGTTGGAGCAAGACGAACTCTACGCCGTTATCATTGCCTAGTCTGAGAATCATTCATGTCACGCATGTGACTGCGTTGAGTACTCGATCTAGGTTGTCTGCGTTAGCGCCCGATGACGGGTAAATACAATCTGTAGCCTACGAAGATATTCATATTTGCGGTTGCAGCGTTGCCGCTGCTATCCGTCGCCGTCAATGTAACGATGTGTTGCCCCTGCGCAAGTTTGGTCAGCACTGCGCTCCCGGTCCCCAGATTTCCATCGCGGTTTGATGTCCAGTTCAGACTGCTTTCTCCCAACGACTTTGTGCGGATAACAGATTTCCTTGAGTAAACAACCTTCTACTTTTGAATCAAGGGGAGGTAGATAACTTTCGAAATCACCGTTCGGGCACTAGCAACATCAAATAAGTCCGGACTGCCTTGACTTGTAGCAATCACTTTTAGTTCGTCTACAATACCAGCTTCAGCGTCTTGTGGTAGAGTGACGCTGATGGAAATTTCTTGGCTTTCACCCGGCGACAGGCTAATATTAGCCGGTACACCATGTAAATCAGCCCATCCTTGGCGGGATGAAACAGTGAGTGTATACGCATCAGGCTTGTTACCAAGATTTTGTATAGTGAAGGAGTACATAGCCTCTATACCAGGTGTCGCCAGCACCTCACCTGGCCCGGTTACGTTGACCCAATAGGGTGAAGGCTGCTGTTTCCAAAGGTCCTTGGGTGGTTCATTAAGCAGCCTATCATTTGAAAGAATTCGAGGATTCGAGAAGCTATTTAAAACCGAAGATTTACCAATATCTCCACCAATGTAGACTAATTTATTCCAGTCGGAATATCCCTCAAATGTACCTGTAAATACAAGGTCACCGTTAATATCAACAGGAATTATATTGGTTTCCCCTGGAACTGAGTCACAATTCCAATCGATCGGTGCATTTGCGAATTCTACATAGGTAATTTCTTTGCTGGGACAGTGCCATCGTGTGCCATACGTAGTCGAAGAACTTCCATTGATCCCAAAGTTTTCATTGAGGTGGCTTTCCTTCAAAGCCGGTAGAACGGCAGATGAATAATCAATTTTGCCTTCCTCTCCGTTGTACCAAAGGCCCTTAAACGCGAACAAATAATTCATGATGCTAAGATAGTTTGGCTTATTATTAAGATCATCATCTCCCCCATGTCGAAGACCTAAGTTGTGGCCTAGTTCATGCATAAACTTTCCGGCCTGTATAATTACTACATCAAAAGTATTGAGAATAATCAGATCATCCCCCGGAGAACCTTCAAAAATATTATCGATGTCTCCTGGAATTTCACCTATCCCACCTACATTGGGGTACTGCGGTATTTGTAGATCATGTGCATAGACAGCATAGTGAAAAATTCCTCGACGCTCTGACCGAAAATTATCATCTTTGAACTGAGAAAACTTGTCTAGAGATGAAATACTGACATCAGGTAAAGGATTGGAGTGACTCAGGGCACCCCATAAGCCTGGTACGCCAGGCAAGGGTCTCATTGTGCTTTCAGGACCGTTATCAACATGAAGGTTAATCCCTGCAAGATTAAATGCATTGATAACTAAGTCTATAGCCTCCTTATCAGGCTGATGACGATGACCCCAACATAAAGTTTTAATGCAACCAGGACCAGGATCCTGCATATAATCAATTTCTACGAATATATCTGGACGGTCTGGATCGGCCCCCATAGCTGGCAAATCAACGCCATTATGCCCATGAAGTTCCCAATCATCACATAATCCGTCACGATCCCTATCAGAACAGTTCATCGATGGCGCAAAAACGGTGATAAAACTGTTCCGAGTTTGCGAGTTTGAGCCTCCAGGACCAGACATAGTCAGTGTAACCTTATAAGTTCCTGCTGCTATATAGATATGATGATGGTTTGATGCACACGAAATCCTCGTTTCTCCATCCCCATAGTCCCAAATGCAACTCGTAATGTTACCAGTCGAGTTATTTTGGAATGAGACATTGAGGGGTGCATTTCCACTGACTGGTGAAGCGGTAAAATCGGCAATTGGCGCCTGACTGCCTGAACACGACACATCACATGAGTTGATCTGTTCCCAATTGTCATAGGGATCATTATCAAGGATGATATAAAGCCTTGTTGTGCTACAACCATATCCTGCATAGCACCGTTCATCCCTTTGAATTAATTGAGGGTTTGCAATGCGATAATAGGCTCCATCCACAAGCGGGGACTGCTGAGGTGGTAGATCAGAATAGACCAACTCGATAAAGCTAGGATTACCACTACATGGGACGAGAATTTGTGGACCAATTTTGTGTAGTTGGCCGCAGGTGTAGTTGCCGGTCTGTGGCGTGACAGTGATACTAACCGTCGCCACGTTAGAATCAGTCTTGCCATCATTCACCTTAAAGGTGAAGCTGTCAGAACCACTGAACCCATTCGTGGGCGTGTAGGTGAAGTTTGGGATTGTCCCGCTCAGTTGGCCGTTGGCAGGATTGCTGACGAGGATATAGGTCAACGGGTCGCCGTCGGCATCGGATGCTGTGAGCGTGATGCTCTTTGGGGTGTTTTGCGGCGTGGTGACAGTCTGACTGTTAGCCACGGGCGATCTGTTCGGTGGCGGTGGTGTGCCGGTGAAATTCATATTAGATGCATTAGGCGGCACGGTCACCGAACGCGAAGCAGGGGAGAAGGTGTAGCCAGTCTTGCCAGGCGTCAAAGTATAGGTTCCAGCAGTCAGGCCAGGGAGGGTGTAATTACCGTTGGCGTCGGTCGCGGCGGTGTGCCCTGCACCGTCAGATATGGTTATACCTGAAATTGGATTGTTGTTAGCGTCGATCACTTTACCAGAGACAAACGAGGTTTGGTTTAGTGTGTAGTTCACCACCAAACGTGCAGTATGATTACTGTTCTTCTCGCGCTCCCAGCCATATACCCGCCGGGCAGTATTGCTCGGAACGGCGGAATCACTTTTGGTAATAATCGTCAAGGCATTGCCGCTTGCCCAACCGGGTAGGTTCACGATCTCTTGGATAATAGACGCCAGATTTGGACTGCTTCGGCTTTGTCCAAAACTCCAGGGATCAGAAATGGTCCAAGGCACAAAGGTGGCCGTCAAGGGACGGTTGTCTGGGCGGTCTGTGTTCGTAAATGTAGTGGAATTTTCTGAGCGCTGGCCGAAGAACTTGACTACAATCACACTCGTATAGGGACCGTCAACGGTGAACTCCAGATGCGCCTCGTTGATCGTGGCACCAGCAGGAATCTGGACGTTCTGGAAACGAAAGCCGGAGATAATTAAACTACCATTGCTGCACTGCCCAAAGTAGGTTTCGTTTGAGGTAGTAAAATAGGAGCAGGCGTTGTCGATGCCGGCATCGTCGCTCCCCTGAATGACCGGTACAGTAATCGTGTTGCCAGTTGACGGCGTGACAATGATATTTACTGTTGCTATGTTAGAATCCGTCTGGCCGTCATTGGCCTTGAAGGTAAAGCTGTCGGAGCCACTAAAACCTGTATTTGGTGTGTAAGTGAGATTAGGTACAACGTCGCTCAATACACCATGACTCGGAATGGTGGTAGAGCAGATCGCCGTCTGGATCTGACGCGGTGAGCGTAATATTTTGGGCCGTGTTTTGCGCCGTGGTAACGCTCTGGGCGTTTGCCACAGGCGGTGTATTGACCGACATAACATATACGGTGCTTTGATACGCGCCCACTGTAGTATTGAAGCCGCCAAAGATGTATAGATCGCCATACGCTGTACCAGCCAGATCGTGCAAAGGCTGGGGCAGATCGGCTATCGCCGTCCAATTGCCGAGCGTGCCATCGGCCTGTAAGGGGGCGGAATATACCCCTTTTTGTGAAGCACTGTCCAATCCACCGGCAACATACAGCGCGTTACCGCTGCCTAAGAGCACGTGATTGCCGATTGCTTTGGGGAGAGAAGAAAGGGTATTCCAAGTCCCTACTGTACCATCGGCATTGATCACAGCACTGTACGTTGCGGTGGTCCAACCAGTGCCGAACCAGCCTCCAGCAACATAGATACGCCCGTTGGCAACGACGGCGCCACTAAAGCTAAGCTTTTGGGGTAAGGCAGTGGTGGTATTCCAAGCAGCCAGGGTGCCATCTGCATTGATGGTTGTATAGTAGACAGTATCCTGATTCGCTGCGCCATTATGCCCCCCTAAAACGTACAGGTGATTTCCTACAACCACCGCCATCGGACTGGTCAATCGTACTGGCAAAGGAGTGTTCGGGAGTGGATACCAAGTATCGAGTGTACCATCCGACTTGATGAATGCACGATAAATCACATTCGAGCCACCAGGCCCGCCGATTGGACCGATGACATAAAGATAGTTGTTCGCCGCTACCATGGCGTGATAATGGATAGGCAAACCTATTGCTGTAGTAGTATTCCACGCACTTAGCGATCCATCAGCTTGGAAGGTGGCATAATATACCGTATTGCGGATATTGCCAGAAGGTCCTTCACCACCAGCTAGATATATGCGACCGTTATAGACAACTGCCGGCGCATGACCGAAGGCTTGGGGAAGGGGAGTGGTCGTCGTCCAGTTGCCACTTATCGCATTTTCTGTTACCTGTGCTTGGAGCATCACAAACTGTGATTTACCCAATGAGAATAGAGCAAGTAAAGCAAAGCTTACCAGAAAGACGAAGAGACGACGGTTCATGACAAGCCTCCCTGTGAACGACGCAGCGGCAACGATGGTGTAAGGTTATCAAGAAACCTTTGACCTTGACAGGCGGCAAAGTGCTTGACGCAAGTGGTGCGCGAAAGCAGCTATAATTTGACAAAATGGAAAATTCGAGTTAAAGAAAATGATATAGTTTCTGCATGCAATACTACTATAAGATTCATTGTCCCGTCAATCGACAAACCAACGCTGTTTTATAGAAATTTCATTGCTGAAATAGCAATGAATTGTTGCTCAAATGGCAATAAGTGGGGTTATGGATACCTTCAAAGATTTCAAGACCGCCGTTGACACCTATCTCAAACGCGAAGACCGCAGCCAAGCTTCTTTTGCCAAAAAATTAGGCTACACGCCCGATCAGTTGAATAAGTGGCTATGGGGGTAAATAAAATCCCCTACAAAGTGGTGCGGGATATCTGCAGCATTCTCAAGCTTGACAAACGGCAACAAGTGCGGGTGTTTGCGCTAGCCGGGTATCCGCTGCCGGCATGGGTAGAAGAACTGTTATCAACGCCGTCCCCGATTGTTGGCGAGGATGGATTAGTCTTTGATCCGTCGATCATCGGCCACTATGTGGGTGAATCGCAGGAGCAACACGCGACCGCCGAGGGCAACAAACCCATCCCCGGCGCCGAGAATATCAAGCGGTTTGCGATTGAGCGCGTGCAGGGTTGGGTGCGCATCACCGGTCGCTCGTTCCATAAAACAACCGAAAAAAGGGTTTCAACCTGGCATGGTCGTTTATGGAAAGTAGAGAATGGGAATATCTTATCCTTCGCAATTGAGTTGGACACCGATAGTAGAGAGCTATGTACCTTACTTGTCACCTGCCAAAACGGTGAAGCGGAAGGCTGGTTCTACAGTGGCAGGGACTATCGACGCTTTATCTATGAATTTTGGGCAAAAAAAGCAGATTCGCTCTGACCTTATCAATCATGTTTGTAATATGGTATTTGTTTTCTCCTTGCATTTATACTACACTAGCAACCACTCCTTTGCTTGTATAGCAATGTGCCGGAGCAAGTAATGGATAATCGATTTTTCTGAAGGCACAGGCTTGTTATGACGCAAACAATGATTGCTGAAGACCTCCGGTCAGGTTGTCGAGCGTTAAAACACCTGGCTGGTCGATGCACATTTACTCATTCGGTGAAGCTCCGCCTCAAATTAACAAGATGATTTGTACACGGATTTTCGTAGACAAACGCGGATTAATAATTTATCCACGTGACAACAAACCCGCTGGGGGTCTACGCGAATGATTCGCGTCTAAAGTCAGGCGTCCCTATGGGACGAGGAGTGTGCTACTGCCTGTAAGCGCAACGCGCCAAATGCCGCCGCGCCCAGAGACGATCCGCGGAAGAGGATTGGCTTATGACCGGAGGTTGCGGCGTATTCATCGGCAATCGCCTGCATGGCGTCGTCAGCGTTGGCGCGACCAAGAATGGCGACCGTGCCGCCGCTGCCGCCGCCCGTAATTTTTGCTCCATAGATGCCTTGTGCCGGCCCCGCCTTGCGGGCCAACTTCACGAGCGCATCCGTCCCACCTGAACCTAAGCCACAGGCTGAATAGCTGGCGTGGCTCTGATACATCAGTTCACCTAGTTGCGTTGCATTGGTCAGGCTGTCTCCCTTGAGCAGATTGGCAAAGGTGCGTACACGGAAGTGTTCATAGATGGGGTGGGCGGTCGGTTTGAGGACGGCATAGGTGCGGTTGGGATCAACGCTGGTGACTTTGTCTGTCGTAGTGCCGTACTGAGCCAAAAAATCGGCACCCTTCATCTGCGCCGGTAAGCGTGATGCATACTCATGCTCAAAGCGCGATGGGGTCAGGTTGGATAGATAGCCGTGCCAATCCGAGCCGGCTAATTCCTGTAAAATGCGATAGCCCATAAATGCGCCGACGCGCACCGACCCATAATCGGCCCCAGAAACCGCATGGCGAATGCCTGAGTCAATGCCCCAAATCGCCAGCGCGTTTGGAATGCTCACCAATCCCTGGATTTCCGCCGGCTGACAGAGCAGCGCCAACAACTGATGCGCTTCCCCACAGGCCGCGGTCATCTGATCCATCACTCCACAAGGCGCCCCAACCACAAGATTTTCCACCATCTGGCAAAGAATCGCCAGGTCGCGCCCGGAAATGACAATGTCATAGGCCGCGGCAATAGCCGACATGACCGCCACCTCAATGGCCGCCGAGGAACTGACGCCTTTGCCTTCGGGTACAGCCGAGTGAATGAGAATACGCGCACCACCCGTAAAATGCGCGCCCCGTTCGCGCATGAGCACAAGAAAGGCGCCGGCCGCATAAGCCGCCCAGGCGGTGGCGGCATTACGCTTGAAATAAGCTTGGGCAATCGCATAGCCAATCGGTAGCGTCTCGTCGATAAAGTCGGTGAGCGGCATTGCAAAGATAGCATGATCACTAGAGCGTTCATTCCCTAAACTGACAATCTGTACGGTTGGTTCATCGACACGTTGCAGCGCAACCAGCGTCGCTTCCCCGATCGGCATCTGTAGCACCAGCGACCCCGAATAATCGGCAATGCCGCCCATGAGATCCAGCCGACCCGGTGCGCGCGTCACTACCAATTCGCTGCCTGAATCAAAGAGCGTGCATACAGCCGGTTCTGGGTGCGTATTTAGATGCTGAAGTAGAGTCAGGAAAGTATCGACGTCGGCCAAGTTGTGGGTTGATCCTTGGGTGATTTGGTACATGATTGTGATCCTTATGGGTGGAGATGATTGGGAACTAGAATCTTCCAGGAAGGGGTCGGCGTGGAGTTGGTTGATCTACAGCGACGCTAGAAGCGCCGACCCCTTCCTGGAAGATTTTGAGCTGAGCGATATCACTCTGATTGAAATTTAGCGTGTGTGCTCATGCGAATCAGTCAGCACGTGGGCGTGCTGACTCCTCACTTTGTGCAAATTAGCCCCAGCGGGTTTGCTGATCAAATCAGGTTCCGTTTACGGAGTGCCGCTTGCAACAGCGGCTCGATCTGTTGGCGGATGGCTGGATTGGCATAGCCGACCCAGCCGACATCGGCCTCGACAGTGAGGGGCGCGTTGATCGGCTCGCCGCGTTCATTGGTGATAATCACCCCTAGTTCTCGGGCAATCAATTCAGTGCAAAGATCATAAGGGTGACAGCAGATGCCCAGCGCCAGCCCACGCGCTGCCAACACTTGTTCCAACACCGGCCGAATATCGGCGACAAAGCGATCATGACCGGCCATCAGTTCATAGAGTTGACCACCGGTGCAGATATATTGATCTTCAAAACAATGCGCCTTACCCGGCTGCACGGGTCCCAGCGCGCCACGCACAATCTCCTCATCGATTTCGGCCAGCACTTCACGCGCGCTGGGGAAGAAGCGGGCGATCATGGCGAAACCGTGGGCAATCGTCGTGGCGTTGGAGGGGCGCAGGGTCAGGGGCCGTCGTTCATGGGTTAGGCGGTTGTAGCGTTCGGCTTGTACACCCTGTCCGGCAATCGCCCAGACCATGTCAGAAAGGTGTTGTTTGACCAGCGGAATCTCGGTCTGGATCGCCAACTGGATATCCTGTAAGGAAGTCTCCGGTCCACGATTGGGGGCAACGCCGGTGAGAATCCAGGGGCTGCGCTTCTGGTACATGATACCGCGTGTGCCGTCGATGGGATCGACAATGATGCGCCAGCGTGCGTCGGCTTCAGCGGTTCCTTTGGGCAAGACATGTTTGCCATCTGGTTCCAGCCCTTCGCCGATGAGGACAATGGGGGTATGCACCGCGACTTCCTGGGTGAAAAACTCAACCAGCAACTCCTCGCTTACTTTGTCGATGGCATAGATCGTGTCGCCGGCTTCCTCTTTGGCAATCGCCGCCAGATCGTTGACGCTGCTGCGCTCACAGGCATCAATGACGGCATCGCGAATTTTTTGATGAAGATGTTGGAGAATTGGTAAGAACTCTTGTATATCTGTAATCATAGCGTAGGGTGTATCAGGCAAGGGGATGCAATTGAAGTTACCATAGAATTTACTTTGATGAATCAAATTGTACCATCAAGCTGACGAAGGTCACAATTGCCTAGCGATTAGCATTGCAGAGCGCTGATGAAGGAAAGGCCCATAAACAGGTAAAGTGAGGAGTTCGCACGTGGGCGTGCGAACTCCTCGGTATCTAATAGATTATTCACCAACTGATGGCTGGGCTTTATAGTGAACATCCGCTAAGGCACGCAGCTCCGCCGCCTTCTCTTCCGGCGCGGTATCGCTCAAAAAGTTGCCGCCCCCAATTTCTGGGCCGGCCAGATATTTGAGCAGGTTGGGTTTGCGCAGCGGTGGGTGAAATTCAATGTGAAAGTGAAAGTCGCCATAATCGCCGCCATCGGTTGGCGCCTGATGGAGGGGCATGACATAGGGAAAAGGCATTTGCCACAGGTTATCAAACTTGATCAGTACTCGGCGCAGCACATCAGCAAAGTCAACCACCTCGGCGTCGGTTAGGGCCGCGACGCTGGGGCGCGTCGCCTTGGGTGCGACAAAGACTTCGTAGGCATAGCGGCCAAAGTAGGGGATGAAGGCAATGGCGTGTTCATTCTCACAGATGATCCGCCGCTCATCGGCCTGCTCGGCGGCCAAAATATCTTGAAAGAGCACGCGGTCTGTTTCCTGGCGATGGCGTTGCGTGGCGCGCGCTTCGGTTTCAATCGTTTTGAAGACAAAGTTGGTGGCGTAGATCTGGCAGTGGGGATGAGGATTTGACACACCGACCGCTTCGCCCTTGTTTTCAAAGACAAGGACATGCTTCACTTCAGGGTGGTTGCCCAAGTCGGTATATTGCTGCTGCCAGGTGGCTACTAGATTCTGAACTTCCTGTGGCGTCGATTCGGCCAGGGTGATGTTATGTTTCGGATTGTAGCAGACCACACGCGCAAGGCCGTTGGCTGGGCGGCTACGATAGATGCCGGTAGGCGGGGGCAGATCCGTGGGCGCTTGGTCGCCGACACAGGGATGGTCATTGTCAAAGACATAGACGCTGGTGTAGGCTGGGTTTTGTTTGCCGCTGATCCGTGGATTGCCGGGGCAGAGATAGCAGGTAGGGTCATAGTCGGGAATGGTTTGCTCGGCGGTGTCAAGCGTTCCGCCAATCCAGGGCCGATTTTGACGATGGGCGGCAACAATGACCCACTCTTCACGCAGCGGATGCCAGCGTTCCTCCCAACGGCCGAGAAATTCATGTTGATTCATTGCTTATGTACAGTCTTCTAGTAGATAGGTAGATAGGTAGAGCATGGCTACCAATTTACTGATTTACTATCACTTGGCTCGATGCGCCACGGTATTACGCTGGTTCTTTCGTCATTTTCCCCTTATCGGCGGCCGCAGCATTGGCGCGCGCCGCGGCTTTATCGCGCGCCATCTCTTCCACGGTCTTAGTGTGGACACGGGCGGCGCCTTGCCAGCCCTCGTGCAGCTTGACACGCGTCCCGTTGCGTTCGTGCTTTTCTAAACGCGCCTTAGCGTCGGCAATCTCATCTTGATATTGGGGCAGCCACTGAGCCTGCGCTACCAATAATTCATCGGTCATCTGCCAGATCTCTTCGGGATTGCAGACCGCCGCGGTCAGCGGATCATGCAACATCGCTTGCTTGAGCAGGGTCACATCGCCATTCACGGCGGCTTCCATCGCCATCTCCTGGACGCGCACACTGGCGGCACAGGTGGCGGCGCAAGCCAACGGTAGGTCGCCGATGACAGGCATGTTGATGCCATTCTTGTCCACATAACCGGGAATTTCAATAATGCAATCATCGGGCAAGTTGGTAATGTGGCCCTGGTTGGGGATGTTGAAGTGGCCACGGTAGATGCGACCCGTCTCCAACGCCTCAATAATATAGGAGCCATGTTCCTCGCTGCGCTTGTCGGCGTTGATGACCGGCGGCGTTTCCTCGAGCCAGTTGGGGAAGTCGGTTTCAAACCAGTTGCGCCCCTCGGTGCAAACACGCAGATAGCCACCCGTCTCACCGTTGATCCAACTGGAGAGATCGATCCAGTCGTTGATCTCCTCTGGGCGTTTGCGATACCAGGGCACATATTCGCTGACATGGCCGTTGGATTCGGTGGTGTAGTAGCCAAAGCGCCGGATCATGTCGATGCGCACCTTTTCGGTCTCGCGATAGGTGGGATGTGCCTCGAAAAGATCCAGCATCATGGGCGTCATGTCTGTGCCTGCCCAGTGTACCTGAATGTACCAGGTTTGATGGTTGATGCCGGCGCAGATGATGTCAACATCACGCCGATGGAGGGTTTCGTCGGTGCGCAGCAAGCCGCGCTTTTTGCCCCACTGTTCGATACAACGGGTGATCTGCCAATGGCCGCCCTGGACGCCGTGACAAAGCCCAATCGTCGGCACGCCGCCATAGCTGTTACAGGCCCAGACGTTCATCGCCATGGGGTTGGAGTAATTGAGGAAAAGCGCTTCCGGTGCGGCGACTTCACGAATGTCATCACAGATCGACAAGAGCGCGGGAATCGTGCGTTGACCATACATAATGCCGCCGGCACAGAGCGTGTCACCCACACATTGGTCGATGCCATACTTGAGAGGAATGTCAATATCTAGTTGGAAGGCTGCCAACCCGCCCTGACGCACCATACAGATCACATAGTCAGCGTCGATGATCGATTCGCGTTGGTCAGTGTGGGTGGTGATAGTGGCCGGCAGGTTATTGGCGTCAATGTCGCGCTGGGCCAATTGGGCGACCATTTTTACATTGGTTTCATTGATATCCATAAAGGCAAAATGGGTGTCGGTTAGCTCCGGCACAGCCAGGATGTCATGCATTAGCTTGCGTGTAAAGCCGATCGACCCTGCGCCGATCATGGCGATTTTGATAGACATAAAAAACTCCCATTCCTATTTGGTGATGAAGAGAGTGAGAGAAAAAGAGAGTGAGAGAATAAGTTCATACAATCTCTTACTCTCTTTTTCTCTCACTCTCTTTTTCTCTCACTCTCTTATAAAGATACCCCTAAGTATACATGGTAGCGCAGCAAATAACCAACCGCGTTACGGGTAAATGCAGCGTATAAATGCGCGCTTTTCCCTTCAGCGTTGACAATTTTTGCAGAAAATTTTATGATGCATGGCTATGACAACAGGTACAGTCCAACGCACAGTCAGCGCTCGTTTACCCACCGCAGAGGGGCAGTTTCAACTGATCCATTATCTCAACGATCAAGACGACAAAGAACATCTGGCATTGGTCATGGGCGATGTCCAACACCAAGAGCAAGTATTGGTGCGCGTCCATTCCGAATGTTTTACCGGGGATGTGCTGGGGTCGCAACGCTGTGATTGTGGTGAACAGTTGCACGCCGCCATGCAACTGATTGCGGCGGAAGGGCGGGGGGTACTCATCTATTTGCGGCAAGAAGGGCGTGGCATTGGCCTACAGAAAAAGCTCCAGGCGTATAACCTCCAGGACCAAGGCTACGACACCGTCGATGCCAATCTGCTCTTGGGCCATCAGGCCGATGAACGCACCTATTGGGCCGCCGTGGGTATCCTGCATGATCTGGGAATTCGCTCGCTGCGTCTGCTCACCAACAATCCCGACAAGATTGATCAACTGCGCGGCTATGCCCTAGAAATTACCGACCGTGTACCGCTTGAACCGACCATTAATGGCGAGAATGTCGCCTACTTGACCACCAAAGTGGAGCGGATGCGTCACCTGCTCCATCTGCCAACCAATGGCTCAGCCCCTAAATCACATGCCGTTCCCCTGCCCGTGGTAGCGACCAATTTGGTGGCCGACCTACAGGCGCACGCGGTCGCTTTTTATGCCGAACACCAATTGCCTTTTGTCACCCTTAGCTACGCCCAAAGTATTGATGGTAGTATAGCGACAGCCAGTGGAGCGCCCTTGGCTATCAGTGGTGAAATGTCGCTCACCTTTACCCATGCGTTACGTGCCGCCCATGATGCGATTCTGGTGGGGATTGAGACGGTGTTGAGCGATAACCCCCGCTTGACTGTGCGCTTGGCCCCAGGTGTCGATCCCCAGCCGGTGGTGCTCGATAGTCAGCTCCGTATACCCCCGCAAGCGCGCTGTTTACAAGGTCCACGCCCGGCCTGGATTGCCACCACAACTGGCAACTTTGCCCGCCAACAGCCGTTAGAAGCCAGCGGCGCGCGTATCTTGCCCATTGCGCCCGATCCACAGGGACGCGTTGACTTGGTGGCGTTACTACAAAGTTTGGCGGCACAGGGTATCCGCAGCATTATGGTGGAAGGGGGCGCCAGGGTGTTGGGCAGCTTTGTCCAGGCGCGATTGGCCAACTGGGCGGTTGTCACGATTGCCCCGCTGTTTATTGGGGGTCTGCACGCCATGCCCAATCTGCTGACTATGCCCATCACGTTATCAGATACAGTAACCAATAGAGGGGCTGCTTTGCCCCGGTTAACCCAACCCCGCCACTTTCAACTGGGTGACGACATGATCCTGTCCGGCCAATTTCTCTATCCCTAATCTCTTTTGTAGCGCGCATCTCTCTTATGACTCACACTACCGAATGTACTGCCCTACTCTTTGCTGCACCCTATCAACTGACGCTTAAGCAGGAAACGTTGTCCGCCCCTAGCCCCGACCAAGTGTTGGTCCAAACGTTGGTCTCGGCCATCAGCGCCGGCACTGAACTGCTCTTCTATCGTGGCGAGGTTCCTGAGAGTATGACGGTAGATGCGACCCTTAGCGCTTTGGGAGGCGCAGTCACTTACCCGTTAAAATATGGCTATGCCCTCGTCGGGGTGGTGACGGCCATCGGTGCGGCGGTTGATCCTCGATGGCAGGGGCAGCGAGTCTTCGCTTTTCACCCCCACACCACCCATTTTCTCACGACGCCAGGGGATCTGATTGCTGTGCCGGACGATGTAACCAACGAACAAGCGGTGCTGCTGCCCAACATGGAGACTGCGGTTAATTTTGTCCAGGATGGCGCACCCATGCTTGGGGAACGGGTAGTCGTCTTGGGGCAAGGCGTCGTCGGTTTGTTGACAACGGCTTTACTGGCGCAATTTCCACTGGCCCATCTGCTAACCGTAGACAGGCTTGCGCTACGCCGAACGCGTTCCACCATCCTGGGTGCGCAAACAACCTATGAGGCAATTACACCCGAAGCAGCGACGGCCATCAGCGCCGATCTGGTTTTTGAACTCACTGGCAACCCGGCTGCGCTCAATACCGCGATTGCCAGCACGGGCTATGATGGGCGGGTGCTCATTGGCTCCTGGTATGGCTGCAAACGGGCCGAGATCGATCTCGGTGGTCACTTTCACCGGAGCCGCATCCGCCTCATCAGCAGCCAAGTGAGCACCATCGCCCCCCACCATCTAGGCCGCTGGACGAAGGCACGCCGCTTTGACTTAGCTTGGGCCATGTTGCGCAAGATCGACCCAACACACTTGGTGACACACCGTTTTGCGCTCCACGAAGCCCCCCAAGCCTATGCCTTGCTGGACCAACAGGCGGAGGATGTGTTACAAGTGCTATTTTGCTATCAGGAATAGCAGCCTTGAAATAAATTTCAGGCTGATAACTAAAGTCCACTAAAGTGGACTGGTTCGTCAGCGCTCATTCACACAACACAGTCGGCTTCAGCTGACTTAAGCTATCAGCCTGAAATTTATTTCAAGGCTGCACCGATCAAAGGAGATTCATCCATGTACACCCTGGCCGTCAAACGTGATTTTGTTGCGCAACATTTCCTCATCGGGGGTGACTGGGGCGCGGAAAATTTTTGGCACTCCCATCATTACCAGTTGGAGCTACAGTTGGAGGGTGCCGATCTGAATCAGCATGGCTATCTCGTCGATATTGTCGATGTCGAGCATAATCTCAATGCGGTGGTGGCCTATTATCGCGACAAGACGCTCAATGAATTGCCGGAATTTGCCAATTTGAATCCCAGCATTGAGCATTTTACCCGCATCGTCTGCCAAACCCTGGCCGGGCGCATCAAGGCGGACAATCTATCGGCGCTGGTGGTCAAAATCTGGGAAAACGAAATCGCCTGGGCATCGTATCGTCATACCTTGCGTTAATTCTTGCATCGAATTTCTCGAATTTCTCGAATGATTTAATTCGTGTAATTCGAGAAATTCGATGCAAGAATTAACGTTACTCAGCGTTTTGATTGATTCTGTATGATGCATATTGGTCTGCTCATTTATGATTCGCTTGACGTGATCTCTGGTGGCTATCTCTATGATCGCCAGTTGGTGCATTCTTTGCGCGCCGTTGGCCATAGGGTTGAAATCGTGGCGTTGCCCTGGCGTAACTATGGTCGTCATCTGACGGATAATTTTTCAGCGCCGCTCTTGATGCGTTTGCTCAATAGTAGGTTTGACCTTTTGTTACAAGATGAACTCAATCACCCTTCGCTGGCGTGGATCAACCCACGGCTACGAGAAAAGGTGCGCTATCCATTGATCAGTATTGTCCATCATTTGCGCAGCAGCGAAAGCCACCCGCGGTCACTGTTGCCCTTCTACCGGTGGGTTGAGCAGCGTTATCTGAACAGTGTTGATGGCTTTATTTACAATAGCCAAACCACCTGCGCCACGGTGACAAACCTGCTTCACGCTGCCAAACCGTACCAGATCGCCTATCCGGCGGCCGACCATCACCATCCCCCTAGCACTGCCGAAATCGACGTTATGATCAAGGAGCGGATTCAAAGCCAGGGGTCGCTGCAACTGCTCTTTGTGGGTAATGTGATTGCACGCAAAGGGTTACATACGGTGTTACAAGCCCTGGCGCAGGTGCCGCGCCATCTATGGCAACTACATGTGATGGGCAGTTTGACTAGCGACCGACGCTATACAACTTATATTCAGCAGTTGATCCATAGGTCGTCGCTGGCTGATCAGGTGACGCTTTATGGCAGTTGCACGGATGCCCAGATTGTGGATCGCTATCGCCGATGTCATCTCTATGTCGCGCCGGCCTTTGAAGGCTTTGGCATTGCCTATCTGGAAGCGATGAGTTTTGGGCTGCCGGTGATCGCCTCCACCGCCGGCGCAGCCCATGAAATTGTGACTGATGGCGTTGATGGCTATCTGGTTGCGCCAACCGATACGACTACCCTGGCTGCCCACATCATCACCCTTTGCCACAATCGCGCTCACCTATGCGCCATGAGCATCGCCGCCCGACAACGCTATGATCGCCACCCTACCTGGCAAACCAGCTTTGCCCCTGTCGTTCAGTGGCTGACCAATTACTAATAACTAATACCCAATGACCAATCATCCAATCACCTACAACTCCTTCCCCCGTTATCTGTCTGCTAAGAAAAGCGTCGATGATCGGGCGCTCAACCAGCATGTTTGGCACAGTCTCCATCAATCACTTGAGACGCGCCGTGTCGATTCCCAGAATCCTTTGCAAGTGGTAGAAATCGGCGGTGGGATTGGCACGATGATAGAACGGGCCGTAGAACGGGGTCTGTTTACATCTGTTGATTACACGCTGGTCGACGCGCTGGCCGAGAATATCGCAATGGCGCAAGAACGGTTACAGCGCTGGGCGGTGGAGGCTGGTTATGGGATAGAAGATAGAGCGAAGGCTTCCTCCTTGCGTATCACCCAACCCCCTTCCGAGCGCCAGCTAACCGTCAATCTGGAGACCGCCGACTGTTTTGATTTTGCCGCCCGACCAGCGCAAGCCGGGCGTTATGATCTGCTGATTGCTCATGCCTTTCTGGATCTGGTGGATATTCCGCGGACATTGCCACGCTTGCGTGCGCTCTTGCGTCCACATGCGCTCTGCTACCTGACGATCAATTTTGATGGTGGCACCATTCTCCAACCGGAGATCGATCCTGGCTTTGATCACCTGATTGAAAGTGTCTACCATGAAACAATGGACCAGCGCATCACCAATGGCCGACCCTCCGGCGACAGCCATAGTGGGCGTCATCTTTTTGGTCATCTACGCGCGGCCGGCATCGAGATCATTGACGCCGGTAGTTCGGATTGGGTGGTCTTTGCCGGCAGCGTGGGCTATCCCGCAGATGAAGCGTATTTTCTCCACTTTATCATCCAGACTATGCAGGGCGCCTTGCACGATCATCCGGCCCTTGACCAACCACGCTTCCACGGCTGGATCGAAAAACGCCACGCCCAAATTGAGCGTGGCGAGTTGGTCTATATTGCCCATCAACTAGATTTTTTGGGACGACTTTGACTGATTACGCAAACATCGAACTCATACGCCGTTCTTGCAACATCTTCTGCATATCTGTGTCCGGCGTGCGAGTGCTGAAGCGACTGGCGGCGTCGAGCAGTTTGGGTAAGATGGAGATGTCGCCAGTGGTGTTGAGGAAGAAGCCAGGGCGACCCATGACCCAATGCACAGCGCGGTCAATGTCATTCTGATCGGTCAGCGGTTTATACCAGACACTGTAGTTGCGATCCTCTGTGCCCCACGGCCCACGCATGAGCGACTTGATCGTCTGTACGGCTACCTTGCGCTCCTCGCAAAGTTTCACCAGCTTCTCAAAATCTCCCATGTACTTGCTGTCCTGCTGCATCACATAGTTGTAGGGTAGCAGCACCGAGTCAAAGTCAAACCGCTTTAGACTGCGCAGATGCATGGCGGCAATGTAGAGACCGTGGCCGGTGACACCGATATGGCGAACCAAGCCTTGCTGGCGCGCTTCAACGGCAGCTTCCAGCGCGCCGTCCGGTTCCATGGCAGTATCCCATTCGTCGGGGTGGCCCAGGTTGTGCAGTTGGAGCAGATCCACATAGTCAGTGCGCATCCGTTCCAGCGAGCGGTGAATCTCTTCTTTAGCTTTGTCATAGGTGCGCTCACCAGTCTTAGTGGCCAGGAAGAAATCTTTGCGATGTTTCTCCATCCACGGTCCAATGCGGATTTCGGCGTCGCCATAGCTGGCCGCCGTGTCAATGTGGTTGACGCCATATTGGAGTAATACATCCAGCGTGCGGTCGGCGTCGGCCTGGCTGACGCGGCCCAAAGCGGCTGCGCCAAAGAGGGTGACTGTACTCATGTGGCCGGTGCGGCCAAAGGGGCGTTTTTCGATCATGGTGGTGTCTCCTTACTATAAGTTAACTAATACTTGCAAGACATATAGGTATTTTGCGGTAACAGAATAGCGGATAAAAACAGTGCAATTCATGGTTTCAAAATGAAGCCCATTACGAAGAAATGATGATCACCTGTGAATGCTTCAATCAAATGACGAGAATGCATCACAGCAAAGGAGGTACAGTCCGTGTTGATCCAACCATTCCGTGACCGCCAGTTGAATTGCTTCGGACACAACAAGCTGGCGGCTGCGCGCCACTTCGTCAAGTTGACTAAGTTGGTCATGTGACAGGTTAAGATCAATTGTCATGGTACTCATGGCTGATCACCTTCCCTTTCGCTTTATACTATCTTAGTCATGGGCCAAAAATTTCTGATACGCTGAGGCTAACGCTGCTTCATAAACCACACGCACCGGCACCCCCTGTTGTTGCGCCAAGCGTAGACAAGCGTCGTATTCCGGTTTGATACCCACTACCTGATTATACATCCATTTGCGTTTGATGGGTACTGCACCATAGCGCGTTTCCACGGTGACAAAGTCGCGCTGTGCTTCATGGCGATGCACCGTATGCACGCGCACGCCCAACGTTGTCGTTTCTTGCAGCAGGATGTCTGCCAGCGCCTGTTCGCGGCTGGCCGGCGCTAAGACACTCAGCAGCACCGCCGGTCGACCCTTTTTCATCTGGATCGGTGTCAGCCACACATCGAGCGCACCGGCAGCAAAAAGTTGATCGCTCACCGCGCCATACAATTCCGGGTTCATGTCGTCAATGTTGGTTTCAATCTGCACCAACTGCCCTTCGTCGACTGGCTCGCCCAGCCAGAGGCGCGCTACATTGGGCCAAGCAAATTCTTTCTGCCCTGCACCCATACCAATCCGTTGTAACTGCATCCGTGGCTGGTGAAAGGTGGCTAGCTCTGCTAAAAGCGCAGCCCCCGTCGGCGTGACCAACTCGCCGGGGCCAGGCGCGGGTCGTGTGGGCGCGTTGACGGTCGTGAGCAGCGCCAACGTGGCTGGGGCCGGCAATGGGATGCGGCCATGCGCGCTGTTAGTCCACCCTTCGCCCAATGGCGCACCGGAGGCATAGAGCCGCTCCACACCCAGGGCATGAAGACCAGCGCAGACACCCACAATATCAATAATGGCATCCAGCGCGCCGACTTCGTGAAAGTGAACTTCTTCCACCGTACTGCCATGAACGCTTGCTTCCGCCGTGGCTAGCCGCGTGAAGACGGCAATTGCACGTTCCTGGATGGTGGTTGGCAGGGCAGAGCCGCGGATGATACCAATAATATCATGCAGATGGCGGTGTTGATCGCCGGCGGTTGCCCGCACATCAGCCAGGGTCGCACGCAGAGGGCCGCGCATCACCGGCTGTTGCGCGATGGCCCAACTCCCTGTCGGCAAACCAAGTTGACCAATGGTGGCTTCCAATGCAGCTAATGGCCAACCGGCATCGAGCAGACAGCCCAAGAACATGTCGCCGGAAAGGCCGGAAGGAAGGTCGAGATAGGCGATCATGCGAATGGCCAGGGGAAAGACAAGATGGCAAGACTTCGGCGTGAGCGCTCAGTCGAACGGTGACAAGGTGACAAGGTGATTTGCTCCTACTCTGGCATCAGCAGCGGGATTGCTGTGGCGTTGGCACCGTTGAGTGAGCCGCTGCGGAAACCGGCCAGGTCCAGGGTGACAAAACGATAGCCGGCGGCTTTGATACCATTGACAAGCGCCATATGTTGCTCAATTGCCCGACCAAATTCCTCAGCCGGCAGCTCAAGCCGCGCAATTTCGTTGTGATGACGGACACGGAATTGGCGAAAGCCTAGTTCGACCAACACATCTTCCGCCGCTTCGATCTGGCGTAATAACTCCGGCGTGATCGGTGTGCCGTGGGGCACGCGCGAAGAGAGACAAGCCATCGCCGGCTTATCCCATACCGGCAACCCCAGATGGTGCGCCAGAGCGCGCACTTCGGCTTTGCTGATATTGGCTTCTAAGAGCGGGGAGCGCACCCCGCGTTCGCGCGCCGCCTGCATACCCGGGCGGTAGTCACCCACATCGCTGGCATTGTTGCCATCCAGCACAATTCCCCAGTTTTCATTGACGAGGATGCTCTTTAACTGATTATGCAACTCTGATTTGCAAAAATAGCAACGGTTGTTGGGGTTAGCGGCATAGTTGGGGTCTAGATATTCTTCGGTATTGACTAAGCGATAGGGTACGCCTAACTCCTCGGCCAACTTGACCGCGTCGCGCATTTCACGCGCCG
>Ga0163153_10003577_pt1 | contig 20591 bp, 19 predicted proteins | sample OliLakLV19MP6IB1_FD_148629 | JGI IMG/M metagenome (GOLD analysis project Ga0163153, IMG submission 148629) | Freshwater microbial mat bacterial communities from Lake Vanda, McMurdo Dry Valleys, Antarctica - Oligotrophic Lake LV.19.MP6.IB-1 | ecosystem: Environmental > Aquatic > Freshwater >...
GAACCCTCCGTAGCTTTGGCGAAGGAGGGTAGCGGCTTCTGAGAATTTCGCAAGATACCCCGCAGCTTCCGGCCTTCGTAGCCGAAGTGGCTACTTCGGCGGAGTAGCCTGCTGCGGGGAGCTTCATTGACTCTCCTTCGACCCCTCCATATAATGCCGCTCGATTGTAGATTTTTCTGCCTTTCCAGACAGTTATGGCTTCTTTCCCCAAGACATCAGTGGGAGAAACATGGGAGAAGGTTCGCGCGGAACTTTCCCATGCCTTTTCTGCCACGTCTGCGGTCCAGGTGCTCACGACCGAAGACTTCGCGCTGCTTGAACGGGTAGCCGATGCGGTGGTGAAACGAGGTATGGCTGCTCCTGCCACGGTGTTTCTGGAATCGCTCGGTCCTATGAACTTTCTCGGCAGTCAGGCACTATACTTTTTGACCCCCATTGTTGAATGGGCTTTTCAGGCGAAGGAAGTCGAGCAAGTGGCCCGGTTGCTTGAGCGACGTGATACGATTTCCCGTCTCATTGCCATCATTGACACGAAGTCTGCTCCCCAAGCTCCTCCCCCGGCTCCTCAAGGAGCCTCTGCTCAATGAGTGTGCCGAGTCCTGCACCTACCAAGCCGGTGATCACCCATCCCCTCAACGTGATCGTGGCCACCGATTGTGGCAGTACCACGACCAAAGCCATTTTGATTGAAAAAGTCGGCGACGAATATCGGCAAACCTATCGCGGTGAAGCGCCGACGACGGTGGAAGCGCCGTTTGAAGATGTGACGCGCGGGGTGCTGAACGCGATTGCAGAAATTGAAGAACTCTCCGGCAGGAAAATTCTTGATGGTGACAAGATTATCACGCCTTGTCGCGATACGAAGACCGGTGTCGATATCTATATCTCTACCAGCAGCGCGGGCGGTGGGTTACAAATGATGGTGACCGGAGTCGTGCAAAACATGACGGGTGAAAGCGCGCAACGGGCTGCGCTCGGGGCCGGTGCGATCGTCATCGATGTGTTGGCGTCGAACGACGGTCGATTGCCGCATGAAAAGATCGAGCGTATCAGGACGATGCGGCCCGACATGATCTTGATGTCTGGTGGGACGGATGGAGGGGCGGTCACCCACGTGGTCGAGATGGCGGAATATATTTCGGCAGCAGAGCCCCGCCCCCGATTCGGGGCGACGTACAAGCTTCCGTTGATTTATGCGGGCAACAAGGACGCGCAACCCCAAGTGAAGAAGATCTTAAATGAGAAAGCGGCGCTAGTGCTGACCGATAATATTCGTCCAGTGTTAGAGCGGGAAAATCTTGCACCGGCGCGGAATAAGATTCACGACCTGTTTCTCGAACATGTCATGCAACAAGCGCCGGGCTACAAAAAACTGATCGAGATGGCCGGTGCGCCGATCATGCCGACGCCGGCGGCGGTCGGCGTCATCATGGAAACGATTGCCAAGCGGGAGCATTTGAACTTGATCGGGGTGGATATTGGTGGCGCGACCACGGACGTGTTTTCGGTTTTTGAAGGTCTCTTCAATCGAACCGTCAGCGCGAATCTTGGCATGTCGTACAGTATTTCCAACGTGCTGGCGGAAGCCGGGCTTGCGAATATCATGCGTTGGGTACCCTTTACGATCGACGAACAGACGCTTCGGAACCGGATCAAGAACAAGATGGTCCGGCCGACGACGATTCCACAGACGCTGGATGAGCTCCAGATCGAACATGCGATTGCCCGCGAGGCGCTCCGGCTCGCCTTGATCCATCATAAGTCCCTCGCAACGGCGCTCAAGGGCATACAACAAGAGCGCACGATCTCAGATGTGTTCGAGCAGCAGCAGTCCGGCAAGACGCTGATCGACATGCTCAAGCTCGATTTGATCGTGGGAAGCGGGGGGATTCTGTCCCATGCGCCGCGCCGCGTGCAATCGATGCTGATGATGGTGGATGCCTATGAACCGCTCGGGGTGACGAGGCTTTCGGTGGACAGCATCTTTATGATGCCGCACCTCGGTGTGCTCTCGACGATCAATGAAAAGGCGGCGACCGATGTCTTCGTCCGTGACTGCATGGTCTATCTAGGAACGTGTGTTGCGCCAGTCGGACAGGGAAAGAGCGGGGAACGGTGCGCGGACTATGTCATCACGTTTCCAGATGGACGAGTAGATAAGGGGCAGCTCGCATTCGGTGACTTACGGCTGATTCCCCTGGCCAGCGATCAGAAGGCTTCAATCGCGATCCAGCCGGTGAAACAGGTGAATCTCGGAGCAGGGGCTGGAGTGTCGATCACACGAGACGTGCATGGCGGTGTGGTGGGTCTCATGCTCGATGGACGCGGGCGCCCGTTGCAGTTGCCGACCGACCATGCAGCCAGGGTGGCAGCGCTGACGAAATGGTACAGCGCAGTCGGGCTGTACCCGACTGCGAGTTAGGAGTTCTGAGTTGTGAGTTTTTAGTTGTTAGGATTAGGACATTAACTCAGAACTCAGCACTCATAACTCAGAACGTTACCTATGCCTCACAGCTATACCCCAGGCTTAACCGTGACAGAGCACACAACGGTCCGTCGTCGACGGATGTTGTCGCTGCCTGGCACGGTGCTGGTCACAACCGGGGAGGAAGTGCGTGCGAATCAGGCGGTCGCTCGCGCGGAACTGCCGGGGAAGGTCTATCCTCTGAATCTCGCCAATCAGCTGGGCGTGGCGCCGGATGAGATCCAGGAATATTTGATCAAGAAGGCCGGCGATCCAGTGCGGAAGGACGAGGTCCTAGCCGAGAACAAACCGCTCATCAAGTGGCTCAAGACAGAAGTTCGCTCGCCGATCACCGGCGTCGTGGAGTCTGCCTCTCCGGTCACGGGGCAGGTGTTGCTACGGGAGCCGCCTCGCGTGCTGGAGTTGTTGGGCTATGTGGACGGGCGGATCGTCGAGGTGATTCCGCAGCAGGGCGTTGTGGTCGAAACGGATTGCAGCCTGGTACAGGGCATCTTCGGCATCGGCGGTGAAACCGGGGGCGAGATTGTGATCGCAGTGACGTCACCGGACGAAGCGCTCACGCCGCGCCATCTCACCGCAGACATGAAAGCCAAAGTCGTGGTGGGCGGCTCCTTCATCTCTTCCGACGCGTTGGCACGAGCAAAAGAGGTAGGGGTTGCCTGTGTGGTGATCGGGGGCATTCACGATAAGGATTTGCGCGCACTGTTAGGTTACGACTTGGGTGTGGCTATCACTGGTACGGAACAAGTCGGCTTTACTCTCATTCTCACTGAAGGGTTCGGTTCTATTCCCATGGCTGGTAAAACATTCGCGTTGCTCTCCGCCCATGCGGGGCAACAGGCATCTATTTCAGGAGCCACGCAGATTCGTGCCGGCGTCATTCGACCAGAGATCATCATTCCCAGACAGGCCGGTGTATTAGGCGGTCACGACGCAGCTACCATACCGCAGCGGGAAGGTATCAGGATCGGTGACCAGGTGCGTATCATTCGAGACCCCCTATTCGGAAAAATCGGTGAAGTCGCGAGCATGCCGGCCGACCTCCAGAAGATTCCGACTGAGAGTGAGGTGCGGGTGATGGAAGTTCGCTTTGCCGACGGCAGCAAGGCGGTTATTCCGCGAACCAACATTGAATTGATCGAAGGGGCCTAGCGGGATGCTGAAAACGTCTGCCAGCTTCGTTCTCAGCTCTTCGAAATCCTCAACGTGCCCCGGAGGGTACGCCTCCGGTTTCGACTCGCCTGCGGTCTTGCTGGACAGTCGTTTTGAGCATCCCGCCTTATGGAAGGCATTGGTGCTCCTGCTCGTGACTGTTCTGAGCCAGTCATGGTCGCCGGTATTTGCCCAAACCGACGAGACGAAGAAGATCCTCTCTCCACCTCAAGACGTTCGTGTCTTCGATACCCCCAGTGATGGCGGCGGCAGCCTGACGGTGCTCTGGTCGCCTGCTTCCGACGAGAGCGCCACAAGCAAGTATCAAGTCTTACTCAGTGATGGCGCCACGGTATCCGATCCGGCTTCAATGAAAGTCGTGGCGGAGTTTCCCGCGAACCAGCGCTATGTTCGTGAATCCAAGTGGCCCTGGTGGACGAAGCCGACGACCGGAGATCAGCACCAGTTTACGCTGAAGAACGGAAAAGGGGTCGAGCTTAAAAACGGGAATGCCTACAGCATCACCGTGGCTGCCGTGCTGAACGGAGATCGCGTCATCGCCACGCCGGTTCAGGCCACACCGGAACCGAACTGGATCAATTGGAATCAGATGAACAATCTCCTCCTGGCGCTCCTGTTCGGCGGCATCGTGTTCTACGCCATCAGTACTGCCAGAAAACGGGAGATCTTCCTCCGGCGCATTCCAGGTTTGGATGCCGTGGATGAGGCTATCGGTCGCGCGACGGAGTTGGGCAAGCCGATCCTGTACATGACCGGCGCTCATGACATGAGCGACCCCTCCACCATTGCGGCGGCAGTGATTCTCGGGCGCGTGGCTAAACGCACGGCCGCCTATGAGACCGATTTGCTCGTGCCCCACCGCGAACCGATTACGATGGCCGTCTGTCAGGAAATTACGAAACAGGCGTATCTGGAAGCCGGTAAGCCCGATCTCTACAAGGAAGATTCCAATTTTTTCATTACATCGGATCAATTCAGTTATACCGCGGCGGTGGACGGCATCATGCTGCGCAAAAAGCCGGCGGCGAACTTTTATATGGGACATTATTTCGCCGAGGCGTTACTGTTGACGGAAACCGGCGCAAGCACTGGCGCGATCCAGATCGCCGGGACGGACGCAGATCACCAGCTGCCATTCTTCGTCACCACCTGCGACTACACGTTGATCGGGGAGGAACTCTACGCGGCCAGCGCCTATCTCTCCAGAGAACCGGTTCAGGTCGGTACGCTGCGCGGACAAGATATCGGCAAAGCGCTGATTCTTGGCGTCATTGGTGTTGGAACCATATTAGCTACCCTCGGGGTGATGTTCGACGCGCAGTGGCCGAAATTATTTCTGGACATTTTCAGAGACGTGAAATGATCTTTCTCCGACGGCAAGTCCCGCTTCTCATTACACTGATCACCGGGCTGGTGTTTGCGGGGCAATACTATGTGCCGCATCCGGCTTCGGAGCAGATGCTGACTTCTGTGACCAAGTGGCTCCAGATCATCGGGGGGTTTGCGTTGGTGTTGGGCGTCAGCAGTCTGTTCCACGTCCATGCCGTCAAGATTCGACGCAAAGAAGCGGGGTGGGGGTATAGCTTCGTACTCTATGTGGGCATGCTGGGCACCATCGCGGTCGGCCTATGGGGAAACGGCAAGGAAGCCGTCGACGGCGCCATGACGGCCTTTGGGTGGGTCTATAACTTCATGATGGTCCCTCTGCAGAGTACGATGTTCGCCATCCTCGCATTCTTCATCGCCTCGGCCGCGTATCGATCGTTCCGCGCCAGGAGCCGGGAGGCGGCCGTGCTGCTGATTGCGGCCGTGATCGTCATGATGGGCCGCGTTCCGCTCGGAGAATATCTGATTCCACTCAGCGGCGACCTCTCTCAGTGGATTTTAAACGTGCTGAATGCGTCGGTGCGGCGTGCGATCCTGATCGGTGTCAGCCTTGGCACGGTCGCACTCTCCATCAAGATTATCTTCGGCATGGAGCGGTCGTATTTGGGCGGGGGCAAAGAGTAGCGTGAAAGGTGAAACGTTAGACGTAAAACGTAGGAACGTGTCCGAGCCCTTGAGACTTCTTGAAATATTTTACGTTTCACTTTTCACGTTTCACGGAGCCCGGGCATGACCTTCACTGAACGCATGCTGAAGATCGATCGGCGGATCATCTTCCTGGTGATCGGCCTCTGCACGCTCTTACCGCTGCTCTACCCTGTCGGCTTGCCGATTAAGATTTCGCAGGAGGTCCGTGGGGTCTATGATCACATCGAGTCTCTTCCTGAAGGGTCCACGTTCCTGCTCTCGCTGGACTTCGATCCGGCGTCGAAGCCTGAGCTGCATCCCCAATCGATTTCGTTGCTGCGCCATGCCTTCAGGAAAAACCTCCGTGTGATCGCGTTGACGCTCTGGGTTTCAGGAACCGGTATGGCCGATCAGGTCGTCACGCAGGTCGCCCGCGAAATGGGTAAGGAGAACGGGAAGGATTATGTGTTCCTTGGTTGGAGCCCCGGCGGGACCGCCGTCATCATCAACATGGGGCAGGATCTCTACGGCGCGTTCCCAGCCGACTACAACGGTAAACCCACGAAGGGCTTACCCGTGTTGCAAGGCGTCCAGAGTTTGCGCGATGTGAACTATGCTGTCAGTCTGGGCGCCGGCAGGCCCGGTGTGGAAGAGTGGTATGTGTTCGGCAGGGACAAGTACAAGTTCGAACTCGGCGGGGGCTGCACGGGTGTCATGGCGCCGGGGCTCTATCCGCTGTTACGCAGCGGACAGATCAACGGCCTGATCGGCGGTCTGCGCGGCGCGGCAGAATATGAAACCTTGATGGACCAGAAGGGGAGAGCGATTGCCGGCATGGACGCGCAGTCGGCGACGCATCTCGCCATCATTGTGCTGGTCATCATGTGTAACCTGTTTTATTTCTCATCGCGCAGCAGAGCCAGACAGCAGGGGGGTGAGGTGGCCTGATGAGTCCCCTGTGCTCGCGCAACGCGCGGCCTCAGAAGGATGAGGAGGGAGTGGCCAGGTGCCCTCCTTGCTCGCAGAACGCCCACGATGAAACTGTGCTCGTCCGATGCGCGCAGTCGAGGGCAGCCTTGGCCATTCCTCTAGAAGGGGAAGGAAAAATCGGAAAGGACCTCGCGTGGGCAAAGAGCGCGTCTCGGCGCGCTCAAGGGTGGTGGGTGAGAATGGCGCGCGCAGTTGGTGACTCATTCAGGCCACCAGTTGAGTCGAGGGGTAGATGTTGAATTCAGAGTGTAAAGGATAATCTAGTGCCGATTGAAACCATCATCGGTGGGTGGGTGGCGACGGGGTTGACCCTCTTCATCTTCACGTTTCTCTATAAGGATAACCCGTTGTTCAAGCTGGCGGAGAATCTCTACGTCGGCGTATCGGTGGGGTATACGATCGTCAAGACCTACGACACGGTGATCATGCAGCTTATCTGGAAACCGATCGTCGAGAATGGGGAGTGGGCATTGTTGGTTCCTGTTGCCATCGGAATGCTGATGCTCACGCGCTATGTCCCGAAAGCGGCCTGGATTTCGCGGTATGCATTTGCCTTTATCGTGGGCGTCGGATCAGGGCTTGCCATTCCAAGGACCATCTCGTCCTTTATCTTAAAACAGATCGAAGATACGGTTCGGCCGCTCTTGACGTTGGTGCCGGGAGAGGGCGCCACTTTTACATGGAATCTCCTGAATCCGGCCAGCAGCCTGAACAGCATTATCATCCTGATCGGCGTCAGCTCAGTGTTGTTCTACTTCTTTTTCTCCGTCGAGCATACGGGGCCAGGTAAGGTCGTCGCCCGCACAGGGATCATGTTCCTGATGATCGCGTTCGGCGCAGCCTTCGGCTATACCGTGATGGCCCGCATGTCTCTGTTGATCGGGCGATTGACCGACCTCATCGAGTTCAGCGATTCCTCCTATGGCAGTCCGAGCCTCTGGCTCTTGGGTTTGACCATCCTCACCTTAGTCGTGATGGCTCGCCGTGCCAGCAGCAAACAGCCCAAAGAAGAGTAGCAGGATGCTGAAAAAGTCCGCCAGCATCGTTCTCGCATCGTTCAGACCCTCAACGTACCCCAAAGGGTACGCCTCGGTCCTTCACTCGCTGCGGCCTTGCTGAACGGCCTTTTTGAGCATCCTGCAGGAGTGTTCTCCAAATGCACCCGCTGAGCGGTTGCAGCGAACGCAATTCCCTCGTTACAATGGGCGCTCAAAAAAGGAGCGTCATGACTACTACGATTAGTACCGCCATAGATCCTAAACAGTACCCCGCGCTTCGAAATCTACAATTCTCGCCGATCAAAGAGGGTGAGGAGCAGTACATGGTTCTCTGGGACCCGACGGGGCTGAGTACAGAAAAGCTTGTACTGCCGCTCAACTATTTTTTCATCATTCAGCATTTCGATGGTGAGCATTCGCTGGCTGAAATCGGAGCGCTCTATCTCAAACGATTCGGCGAATTTCTCGTGCCCAGCAAGATCGAGCAGCTGGTGTCAGATCTGAACGAGAAACTGTTTTTGGAAGGTCAGCGTGCCGAAGACGCTCGCCGTTTGGCGAGGGAGGCCTATCGTCAGAGCCCGCTGCGTCGCGCCGCGTTTTCCGGGCGGGGGTATGAAGCCGATGGAGCCAAACTGAAGAAGCAAATCGATGGATTCTTTACGTCACAAGAAGGGCCGGATTTTAAACCGTCTGAGCATGCGGGCAAAAAGATCAAAGGCCTCGTCGCCCCGACCTACGACCTGAAACAAGCAGGGCCGATCTATGCCTGGGCCTATAAAGAACTGCAAGATTCTGAACAGCCGGATCTGTTCGTCATCATCGGCACGGCCTCTGCCGGGTTGGACCATGTGTTTGCCGTAACGGACAAGGATTTCGAGACGCCTCTCGGCGTTGTGTCTGCCGATCAGCCGATCCTGAGTCAGCTCAAGGCGAAGCTCCCGATCTTTTTTGAAGACGATCTCTGCCATCAAGCGGAGCAGGCCGTGGAGTTTCAGCTCCCGTTTCTTCAGGACATCGTGGGGAGTAAGAAGCCTTTCACCATCGTCCCGATCTTGAGCGCCTTCTCCGCGTCGAGCTTAGGAGATCCGACCGTTCGCCAATCGGTCGACCAGTTCTTAAGCAAACTTCGAGAGATACTTGAGCAATCAGGCAGAAACTACTGTGTAATCGCAGCGGGGGAACTGGCTCATCTTGGCATGCGTTACGGGGACAAAGCGCCTCCCACGGACTTTTCCTTTCATCGATGTATGCAGTGCGACCTGGAAATGTTGAAGCCAGTGGAGGAGCGACAACCGGAAGAGTTTGCCAACTACATCAGGAAAGAACAGGACCAGCGCCGGATCTCCGGCTTCTCTCCCATCTATTCTTTACTGCGGTTGATCGAAGCGGAGAGCGGGCAGGTCTTACGCTACGACCGCGGGATCACGGATCAATATAATTCGACGGTCACGTATGCCAGCATGGCCTTCTTCTGACGGCTGCTGAAACAGGCCTCCAACTTCGTTCTCGACTCATCGTTAATCCTCAACGTACCCCTGAGGGTACGCCTCCGGTTTCGACTCGCCTCGGGCCTCGTTGGCTGACCTGTTTGAGCAGCCTGCCTAGAGCCCCCAGACATCCACCGAACTTCGTTCTCGGTTCGTCACAATCATCAACGTGCCCCAATTGGGACAGAGCTGCCCAGCAGTTTTGGGTGGGTGAGTAGAACTGTTACGATTCCGGTCCTGCCTCGCCTGCGGCCTCGTTGGAGGACCCTTTGAGCAGCCTGCGGTAATTTATGCTTGTTGTGCCACAGGTGTAGATCATCGAAGTTCTAGCGTGCCAGCACAGTTATTCCGCAGCAGCTAGAATTGCACTCGGAATGTAACGCCACCGACATGATTCGTGGTGCTGTAGGTGCCGTTCACGGTGGGATTAGGACTACCAGTTACGGTGCGGGTATCGAACAGGAAGGCTTGGTACGACAGGTCCATGCCCATCGAACGCTTGGCGAAGAATCCCTTTTCTGTATCGGCGCAGGAAATCATGCCGAAGAATTTCCCGCCGCCGTGGCAGAGAAATCCCACGCCGGCCGACACCACATGTACATCACTGTCAGCGAAGGCAGGATCAAAGTTGAGATCCGACACCGGTGTGGTTGAGCGGATATAGCCGGTTCGAAGAGCCACGTCCCATGACCGCGTGTCTGTCAAGCCGAGCCATTTGTATTCTGTTCCGACATTGACACTGACCGCGCTTTTCCACTGTTGGGGGCTAGGCAAGGTTGCCCCATTCGAGAGCTGCACGTCCGCGTTGCGAATCGAGTGCCAGCGGACATAATCGACATCCACTTCCAGCTTCCATTCTCGTTCTTGATTGCGTATGGGCCAGAAGGCCACGCCGCCCGTCCACACTTCCGGCAGCCGAATCGAGGTGGAGGCATTCGCAACCAGTGCGCCGTTGGCGCGAAACTCCCCATTCAACGGCAAGACCGCCTGGCTGCGCCAAATCCCAGCGACGGTGAGTCGCGGCTTTCCATTCTCCGTACGCCAAGGTGCGTAGAGGAAGCTGGCATTCAGTCCCGCCGTCGTGCCGGACCCGTTGAGTTCAAGTGCTGTGCCGGGAGAGAATCCCGATCCAGGAGGTGCGAGAAACCGGCGCTCGGCTTGTCCCTCTCCGAGAAAACTCGCAAAGGTCAGAATGTCTGCACCGAGACCGACTGACAACGATTCCGTCAATTTGTACGCCAGCGTCGGCTTGATAGCGATCAAGGGGAGTTGCGCAAATGTCACCGAAGTGGCAAACGAACCATTCGTTGGATACTTGGCTGCGAATCCGTACAAGTTTTGTATGCCCAGCCCAGCACTAAGGTCCCCCAGGGCTGAAATGCCCAGGTCTTTTAAATTCGCAGTCAGGAACATTTGCCCCGGTGGCGGCAGGCCGATGGGAAAGGGCCTGTCGTTCTGGACGGTGGCGCCGGTCGGACTTGTAAACATTGTGTTGACGCTGACGAATTGGGCTCCCCCAGCGAACTCAATACCGCGCACCTGCGTCATCCCTGCAGGGTTATAAAAGATTGCCGAGGCGTTGTCGGCCTGCGCGGCGAATGCATTGCCTTGACTGATCGCCGCTGCATCGTGGAACGGGTTGCGAAACCCGTCAGCCCAAGTAGGCGTTGAGGACAGAAAAATACACGTGATCACTAGGATACAAAGTCTTCCAGACGTGCTGATAAAGCGACTGGCTCGTAAAGAATACACGCAAATCATGGTTTCTAGTGAAATCGAGCGTTGCTCCATACCATGCCTGGCTGTATAGAATCAACGATTCCTCTTGCGATTTCGGCTTGCCCTAAGGATAATCCCTTCCCGTCCGTTGGCATTGCGATTATACTGAAGGAAGTTTCATGCCGCGTGCTTTCCAGTCGCGCCCGCATCGTATACGCCTGGCCAAGCTCACCCCGCCGACCTTGCCGGTGGTGCTCAACCGAGCACGGTTGTTTCGCCTCCTCGACAAGTCCAGGAAACGCCCTCTCACCTGGATCACAGCCCTGCCCGGCGCCGGGAAAAGCACGCTGGTGGCAAGTTATCTCAAAGCGCGCCGCCTCCCGGTCTTATGGTACCGGCTGGATGAGAGCGATGCAGACCCCTCCTCGTTCTTTCACTACCTCAGTCTGGCTGCCAAAGCCCTCGCTCCGAGATTTCGGAAGCCGTTTCCTGTTCTGACGCCCGAATATGCCTTGGGGCTTCCCACCTTCACTCGGAGGTTTTTTCAAGAGTTCAGTGCACGTCTGCCGCGTCGTTGCGTGCTGGTCCTGGACAACTATCAAGAAGTGCCCGCTACCTCGGGCCTGCATCAGTTGTTGGTCTGGGGCTTTCAAGAACTACCGAGACATGTCTCTGTCATGGCCGTGAGCCGTCAGAATCCACCGGCCGCGATGGTGAAATTAGAGACCGAGCGCGCGGTGGCGCTCATCGGTCCCGAACAGGTAGAGTTCTCGAAGACTGAAGCCAAGGCGTTGGTCCACCTCCATGGCCAGCGGGGACCGACCTCTCCAACGAAGGGGATTGTCGACGACCTGTACCGGCGAGTGGGAGGCTGGGCGGCCGGTATTGTGCTCACGCTGGAACACGAGAAAAAAAAGAGCACGTCCGTGTCTCATCAGGTCGACTTTGCGCCTGCAGCCGTCTTCCAATACCTAGCCAGTGAGGTGATGGAGCGGGTCGCGCCGGACGTACAAAGCTTGCTGCTCAAGACAAGTCTGTTGCCGGATATCACGGTGCCGATGGCTGAGCGACTGACCAACCTCTCGACGGCCGGTGAGGTTTTGGCGTCGCTCCATCGAGCGCGATATTTCACGGAAGGCCGGCAGGAACCGGAGCTCTCCTACCGGTACCATTCACTCTTCCGCGAATTTCTCCAACAACGAGCTCGACAGGTTATGAGTCCAATGGAGTTCAGGGCGCTTCAACGGAAGGCGGCCGGGTTGCTCGTGAGCGCGGGCCACATCGAGGATGGGGTGAAACTGCTACAGGCAGCAGAGGATTGGGAAAGCCTCGCCCGCATCATCTTTGCAGAGGCAGGAAACTTAATCGAGCAAGGACGCGTACAGACGCTTGAGGGTTGGATAAGGGGCGTGCCCGAGAAGGTTCGTCAGGAGATACCCTGGTTGAGTTACTGGCTTGCGTCAACCCGGATGGTTTTTAACTCCGACGAGGCTTACGGTTTGTTTGAACAGGTTTTTGGAAAATTCCGATCACAAGGAGATCGAGTCGGTGTCTTGTTGTCCTGGTGTGGCATGGTTCGGACGGTCTTATTCCAGTGGGCCGATCTGGGTCGTCTGACCAAATGGCTGGACCTATTTCCGCGCATCCATTCTGAAGGGACGCCTTATCCGTCGATTGAGGTGGAAGCCCATGTGGCGGACTGTATGGCCGGTATCATTATGCAAATGCATCCGGACCGGACTGACGCGAGAGCCTGGTTAGACCGAGCGGTGGTCCTAAGCGAGCACCTGCCGCTGGCCATGCAGACTGGATCTCGGTTCATGACGGAAATCTATTATCTCTGGTTCGGGGATTTTGCCGCGGCCAGCGTAGTGCTTGCACAGTTTTCCCGTTTGGCCCGGTCGCAGCGGTGGAATCCAATCACAGAAATATTCTTTCATGTGACGGCGGCGTGCCTCGCTTGGTACGACAGCGATTTCAATCTCTCCCGCATGCATGTGGGGAAGGCTAGGGAACTGGCAAACGCATCGGGTATCCATGTATATGACAGTCTCGTCCTCAGCCAGGAGGTTTTTCGTGAATTGCATTCCGGAAATCTGGATGCCGCAGAGGGACTCCTCAAAGAAATGGATCTTGCCACGGAACGGTTAGGCGGCATCCATCGATCACAATATGAGGTAGTCTTTGCCTGGTTCAAGTTCTTGCGGGGAGATTTGCAGCAGGCGTTTGAGCATGTGCAGCGAGCGAACAGCCTAAACGCCACTGCAGGGAGGCCTATGTTCGTCGATGGTCTTGCGCAGATCCTGACAGCCCACATTCTGTTCGGGCTTGCACGGAGGGCAGAGGCGACTCGATATTGTAATCGGGTGATGGAAATCGGTGAACAGATGCAGAGCGATCCGCTCCGATTTGGAGCGTATCTACTCACTGCACAGATGGCCTTCAGCCGGAAGGACGAAGCGGTGGGCCTCGACGCGCTTCGGAACGCGCTGGTGATCGGGGAAGCCCGGGGGTTGATGCAGGATCCCAATCCAGGCATGTCGAGGAATGCCATGGCTGAACTCTGTGCCAAGGCGCTGGCAGCCGGTATTATGGTGCCCTTTGTCCAGCGGATTATTCAGCGGCACCGGTTCACACCTCCTCCGCAGGCGAGAGAGAGCGAGGCCTGGCCCTGGCCGGTGAAGATTTCGACCTTAGGCCGATTCGTGGTCCAGATCGACGGTAAGCTGTTAGAGAAAAAACGTAAGGCGCCGCATCGCCTCTTAGACCTCTTGAAAGCCATCATTGCCTGGGGTGGAGAAGACGTGCCAATCACTCGACTCATGGATGTGTTCTGGCCCGATGCCGACGGTGATACTGCGAAAGAAAATTTCCATAAGTCACTACAACGGCTCCGCCATCTCTTGCGTCTTGAGCAGGTTATCGTCGTGAAGGCCGGGAAGGTGTCGCTGAATCGCGACCTCTGCTGGGTCGATGCCCGTGTCTTCGAGGCTTCTGTGAAACAGGGCGAGGCACGAGCTGTGACAACCAGATCGAACACGAACATCCAGGACGACAGCCGGACGGTCTTGCTCTACGCGGGACCATTTCTCGGGTTAGCGGACTGTCCATCGTGGGCCGCGCCCTACCGAGACCGGCTGCGGGATCGATACATCAAACTCATCCTGTGTCAGTGTGACGCGCCCAACGCGAAGCACAAGGAAGCAGATGCAATCCGATGTCTCGAGCGAGCGATCGAAGTGGATCCGGTCGGCGAAGCGCTCTATCAGCGATTGATTCCACTCCTCGCGTCGAACGGACGACATGCCGAGGCTGTCTCGCTGTACCACCGCTGCAAATCGGCGCTGGCGCGGTGGGCCGATCGCCAGCCCTCCCCGGAGACGCAACGGTTAGTGCAGCAACTCCAACCCCGCTAGGCTGAGTTCCTTTCTTTCTTTCCAGAAACCTCGTCCTCCAACCTGTTTGTTTGAATTTGTCCCCCCATCTGTCCTGCCCGCGTGTGGTGTACTGCGCCCCGGATCATGGAAAGCCCTGTCTAGGTGGGAGGAATGGGACAATGTCACGACGATGTGGAGTTGCCTGCATGATCGGTGCGCTCGTGGTGGCCACGCTGCTGCTGTCGGACCGAGTCGATGAGTCGATCGCATCTCCAGTGAAGGCAAATGAGACCAACGAACTGCAGCAACTCTTTCTGATTATGGATGAAGAAGCGAGTATGTCGGGTTACCCGTCACAGTAAAAAGACGTTTCGACAACAGGTGTACGTTGGCGGCTGTGATGCATCACAGAAAAAAAAACAGGAGGCGGCAGTCAATATCCACTAAGGAGGGCGTGATGAAGAGACGACGGTTTCTCGCAGGTACGGTCGGAGCACTGGTTCTCGTGCTAGTCACAGTGGGCTTGGTTGGGCTGGCGCAGGCAAAGCCGAACAAACCTCGCTTTACGATTTTGCCCAGTGACAATACCTGGGTGTTGGATAGCACCACTGCCTTGCAGTGGCAGCGGACACCAGATTTCGTGGGAGGGAGCTGGTCGACCGCCTCTACATATTGTACCAATCTGGGAAGTGGTGCTCGATTGCCGGAGATCAAAGAGTTGATCAGCCTGGTGGAATACAACAATTTTAATCCAGCACTTCCTGAGGGCCATCCGTTCCAGGGTATCCAGTCGGCCGGCTATTGGTCGGCGACGACAGGTGGACTTGAGTTGTTCAACGGGTGGGTCGTGGACTTCAGCAGTGGCTCCGTGAACAACATCCTTGATTCTAAACGCTTCGCCTGGTGTGTGCGCTAGACCGGGATGCCCGTTGATGATTGGCTGATTTGAATCATTGGAGTGAGAGCAGGTACACAATCAACAAGGAGGCAGTGATGAAAAGACGACGGTATCTCGCAGTCACGGTTGGAGTCCTGGTGCTGAGCGCGGGGCTGATCCTCATGACCGACAGCGCCAGAGCCGCCTCACCCAAGAGCACGCCCACCCAGAACTGGGACGAGAACCTGCCGCCCGCCTCGCGCTTTACCACGGTCTTCACCGGCGCCGTGCGGGACAATAATACCGGGCTGGTGTGGGAACAGGCGCCCGATGCCACGACCCGCATTTGGGGCCTAGCGACCTCCGCCTATTGTGTCAACAAGAATGTCGGAGGTACGAGAGGCTGGCGGCTGCCGTCGGTGGCGGAGTTAGCGAGCGTGCTGGATGGCTCGCCGGACGCGGTCGCGCCCTTTGTCCCGGCCAGCACCTTCACCATCGGCGGTTCTCCCGGCGTCCAGTCGGACTTCTACTGGTCGGCGTCTGTGCTCGCAGACTTTCCGACCACCGCGTGGGGCGTGAACTTTTTCAATGGCTTTGTGTCCAACACCTTTAAGACCAGCGCCGCCCGCGCCTGGTGTGTGCGTGGTCCGATGCAAGAGTCTGTGTATTGAGCATTCGGTGATTTGACTCATTTGGTGATTGAGGGTGCAGGGGGCGCAAGCCCCCTGCTTTACCCATGTTGAGCAGGATGATGTCGCGCATGGTCCGCTACGAACATCTGCCGATCTACAAGACCGCGATGGACTGGGCAATGTATCTCAAGCAGATGGTCCGCAATTTCAGCCGGTACCACAAATACACGTTGGGGAGCGATCTGCGGCAGCCCAGGTCGGGCACGGACCTCCATACATCGCCACACATGAAAGGAGGGAGCAGCACTCATCGCTCGGGTTCACCGTCACCATTCACATCATTTTTACGGGAGGGTTTTTTGAACCGCTACACAGTGCTTGGTGAACAGGAAGACAATAGTGGATTGCGGGCGGCGCGTTCGCGCCAACAACGGATCAACTTCCCTCATTGTCCTTAACCACCTGAGTTCTAACTCTTCAATTATGAGGCGAGAATGAGCTTCTTGGGACCGCTCCGACGCCTGTTTGGACGTGAAAACGTTTTAATTGAGGATGGCGTGCCCCAGGCAGATTGGCATACACCGCCACCATAGCCCATCAGGGCCTGTAGTGTTGCACTTGGAGTTGGAACTCAAGGTCTGTTTGGTCTGTCTCGTTTGCTTGATTGAGCCAGACAGGCCAATCCCTGCCGACCAGTGAATCACATTTGATTCAGTAATGAATCGTTTTCAATTCACATGGACCGCCTCCTAATAGTAGCGTGCACAGGGGGAAGTTCTTGGAAAATCACAGATGGATACCAATGATATGCGCATTTCACATTAGGCACCTGGCTTGCACCTATTTGGTTTGCAAGATTATTCATGAATGTCGTTGCGAAATCGCTTCGAAGCTAGGTGATCGCAGCAGAAGTATTCGTGAATAATGCGGGTTCTGACTGTGTGTGGGTATTTATGATGGGTAGCCACGCGGAGGAATGATTCGTTGAAATCCAACTCTTCGATTATGAGGCCAGGATGAGCTTCCTGAGACCGCTCCGGCGCCTGTTTGGACGTAAAAACGTTTTAATTGAGGATGGCGTCCCCCAAGCAGATTGGCATACGCCGACACCATTGGTTGAGCAGCGCAGAAGTTGGAATCGTAAGATCGCCGGATTCATTTCCTTCAGCGTGATCGGCATCTTTGCCAGTGGGATGATCCTGGGGGCCGCGCCTCTGTTGGGTATGAAGGCAACAGATAGCACCGAATTTTGCATCTCCTGTCACAGCATGACCCACTTATGGGAAGTGACCAAGACATCGCGGCATTTCCAAAACGATCGTGGAGTGCAAGTGGGGTGTCCAAGCTGCCATGTACCCCACCTCATCGCCGACTATCTCCAGGTCAAGATGCTGGCACTCCACGATGTCTACAGTGAAGTGGTCAACCCGGTGAGCACCAAGGAGGACTATGAAGCCAGGCGCCCTGAATTAGCACAGAAGGTCCGGGCCGATTACCTGGCGAATGATAGTGCCCAATGCCGGAATTGCCATGCTTATGAGAATTTTACCCGACCGATCAAGGCCCATGATAGGGCCCAGAAAGCCGGGACAACCTGCATCAAGTGTCACTACAACCTGGTGCATGGGGAAATCGCTTGGCCGGAGATGGAAGAAGACCGCCCGCAACAGGGCGCCCGGTCGCACATCAACTGAACCGCTTCAGGTCGCGGGGATTGGCACCGTGTCTGCCATCAGACAGAAAGAAAACATGAAAATAATTAGCGTGGGCCTCTTCGTCCTGTTCGCGTTGATCCTGAGCAACTCGGGAGCCAGTCTTGCCGCTGAGCGCAAGACTCCAAGCGCACCGGAGGACATATTGAAAATGAAGAATCCTGTGACACTAACTCCCGAAGTGCTGCAAGAGGCCGCGACCATCTATAAAGACAAGTGCATTAAGTGCCATGGGACCAACGGAAATGGTAAGGGGTCTGGCACCAAGGGGATGGATGTGAAACCGAGAGATTATACGGACAAAAGTGTGATGGAAAAAATACCGGATGGGCAACTGTTCTGGATTACCTTGAACGGGAGCGATCCGGAGACCACAGAAATGGAAGGGTATAAGAAAAAGCTCACCGAAGAGCAAGTGTGGAAACTGGTGCACTACATCCGATCATTCGCGCCGTAACAATTTCAAAGGGAGAAAAAGAACAAGGCATGCGGCTAAGAGTCTTATTGTTTGCAGTCATGCTGAGTGTTGCTGTCTCGGGGTTGTTCGCGATCGTCGGACCAAAGACGGCCGAAGCGATTCCCGCCTTTAGCCGACAGACGGAGAAATCTTGTTCGACCTGCCACAATGCGATCCCCAAACTCAACCAAGTTGGACAAAATTTTCGGACGAACGGATTCCGATTTCCAGAAGACAAGGAGTGGCAAGAGATACAAGATCTGAAGCATGTCCCGCTCTCGGCTAAGCTCGAGGTTGCGGGTGAACTCAACAAGGCGGATGGGAGTGCCCAGAGTTCCCTGCTGAAGATCGAGGATTTTAAGGTCCATGCAGCGACCCCACTCGGGAAGAACGGAAAGTTCTCTGGCTATGCCATCGCAACCTTCGTGGAAAAGTCCGTCGCACTCGGTCAGGCCTATGGCCAAATCAACGACCTCATCGGGGAGGTAGGACATGGACTACTCAACCTTAAGGTCGGCACATTTGACATCGCACTGCCATTTCTGTCCCACACACAACGGGTGATTAAACAGCGATACTTCGCCCAAGAAGCCCTTGGCATACTCGGCGCTCGCAATAGAGGAACAATCGGTGACGTGAACGAGGCCACCGAATTTTACAACACAGCCGTTGAACTTAACGGACAAGTTGTTGGACAAGAGGCTGGCGATATCACCCATCGGTATGCGGTGGGGGTCTATCAACCGCAAGGGTTGAATGACCAAAACAGATTAGGAGACCCTGGCTTCTATGCCACCTATGGCATAACCTTTCTTGAGAACTTTACCCTTGGGGCCATCTATAAGAGAGATGTGGTGAATTCAACGTTGGATCCATTTACTCCTAATGACAAGAAGGGCGTGAACAAGTGGGGGGTCGCGGGTGAGGCGAAGCTGGGACCGTTTATCACCACTGTCGGGTATTTTCGATCGGATGGGCTCCCGAATACGGCCGGCGTGTTTCCTGGAAGCGACACCAACAGGGGGCTCCAGAATTATATGGCGGAAGCCCTGTTCATCCCGAACAGACTGTGGGTCTTGGGAGCCCGTTTTGATCACATCGATCAGGAGTTAGCCCAATCAAGCAGTCGGACGACTGTCATGGGGCGGTACAATATTACACCCAGCGTCTACTGCCAGGCAGAATGGCGAGTGACCGATAGCGGAGGAATTGGAGTAGTGCCCGCGCCGGATTCATTGAATGGACGAGTCTATCTCGTGGCCCCATTTTGATTCGAGACTCCGTACGAGATCTGTGCGTCATCTCTTGTATTGAACCGGGGTTGGCTCGTGAGGGCTGACCCCGGTCACAGCAACGAAGCTCGTCGCACGATCTTCTGAGCATTGTGTTACAGTGCCGCATAATCGATGGCTTCTGCATTTCTTCATCTCGTGAAAAGAATCCGGCTCAGTGTTCCAGCCCTCGCGAGTGCGGTGTGCCTGTTCGCGAGTGCGTGCGCCACTTCTCCCAAGGTCGTGGACATGATCTTTGCTGATGGTCCACGCGGCGCGGTGTCTCTCCAGATTGTCGAGGATTCGTGGTTCAAGACAGCCCACCCATTATTCATGAGTCCCCTGTTGCTCACACACGTGTTGCGTGGCGTACAGGTTCAGGTCATGCCGGATGACACGACCACCGCGATGCGCGTGTTTTCCGATGAAGACGCCGAGTTCCTCAGCCCGTTGATGAGTACGGCTCTCTCCAAGGCAATGAAAGGCCAGCTCGTTGCATTTCGCGTCCTCCGTGGCACGGATGCGGAGGGAGAGGCCACCGGCGGGGTGCTCTACGTGCAGGGACGGTTGCTGCATCTCGCACTCACCCACTACCGTGCGAGCAGAGGAAGAGGAGATTCAGGCGCGAGGCGGGATCGTCAGTCTCGTAACCCGAGAGGGTTGGAGCCAGACCGGGTCTCGTTTGTTCCAGAGACAGCGAGGCGATCGAGCCTCAATGAACAACCTGACTTGCTGAATCCACCTCCACTGGCCACACTCGTCATCGATTATGGCATGCTGGCTACCGGAGTGGAGCTATCTTCGTCGGCGCCAGGGCAGTCTCAATCGCTGTATTCAGATTCCCCAGCCATCATGTCTCAGGGTGCCCCTCCATCCATGCAATCGGCCAACGGCGCTGTCATGTCTCACGAGATGCAAGTGACGCAGGCCGAAGAGATGCGCGCGATTAAAGCATTGGCCATGAAACAAGCTAAAGACCTCGATGCCTTGAAGGAAGATATGCACGCGATGCAGCGCCGACTCGCCGAGCTTGAAGTCGAAACAGAAAACATGAAGAAGCGCCGATCAACCTCGTCTCAGCGGAAGGCTGTTCCCTAAACGGTCGACGTTCCCAGCCACGATTCATTTCTGAACCATTCCGAGATGCAGCAAGGGGGACGGAGGATAGGGATCGGGAGTCTTTTCTAGGGCAAGCCCGTCGATTACAACAGACTGCGATGGCATCCCACGGAATTTCCACAAGGAAGCAGACGTCATCCGATGTCTCGAGCACGCGATCGAAGTGGATCCGGTCGGCGAAGCGCTCTATCAGCGATTGATTCCACTCCTCGCGTCGAACGGACGACATGCCGAGGCTGTCTCGCTGTACCACCGCTGCAAATCGGCGCTGGCGCGGTGGG
>Ga0163153_10003578_pt1 | contig 20584 bp, 16 predicted proteins | sample OliLakLV19MP6IB1_FD_148629 | JGI IMG/M metagenome (GOLD analysis project Ga0163153, IMG submission 148629) | Freshwater microbial mat bacterial communities from Lake Vanda, McMurdo Dry Valleys, Antarctica - Oligotrophic Lake LV.19.MP6.IB-1 | ecosystem: Environmental > Aquatic > Freshwater >...
GGCTGGCGCTCAATCAGCAGGTGATCAACCTGCTACAGACCCGATGGGCAATGGCCCGGCTGGAAGCGGCCAGCCTCAGTCTCAGGCTCAAGCTGCTGAAGATGCTGGATCCAACAGCCAACAAGCGGCAAACCAAGCCAGTTCGGGGGCGACAATGCCAGCCAAAAGCGCCAAGAAACCGTTGACTAAAGAGCAGCAAATCGCAGAAGCCGCCAAGAAATCAGCCGAAGAATCCCAGACATCCGCTACAGCAAGCGACGAGCCACCTCCCCCTCCCGGCAGCATTGCCATTGCGCAACTGGAGGAGCTGGAGAAAGGCCAGAAAGCCGAGAGTGAAAAGCAACCAGCAGAAAACCAGCAAGCCCAACAGGCCAGCAAAAAGCTGGCAGCAGCCGACAGCACAACAGCAAGCAGTTCGCAAGCCACTTCCAGCCAACAGCAGGATCAGCCTTCGCCCCCTCCCGGCACTATCGCCATTCCGGAACTGGAGAAATTACAGGGTATGAATGAAGCTGCAACCTTACCGATAAAGAAAACTCCGAACTGACAAAATCCAGACTCCCAACCCGCATGTTGCACCAAAGATCCGGAATTTCAAACACGTCCGCCTTGGTGCAATATGCGGGCTAATCAGTAACCACCGTCACCATGGCCGGAATCAACATTAAATACAGGGTACTGGCGCGGATATAGGCCTGCTCACGAAAACGTTGCCGGGTTTCCTCGTTCATGTTTGCCGCAGCATCGATGCGTTCATCCATGAGGTCCGGATTCAGTTCATCGTCGGCCATGCGCTGGAAAGCATCCAGTTTGTAACTGAGTTCATCCAGGGCGCCATCGGTAATGCTATCCAGCTCGTTCTGGAACAGTAAATACTCCATATTGTTACGTTGGTGTATGGTTTCACCCTGGTAAGCCAGCAGGCTGCTTTCTGGTAACACATCAGGATTTACAGCTTGATCACCCTGTTGGTATTGCATGCCATCAGCGACCGCACTGCGAATGATGATGGCGTCCTCACGCACGACATTCATGTCGATCATGCTGACCAGTATCGGCCAGCTCTGTTTTATGCGTGCCAGCTCCTGCTCAATTTCGACTCGATGCTGATGGGCAAATCGCATCATCTGCCCTGCCCCCAACAACATGGAGTCGGGGTCGGCAATTCGTGCCAATGGCGTTGGGTATTGCTGCAACGCACGGGACTGATTCGGAATCGGCTCCTGTTCGGGCACAGACCCATCAGCCAGGAAGTCCAGCAGTTCAGCATCAGCTCCGTTGGCCAGCAACATCAACAAACTGAGTTGCCGATATTGCTCGCCCGGTGGCAATTCGGAGATGCTGCCAAGCGTATGGTCAGTTGGCTCATTGATGGCCTGTACTGGAACAGACCAGCAGAGGAATAACCCGCACAGCAGCAAGCTCGCATAAACGCGATGCCGGAAAATCTGATCAACTGTTCCGGTAGTCATGACTAATTAATGAAAGCTCATCTCAATTAAAGCCAAGGGGCGACAATTGTTGCTCATCGGCGACTCCGGCATCTTTACCGTGAATGAACTCGCGGGTTTCGGTTTTCCGGCCTGGTTGTTCCAGCCGCACGATTCCGTGAGGCTGACCTCGCTCGAACTGGCCTTCGTAGTAAATGGCGCCTATGCTGGCCGGCGAGCGCATGATCATGGCACCCAAACCCTCGGCAAGTCCCTGACTGGCATTTCCCAAATACTCAATCTCTGTTCCATTATCGCCGCGCACCAGGCCATAACCCAGGCCTTCCGCGAAACCAGAATTGCAGGCGCCATACCAACTGCCTGACTGTCCGGCAGATGGGTGACGGAACTGGCATTGGGACGAGCCATCGACCGTCATGGAACGAGCATACTTTTGATACAGGGCTATAGTCTGGCTTTTGAATTCATCAAAATTCCGCGCAGTAATTTCTTCATTGGATTCCAGCAGTTCGACCTGTACCGAGCTCTGTTGGTTCAGGGCAGGTGCCATTTGCATCAGGAAATTTTCACCCACGGTTTTTGATTCGGCATTCTTGTTCATGGCGACATTGACGGCCCAAACCGATGACAAGGCCAGCGCACTGGTGAGAAATTGCCAGTTATTGTACTCACCCCAACTGCCGGAATCGCCTGCCTGGCTGCCAGCGTATACCGCTCCTGCCATGGCTACAATCGCCAATGCGGTGCCGATGTTCTGCTTTCTCGCCAGATCGCGCCGCTCTTCCAGCATGCGGTATTCAGCGGCAATCATTCGGCGCATTTCATCACCATAGGCTCCTGCGTAAGTGCCGTCATAGATGGCCTGCGACTGCCTGGCGAGGAACTTGCGCTCAGCCACCAATAAAGATTCTGCCAATTGCACCCGCGCCTGCACGCTTTCATCCGCTGAACGCATCAGAAAAGCATTGGCCAAATCCGGATCGAAGGATGCTAAGGCGCTCTGGCGGGCAAAAAATGTTGCCCGGTCGTGATTGATGTCGTTTAACGCAGTAACCACCCGGGCGGCTGCTCCTTTGACGAAATCCTCGGCAAAAGGATCAATGCTTGAGTCTTTGTCCAGACTGGCTACCAGCTCGCTTTGCATGCGGATTTTTTCCAGCGGGTAGCGTTCGACTGCGGTCACCGATTGACGGACCGACCCGGCTGCCTTGAGCGGCAAATCCAGGCTGGCCGGGCTGCCTTTGGCCAGGTAACTGATGAAATCCAGCGGCCGCTGATAATCCACTGGCTGCATGGACAAACGGCTTGCAAACTGTGCTTCTGCCTGTCGCGCAGATTGTTCCCAAGCGGTACCCAGCAGTGGTTCGCTGGACAGCAACAAGCCATGCGTGGGCGGGCTGAGCCAGTGATTGCTGTGCAGCACGAACAAAGGCGTCACCAGGTCGCCAAAAGTCAAAGGTGGTGCATCCATCATTTTGCTGGTATCGGGAAAAGAGTAAGTGGCAAAGTCTATGGTCAGAACGCTGGGAATTTTCTCTGCTGCGAGTAAAGGTTTGCTGGACAACTGGCCTTGCTCATCAATGAAAACGTAATGTGGGGAAAGCAGTACAGAGTTATCTGGCAGGGCAGCCTGCAATTCGCGATACAGCGACATCACGTAATAGTTGGACTTGGCAACCATGGCTTCGGCTACGCGGTCGCTGTTGCTATCGGTTTCCTTGATGCTGCCGCCTATGGGATGGGCTGCAAAAGCGTCAAAAAACACAGTCTCTGCATTACGATCAACAATGGCAGGATAGCGTATGACTACATTGGCATCGGCCTGTGAGCGGCCACCATCGTTCAGTTGCAGGTTCTGCTGCGGCTGGTAAACCGATTGTTTCTTTCCAGTGGCTGTGCTGGCACAACCGCTGCCAAGCACCACCGCGATACACAGCACTATGCTCAGTAGAAATTTGCATGCAGGTCTCACCGCGCCTCCTATTTGCCCCTTGAGCAACAATGCCGGGCAACAATGCCGGGCAACATGACTGACAAACATGATTCTAACAGGCCATAGATTAACTTGAGCTGTATGCGCAAAAATCAAGGATAAGCGATAGACCGCCATTGATTGCTTCCGGCCCGACCCGATTCCACTCCCTGGCTGAATGTCCTTATTCTTGGAGCCTTGCCGGCTTCGCTGACGCGTATCATGCCATTCGCTACACCTTTGCTGAACTCGCCTTCGTAAAGCACAGGTGCCATGCCACTGGCGGCGGGAAGGATTAACGCGCCTTGTCCCTGCGGCAAACCGGCCTTGGCCCGGCCGAAGTACTCAACAAACCGACCTTGCTGGATTTGGGTTACGCCATAACCCCAGCCATGCGCTTTGCCACGACGACATTCGCCCCGCCAGACACCATTAGCATTGCCCGCAGGATACTCAAACGCACATTGACCTTGTTTGCTTTCAGACAGATTACGCGCCGTTTCTCCGTATAGAGTCACTACCTGGCTCTCAAACTCGCCGTAGCTGCGGGCAAATATGTCTTTCTCCGACAGCACCACTTCACTTTGAACAGTGATATAGCGCTGCAGATCGGGCGCCATTTGCGACATGAAACTCTCGCCTATGGCATAGGATTGAATGCGGGCTTCGCGATTATTGTTCAGCGCCAGTATGGAAGAAAAACCGAGCGTGGCAGCAGCACCGGCCCAGGGGATAGCAGTGGCTACACCGGAGGTGAAACTGCTGGCAGCGTAGCCAGTTCCCGCCAGCGTGACGACTGTCAACCTGGCCAACTGGCGACGTTTTTCCAATACCCCGTATTCCGCTGCAATCAAGGAGCGGATGGACTTGCCAAAATCGCCATAATAAGTACCGCGGTACATGCGTTCCGATTGGGCGGTGAGAAACTTCAGCTCAGCATCGATTACGGCCTCGGCCAGTTGCAGACGGGTTTGAAATTCTTCACCTTTTGTCTTGGCCAGAAAAGCTGTAGCCAGCTCCGCATCGAATCGCTCAAAAGAACGATAGCGGGCGATGAATGTGGCACGGCGCAAATCCAGCGTGTGTAGTTCAGCCAATACGCGCTGCGCCGCATTTTGCACAAAACTCACCGCGAATGGATCGGCGAGGCCGCTATCATCCAATCCCGCTATCAACTCGGCATCCATGCGAATTTTTTCCAGCGGATATTTCTCTATTGCTGCTGCAGCATTATCGGTGCCACCGGGGCCCTTCAATGGAATGTTTGACAACGGAGTCTGCCGGGACTCGAGAAAGTAGACAAAATCCAGCGGCCTGATGAAACGGTCAGCGTAGCCGGATAACAGCGATTGAGCTTCACGGCTGGACTGCAGGGCAGACAGGTCCCAGGAACTGCCCAGCAAATCCTCGCTCGCCAGTAGCATGCCAAAGGTAGGCGGTCGCAACCAACTGTCACCGTGGATTACAAACATAGGGGTTACAACATCACCCACGGTAATTGGTGGTGAGTCCATCAACTGGGATGCATCAGGGAAAGTATAAATATTGAAATCGATGACTACGGCGCCTGGCACTTCTTCAGAAGCCAGCAAGGGCCGACTGGATGCACCGGACTCACCACGGTAAATCATATGCGGCGACAACAATACCTTGTTGGCCGGTAACAATTCGCGCAACTCGGCATACAGCGACATGGCGTAATAGCTTGATTTGGCAATCACCGAACGCGCCAAATGCCGAGTGTCCTTGCGCAGTTGATGGGTAATGGAAACATCACCACCGATGGACTGATCCACGTAAGCGCGATAGTAAGACTCCTCAGCTTCTTCCAGCACCACCGCTGGGTAGCGGATGACCACCAGTGCCCCTGGCAATTCAGCTAAGGCCGCCGTGTTGGTGACCAGCCTGGTATCCAGGCTGGATTTGCGCACACCTTTGGCGGTGCCGGCGCAGGCGCTGAGCCCCAGGCTGATTATCAGCATGAGGAGCAACGAGAGTCTGGCATCCAATTTGTGCGATCTAAACTGCTGCAGCAAGACTTCCAATGACGTCACAATTCCTGATGTTCGGGTAGAAGCTTCTGATTCACGATACGCGGGCGCGCAGAGTCAATGAGACGCTCAAGTAGTATGGAAACCTGAGGGTTTGGTGACAAAAATCAACCGCAAAAGCAGGTACAATCGCGCTTTCGTTTTGCTTACCCAAGACCGTACTCAAGATTCAATTCATATAGGAACGTCATACTATCATGCTGGACCATCTCAAAGCCCTGCCACCCGATCCCATACTGGGAATACTCACTGCCTACAAGCTGGATGACAATCCCAAAAAAATTGACCTGGGCATTGGTGTCTACAAAGACGAACACGGCGAAACACCCATGTTGCCATCGGTGATTCAAGCCGAAAAAGAGCTGATTGCGCGGCAAACCAGCAAATCCTATTTGGGGCCACCTGGCGTCACGGGTTTCAACAGCGCTATCACACAGATTATTTTTGGTGAAGAAGTAGCAAAAGGTTCTGCCGAACGCATATGCACCGTCCAGACACCTGGCGGCACCGGCGCACTGCGGGTAGCCGCCGATCTGCTGCAAGCAGCCAATCCCGGTTCCACCGTTTGGATGAGCGACCCTACCTGGGCCAACCACCAGGCCATTTTTCCTGCTGCTGGCCTGAAGAATGGCAGTTATCCCTATTTTGACAAAAAGGATAGCAGCCTGCGTTTTATCGACATGATGGAAGCATTATCGCAGCGTGGACCGGGAGACACCGTCCTGTTTCATGCCTGCTGCCATAATCCCTGTGGCGTAAGCCCCACTCCGGAGCAATGGGAGCAAATAACAGATCTGGCGGCTGAGCGCGGATTTTTACCGCTGGTGGACATGGCCTATCAAGGCTTTGAAAGCAGCCTGGAGGAGGACAATCTCGCGGTTCGACTGTTCACCCAGAAGTGCCCTGAAGTGATCGTTGCCAGCTCCTGTTCAAAGAATTTTGCGGTTTACCGCGACCGAGTTGGCGCGATTTCCGTGGTGAGCAAAGGTGCTGAGCAAACCAAAGCGGTCGAGACTGTGATTCATTCTTTAACCAGAAAAAATTACTCCATGCCTCCGGCTCACGGCCCAGCCGTGATCGACATCGTCCTGCATAGCGCAGAACTCACAGCCATGTGGCGTGAAGAAGTCAAAGGCATGCGTGAGCGCATCAACCGCTTGCGTGGAGAAATGGTGCAGAGGATGTCTGAAGCTGGAATAGAAAGAGATTTTTCATTCCTGCAGCGCCAGTCGGGAATGTTTTCTTTTATGGGATTGGAAGTCAGTCAGGTCAGGGCATTAAGAGAGCGTTTTTCGATTTATACCGTGGATTCATCGCGGGTGAATATCGCGTCACTGAACCAGGGAAACCTGGATTATTTTGTCGATTCACTGGCCACTGTACTGGGCGAATCCTGACGGTTTGCCGCGCTTTGGCAGTCAGTCTTTTTTCAGTCGTTCCACCTTATTCCAGACAAAACTGAATTCCTCAGGATCAGAAAGAATGACCAAGAGGTCTCCAGTTTTCGCTTTGTTGATGGCCGCTTCCATGGCACGAAGTCGATCAGGATCGACTTTTATGTTGTCGGGCGACATGCCAGATTCAACCAGGTATTTGGCAAGAAGTTGAGGCATTTCCTCAAACTCACGACCTCGGAGAGCTACAGAATTGGTGCAATAAAAAATATCGAAATGCATCGCTATTGATTTGATGGCTTGCTGAACCGCTATGTTCTTTCGATTTCCGTAAAAACACGGCAGCAGAATCCGTTCACCCACGATCTCCAGTTGATCGGTAAATTCATATAAAACGCGAAAGCCATCCAGGTTATGGGCGTAATCCAGTAAAAACTGGAATGGCAATCCCGGCATCATGTTCAAGCGGCCTTCAGAACAAGTCATGTCGGGCAGAAACCCTGCTAGACCGGAACGAATATGATCCCGCTCAATTCCCAGAAAATGAGCGGCCAGTGCAGCCTGCATGGCATTGGCCGTATTGTGGGCGGCCTTACCCTCATAAGTTGCAGCAATCTCGTTTTCCCTGACAACTGGCCAATGTTGATCGTCCTGGTGGAAAACCAGCCAGTACTCTCCATCATGGATTTCCCGTGTGCAAACCATGCCAGGCCGATCCAGCAATCCTAGCAAGGTGTCTGCCGATTGATGCAAGGAAACCAGGCCGATATTTTCTGCACTTGTAGCAGCCATCATATTGATGCTGGGGCCGTTGTCTGCATTAAGGACTGCTGCTTTACTCGCACGCTTTATGACCATGGCCTTGGCAGCGATCAGTGCGTCCAGATCATGTATTCCCACGCTACCAAGGTGATCGTTCGTTATGTTGGTGCAAACCGCAACATCACTTTGTTGATACAGGAACCCGGTCCCCAGGATGGTACCCAGAAATTCGTCAAGCACCACTACATCAACCTCAGGTTTATAAAACATTCGAAGCTGCCGACCATGCCAGGCACTCCGGCCTACCTCTTCCAAGCGCCCATTCACATAATTGGTCCCGGTGCAAACCATCCCCGTACCCAAGCCAGATTTCCGCAAGATGGCTTCAGTCATTCGACAGGTAGTTGTTTTTCCATTGGTGCCGGTAACCGTGACGATGGGAACCCTGGCCTGACTACCGGATGGAAATAAATGCCCAACAAATGCTTCCGCTACTCCGGCCAAAAGTGTGGGGTACTCACCTAGCCAATCATTGAGCCGGGGGCCAGGTCAAAATCAAGCGCGGCGCCGTTGGCACTTCCCAAGGGCATACCGATGTCACCTGTACACAGATCTATCCTTAAAATACTGCTGTTGAGGTGGGCAGCAAGACTTTTGAGTTGTTGCAGAGTTTCCGGGTGCAGTGATGCTGCGGGATGTACTTGTCCCTGGCTCAATAAAACCAGAAGCTGCTCTCCAACCATCAGAACATGCCAGTTCTCCCCTGCAACCGAAGCTTCCAGATCTATCTGCATTCGGTGTTTTCTGGCCTGGTCCAAGCGGTTGCGCAATTCGACGGGATCTGTTATGTCAGGCCATGAAACTGCTGTCCGTTAGCAGCCATGACGGTCAGTGTCACCGGGTACCCAATCTGGCCGGCTGCTCGCAAGGCGTGCTTACTGAGTGCACAATTGCCTGCCTGAGGATCGATGGTGGGCACGGGTAGGCCCTGGTTTGACAGCAACGCACGGCGGGCCTTGCGGTCAGCCAACAAAGGCATTAAGGACGCATCGCGGCTCACACAAATGCTGCCATCAACAATCTGCTGATACGGCCCATGGCCGAGCTTCAGCAGGCCGTTCGGACGAATCCTGAATCGGCCTTCAACTTGTTTGTAAGGCATACGTTCCAACTTCACACATGGAATATTACTTGCCTGTGCTGCATCAATAATGGCTTGTGCTTCCAAGGGCAGAACCGGGGGCCTGGCAACTGCCAGAAAGTCCTCCCAGGAAATATTCTGTAACTCCAGCGCATCTTCCTGGAAAGCAGCAAGTTGGAGCCTGGGTTCGAGGCTGCCAAGCAAACATGAAGCCAATGAAACGGCGGCGGCGGCTACGGCATCGTGCTCATACTCAATCCAAATCCAGTAGCCACGATCTGCATGATCCGCCACAACACCCGACTCGTACACACGATGGCCAGCTGCGTTTTGCAGCACCAGAACCAGTTTCGTAAACAGCTGGCAAAAAGCGAGTTGATGATCAACTGCATCGTATTGATAATCGAGCAGTCCACGGCTGTCGTCTACTCCGATGTCACTCAGCAGACTGCTCAGGGTGTGTGGAAGGCTTCCGCCCGCTTGTTCCAGCGCAGTTTGCTCAAGCGGGTTAAATAACAGTTGGAGTTCAACAATGGGCTTGTCGCAGCGCCTGTTGGTCCCGATCAGCCAGAGTTTTTCAGTTATTTCCATAGCACATACATTTTAAATTCAGGTCGTAGTGAATGGGAATTCAGACGCTGAAAGCTGCTGCTCTTTCAACTCGGTCATCTTCGCCCAAGTGTTTTTGAAATCAGATCCACCTGCAAGAAAGACCACAAGGTCTCCCGGACTAGCCGCCTTTATCGTCAGTTCAAGTGCTAATTTCCTTTCCGGGTAGATTCGAATCCTGTCCGGAGGAACACCGGCCTCTTGCAGATACTGGGTTATCAACTCGCCGATTTCACTCGGTTCGCGACCGCGCAACCCGGCATAGCTACCACAGAAAAACAGATCGAAATGAGGTGCCAGGAAACCTATGGCCTGCTTGATTTCACTATTTTGCCTGTCACCGGAAAATGGCAGACAAATAATGCGCCGACCAGAAACTTCCAACTGATTGGTAAAATGACACAGTACGCGGAAGCTATCGAGGTTATGCGCATAGTCCATCAGGAACTGGTAGGGCAGGCCGGTCATCATGTTGAGACGGCCTTTCGAGGCATAAAAATCAGGCTGAAAGCCAGCAAGAGCCTGGCGTATTGCCTGCAAATCGAAGTCGAGAAAGTGACCCGCCAAAGCAGCTTGCATGGCATTAACCGTATTGTGTGCTGCCTTACCCTGATAGGTCGACGGAATTTCATTCACAGGCATGAGTGGAATACGCTCACCTTCCTGGTAAATGCACAACCAATCCTCGCCAGCCACATCTTCCAGCACACATATCCTGCCGGGGCGATCCAGCAGATTCTGGATATCCCCGGCTGCCTTGAGGACGGATACCAAGCCAATGTTTTCAGCGTGGGTGGTAGCCATCATGGCCAGGCTGTACTCATTGTCCGCATTCAATATTGCAGCCTTGCTGGCCTTCTTAACAACCAACGCTTTGGTTGCGGCGATGCCGCCCAAGGTGTACACGCCAAGATTACCCAGGTGATCTTCGGAGACGTTGGTACATATCGCCACTTCGCAACTGCCGTAAAGAAAGCCGTTGTGCAGGATAGAGCCGAAGTACTCTTCCAGCACAGCAAAATTCACTTCCTCGCGTTCAAATAGCTTGTATTGCCTGCCAAGTCCGCCTGAGCCCAGCGCTTCGTAGTCCTGTCCTTGGTAATAAAGCCCGCCGGTTGTCGCCATTCCCGTGTTCAGTCCCGCCTGCCTTCCAATGGCCTCCACCATGCGGCAGGTTGTTGTCTTACCATTGGTTCCGGTTACAGCCACAATAGGAATCCGGGATTTCATGCCTAGAGGGAAAAGGTGACTGACAAATGCGCCAGCGAGTTGAGACAGGATGTCGGGATGATTTACCAGCCAATCGTCCAGCCGGGGCGCCAGGTCAAAATCAAGCACAGCTCCTTGACATTTTTCGAGGGAGGAGGTGATATCGGTCGTGCAAAGATGTATTCGTAGTACCCCACTGTCAAGCTGTCCGGAAAGGCCTTCAAGCTGCTGTCGGGTTTCCGCATTGAGACGGCCAATCGCATGCGGCTGGCCATCACGCAGCAGTGCATGAATCTCGCTTCCGACCAATAGCACCTGCCAGTTTTCACCCGAAACCGAAGCTTGCACATCAATCTGTGACCCATGGCGACGCGCCTGGTCCATCGTTCTTCGCAACTCATCGGGCGATTTAACGTCCGGCCAAGAGTATCGCTGACCATTTGTAGCGGTGGCCGTCAGCAGAACGGGATATCCGATGCGTTCAGCCGCACGCAGTGCATGCTTGCTGAGCGCGCAGTTGCCTGCTTGCTCATCGATGGCTGGTACGGGAATTTGCAGCTGTACGAGTCGCGCGCGACGGGCATTTCGATCCTGCAGCAGGGGTAGCAAGTGAGCGCTTCGAGTCACGCATAAACTACCATCAACAATCAATTGGTATGGCCCATGGCCCAATTTGAGCAAGCTGTTTTTACGAATTCTGAAACTACCTTCGACTCCTTGGTAAGGAATGCGCTCCAATCTGACACAGGGAACTCTTCTGTGCCGTGCTGCCTCAATTATAGCTTCGGTTTCCACCGGTAGGATACGGGGTTTGGCGACAGCCAGAAAACCCTTCCAGGAAACTTCCTGCAGTTCGACAGCCTCACCCTCAAAATCAGGCAGCTTGATGGCTGGCTCCAGCTTTACCAGCATATTCATCGCCAGAACAACGGCTGCTGCGGCTACTGCATCATGTTCGTATTCAAACCATAACCAGCAACCCTCACCCCGTTCATCGGCCGCGACCCCAAAATCATATACACGGTGGCCGGCAGCCAATTGAAGGACGATGGTCAGTCTCGTAAACAGTTGGCAGAAAAAAAGCGCATGGTCCGTGCCGCTCCACTGATCATCCAACAATCCCAGTGAATCTTTGATCCCTGTCTCTTGCAACAGGCTCCGAAGTCGCTTACCGAGACTGACCGCCGAGGTCTGCAGCGCTGCCAGTTCTTCTTCCTTGAGAAAAAATCGCTGCTCGAGCACAGTTTTATCTGATCTTCGGCCGGCACCCAGCAACCAGAGTTTATCTTTTATTTCCATAGGGAGCGTATTTTACGTGTAGCCGAGGCTTGTAGGCTATTGCCTGTCAAAGCAGGTCATCAGGTGACCGCTTGCACTGGCTCGGGTGGCGGGCAATCACACGCCACCCCAGAATCAACTCAACAGCAAAGTTGATTACTTGATGTATCCCAGCTTTTCCAGCGTGATGAGGATGCGATGAGCAGCCAGGTCGGGAGTGAGCTCAGTGGTGTTGAGCACAATCTCGGCGTTCTCAGGCTCCTCATAAGGGTCATCAATACCGGTAAATCCTTTTAACAAACCAGCGCGGGCCTTGGCATAAAGGCCCTTACGGTCGCGCTGCTCGCAAATCTCTATCGGGGTTGATACAAATGTCTCCATAAAGCCACCGTGCGGGCTGATCATTTGCCGCACTTCACGTCGTGTAGCCGCATATGGCGCAATGGGCGCACAAATGGCGATGCCGCCGTTCTTGGTAATTTCGCTGGCAACATAGCCAATACGACGTATGTTCAGATCGCGGTGTTCTTTGGAGAAGCTCAGCTCACTGGACAGATGTTTGCGCACCACATCGCCATCCAACAGAGTGACCGGACGTGAGCCGTTTTCCAGTAACTTGACCAACAGCGCGTTGGCGATGGTGGACTTGCCTGAACCCGAGAGGCCGGTAAAAAACACGGTGAAGCCTTGTTCATGTCGCGGCGGATGGGCTTTACGCAATTCCGCTACCACCTTGGGGTAAGAGAACCATTCCGGAATATCCAATCCTTCCTGCAAGCGCCGACGGAACTCGGTGCCGGACAGGTTCAGCACGGTATCGCCCGGGCTGACTTCGTCATCTGCCATGTATTCGGCACGGTTTTCCACATAGACCATGTTCTTGAAGTCCACCATGGTGATGTCCAGTTCAGCTTCATACTGTTTGAACAGCTCCTGAGCATCGTAAGGCCCGTAGAACGGTTGACCCTGACTGTCGTTACCGGGCCCGGCGTGATCACGCCCGACGATGAAATGCGTGCAACCGTAGTTCTTGCGAATAATGGCATGCCATACCGCTTCGCGCGGTCCGGCCATACGCATGGCCAGGTTCAGCAGGCTGAGCTGCGTGGTCTGTTCCGGGTATTGTTCCAGCACATGCTCATAGCAACGTACGCGGGTGAAATGATCGATGTCACCCGGTTTGGTCATGCCGACCACCGGGTGAATCAGCAGGTTGGCTTCAGCTTCGCGAGCCGCGCGGAAAGTCAGTTCCTGGTGCGCGCGATGCAAGGGGTTGCGGGTCTGGAAAGCCACGATGCGGCGCCAGCCCATTTTGCGGAAACGGCCTCGCAGCTCGGATGGGGTATCGCGCAGCAATTTGAAATCATAATAGATTGGCGGCTCAACACCTTCGATACGTCCACCCAGGTAAACCGGATTGGCGTTGTTCATCAGGTAGCTGACCCCAGGATGCAACTTATCGGTGGTACCGTAAACCAGTTGGGCTTCAGCCTGCTTGTCCGGCGTCCATAGGTCGCTGACTTCCATAACCGCCAGCAGCACTCCTTCTGGATCACGCAAGGCAATGCGGCTGCCCGCTGCCAGGCCTGCAGCAAAAGCTTCGGTCACATCCAGGTTGATGGGCATGGGCCACAACACACCGCTGGTCAGACGCATGTCTTTGCAGACCGAATCGTAATCGGCCTGGCCGAGGAATCCTTCCAATGGTGAGAAGGCACCGTTCATCAACAGGTCCAGGTCACATACCTGGCGCTGGGTCAGATCCCAGGATGGATATTCCTTCGCTGCTTCTTTGGTCGCATCGGCCCGGCTTTCCGTCAGGAACAATTCCTTCAGTTGGCCGCCGTGCGGCTCTTTGTATGCACCCATGTTTATGACTCTTGCTTGATACCCGAACGAGTGGCAATGTCTGCCGTGCTGGCGCCATGAAAACACTTCTCAGCAAACACCACTGCCGCCGCCGTGGTGGCTTGCAGACGGATTCACTAATCCTGCAGGTTGATATCAACCATCAGTTCGTTGGCCAACTGTTCCAGTTCTGCGCGCAACAATTCCCGGCTCACTCCTTCCGGAACTCTCAGACGTGCTCTCGCTTTGAAGAGCATTTCGCCCGACATGGAAGCGCTTTCGCAGCCGCTGTCCAATTCCAGCACATTCACCCCGTGCCGGCTCAGGATGGCGGTAATGTCGCGCACAATTCCCGGCCTGTCCTGGCCCAACAGTTCCAGAACAAAATCCCTGGTTTCGCCAGCAGCCCCATGATCATTGCTACGGTGAGCAGTAATCTGCATACCTTCGCTATCCAGTTGCAGCAGGGCCTTGGTCAGGCTGTCACTCTGGTCAGTTGGCACCCTGACCAGCAGGATACCGGCAAATTTACCCGCCAGCGATGACATGCTGCTTTCAGTCCAGTTGCCGCCATGCTGCTCTATCAGGTGAGACAGGCGGGCAACAATACCGGTTCGGTCATCACAAATAACCGTCAACACAATGGCTTCAAACAAAGGGCTAAGGCTCATACGAAAACTCCCCGCAATAGCAGGTAGAACAAGGCTGCTAAAGTTTCGCCAACAAGCAGCGGCGCCAGCAAGGCCGAAAATGACGACTTAACAAACAGATCACCAAAGGGGTTAGATTCAGGCATGCAGGGCCTGCTAACCACCTAAAATTACTGCAAGGTCAAACCCGCTCGATAACGATACGCAACTTGAGGGTAAACACCGACACCTGATTCAGAAAACCGGGAGACTCACGCACACCTACCGACAATTCAGTCTGGTGCGCTGAAATGCGGTCCTCGACAGTCGGGCAAGGGCAAGTCAGGTCACTCTCAATAGTACCGGAATCATTCTGAAAAAGATCCACTTCGGTGGCTACCAGAATCATTCGAATGAGAATGCTGTGCTCACCTTCACCTGCAGGCAAAACCAGAGGCTCTGGTGGTCCGGGAGGATCTTGCACAAAACCTGCCGGCAGATTGTGCTTCTTGACCTTGATATGACCTTCGCCTTTCAAGCCTTCATTGAAAACCTTGACGGCCAGATCAAATTTCCAGTCGTCCCCGATATCTCCTTCCTGACTCTCTGATAGGACCGAGACCGTTACTTTGAACGCCATTGACTGCTCCTCTGAATGCGAATTTTTGCTGCGGTTACCAAGCCTTTGAGTTTATCAGCTAATTCCTGTTTCTGCGCGACTAAGGAATTTCTGATTAATAGTGGACGCTCCGCTGGCATAAGGCAGGTTGAAATCCAGACCGGCGGTTTTGCCAAACAGGGCAAAGCTGCGAATGTAGCTCGCACCCAGGAAATACCAATAACGGCAGGCCAAATCGCTCTTACAGCGAAGACATCTTTAGTCCCCTGGCAGCAGAATTTTCGTTTGCAATCGGTTCGGTTCTGCAATCATGTCATTATGTAACAGGCGCCTCCCATTCATCAAAGATCACGATAAAATAGCTCCTGCTTTCCAGCCCTAAGCCGTAAAAAAAGCAGATAACCCAAAGTGGCCTTTTATAACAAGCAATGATGCAAGAACCTGAAAAGCTCAGAATCCTCTATCTCACCGACAAAAGCGACCGGGGTGAGTCAGCCATGATCATGGGGGTACACGCCTATGGTCACGAGGTACATGTTTTCGGTAAATTGAGTTCGGTAAACGTCCAGCGGATCCGCTATTCGGGTATTACTGTTACCGATGTGCGTTGGAAAAAGAAACTGGATCGGGATGTATTACAGGCAATTCGTAAAACTGTACTGGAACACGGCATCGACATCATCCACACCGGTAACAGCCGCACTACGCTGCATATGGTTATGGCCACCCGCAAACTGCAACGCATGGGTAAATCTCCCAAACTGATCGCCTACCTTGGGGTAACCGGCAATGTGGCCTGGTGGTCACCCTTGTCGTGGGTGCGTTTTCTGAACCCGCGTATCGATCGAATTATCTGCGTGGCCGAAGGAGTGCGGCAGTATCTGCTGCAGGACGTTCGACTGTGGGGATTGAAGCTGGACCCGCAGAAGGTGGTCACCATCTACAAAGGACATAAACTGGAGTGGTACCAGGAGCAAGCGGCAGACCTTGGGCAGTTCAACATTCCAGCGGATGCCATGGTGGTGACCGTGGCTTCACGCCTGCGGCCCCGCAAAGGCATACCCGAGCTGATCCGGGCATTGGGCCTGATATCATCTGAGCGCAATATCCATGTGCTGTTCCTGGGCCACACGGGCAATGACGAAATCCTGGCCGAGGTGGCAAAACTGCCGCATCCGGAGCGGGTACATTTCGGCGGTTATCGCGACGATGCGCCAGCCATCCTGGCCGCCAGCGATGTCTGCTGTTTACCGGTGCTCAGCGGGGAGGGCTTGTCACGTGCTGTGATCGAAGGCATGGCCTATGGCATCTGCCCACTGGTGACGCCGGTAGGCGGGAATACCGAACTGGTCATTGATGGCGAATGCGGCAAGGTTGTGCCCATTGCAGATGAGTCAGCACTGGCCGAAGCTTTAGAATGGCTTTACGACCATCCGGAAGAACGGCGGCGTATGGGCGCAGCGGCGCGCGCGCGTATTGCCCAGCACTTCCACAGCGCTGAAACCGTGCGTCAAACCCTGGCCTTGTACCGCGAAATCATGGCCGAATAATGCGCGGTTTTGGAATGCAGCCAACAGGAAACCACCTCTTGATTCTGCTAATGTGACCGCCACAAAGCAGCGCTGAAACCCATCACAGGATTGCACTCATGAGCACACCCGGATCGCGCCTACTACCGGACAATATCGCACCCGTTGACCCCAGGGAATCCCTGCAGCAACGCGGCGATCGGCTGTATCAGGTTACCAGCCAGATAGGCTGCGGCATCCAGCGCTTCGAAAAAACCGGACGTGCCCAATTGGAGGCTTTGATCCACCATGGTCTCAATCCCTGGCATAAGTTGTTGGATATAGGCTGCGGCGCAATGTGTGGCGGGTGGTGGATGATGCATTTCCTGGACGCGGGTAACTACCGCGGCGTGGAACCCAATACTTTCATGTTCCAGGCAGGGGTAAAACACCTGGTAGAGCCAGGCCTGTTTGAAACCAAGCAACCGAAGTTTCTACACAATGATCAGTATGACTTCTCCGGATTCAATGAAAAATTTGACTTTTTCCACGCTCATTCCATTTGGACGCATGCGCCGAAAAAGGACATAGAGAAAATGCTGGATGGCTTTGCCCGCTTCGGCAATCCCGGCGCCCGGTTTCTGACCTCCTTCAAGGCACCGGATTTGTTTCACCGTGATTACCAGGGAGATATTTGGGTCGGCCGTTCGCATGAATCCGATGATGCGGGTATCTGCCGCCACAGTTTTGGTTGGATCAAACTGGCTTGCGAGAAGCGCCAATTACGCATCGAATTGTTGAAGCAAGAAAAAATCCACAAGCAAACCTGGATCCTGGTACAGCGGGATTGAAATCCAAGCCATGATTTGCCGCGAACTCTCCTGCCTGTTTGTGCACATACCCAAGACGGCCGGGCAAAGCATTGAACAATACTTTATAGATCGGCTGGGGCTAAGCTGGGAATCCGATCGTGACCATCTGTTGTTGGGCAACAATAATGACCCCACCAAAGGAACGGAAAAACTTTCCCACCTCAGCGCAGAAGAATACGTTCGTTGTGGCTATATTGACGCCGCCGAATTTGACCAAATGTACAAGTTCAGCTTTGTGCGTAACCCCTGGGAACGCATCGTTTCGGAGTATCGCTACCGCAATTATTTTCGCCATCGCAGTTTTCGTGATTTCCTGCTGCATCGCCTGCCCGCCCCGGATTGGGATGACAAATACCGCCATATCATGCCGCAATACGGAATGTTGCATGATCAAAAGGGGCGACTGCTGGTCGATTTCGTAGGGCGATTTGAATCCCTGCAAACCGATTTTGATCAGGTTTGCCGGCAACTTGAGTTGCAGGATTCCCAACTTCCGCACCGTAACCCATCTGACAAAAAATCGCGCAATCTCAAACGGCGATTGCGCAACTGGCTCTATTTGAACGGCGAAAACAGCAAGGATAACTATTTACAATTCTATGACGAAGAAACCATTTCGATCGTGGGTAATCTGTACCAGAAAGACATAGAAGCCTTTGGCTACCCCAAGCAGCCCGGTTGTAGGAGCGCGCTTGCGCGCGATCAGGTAGCCATATTGTAGGAGCGCGCTTGCGCGCGATTTTGTGCAAGGATACATTTTGTAGGAGCGCGCTCTGCGCGCGATTGGACAGGTATCGCGCGCAGAGCGCGCTCCAACAAAAAACCCGCCACCCGAAGGCGGCGGGTTTCAGATTCATCAATCAATAGTTGTAGGAAATTTCCAGACCTACAACCTTACCTCTCATCAATGGTGAGAAGGTACCACCCACTGGAACAGGGCCAAGCACGTTGGGCAACTGGGTATCACCACCGTGGTTTACGCTGTCCAGCAGGTTCTTTCCATAAAGCGAAAACACCCAATGATCGCCGGTACGCAAGTCCAAGCCCGCTTCAAGTATTTCCTGATCCAGCAGAAAACCCAGATTGTTGTCGGTGTAGAAAGCATCATCCCGATAGGCGTAACTGATGCGAGAACTCAAAACGCCCCAGTCGCCTAAAGTAAGGTCATTGGTCAAGCCAATCATCCAGGTGAGTTCAGGCGCACGCGGCAGCTCAAGGGCCTTGTCCTTTTCGTCGATTACGCCATCGCCGCTCAGGTCAAAAAATATCGTTGAGTAGCTTGCATCGATCCAGCCGACTGATCCCAACAGCACCGTGTCAGCACCCAGGGCAAAAACACCATCCAGTTCAAAGCCCCAAATTTCGGCATCGGCGGTATTCTTGATCACCTGTACCACGCCAGCGATTGGATCAGCCAGGTTTATTTCCCTTTGCATGTCATCAATGGTTTGATAGAACAAGGCACCGTTCAAGCGACCACGACCGCTGATTTCAGATTTGAAACCGATTTCGTAATTGGTAACGGCTTCCTGATCAAATGGCCCGGGGCCAAGATTAACCGTATCAATGGCAGTATTGCGCAGGTTATAACCACCCGAACGGTGGCTGCGGGAAATATGGCCGTAAGCACGCAAATCATTGTCGATATGCCAGGTAGCACCGATCTTGCCATCCACCGAGTTCCAGGAATCGCTGTCGATAAAGTCAAAGGGACAGAATTTGGGATCGCCTGTGACCACGTTACATCTTCTATTGGTCCCGGCTGCGAGTGAACTCACATTTCGCACCAGGGACGCAATATCTACACTCTTGTCTTCGGTGCTGAAACGCAGGCCACCGGTCAGAGTCCATGATTCGTTGATGTTGTAATCCACGCTACCAAACCAGGCCAGTGAATCAACGTTGTAATTACCGCCGCCATCCTGGACCAGAGCCGGTGCCACATTGCCGGTTGCAATACCCAGCAGGTTACGCCGTTCGTGATAGTTGATTTCATTGGTAAACCAGTAGATGCCCGTAGTTACATTGGCCTCACCAAAGGTGCCCACATAGCGCAATTCATTGCTGAACTGTTCCTGGTTGTTCCAGAACGGGGCATGGAACAGCCAGACCGGCTGTGCATCGATGTCACTCAACCCGGTTGCTGAAAAGTCTTTCCAGCCGAAAATATTGGTAATGGTACCGTCACCAAACGCCACATCCCAATCGAGTTGCAACGAAACCAGATCGTTTTCCATATCGTAAAAACCGGGTTCATCGATGGAAAAATCAAAACTGTCGCGTTTAAAGTTGGCAAAGAAACCTGGGCGCCCTAAGCCATTTGTATGGGTTTGAGAAGCCGGACCATCACCATCAGACTCCATATGCTCCCAGCGCAGGGTAATATTGACATTGTCACTGGGTTCGAAAGTCATAACCGGACGGAATATTTTGGTCTCTGAAGCGCCGTGGTTGGAGCCATCGCGTAAATTGGTAAACCAACCGTCGTCATTATGATAGTAAGCGCTGAATCTCAGCCCGATGTTGTCGGTTACCGGGCCACCGATTGCACCCATGCCATAGTAGGCGGAGCCACCGTCACCATTAGGATTAGCTTCGTAAGCGCCGCGGACTGAAAACTCCAGTTCATCACCCGGCTTCTTGGTATTGATCAACACGGCACCGCCGGTTACATTGCGGCCGAACAGAGTACCCTGCGGGCCACGCAGGACTTCAATACTCTGGATATCAAAAAAGTCTATAACCACGCCCTGATTCAGACCCATGTAAACACCGTCTACAAACACACCGACGGTGGGATCAATAGAAGGAATGGAGCTGTTGATACCCAAGCCACGGATGGAAAAGTTGGCTACGCTCTTGATGGTTCCCACGTCATCGAGGGACACATTGGGCATACCAACGGTCAGATCATCGATCTTCCGGACTTTTAAAGCATCCAATTGGTCTGCATTAAATGCGGAAATGGATATCGGCACTTGCTGGGCCATTTCTTCCCGTTTCCGGGCTGTGACCACAACCTCTTCCAACAATGCTGAAGTGGTGCCTGAATACTCTTCGTCCTGCTCTTGAGCGAACAAGTGCGAAGGGCAGCAGGCCAATGTTGCGGCAATCAAAACGGTCAATGGAATTTGTTTAAGAAAAGAATGTTGAGAGTGACTTTTGGTTCTAACACTTACTTTTGACATTTTTTGTACCCCAGGGGAAGTTGTGCGCGTGTCAATTCTATCCTTATTTGTGG
>Ga0163153_10003581_pt1 | contig 20578 bp, 17 predicted proteins | sample OliLakLV19MP6IB1_FD_148629 | JGI IMG/M metagenome (GOLD analysis project Ga0163153, IMG submission 148629) | Freshwater microbial mat bacterial communities from Lake Vanda, McMurdo Dry Valleys, Antarctica - Oligotrophic Lake LV.19.MP6.IB-1 | ecosystem: Environmental > Aquatic > Freshwater >...
TGTGAAATGTGAAACGTGAAATGTGAAACGTGAAATGTGAAACGTGAAATGTGAAACGTGAAATGTGAAATGTGAAACGTGAAATGTGAAATGTGAAACGTGAAATGTGAAACGTGAAATGTGAAATGTGAAATGTGAAATGTGAAACGTGAAATGTGAAACGTGAAATGTGAAACGTGAAATGTGAAATGTGAAATGTGAAATGTGAAACGTGAAATGTGAAACGTGAAACGTGAAATGTGAAACGTGAAATGTGAAACGTGAAATGTGAAACGTGAAATGTGAAACGTGAAACGTGAAATGTGAAACGTGAAACGTGAAATGTGAAATGTGAAATGTGAAACGTGAAATGTGAAATGTGAAATGTGAAATGTGAAACGTGAAACGTGAAATGTGAAATGTGAAACGTGAAATGTGAAACGTGAAATGTGAAATGTGAAACGTGAAACGTGAAATGTGAAACGTGAAATGTGAAACGTGAAATGTGAAACGTGAAATGTGAAACGTGAAATGTGAAACGTGAAACGTCAAACGTGAAATGTGAAACGTGAAATGTGAAACGTGAAACGTGAAACGTGAAACGTGAAATGTGAAATGTGAAACGTGAAATGTGAAACGTGAAATGTGAAACGTGAAATGTGAAATGTGAAATGTGAAACGAGAAATGTGAAACGTGAAATGTGAAACGTGAAATGTGAAACGTGAAACGTCAAACGTGAAATGTGAAACGTGAAATGTGAAACGTGAAACGTGAAATGTGAAACGTGAAATGTGAAACGTGAAATGTGAAACGTGAAATGTGAAATGTGAAACGTGAAATGTGAAACGTGAAACGTGAAATGTGAAATGTGAAACGTGAAATGTGAAACGTGAAATGTGAAACGTGAAATGTGAAACGTGAAATGTGAAACGTGAAATGTGAAATGTGAAATGTGAAACGAGACAACGTCAAACTTGTAACTTGAAACTTGTAAATTGATAAAGAAATAATCAGAATAATAGTTATGATTAAAATATGCCTCACACACTTATCACCGGCGGTACCGGAATGCTTAAAGATGTAAGTCTTTATTATGCACAGCACGGATCGACGGTTTCTGTCATTGCGAGAAATCAGCAGGGAATTGATGAACTGATCACTAAAAAAGACGAATACGGATTTATAAATCCTTTGCGTGTTGATTACTCAGATTATCAAAGGCTCGAACAGAAAATAAATTTGGCTATTGAGCACTACGGCAAAATTGAATCGTGCGTTAACTGGATCCATTCATCAGCTCCAGAAGCTCCGTACATCATCGCTGAGATTCTTAACAATCAGAACATCAAATGTAAATTCTTTCACGTGCTCGGATGCGAGTACGCCGACCCTTCCCTTGAATTTCCTGAAATTGAAAAAACATTTGAAAGATTTGTAAATCTTATTTACCGGAAGATCATACTTGGGTTTGTAGTTGAAGATGAAAAAGCGCGGTGGCTTACCAAAACTGAAATCGGGAATGGTGTTATCGACGCGGTCGAAAAAGAAAAGGACAGCTTTATTGTCGGTAAGACAGAGCCGTGGAAGTTCAGACCGAAGTATTAAATTCCCGGAAGAAAGTAATGGAGCATTGATCTCAACCAAAAATCTAAAATCCCAAATCAGCATCATTCCCACTTAAAAACCTTAACAGCGATCGCATAGATCACAACGCCCCAGATAAGCAGAATAAGTATCTCATACCAGACATCGAAAATATTCGCGCCTTCAAATGAAATTTTTCTGAGAGCTTCATTAAGATAGGTCAGAGGAAGCATCCTGCTGACAGGTTGTAGCCAGTCGGGAAAATTTGATATGGGAAAGAATGTTCCGGCAAGAAGAAACTGTGGCAGCGCTATCAGGTTGGCTATGGGCGGAACAGCGCTTTCATTCTTCGCAATACCCGAGACAACAAATCCGAATCCGAGAAATACAGTTAGCGCGATCAGTGACATGATGAGCATATTAAAAAATGTTACTGCTCCGTTGACAAGTGTGAATCCGAAAAAAAATGTACCGATCAGAATAATTATCACCGCGCTGCACATTGAAAAGATCAGTCTGCTTACAGATTCCCCAATGACGATGTAGGATTTCCGTACAGGAGTTGCAAAAAATCTTTTGATGACAAGTGTCTGCTTAAGACTGATGAATACGAACGCGGTTCCGAAAACGCCTGCGCTGAGCAGCGAAAAACCAAGCTGCCCCGGTAAAATAAAATCAATTGTTTTGAATTTTCGTCCTTCGACAACCTGCTCTTTGAGTTCCGCAAACGGAATATCACTTTTGGCGATCACAAGGTTTTGTTTATCAATGACGTCGTTCATCATCATCTTGAAAATATTTCCGCGTTCGGGTGAAGCCATTGTTGTTTTAAGGTCAATTACGATCGTGCCCTTTTCATTTTTACGAATGCTGACGACAGCGTCTATCCTTCCCTTTTCAAGTTCGGATATAATTTCACTTTGAGATAAGTTCTTTATAAAATTAACCGAGCCGGTCTTTTCAAGGCTATCATAAACTAAATTACTTATGTCTGAACCTTTTTCCAGCGCGACATCAATTTTAAATCTGCCGCCGCTGATAAACCCGAATACTATTATAAATATAAGAGGAAAGATAAGATTGAATACAACAGCAGAGGGGTTGCGGACGATTGAACGCAGGCTTGCCTTCGTAATTGCTAACATTGCCCTGAACTGACTGTACTTCATTGAAAGTTAAAAGTTGAAAGTTGAAAGTTGAAAGTTGAAAGTTGAAAGTTGAAAGTTAAAAGTTGAAAGTTAAAAGTTGAAAGTTAAAAGTTGAAAGTTAAAAGTTGAAAGTTAAAAGTTGAAAGTTAAAAGTTGAAAGTTAAAAGTTTATACTAACTAATTAACTCTCTCTAAGCTCTTTCCCTGTAAGGTTCAGGAAAACGTCTTCAAGCGTCGCAAGTTTTACCTGCTTTGGTCTTTCGAAGCCGCTTGTTACCAATGCATCGATCAGATTATCCGGAGTATCAATTGAGATGATCTTTCCTTTGTCAATGATGCCGACCCTGTCGCAGAGAATTTCCGCTTCATCCATATAATGTGTTGTAAGCATAATTGTCGCACCGCCGTCCTTTATCTTTTTAATGAGATCCCACAAATTTCTTCGTGCCTGCGGATCCAGTCCGGTCGTGGGTTCATCGAGAAAGATCACCTTTGGCTCATTGATAAGTGTTGTACAAATTGAGAAGCGTTGTTTCTGACCGCCGGAAAGTTCTTTGAATTTTGCTTTTGCTTTTTCTTCAAGGTCAACCAGTTTCAGCATATCCATCGGCTTAACGTTTAAATTGTATAAGCCCGCAAATAATTCTATAAGCTCAGTCAGATTCAGATTAGGATAATATCCTGCAGCCTGAAGCTGAACTCCGATGATTCTTTTGATCTCCTGCTGGTTTGTGTCCACTGAAAGTCCGTCAATTATAACCTCGCCGCTTGTTTTGTCCCGCAGCGTTTCCATGATCTCAAGAGTGGTCGTCTTCCCCGCGCCGTTGGGTCCAAGCAGTCCGAAGATCTCCCCTTTTGAAACTTCAAAGCTGATACCATCGACAGCAGTGAGCTCTTCATATTTTTTTACAAGGTTTTTAACACGAATAATAGTTTCGGACAATTGTGATCTGATAAATAGGTTAACTTATTTTGATTTGATGGTTGTAAAAATGCAAGCTCCATAATTTCAAACAGCGGGCATTCAAATTTACAATTTAAAATTTACAGCTTACTTAATGTATGCTTCAAGTCCATGCCTTCCACCTTCTCTTCCAAAGCCGCTTTCTTTATATCCTCCGAATGGTGAGGCGGGATTGAATTTATTAAAGGTATTTGACCAGACAACACCGGCTCTCAGCTTACTCAAAGTTTTAAATATCTTCGAACCTTTGTCGGTCCAGACACCTGCCGACAATCCGTAAAAAGTGTTATTCGCTTTTTCAATTGCCTCAGCAGGTGTCCTGAAAGTTAATATAGAAAGCACCGGTCCGAATATTTCTTCATTGGCGATCCTGTTTGACTGAGCAACGTCACTGAAGAATGTCGGCTTGAACCAGTATCCCCGCTGTGGTAGGGTACATTCTGTCTGAAACATAGTTGCCCCTTCACTGATGCCTGAAGTAACAAGCTCGTTTATTCTGTCAAGCTGCATCCTCGAATTGATCGCTCCGACATCTGTGTTTTTATCAAGCGGATCACCGACACGAAGAGTATTCATTCTGTGCTTAAGTTTTTTTATAACAATATCTTTTACGCTTTCCTGAACAAGCAAACGTGATCCTGCGCAGCATACGTGCCCCTGATTAAAATAAATTCCGTTAATGATGCCTTCGATAGCGGCATCAAGAGGAGCGTCTTCAAAAATAATGTTGGCTGCCTTTCCCCCGAGTTCAAGAGTGAGCTTTTTATCAGTGCCCGCAGTCTGCCGCATAATCATTTTGCCGACTTCGGTCGAACCCGTAAACGCGATCTTCATTGTCTTCGGATGACCAACAATTGCTGCGCCTGTTGCGCCGTCCCCTGAAATTATATTTACAACGCCCTCAGGTAATTCAGCTTCTTCGATGACTTCGGCGAGCTTATATAAAGTAAGCGGTGTTGTTTCCGCGGATTTAATAACAACTGTATTTCCGCAAGCAAGAGCCGGAGCGATTTTCCACGCAGCCATAAGCAGAGGAAAATTCCATGGAATGATCTGACCTGCCACACCGATAGGCGAGACTTTCCGATTAGGAAAAGCATAATCAAGTTTATCAGCCCAGCCTGCGTAATAAAAAAAGTGAGCGAGCGCAAGGGGAACATCGACACCCTTTGATTCCTTTACAGGCTTGCCTCCGTCCATAGATTCAATCACAGCAAACTCGCGTGCTTTCTCCTGAAGTATCCTTGCGATCCTGAAAATATACTTGCCTCTGTCTTTGGCGGAAATTTTACTCCAGACATTTGTATAAGCTTTATCAGCCGCAGATACAGCCTTATTCACATCCTCAGCATTAGCGTAAGCCACCTTTGCGATCACCTCTTCATTAGAAGGATTTACCGTATCGAAATATTTTTTTGTCTTTACCCATTTACCGCCAATGAAAAGATCATACTGCGGTTTTAATTTTATATGCTTCGGATCTTCAATAGATTTTGAATAATTCCAGGCAGCTTTCTTTAATGAGCCGTTGGACTTGTGCCCGTTGCCGGTAGTCTTAAGAAGATTTGCATTCGCAGAAATCTTTGCTTTGGTTTCCGTCTTCATAGTAAATTAGAGTTAAAAAAAATTTTCAGAAATGATGTGCAAGCTTAATAAGCTATGTGTATGTTGGAGTTAAATTTAATCAAACGTAAACGTTTAAGCTTTTTTCTTCAAGTCAGTTAAGGACAAACATAAAGTACTTGGAAATTTTTTAAAGAAGGTGACAAAGGAGATCATTGTCTTATGGAGCTGTGAAACCAATACTATTGCCTGTAAGATATGGAAAATTTCCAAAAGTTTTATACAAGGACTTGAATTTAATTTGCTGTAAGCATAACTTTGCCAAGTCTAAATTGAAAAATAAAACATTAATATCGTTCTGCATTAATTTGCTTATCGGGATCCTTTTCAGTTTTCCCGTATTTTCCGGGCAAACAGGAGTGCAATCAGTCATATACACTGAGCAGGAGTATCAGATCTTACATGGCGAGCTGACCACATTTTCGACTAATTCTGATAATTCCAATGCAACATCAAAGCTTTACAGCGAAGACACACAAATCAAGATCCACAATCCCATAGTTAACAAAAAGAATAATCTTTCAGGCAGTAACAATGACAAATCAGATTTTTATATAACAGATCCATGCTACTGTAACTTATATTCATACAATTCCAAGTTATGCTGCAATAATCTTTATCCAACATTCGTCAATATCTCTTATCTGAAAGACCTTCGCAACACCAAGATGCTCTGTTAGTTCATAACATATTTTAGTTCAGGTTATAATTTTGTTTATTTTGTAACCGCAGATTTCCCATTTTCAAAATTAAAACTATTGTTATGAAAAAATTTACACTACTTACCATAATTATGCTGATATCGGCATTTGCATTTTCACAAAAAGTTACGGTTATTGACCGTTCAGATCTTACGCCGGTAAAAAACGCGCTGTTAACCGCAGGCAATATAAGCGCTACCACGAATGATCTTGGTCAGGCAGATGTTTCGGCTTTTAGCGGTGAAGAAAAGATACTTGTGAGCTCGGTGGATTTTCTCTCTCAGACAATAAGCTTTCAGACAATAGAGCTGATGAATTTTGTAATTCAGTTGACAGATAAGAGCTACAGAACCGATGAGATAGTAGTTTCGGCAAATAAGTTTGACGAGAATTCAAAATTTCTTCCAAGACAAATTGAAGTATTAAACGCCAGTGACATAAGCTTTATGAATGCTCCAACCACAGCAAAGCTTCTGGAGAAGACTGGCAACATTGCAGTTCAGTATAGTCAGCAGGGTGGCGGAAGTCCTATATTAAGAGGTTTCGAAGCGAGCAGAATTTTATTGATGATTGACGGGGTAAGACTTAACAATGCAATATTCCGCGCAGGTCATCTGCAGAATATTTTAAGAATAGATGAAAATATGTTAAGCAGAACTGAAGTTATATTCGGAGCCGGCTCTACAGTTTACGGAAGTGATGCATTGGGCGGAGTCGTATCTTTTTATACAAAAGATCCGATCCTAAGTCTCACGAATAAAGGTTATTATAACGGCAATTCATTTGTCCGCTATTCTTCTGCGAACGAAGAAAAGACAGGACATTTTAATGTTAATCTTGCTGCTGAGAAGATAGGATTTATCGGAAGCTTTACGTACTCCGATTTTAAGTCATTGAGATCTGGTTCGAATGATGTTAAGAATCAGGCATGGCTGAGAAAGTTCACTGCACAGCGAATCAACAATATTGATACGATGATTGCAAATGAAAATGTTTACCTTCAGGATCCAACGGGATATAATCAGTTTGATATTCTGGGCAAGGTCTTATTCAAACAAAGTGACAAAGTAAATCATACTTTTAACTTTCAGTATTCAAAGACAAATGATATTCCAAGATATGACAGATTGAATTCTATCGGATTCAACGGTAAATTTACTTCGGCTGAATGGTATTACGGACCCGAAAAAAGAATGCTTGGTTCATACAAACTTAATTTAAAAGACACTAAAGCGTTTTATGATGATTCAAAAATTTTGCTTTCATTTCAGGACATTGAAGAGAGCCGTCATAACAGAAACTTCGGAGCTACGCAAAAAACTTCAAGAATTGAAAAAGTAAAAGTTTACTCAATGAATGTTGATTTCAACAAGAAGGTAAAAATGCACAATCTTAGTTTTGGTATAGAAGGAAACTACAATGATGTAACATCAACAGCATTCAGAACAAATATCAACACGTTAGTAAAAACACCACAATCCACAAGATACCCTGACGGCGGCAGCGACATGAAAACATTCTCGGGATATTTCATGGATAGCTGGAAATTCAGCAGCATGGCTTTAGCGACCTTCGGAGCCAGGTATTCCAATGTAAAGCTTAATGCTGAGTTTATTGATACAACATTCTACAAATTTGGTCAGCTTTATCCAAATGGAATTGAACAAAGCAGCAGCGCAATCAGCGGTAATCTTGGTTTTACATTTTTACCAAAAGGCGACTGGAAAATTTATGTTAACGGTACAAGAGGATTCAGAGCTCCTGTTGTAGATGATCTTGCAAAAATATTTGAGACAGTCAAAGGAACAGCAACAACTTTAGGAAGTGTGGTAGTACCTAATCCTGAATTGGGACCGGAGTATACATACGGTGCGGAGCTTGGAGTTTCGAAGATCGTTGCAAACAAGGTCCTGGTCCAGGCAGTTGGTTATTACACATGGGTAGAAGACGCGATCGTAACACTTCCGTTTAAATTCAACGGGATGGATACAATCATATATGATGGTTTCCCTGCACTTGTGACGGCAAATCAAAATGCACAGTCGGGGCATATCTGGGGAACGTCATTGAGTGTTAATGCAGATCTAACAAATTACTTATCACTTACGAACACATTAAACTATACATACGGAAGAGTTCATACTGATTCTACTGATCTGCCTTACGATCACATTCCACCGCTTTACGGAAAATCCGCAGTTGTCGTTAATCTTTCAAAATTCAAAACAGAGTTCAGTGTGAACTATAATGCCTGGAAGCTGAAAAAAGATTACAGTCCTTCGGGAGAAGATAATTTTGTTGACGCGACACCGGACGGAATGCCGAACTGGTTTACATTGAACATGAGCGCGGCATATCAGTTTAACAGAAACATACAGCTTCAGCTTGATATTAATAATATTCTCGACAGAAATTACAGAAACTTTGCATCCGGAATAAGTGCACCGGGCTTAAATTCTGTATTAACATTAAGAGGAGGATTCTGATTTAAATGGTAATGATACGGTCTAAACGCTTTCACCGGATAATTACCAATAAAAAAAGGTGTCATAAACTGACACCCCTGATTTTAACAGTTACTAATTTATGGACTCCCTTTCCTATAGGTTGTAACTGTATCCCATGGAGCTCTGCAAGGATCTTCATGGTGAGTTTGACGTGACTAAGTCAACGGTTTGTGGACTCCCTTTCCCGTAAATCGTTGACACTTTAAGGGATCTGTTTAATAAGGATCTAGGGACTTAGATAATTTAAGGAACCCCTTTCTCTTAAATTACTGATACGGTAAGGGGTCTTATTTCTGAGATCCCTTATCTTTTTTAATTGAAGGTTAAATTAAATAGAAAAAATTTTTAAAGTAAGTTTAATTATTCTGAACACGCTTAAAATTTTCATTTTTGAAAAAATATAGCTTTTATAGAATAAAATTTATTGGTTGTATTAAAATTTGCTTGTAACGATGCCAAAAAAATTAAAATTATAATTCATATTCTTATGGAAAACGAAAAACGAAGAAGTCAGGCAAAGACACTCAGACTGTTCCGCAAGATACACAGGACACTTGGGATGTGTTTATTTGTAGTATTTGTTTTTGTATCACTGACGGGGCTGCTGCTCGGCTGGAAGAAGAACTCAAACGGAATGATCCTGCCAAAGTCATACGAAGGAACATCAACTGATCTGAAAGAATGGCTTCCGATAGACAGTCTTCACAAAAATGCCTGCTCTATACTTCTTGACTCCGTGTCACCGGATCTTTCTCTTGAACTTGAAAGAATTGATATGAGACCTGACAAGGGGATGGTAAAATTTGTTTTCATTGATAATTATATGGGGATACAGATCGATGGTGCCACTGGAAAGCTGCTGCATATTGAAACAAGAAATTCAGATTTTATAGAGAACATTCATGACGGATCGATACTAGATTATCTTTTCAAAACGGATGAGGAACAGTTCAAGCTTGTTTATACTTCCATAGTCGGACTTTCACTCTTTACGTTTACAGTGACGGGATTCTGGCTTTGGTTCGGTCCCAAAAGAATGCGCCGCAAAAAGTAAAGACTTAGTATTCTATTATAAACTATTTTTTAAATTTTTAACTTAAATTAACTGATAAACCGATCTTGGGCAACTATCGGAAAATATTTAAAGTTGGCAGAGAATATATTAAGTTGTATAAAGAATTTTATTCACAAAAAAGAAAAAAATAGCCATAGGACAAATGTCCTAATAATAAATAAGTGAAGTTTGCACGTAAATTTATTACGAATCATCATTAAAACTACTGAAGCAAAGTGGCATTCTATATAGATGTTTAAGATGTCACTTTTCTTGTTTTTAACTCTACGGTATTTCAAATTCAGGTTTTGTATTTTGACATTACACAAAAGAAAATAACTAAAATTGACTAAAACAGATGTTTTAGTAATTGGAGCCGGGATACTTGGTCTATCGACTGCCTATCAGCTTCTAAAAAAGAATTCGTCTCTGAGTATTTGTATATTAGAAAAGGAATCCGGAGTTGCAGTTCATCAGACAGGGCATAACAGCGGAGTCATTCATTCAGGAATTTACTACAAGCCGGGAAGTTTGAAAGCACTCAACTGTGTAAGAGGATATAAAATGTTACTTGAGTTTTGTAATGAGAACGATATAAAGTATGATATTTGCGGAAAGATCATAATTGCAACAGAGGAAAAAGAACTTGACACCTTGCAGACAATTTACGAAAGAGGAATTGAGAACGGACTTACCGGAACGAAGATCATCACCAACGAGGAGATCAGAGAGATAGAACCGAATGCTACAGGAATCAGGGGAATTGCGGTTCCCCAGACAGGGATAGTCGACTATAAAAATGTTTCCGAAATTATCGGAAAAAAGATCAGAGAGAAAAATTGTAAAATAAATTTTAATGAAGAAGTAGAAGATATAATACAAAGCGGGAATGAAGTAGAAGTAATTACGAAAAAGAATAAATATAAGTCTTCTGTTGTGATAGTATGTGCGGGACTTTATTCAGACAGACTGGCTTCAATGACAAACGCGGACACAGGGTTCAGGATAATTCCTTTTCGCGGAGAATACTATAAGCTTAAAGACGACAGCAGGAAATTAATAAAAAATTTAATTTATCCCGTACCTGATCCTCTTTTTCCGTTTCTCGGGGTACATTTTACAAAAAGGATTGACGGGGTGGTGGAGGCAGGTCCAAATGCGGTTCTTGCATTAAAAAAGGAAGGTTATAAGAGGAGTGATCTCAATATCCGGGAGGCATTTCAATCACTTACTTACGGCGGTTTCCATAAGATAGCTGCAAAATACTGGAGAGTTGGTATATATGAAATTTACAGGTCTCTTTCCAAGAGAGAATTTGTAAGATCGCTTCAGAGACTTGTTCCAAAAATTACAGTTGATGATCTCGAAAGCGGCGGCTCGGGAGTAAGAGCTCAGGCATGCACAAAGGACGGAAAACTAATCGATGATTTTTTGTTCATTGAGAACGAAAGAGTGGTAAATATCTGCAACGCACCTTCTCCTGCAGCAACATCGGCATTCTCAATAGGAGAAACTATATCGGAAAAAATTTTTAAAAATTATCTTAATTAATTTTATTGGTTTAAAATGAAAACAAAAGAGCAGATACATACGGAAATACTGAATAAGCTGATTTCGGCAGATATAAAAATTGACGGAGAAGATTTTAACAGACCATGGGGAGGATTTTTTAAAATTTCAAATGAGAGTCTTAGCAAATTTCTATCAGGTTATTTTTCAGGGGTAGAACTGCCGTTTGATATTACAAAATTAAATGTAAGTCCGAAGATACTGGTTGTCGAGCCGGGGAAAAAATTATCCTGGCAGGTACATCAGCGAAGAAGTGAATTATGGAAAGTAGTAAGCGGACCGGTTGGAATTTACCTAAGTCCCACAGATATTCAGCCGGATAAAATGAACATTTATAAAAACAATGAAACCGTAGAAATGAAATTAGGAACCCGGCACCGGCTTGTAGGACTGGACGACTGGGGAGTGGTAGCTGAAATCTGGATACACTCTGATCCGGATAATCCTTCCGATGAAGATGACATCATAAGAATAGACGATGACTTCGGGCGATAAAATATTAACACCACAAGAACCATAGTACACAAAGAATCTTATCACGCCATCAAAAAAAATGTCAAGCTGCTCACTCATTATTCTACTGATATTTATCTTTTCAACGGGATGCTCATTTACCTCAGAAAAACCCATTACCACATTTAAAAAAAATTCAGCTAAAATTGACTCATCAACATTACAGATCAGGCTTACCGATAACCAAAACCGAATACTCAGTGGAGCAAAAACCAATCTGCAGGAAAATGCTTTATACGATCTTACAATGGGATACTACGTTCTGGAATATGAAGACGGAAAATTTAAAAACAGAAAGATCTATCCCGGAGGCGATCTTGATCCGTCAACCGGTGTTTGCACTGATGTGATAATACGCTCTCTGAGAAATGCCGGTGTTGTTGATCTTCAAAAAGCAATACATGAAGATGTAACGGCTCACAAAAAAGACTATCCGGTTTCCAGATGGAACAATAAGAAGCCTGATTCAAACATTGATCACAGGAGAGTGATCAATCTCGAAGTATGGTTTTCAAAGTACTGGAATGAACCTGATGACGGTAATTTTTTACCGGGAGATGTGATCGTATGGGATATGAATGAAGATGGGATAAGTGATCATACAGGAATCGTCTCGGATGTTAAAGTAAGCGAAAATTATACAGTGATACATAATCATCCGGATCCCGGGCATATTGCGGATGAAGATAAGTTATTCAAATGGAAAATTTCCGGTCACTACAGAATAAAGGACTGAAAGAAAACTGAAAATTAAAAACACATGGATTTATTTGAAGCAATTTTAAACCGGCGGACTACCAACACTGCATTTGCAGAGAAGAAAGTATCAAAGGAGCACAGTGAACTTTTGATCAGGATGGCTTCTCATTCACCGAGTCATTTTAATTCGCAGCCATGGAGATTTATAATTGCAGAAGACGAAAGCATTATAAAAAAAATTGCGAAGATAGCGGGTGACTCGATGGTCAGTCTTATGGACGACGGCAGATTCTGGAAGCAGTACAGAAAATATTTTCGTTTCAGTGAAGAGGAAATGGAAAAAACAAAAGATGGAATTCACATTGATCATCTTCCGGTATTCTTAAAGCCATTTGCAAAGAGTATTTTTTCTGAAGCCGGCGGAAAAATAATATCCAAATTTAAAGTTTCAAGAATACTCGGCAATGATGAAGAAAAATTAGTAGGGACCTCGCCGCTGTTGTTTATAATACTTTTGACCAAAGATGAGTACAAAAAAGAAGAACTTTCCGGATTTTATTCGGTGATCTCAATGGGTGCAGTGATACAGACATTGTGGTTATGTACCACGGCTATCGGGATGGGAATGCAGTTCATTTCAACACCGGGAGAGATACCGGAGAATTGGAAGGCAATTTCAGATATGTTAAAAATTCCTGATGAATATGAAATGATGGCAATTTTCCGGATGGGTTATGTTGATCCGGAAATGAAGCGTCCGTCAATTGACTGGAATTCTTCCAAGCGAAAAAGTGTCAGTGAACTTGCGTTTCAGGACCAATTCGGGAATACTTTTCAAGTTTGAATTATATTGCAGAAATTTTCTGATAAACTTTAAACAATTTTGCAGCGTAACGACATGTTCTTATTACTCACAGGATTAATTATTTATCTGATAAATTACCTGATCGGCTGGCTGTTATATTTTAAGATCATCACAATGAAGACGAAGGTTCATCAGATCTTTTTTTCGGCTATAATAATTATTCTTTTGATGAACATATTGTTTCTTGAAGGAAAGCAGGTCTATTTTTGTCTGGCATCACTGGTATGCATGATCGCTTTACCATTTGGCAGAAAAGGCGGTATATACCACCAGGCATTGAGCACCACAGGTTTGATACTTTACTGTAGCATATTCATAGTTGAAAATTAAATCAGAAATGTTATATTAATTAAAAAAAATTGAAATTATGATGATGTGGAAAACCGAGGAAGGCAGTACCGGCAGGCTTTTACAGCTTTGCATCGGATATTTTGTTTTCTATGTGATCACAGGAGTGAGTGTAAAATATTTTTTAGGAAGTTCAAAGCTGGGTTTTCCGGGAATGCTGGACATGCAGTACCTCGTATACAGCACAATTGGCGGAAGTGTATTTGCTTTGTCGGTAGTACTTTCATTGAAGTGGTATAAGTTCCAGTCTGAAAACATGACAACGTTTTTAGGGATTAACATGCCATTGGAGTTTCTGTATATCATTCCTTCGGGGATCTGTACTGCCATTGTAATACCTACAACGACACTTATGTATTCTCTTCCAATTTCGGTAATGGTTGCAATGGTAATAATGAGAGGAAGCGTAATTATAATCAGCAGATTGGTTGATGCGATCCAGATAAAGAAAGGAATCTTAAAAAAGCAAGTTTACAAAGAAGAAAACTACGCGGTGGCATTTGCATTAATGGCGGTAGCGATAAACATATTCTGGAGTAAAGACGGAGGATTTGATTTTATTTATAATACTGCAGCGGTCATTATACTCGGAAGCTATGTGACGGCATACTTCATCCGCATATATATTATGAATTACTATAAGAACACACGTGGTAAAAAAGTAAAACAAAACAACAAAGGATTTTTTACAATTGAACAGATCGCAGCTTCCGGTACAATGCTTATAGCCGGGATAATTTTATATTTTTCTCCACAGCTTTTCAACTGGAATACAAAGCTGGTCGTTGACTACATATCCGCGTTTAATACCGAGAATGCATCGTGGGGCTGGGCAATACTGGCGGGTACGGCATTTGGAGCGGTCGCGTTTTTTTCAGTTTTCATTTTTATGTTTAAAGGCAGGACTGCAACGTTTGCAGGGCTTGTAAACCGTCTGACATCCCTTATCGCGGGGACGGCAGCAACGCTGATTTTTTATTTTGCATTCGGTGGAAAATTTCCGAGTACAGAAGACTGGATCTCACTTTTGTTTATAATGATCTCGGTGGCATTTATTACAAAGGCGGAAAAGAAAAGAACAGCCGAGCTTAAGGCGAGAAATGAACTTGGTAACAATACTGATCCAATCAAAGAACCTTCGATAAATGTTCAAAAATAAATTCCCTTGATGATCCATTCCATTCTAAGCCTGAATACGTTCTGGCTTTTTGTGATTGTACTTGTTCTAAGTGCTGGGCTGTCTCTTCTGGCTCTTACAATTATAAGAAAAAAAATCGGTTGGGAAATCTTCCGTGAGAATCACGAAGTAGGAGGATTCCTATTTAATGCTTTAGGTCTTATCTATGCGGTATTAATCGCATTTGTTGTATTTGCAACCTGGGACGAGTATGATTCTGCGCTGGAATATTGTGATAAGGAAGCAATCATGCTTCAGGATATTTTTTTAAACAGTGAAGGACTGCCTGAAGAAAGTGAAAAGCAGATAAAACAAAAAGTTCTTGAATATTTGGAAGGAGTTATCAATGAGGACTGGCCATTGCTGGCAGTTGATCAATCAAATCCAAAGACTAAGGAAAAACTCATAGAGATATGGCAGTTATATATGAGCATTGATACATTAAGAAGTGAAAAGGAAAAAATTTATTTTCAGGAATCGATAAGTAAGCTTAACGATGTCACAGATTACAGGAGGATGAGAATTTTGAGCAGTCAGAGTCACATTCCTGTGATAATATGGACTGTGATAATATTCGGCGCGCTTACCTCGGTTGGATTCTCATTATTTTTCGGAACAAAGAGCCTTAAGATCCAGTCAATCATGACAGCCTTATTTGTAATGACCAATGCGATAGTACTATTACTGATATTAGATCTTGATCATCCTTTTGCGGGAGATACCAGAATCATGCCTGAACCGTTTGAATACGTCTTAGAATTTTTGAAGAATTATTCAAGGAATCATCCTTAAATATTATTTTGCCAGAGCAGGTACGATTTTTAGGAGTGAAGAAAATATCAGTTCGATTGCAATAGCAGTCACAAGCAGCCCGGAAATTTTGGTCATAACTTTTATACCTGTTTCATTCAGCGCTTTTTCCATTCGTGTTGATGCATTCAAAGCGAGCCACACAACAAAAGCCACAACAATAACTATAATACTTAAGATCAGATCTTCCCATAAACCCGGGCTCCGGCTGCCATAAACGATAACACTGCTAATTGCTCCCGGTCCTGCAAGTAACGGAGTTGCCAATGGAACAATTGCTACATCTTCATTTGCTCCGGTCTGATCACCTGGGAGACTTTTTTCACCCGAGTCGGTTTTACCGATGACCATTTGAATGGAGATAAGAAATATTATTATTCCGCCGGCTAAAGTGAATGATGCTATGCTTATTCCGAAGAGTTCGAGTACATATCTTCCGAGGAAAAGTGAAATTATAAGAATTATGAAAACAGCGAAAGCAGTTTTTTTTGCGATTGCAATTTTTTCCTCACGGGAGTTAGTATGAGTTTTACTGAGAAAAAGAGGAATTCCTTCGACAGGGTTTACTAATACAATAATTGCGATAAAGATCTTGATGTAGTATGTAATTTCAGACATTAAAAAAATTTATGGCAGAAAACTAAAGATAATTTTTCTGAGAAACAATGAGTAATCGGTGAAGTGGGACGGTGCAGACAGGCTGGTACAGTGTGGTAGCGCGGATTTCAAGATCGATCCTGGAATCGTGTCGAACCTTTGTTTCGGAAATGTTTTTTTCTGTTCTCATTTCCTCAACTTTTTCACTGCATCTTTTTTCCGTCCGGAGATGCATAAGAAATTCATTGACCGCGATTGAATGAAGCCAGGATGAGAACTTGCTTTCAAACTTAAACGACTTAAGCTTTTCCCAGGCTTTTATAAAGACCTGCTGCGTAAGTTCTTCGGCAACAAATGTATCGCAGGAAATCCTCAGACACAAGGAATTGACCTTTGAGACATTCTTCATGAACAGTTCTTTGAAAGCGTCCGGACTGCCGTCGATCGCGCTCTTCACGAGATTAGCGTCTTCGTCGGGATTTTTTACAATCAGATTTAATGATACCGCAGGGGAACTGCTCATATTTTTGTTTTTGTGTGCTACAATATTAAGATGCCGGAGGAGGCAAAATGGTTTAGATGGAAAATTGTTTTTTTAAAATAAAAAATTGATGCTTCAGTTAATATTGAAAACAAGATAAGAACCGGTTGAAATTAATCCAAGCGGTAATTATCATTGATAACTTTTACAGCTATGCCTATGTTAAAGCTGAAACAAAATCCGATTAATTCAGTTATACCTATTAAAATCCTTTATGAATATTTCAGGTTCAGCCGGCGCGATCTACAAATCCTTTGAAAGAAAGCTTTCGGGAATCAACAAGAAAGAACTTCTATTCGGTCTTACCAAAAATTTATTATATACCTTCATTTTTTTTCTAGCTCTTGCATTCGTACTTATTATTCTGGAAGCGGTCTTCCATTTTAATTCACCTGTGAGAAAAATATTCTACTGGAGTTTCTTATCGACATCGATCACTACAACCGTTTACTTTCTTTCCAACTATTTTTTCAGAAGAACCGGAATCATCAAACCAATGGGTCTGATCCAGTATTCAAAAAAGGTCGGCGATAATTTCAGTGATATAAAAGACCGTCTCTCCAATTCACTTTCACTTTATCAGAGCTATTCATCCGGTAAGGAAGAAACTGTGTTTTCAGGGGAGCTGATCTCGGCAGACATTAATGATACTAATGAGAAGGCGAATAAGCTTAACCTAGATTCGGTTGTAGATTTTGGCAAATTAAAAAAGCCCATTATCGTTTTTCTGAGTGCAGTGCTTTTATATGTAATTTCATTTTCAATATTTCCATCGGATATGCAGGGCGCTGTAAAAAGAATTGTTAATTATAATTTTAATTATCTTAACAATGATCTTGGGATAAATTTTATTATTCTTCCCGGTGATGTTGAAATTGCCAAAGGTGAGAAAGTCGATGTGACGGTGGATGTGATTTCCACAAAAGAAAATTTCAAGCCGGATGAGATCGAACTGTTCACAAAGCAGGTTACATCCGATGGCTATGAACTATTGTCAGATCCAACTGAAATTAAAATAACTCCTGAAGGAAATTTTAAAGCAGTCATTGACAATACAAATACAAACCTGATCTACTTTGTCGAGTATAAAGGTATAAAGTCTGAGGAATACAGAATAAGTGTTTCGGATTATCCGATCGTTAAAAGTTTTAAGATCTCCATTCATCCACCTGAATTTTCAGGCATTCCTTCCAAGGTACTTCAGGAAAACGAAGGTGATATTTTTTGTCCTGAAGGAAGCACGGTTAATTTTGAGCTGACTTCAAACAAGGTTCTGACCTCAGCCGGAATTTTACTTAACAACAGCTTAATTAATTTTGAGATCAATGGCGACGGTGCAAAAGGCTCCGCAGTAATAAGTCAAAGTGGGAATTACAAATTTGTCCTGAAAGATGAAAAAGGCATGGAAAATAAAAACTCCACCCTTTATACAGTCAAGGTCATCAATGACGAAGCACCGAAGATCTCCATTATTGAACCTGCCCAGTCAAATTTTATTCTTTCCGGTGAACAAGAGATTTTACTCAGAGCCGTTATATCAGATGATTATGGTTTTTCAAAACTGGTTCTTGGTTACAGAAAGCTGAGAACACTTGCCGGCAATGGTGCCGCTCCGGTTTATGTTTATGAGAATGTTCCTGTAAAGAATCTTAACGCGACTTCACTTGAGGTTCCTTATGTTTGGGTGATCTCTAAACTCGGATTACGCTCCGGTGAGAACGCTGAATATTTCATGGAAGTCACCGACAATACCGGAAAGACAACGCGTTCAGATATAAGAACAATTCAGAATAAATCTTCAGCCGAATTGTTTAAGAAAAAAGATAAAATGACAAAGGCGTTGAAGGAAGACCTTAAAACGGTTGACGAGCAGATGCAGGATCTTAATAAGGAGATCGAAGAATTGAAAAAGCAGGCGCAGAACAATGAAGAGCTTGCATTGAATGAGGAAAGAAAGAAAGAGCTTGAACAGAAGGTTGAGAATTTTCAGAATAATATGAACTCGACTCAGAAGCAGCTCGATCAGAACATGAATGAAATGCAGCAGAAGAACCAGCTTGATCAGAAAACGATCGAACAATATATGGAGCTTCAAAAACAATTCAACAAGATCAATTCACCCGAGCTTCAGAAGATGCTTGAGAAATTACGCGAAGCACTGAAGAAGAACAATCAGGATGAACTGAAGGAAGCGCTGAAGAACTTCAAGTTCGATGAAGAGGCGTTTAAGAAATATATGGAGAAGGCAATGGAGCTTTTGAAGAAGATCGAAAACATGCAGAAGTTTGGTGAGCTGACGGAGAAGCTTGATGACATTGCAAAAAAACAGGACGAATTAAAAAAGGAAACCGAGAAGACCGATAAGCAGGATCAGAATAAAATGAATGAACTTTCTGAAAAACAAAAAGAGGTCAAAGAGCAGACAAAGGAATTCAACGAAGAGCTTAAAAAGCTCATCGACGAGATCAACAAGATGAAGGAGCAGATGAGCGCGGAAGATCTTCAGAAACTTCAGCAGAAGATGCAGCAGAAGAACACTGAGAATAAAATGCAGCAGTCAAGCGAGCAGCTTCAGAAATCTCAAAAGCAAAATTCAGAAAAGACACAGGAAGAGATAATGGAAGATCTTAAAGAGATGAATGAACAGATGAAGGAAGCAATGTCAGAGATGATGGATAAGCAGGATCAGAATGAAAAATTATTGGACAAGCTTAAGAATATAAAAAAGGAGCTTGAAGAATTAAGCAAGAGACAGCAGGAGCTTAAGGATAAAACCGACGATATGGATGAAGCCGGGAAACAGGAATTTCAAAAAAATCAGCAACAGCAACAGACATTGCAAAACGATCTTTCCAGTACCATTGATGATCTGATGAACACTACAAAGATGGGAATGCAGATGACACCCGAGATGGGAAGCGAGCTTGGAAACGCATTCAATAAAATGGATGAAGCAGGAAAAGAACTTGGTAAGGAAAAGAAAGATAATGCGTCTTCCAAACAGGGACTTGCAAAGCAGTCACTTGATAATGCTGCAAAAATGCTGGGCGATATGATGGGCAAAATGGGGCAGGACGGCAAGGATGGAAAAGGCGGCAAAGGTAAAAAACCCGGAGAAGGAAATATGGGACAGCTTATGGGACGGCTTGGCGAGATCATTGCGCAGCAAATGGGCATGAACGGCAAGACAGGTAAAATGGGCATGAACGGTAAATCCGGCAAAGACGGTACAGGTACAAATCCAAATGAAATGTCGCAGGAGCAAAAAAATGAAATGCAGAGATTAAGCCTCGAGCAGCAGCAGATCCAGAAATCACTTGAAGAATTGAACGAAGAGTTAAAGAAAGAAAAAGAGAAGACAGGTGAAAAAGTCCTGGGTGATCTTGACCAGGTGAAAAAGGAAATGCAGGAAATTGTAAAAGAGCTTGAGCAAAATAGATTTGATGATAAACTCATTGAAAAGCAAAACAGAATACTTTCGAGAATGCTTGATGCTCAGCTTTCACAGCGTGAAAAAGATTTTGAACAGAAGAGGGAATCGCGCCCGGGTGAAACCATTGTAAGAAACTCACCTCCGGAAATTATACTGCAGGGACCAAATTCATTTAATGCTTTGAAAGAAGACTTCTTAAAACTTCAGAAAGAGGGCTATACAGAAGATTATGAAGCAATAATTCAGAAATATCTGATGGAGCTTAAGAAGAAGGAAACAAAAACCAATTAAGAGTTTTATTTAGATTAAGTGATCAAAAAAATTAAGAAAGCTGTCATGTGTTTGCATGACAGCTTTCTTTATATGATTGAATTGTCAGTGCGGAAATAGAAATTAATTAATTATCATTCAACTTCTTTCTACCGAAAAATATCTCTGTACTCAATATTTTTTTCAACATATTAT
>Ga0163153_10003582_pt1 | contig 20574 bp, 14 predicted proteins | sample OliLakLV19MP6IB1_FD_148629 | JGI IMG/M metagenome (GOLD analysis project Ga0163153, IMG submission 148629) | Freshwater microbial mat bacterial communities from Lake Vanda, McMurdo Dry Valleys, Antarctica - Oligotrophic Lake LV.19.MP6.IB-1 | ecosystem: Environmental > Aquatic > Freshwater >...
CATTCGTCCCAGCTCGGAGTCAACGCGATTGGAAATCCGCTCGCGCACGCCCGATGCGCGGCCGTTGGCCGGATATGACATCTACTCGACCGACCGCGCAGGCACGCAAGTCGAGCGGATCGGGCGGACCGATCGCACAGGCGCCGTGATCGTTCCCGCGGGCGAACGCCGTTATCGCATTCTGCTGATTCGCGACGGCCAGGAACTACTCGCGCGGCTGCCGATGGCGCCGGGCCAATCGCCGGTGCTCACCGCGAGAATCCCGGACGATCGGCAGCGACTCGAGGTCGAAGCATTCGTGGTCGGCATGCAGGAATCGGTCGTCGATCTCGTCGCGCGGCGCGCCGTCTTGCTAGCACGGGCTGAATCGCGGCTGGATGCAAAGGATCTAGCCGAGGCCGAAAAGCTGATCGAGCAACTCCGCCGAATGGAAACGCGCGAACAACTCCAGCAGCGAATCGCCACGGAGCGCCGCCGCTTCACTTCGGAAGACCCTTCGGTGCAGCGAAAGATCGACCGGCTGTTCGACGACACGGCCAAACTGCTAGGTCGGTACCTGAATCCCGCCGACGTCGAAATGCTGCAGCGCCGTGTCCGCGACGCCCGATCCGCCGCTGCTTCGACGAAGTAGCGAACTCGACTGCACTTCTGACACTAGACCGTAGCGCCAGCGAGGGAGAATTGACGACGGGGATAGTCATATCGAATTCGCCAAGTGGCCCTTCTTGCCAATCAGTCGGATCGGCGTTTCCGTCAACCTATCACCGACGCCAACACCCCCTCGCTGGCACTCCGGGCTAGTGTCGAATTCGCCCTCGCGTGCTAGATTATTCTGGGCGGCGCGAACCCCGCCGCCCGGCTGCGTGACCCTCCCTTGAATCGCCCCATCCTAGCGCGAGCGCCCTGATGTCGCTGAAGATTTTCATCAACGGTCAATTGTTCGATAAAGACGACGCCAAGATCAGCGTCTACGACCACGGGCTGCTCTACGGGGACGGCGTTTTCGAGGGCCTGCGCAGCTACAGCGGCCGGGTCTTCCGCATGGAGCAGCATCTCCGCCGCCTGTGGGATTCCGCCAAGGCGATCTGGCTGGAAATCCCCATGAGCCGCGAGGCGATGGCCGCCGCGATCAACGAGACATTGCGGGCCAACAAGCTGACCGACGCTTACATCCGCCTGATCGTCACGCGTGGCGCCGGCTCCCTGGGACTCGACCCGAATCGCACCAGCCACCCGCAGGTGATCATCATCACCGACAAGATTCAGCTCTACCCCGAGGAGCTGTACGAAAAGGGCCTGGAGATCGTCACGGTCAACACGCAGCGCAATCACCCGGCGGCGCTCAGCCCGCGGATCAAGTCGCTTAACTACTTGAATAATATCCTGGCCAAGATCGAAGGCCTGCAGGCCGGCTGCATCGAGGCCTTGATGTTGAACCACAAAGGCGAAGTCGCCGAATGCACCGGCGACAATATCTTCCTGGTCCGCGACGGCGTGCTCTCCACGCCGCCGAAAGAAGCCGGCATCCTGGAAGGCGTGACGCGTGAAGCCGTCATGGAGCTCGCCACGCAGGCCGGTATCCAGGTCCGCGAGATTCCGCTCACCAAGCACGATGTCTACATCGCTGACGAATGTTTTCTCACCGGCACCGCGGCGGAAGTGATTCCTGTCGTGAAGGTAGACAGCCGCGTGATCGGGGCCGGCACGCCCGGCAAAATGACCCGCGACTTGAAGCAGCGGTTCCACCGGTTGGCGCGCGAATAGCGTCGCACCGCGATCGTGTTGCTACAGCCCCAAGCCATCCCAAGGCGGCGTCCACAGCGGCAACGCTGGGAAGAGCGCGGCGGCGAGTTCCAACGCCGCGCCAGATGACGCCCGGATGCGGCCCGCGGCGTGTGCGCCGCGGAGATCGAGATGCCCGAGCGCCAGGCGGGTGAAATCGGTGCGATTCATCGAGAGCCCGCGGCGCTTGGCCGAGCCGGCGCCTTCTTGCACTTTTACCGTGCGACGCGTACCGCTCAATTGGTAACGCGTATCTTCGACCGCGAGCGTCAAATCCCACGGGGCCGTTTGGCCGACAGCCCGCGCGCGTTCGTGGAGCGAATCGCGCAGGGAATGGAGAAACTTCGCCGGTGCGAGCAACTTGACCATCGTCACCGCGCCTTGCCAGTACTCCTGATACTGCCGCAGGCCGCCGGCGCGGTGGAAGATCGCATTCAGCGAATGCATGGGCGGGGCGTGGACCGTGACGACCTGGCGATCCAGTTCGATCGTCTCCGCCGCCGCGCGGGCGAGCAATTGCTCCGCCGCGGCGGTTTGGCCGGGCAGCGTGAGCAATTCCAGCACGCAGTCCTCGCGAATCACGGCGTACCCGACGATCGGCGATTGTTCTGCGTCCGACTCGTCGCGTTGCAATTCGCAACGATCGCGCCCGGAGATCGCGACGTAGATGCGATCGAACTGCTGCCGGCTGATGAGCCAGCGCCAATAGGCTTCGGTTCGCTCCAGCGGGCCGTGGACGCCGTCGAGCGCTGTCCGATAGATCCGCATCAACGCCGGCAATTCGATTTGCCGCCACGGTCGCGTGGTGATCTTCGCATGCCCATCGGAACGCCACGCCGCTTCCGGCAAGGCGGCCAGCACCTGTTGCGCCGCCATTTGCCAGGTGTTGGAGCGTCCACAAACCGCATAGTTGAAACGGCGGAAGAAATGCGGAATTTGCGTGGAAAGCACCGCCAGTTCGGACCCATCTTCGCGAATGCGGCGCTCGGCGGTTTCCATCAGCGCGCTGGCCACGCCGAGTTTGCGCGAACATGGGGCCGTGGCCACGCGCCGCAATTCGGAGCAAGGAATGCGGCGCTCGCCCCAGCGCTGGACGCGATGCGCGAGCGTGGCGTGCCCGAGAATTTGCGTTCCGCGTTTGACGAGCAGCCGATCGCGCGGCTCGTAGAACGGATCTTCCAGCGAAGCCACGAAGGCGTCGCGCTGGACGCCGTGAAACGCCTCGCCGAGGAAGCATTGCACGGCAGGGTGATCGGCCGCGCGCCCTTCGACAATCACGGGCGACTCGGGCAGGTGTTCGAGCTTGCCCCAGACGAATGGTGCGAGTGGCAACGTCGCCGCAGGCTCTAGGCCACCAGCGGTGGGTCGATCGCACTCCTCAAGATCGAGGAGTTTCGCCTTTGTTTTACCGGCCGCCATCGTGCGGTCGGCCATTCCTAACGTCGAGGAAACGGCGCACATCAGCGTGAATCCCTCCACACAAGAGCTGGTCGCTCCATCTTGCGCCCATAACCTAAACCTTATGGAACGGAATTTCCAGCAGAAATTTCCGCAAAGTTTCCTCCTTGTAGAGGGGGAAGCCGTATTCGCGCCACCGCGCGACCAACTCCGTACGACGCCGCAGCCCTTCACGCTCTCCTTCGGACTCCATCTGCGCTCGGCGTTCGCCAAGATACGGCTGCAATTGTTCGTTGGCCTGGCGAATCGCTCGGCAGCGCTCTCGAGCGTTCTCGCGCGTCTGTTTCGTGGCGATCCAACGCCGCTTTAATTCCAGGGCTTCGCGCGCTTCTGACGGCAATGTGTCCGTTCCAAGAAAGCGTTCGGGGTGATAGGTCAAATCCCGCATCGCCGCACGACCAGGGAGCGTGGTCGTCGCCCGATCACCGCCTTGAAGCGGCAGGTACAGTGTCGCGGTCGCCACTAGATAGGACGGCGGAGAAATTCCCCACGCCCTCCACATCCAGCGGTCGGTGACCTGATCGTAAAGCCCCCCGCCAATGCCATGTACGAACAGATCGGCGAACAGCAGCCGTGCATACAAAGTCGTCGCCAAAGCTCGCGTGCGAAGCTTCACGCCTTGCCGCGCAAGCGCGCCGAGGGCCTCGGCGGTTCGCGTGTCGTCCGGAGTGCGCGGCGCTGGCAGATTCGCCGACCACCGGGCGCGGTCGGTGAGTTGAAGTTCGTCCCCCTGATGACGCACGAACAATCGTTGGCGTCGCGGTACATCAGCGCGCCAGACGCGATACGGCGCTTCGCACCAATCGGCGTTCAATTCCAACAGAGGCGCTGGGTGGTTGCGGCTGCGAATTCGATAGACGCGGCGATACGCCAGAATCGCTTCGTTGTAATGACTGCGCAATCGACAGCCATCAGATAGGATCATCGCGGTGAGACGTCGCGTGGCCGGCAGTTCGAGGACATCGCTCCAAGGGATCTCCCAGGTAGCGAGCCCCCAGTCGCGTTCCAGGCGATGCCGGCTTTCGGCCAAAGCGCTGCCAAGATTGCCCGTCGCGCGGCCGCGCTCTACCGCCTGCGGCCAGAATTTTTCCAGCAACGTCTCCCGCGCGACGCCCGACATTGCCGCCTGCGCACTGCGGCCGAACGATTCGAACAATTCGCGATCAACGATTCGCCGCTCCTCGAACGGCATTTCCTCGGTCGTTTCGTCGAAGGGGAGCGTCTCCCAGTACGGTGCGTCGGCGCCGCCGGACGGCACGCGCAGACTGGGCGTCTTCAACGTGTCGGTGTTGATGACCAGGTTGATCGCCGCGCCACCGAGCGCGCGGGCCATGGCCGAGATCAGAAAGTTCTTACACCACACGCCGGGATGAAACATGCCGGGCTGATGGCCGGCGATGATCAGCGGACCATCGAGCGGTTGATCGGCGGGATCGAGATAGGTCTCGCTGTGGGCCCGCGCCGCTGCGAGTAATTCCTGACGCGCGTCGCGCGCCAGCGCTCCCCACGGCATCGTGCGTTGGGGCCATTGTTCTCGCAACGCCTGATTTGCTGCGACCAAGCCGGCCGCGTCCGCGAGCGGCGGATCGGCCAGAAATGCGCGGTCGGCGCGCGGGGCGCGCCAGCGCCGGCCAAACGAAGGCTCGTCGGCCGCGGCCATCAATCACTCGCTCCGGTACAGAGTACGCCTGCGCAGTCGTACGCGTCTTCCAGCGCCGCCACGCTCCGGTCGAGCACGAGGTGATAGTACTGCACGCGCGTCGCCGCGTCGTCGAGCGCGCCGCCGAACGAGCGTTTCTCCTCCAAGTAAATCCGCGGCACCGGCAGCTCCTTCACTTTCAATCCTGCTGCCGCCGCGCGAACCCAAAGCTCCAGCGGCATCGCGTAGCCCGCTTCAGTTAGTTTGAGCTTCGCCAAGCCTTCGGCGCGGTAGGCTTTGAAACCGCAAAACGAGTCGGTGAGTTGGTAACCGAGCCGCCGGTTCAGTTCCTGGGTGACTTGCATGTTGATCCGTCGCCGATCCTCGGGCGCGGCGTTGTCCCCCTCGAAATCTTGCAGATATCGGCTGCCCGACACGATATCCACGTCGGTGCAGGCGGCGACGAATTCCGGGATCCGCTGCGGCTCGTGCTGCCCGTCGCAGTCGATGGTGACCAGCACGTCGTAACCCTCGCGAATCGCGGAGTCGAACGCCGTAATGAGCGCGGCGCCGTAACCACGATTCTTCGCGTGCGTTACTACTTGGATGCCTGGCTCCGTCGCAAGTAACGCGGCGGTCCCGTCGGTCGAACCGTCGTTCACCACCAGGATGTTCGGCGCGTAACGCCGGACTTCGGCCAGCACGGCCTGGACGTGCGATTCCTCGTTAAAGACGGGGAGCGCGGTCAGGAATCGAGTCGACATCGGAACACCTCGCTCTCGTCCGAGGAGAATCAGGGCGGGACCGGCCAAAGCGAACCACAGCCGGCAACGACCCATTCTAGACGCCCGGGGGCCAGGGGAAAGTGTCCCTTCGGGGTAGACCTGCGCTTCCGGCCCTACGGCGGAGATTGCCGCTGGCTCAGCAAATAGGCCAGTAAATGATAGAACTCCGTCTCGGGAATCAATTCCGCGACGTTGGCCGGCATTGGGGAAAGGCCGACCTGGGCGCGCTCTTCGATGTCTTCGACATCGATGCGTTGCTCCTTGCCCTGGCTGTCGACGAAGATGAGTACTTGCCCTTCTTCGCGCAGCACGAGTCCGGTCAGTGGTTGCCCAGCCGTGGTGTTGATAATGGTGGCGCGGAAGGCCTGGTCGACGTTGCGATTCGGATCGAGCGTGTCTTCGAGCAATCGTTCCGCGCCACGCAACCCGACGCCCGCCAGGTCCGGCCCGACCTTGTTCCCCTGGTCCTCCAACCGATGGCACGCGGCGCAATGCTTGGTGAACAACTGCTTGCCGAGCGCCGCATCGTGCGGTTGCTGATCGAACGCCGCCAGCCGCGCCGCGATCAGTTGGTTCACGCGCTCGTCCCGCGCGGGAATGTTTTCGGTCAGCTTGCTCAAGCGCGCCGCAAAATCCGGCAAATTATGATTACGCAACTGGCTCTCGATCACCGGCTCCTGCAGCAACGTCGCCGAGGCCTTGCCGGCCGCGATGTTCATCAACAGCAACTTAGAACCTTCCGGGCTCAGCACGAGCGCCAAGGCCATCGCTTTCGACAGTCGCTCCGGCGCCGATGCCAACGAAGTCGCCAGCAACTCGCGTCCCGCGACGTCGTTGGCCGCAGCGATGGCCAGCGCGGCGCGCTCCCGCACGGTGATCGGTTCGTCGCTATTCGTGAGTAATCGCTTAGCCAACTCAAGCGTCTTTCCGGCGTCGATCGCGGCGCAGGCATCCAAGGCCGCGGCGCGTAACGCCGGTTCCAGTGCCGCGTCGCCGCAGACATGGCTCAACGCTTCATGCACGGATGCGGAACGCAGCTCGCGCGCCAGTTCGACGCCTTGCGCGGCCGTGTCAGGCTGGCTCAACAGGGTTCGCGTCAACCGCGCGCCCCAGGACTGGAATGCTTCCGGCACATCATGCCCACGCTCGGAACAAGCGCGAAAGGTCGCGGCGATTGCCCCGCGCTGCGAATCGGTGGACGATACCTCCAACTCGGCGATCAACCGCAGTGCCGCGTCCAGTCGTTCGTCCGCTGCATAGCGCACTAACTGGTGCAGGTAATCGGCGTGCGTGCCACCGTGTAGTTGTCCAGCGGCATACTGTTGCGCACACCATTGCAGCAGGTAGTCGGCAGCGCCGGCCGTTGGCGTTCCCAAACTGAGCTCTGCAAACCGTGCGGCAGCTTCCGGGTCCTGCGCTAACGAGGCCGCGAGGACGTACATGCCCGGCGCCAGCAGGTGATCGCGCAGCGCCATGCGCACAACGTGGATCAAATGCGTGTCCTGCGAATCCGCGAGTTTCCAAGCCGCCAGGAGCGGTTTCAGGTTCGCCTTGGCGGGATGCCGCCCCAGGGCATCGGCCGCGGCGCGTTGCACAAAGGCGTCGTCGTCTTCCAGGCCGCCGCGGGCAAGCATGGCCATGTCCTGGCTAGCCCATTCCGGCCGCTCGGCCAACAGCTTCATCACATGCACGCGCACCTCGCGCGCGGTGTCATTGGCCAGCAAACCCAACAATTCCGCCTCGCAACCCTGCGGCGCACTCCGCTCGATGACCCACATCGCATGCACGCGCTGCTCCGCGGGTGCATTGCCGCGGCTCAACAATTCGAACTGCCACAGCGCATCCTCGTCGAGCTTGCGACTCACCAATTGCTCCGTCGCTTGACAGCGCACCCAAAGATTCGGATCAGCTAGCAGAGCGACCAGTTCATCGTTCGATGCGCGTGGCAAGTCTGGCACGGAGCGCGGCACCGGCGATTGTCCGTCCGTTCCTTTGTAGACGACGCGCCAAATCCGTCCGCGAAATCGGTCGCGGCGCGGATGCGTCAGCGGCACTTCGTAGTGGCCGATAATGCAGTTGTAGAAATCGGCAATGTAGAGCGCCCCGTCGGGGCCGACTTGCACGTCCACCGGACGGAACCAAGGATCGTCGCAAGAGATAAAATCCGGCTGCTCGATCGCCTGGTACGTCGAGCCATGCTGTTCCAAGTGATCGTGATTCACGCGCCCGGTGACCGGATTGCCGATGAACAGCGTATCGCGGTACTTCGGCGGAAAATGATCGGCCGCGTAATAGGAGATGCCGGCGATGCCCGTCGAGCCATGATCGTGATTGATCATCGTCGGACCGTATCCAAGCCCGTCGTGCGGCTTGCCGAAGCTCGGATAGTACGCCCCGCGCAGCAGCATATACGCCGGCAGCGAGTGGCAATCCGAGGAATACAAATTGCCGAGCGGATCGAACGCGAGGCCGAAGGGATTCACCTGGCCGTGGGTCCATTGCTCGATCCGCGAGCCATCCGCGCGAATCCGGAACGTGTTGCCGGAGTTCATCGTGATCGAGTTGCCGTTCAGGTCGGTCAGCGTGGAGGTATTGGCATACCCGTGACAGCAATAAATCCAGCCATCGATCCAGGGGCGAAACGAACTGCCCATACCGTGTGTGTCTCGGTAGCCAAACTCGCGATATAGCTCCTGCGTTTCGTCCGCCTTGCCGTCGCCGTCGCGGTCGACCGCGCGGCGAATCGACGGGATGCTGTAGTACATCACCGCATCCGGCAGGGCCGTGACGCCAATCGGAATATTGAGCTGGTCCGCGAATCGTGTGAAGCGATCCGCCCGGCCGTCGCCGTTGGTGTCTTCCAGGATCTCGACCGCATCGCGATGCGGCTGATCCTTGCCGGCGGGATAGGGATATTCCAGCGAATGCGTGACCAACATCCGCCCAGCGGCGTCCCAAGCCAAATTGATCGGCTTGAAGATCTCCGGTTCCGCGGCCACCAATTGAATCTCAAAGCCCGGCGGCAAATGAAATTTGGCCAGTTGCTCTGCCGCCGACAACGCCTCGGTCGGCGCGACAAGATCCTGAGCCGCCAACGGCTCGACCATCAACCCCACCAGAACCAATGCCACCAAGCAACGCATATTCAGCTCCAACCCCGAACCAATTCACACTTCCACCATCAACACTGTTGTGGCACGGTCTCCCGACCGTGTCACGGCGGGCCTGGCAATGTCCGGTCTTGGAGACCTTCGGTCGGACCGGCGGCACGGTCGGGAGACCGTGCCACAACTCCAACCCTCCGTGCTCTCTGTGGTGAATATCCGGAGAAACCCGCGCCAAGCCGCGCGGGTTCCAGCATAGGTGCCCCGTTTTCCGCTTTCAAGCAACTTCCCCGCCGGGCTATAATCCGCCGCGCAACGAATCTCGACACGGATTGAGCGAACCAGCATGATTGTCGTCACCGGCGGAGCAGGTTTTATCGGCAGCGCGCTCGTCTGGAAGCTGAATCAACTCGGCCGCACGGATTTGCTCGTCGTCGACGAATTGGGGTGCGACGAGAAGTGGCAAAATATCTCCGCGCTGCGATTCGCCGACTATCTGCACAAAGACGAATTTCTTCGTCGCGTCGAAGAGGATCGCTGGGAAACACGGCCGGAGGCCATCGTCCACCTGGGCGCGTGCTCCAGCACGACGGAGCGGGACGCCGATTTCCTGATGCGGAACAACTATCGCTACACGCGCACGTTGGCCGAGTGGTGCCTGGCGCGCGACGTCCGCTTCATCTACGCCAGCAGCGCCGCCACCTATGGCGACGGCGACCGTGGTTACTCGGACGACGATCGCGCGACGCCGACTCTGTTGCCGCTCAACAAATACGGTTACTCCAAACAACTCTTCGATCTTTGGGCGCTACGCAACGGCGCGTTCGACAAGATCGTCGGCCTCAAGTTCTTCAATGTCTTCGGGCCGAACGAGTACCTCAAAGCGGACATGGCGAGTGTCGTCTTCAAAGCGTTCCACCAGATTCGCGCGCAAGGCGTCGTGCGGTTATTCAAGTCCGAGCGGCCCGACTATCCCGACGGCGGCCAGCAGCGCGATTTCATCTATGTGAAAAGCTGCGTCGACGCCATCGCCTGGCTGATCGAACATCGCCAAGTCGGCGGCCTGTTCAATCTCGGCGCCGGCGTCGCCCGCACTTGGAACGACCTGGTTCGGGCGGTTTTCGCCGCGATGGAGCTTCCCGCGCGGATCGAGTACATCGACCTGCCCGAGGCGCTCCGCGGCCGCTATCAGTATTTCACCCAAGCAGAAATGGGCAAACTCCGCGCAACGGGCTGCCCGGTCGATTTCCCCAGCCTGGAAGACTCGGTGCGCGACTATGTCCGCGAACATCTGCAGCGGCCGCGGCCGTATTTGAATGCACTTGGTTAACAGCCAATCCCAGAATCTGAATTAAGCGTGAGTGGCTGGGGACGAGCGTACTCGCTCGCCTCCAGCGTGTAGCGCCTGGGGCGAATGAGTACATTCGACCCCAGCCACCCCATTAGGTTCTGGGATTGGCTCTAAAGTGGCAAGCTGCGCAAGCTTTCGCGGCTGCGCCGAATGCTCTCGGGCTGGCGATTCTCGCGGTCCGATGATCGATATTGCCCGTTGCCGACTCTCACGGCGGCCGCTGAGTCATCGGACTGTTCCCGAATGCGCACCACGTTTGCCACACTGCCGTTGTTCGCCCTGGTTGCTATCGCGCCGGCGATTTGCGTCGCTGCGCAGCCGGAGCGCGACGCAACGGTGGCGAATCTCCGTGTTGTTCAAAACGCCGCACGGGCGCAGCGGCCGGCCATGACGTTGGCAGAGCTAGAAGACTTCGCGATGTCGAATCACCCTGGCCTCGGGCGTGCGACGGCGCAGCTCAGGGCGGCTCGGGGCGATTGGCTTCAATCCGGCCTGCCGCCAAACCCGGTCGTGGGCTATTCCGGTAATCAGATGGGCGATCTCGGCACGGCCGGCCAGCAAGGCGGATACGTCGAACAGGAGTTTGTCACCGGTGGCAAGCTGCGCTTGAATCGCGCCGCCGCCGCGGCCGAGGTCCGCACCCGCGACCAGCAATTGCGCGGGATGCAAATGCGCGTCGTCAACGACGTGCGGCTGCGCTTCTACGACGTGCTGGTCGCGCAGCAGTCCCGTGACTTGGCGGGAAGATTGCAATTCGTTGCCGAAGAAGGTGCTCGCACGGCCGAGGCGTTGCGCAAGGCCGAGGAAGGCAACCGCATCGACTTGCTGCAAGCGCAGATTGAAGTTCAAAACGCGCAGATCACCGCGATCAATGCCGGAAATCGTTACCTTTCCGCCTGGCGACAACTGGCGGCAGTGGTCGGAATGCCGTATCTGGCGCCCCAACCGCTGGCCGGCAGCTTGCAGGGCGCCATCCCGACGCTCGACTTCAATTCCATGGTCGATCGCCTCTACGCGGAAAGCCCGGAACGGGCCGCCTCGCTCGCTCAGGTCGTCCGCGCGCGTTGGACGCTGCAGCGAGAACTCGCGGAACCGACGCCGAATATCAACGTGCAGACGTTGATTCAGCAAAACCAGGTGACGGACGAAGCGAACATCAGCGTGCAGGCGACGTTTCCGCTGCCGCTCTGGAATCGCAATCAAGGAGGCGTCCGCCGCGCTCAGGCCGACGTGGCCGCCGCGCAGACCAACGTCAGCCGCGTCGAGTTGGATCTGCAACAACGCCTAGCCGCCGCCTTCGAGCGCTACAGCAACGCGCGGCAGCAAGTGGATCGCTACGAGAAGTCCATCCTGCCGGCCGCCGAGGAATCACTGCGGCTCGTCACCGCGGGCTGGCAACAGGGCGAGTTCGATTACCTCACCCGCCTCACGTCGCAGCGCACATTTTTCCAGGTCAATCTGGCCTACCTCACCGCGCTCGGCGATCTTCGCGCGAGCGTCATCGAAATCGAAGGACTGCTGCTGACGGACAGTTTGAAGGAATGACGAATGTCGAAACTCAAATGACTGAAGCGCGCCATCGCGATCCTTCGTCATTTGGGCATTCGGATTTGATTCGACATTCGAATTTAGAAATTCGTCATTTCCCCCTACCTTCTCTCCAGCAACTCCGCGATATGCAGCACCTCGATCGGCTTGCCGAGTCTCCGTAGTCGCCCCCCGATGTTCATCAGGCAGCCGGCGTCCGTGGAGACGACCACGTCGGCGCTGGTTGCGGTGATGCATTCGACTTTGCCGTCGACCATGGCCGTGGAGATGTCCGGATAGCGCACGGCGAAGGAGCCGCCGAAGCCGCAGCATTGATCGGCGCGCTCAATCGGTACGAAGGTCACGCCAGCCACGTGGCGAATCAACCGCTCGACCTCGTCCGTCATGCCCAACCCGCGCAGGTGGCAGGCGTAGTGATACGTCACGCGACCTTCGTATCGCGCGCCGACGTCGACGACGCCCAGCCGGTTTACCAGAAACTCGCTCAGCTCATAGGTCTTCTCGGCCAGCCGCTGCGCGCGCGCATGCCACTCCGGCTCGGCTTCGAGCAAGTGCGGGTATTCCACCCTGACCATCGCCGCGCACGATCCGGACGGCGCGACCACGACCTCGGCGTGTTCAAATACCTCGATGGTGAACTTTGCTTGCTCCCGGGCGTAGTCGCTGAACCCACTGTTGTAGAACGGTTGCCCGCAACAGGTTTGCCGCTCGGGAAAGCTGACCTCATGTCCCAGCCGGCGCAACAGCCGCACTGTCGCCTGCCCAGCCTCGGGCCGCAGCACGTCTCCCAGGCAGGTAATCATGAGCGCGATTTTCACGTCAGGAATTCTACACCAACCCGAATCACCAGTGAGGGGGAGATTACACTGCTTTTGCGCTGAGCTTTGCGCTGAGACCGACGTCTACTCCTCTTCGTTAGCGCTTCGGGTTGGTATGCCACGCCCACACGTCGCGAATCGTTTGCTCGATGGGCACTTCTGGCTGCCAGGCGGTCACTTGTTGTATCTTGCCAATAGCGGCGATCGCGTCGAAGCGTTCGCCGGGCGTCTTTTCTTCAACTTCGACCGCTCGTCCGGCGAGTTGGATAAGCTGGCCAAGAATATCTCCCGTGCGCCGCGGAACGCCGCTTCCCACGTTGTAGATCTCGCCCCTTCGACCATGTTCCACTAATAGTCGGTAGGCCCGCACCACGTCGCGGACGTCGCTCAGGTCGATCCAGGTATCGCGATTGCGCACCGTAATTTTGTCTGCCCCGCTGGCAAGCTGCGCCGACCATTCCGGCAGCATCATACGTCCGCCTTGTCGCGGCCCGGTATGTTGAAACGCCCGGGCGACGATGGCATCCACGTGGCCGGCGCGGACGACTTCGAGCGCGATTCGCTCCGCCAACAACTTGGTTGTTCCATACGCGTTCTTTGGCCGCGGCGGATCATCCTCGCTGGCTCGCGCGTCGCGCGAACTGGGCTGAGCATAGACATGGCTGGTGCTGACGACGAGCACGCGAATCGATCGCGCCGCCGCCCATTCCAACACGCGCCGCGTGCCGTCGACGTTCGCCGCGATCGCTCGGGGCGTCGGCTCCGCGCCGCCGCATTCGCTCGGCACGCTGATCGCCGCCAGGTGATAAACGCAGTCGGGGGCGAAGTCGCGAGCCGCCTGATTCAGGCTTTGCAACATTTCGTCCGACGATAGATCGCCTTGCACGAGGCGCACGTGGCGAACCAGTTCATCCGGCGTCCGTTCTGGCCAACGGCCTGACGTTGATAGCCCCATCACTTCGTCGCCGGTCGCGAGCAAATGCTCCGCGAGGTGTCCGCCGACGAAACCCGTGATTCCTGTAATGAATGCTTTCACGGGCAAAACCGCTTCACCGCGGAGGCGCTGAGACGCAGAGGTAAGAGGGAGAGTGGTGGGGCAGCGAAGCTAAATGGCAATTGGTCGCGGCAGGGCCGATTCCCAGCTTTAAGTTCTCGTCGTTTCTTTTTCCAAATCCGCCTCGACCATCATCCGCACGAGTTCCTCGAAGGTCACTGTCGGCTCCCAATTGAGCTCTTGTTTGGCGAGGCCGGCGTCGCCGCGCAGATGGTCGACTTCCGCCGGTCGCAGCAGACTCGGCTTGGTCTCGACATGCTTGCGCCAGTCGAGTCCCACGTGGCCGAAGGCCAGTTCGACCAGCGACTGCACCGAATGTTTGCGGCCGGTGGCGATCACATAATCCTTGGGCTCGGGCTGTTGCAGCATCAGCCACATCGCGCGGACAAAATCGCCGGCGAAGCCCCAGTCGCGCTGCGCTGCGAGATTGCCGAGCGTCAACCTCTGCGCCTGGCCGAGCTTGATCCGCGCCGCGGCGTTGGTGACTTTGCGCGTGACGAATTCCAGTCCGCGCCGTGGCGATTCGTGATTGAACAGGATGCCCGAACAGGCGAACATCCCGTAGCTTTCGCGGTAATTGACCGTAATCCAATGCGCGTACAGCTTGGCGACGCCGTACGGGCTGCGCGGATAGAACGGCGTCGGCTCGCTTTGCGGTTCCTCGGCCACGCGGCCGAACATCTCGCTGGAACTGGCCTGATAAAAGCGGACGCCCTCGGCGCCGACGGTGCGAATCGCCTCGAGCATCCGCGCCGCGCCCAAGGCGTCGACGTCGCCGGTGAGCAGGGGCTGCTCCCAGCTCGCCGGGACGAAACTTTGCGCCGCGAGGTTATAGACTTCGGTGGGCTGGACGGATTCCAGAACTCGCACCAGCGACATCTGATCGAGCAAATCGCCTGGGTGCAGCGTGATGCGCTCCTGCAAGTGCGCGATGCGCTCCAAGTTTGGCGTACTCGCGCGCCGCACCACGCCATGCACGGCGTAGCCCTGTTCCAGCAGCAACTCGGCCAAATACGAGCCGTCCTGCCCCGTGATGCCAGTAATGAGCGCGGTTTTGGTCATTGTTGAACAGCACGATACTTGGAGCCGGAAGCGTCGCTTTGTTGTGGCACGGTCTCCCGACCTTGCCACGGCAGGTCCAGCGACGTCCGGAATTGGAGACCTTCGGTCGGCCCGGTGGCACGGTCGGGAGACCGTGCCACAACTGGTTCACTCCGGTCGCTGACGCTCCCGGCTCTATTTTAGGCAGATGGCGGCCGCACTAGCTTGCTTCTTCCGTCGTGCTTTCATCGCGTGGAACGCGGACCACGCCGGCCACGGTGTCTTCCTCGTCGAGCGCCATGATCCGTACGCCTTGCGTATTGCGGCCGATGATGCTGATCTCGTTCACCGCCATGCGTTGGAGCTTGCCGCGAGCGGTGATCATCAGCAGTTCGTCTTCGTCGTTCACGCTCACCACGCTCACCACGGGGCCGTTGCGCTTCGTGGCCTTGATGTCGCGCAGGCCCTTGCCGCCGCGCCCCTGCGTGCGATAGCGCTGGCCCGACGTATTCCCTTCCGCGGCTTCGTCTGGTTCTTCGGCGGGGGCTGGCTCGACGGCGGTTACTTCCTCGCCGGCGTCTTCATCGGCGATCTCGTCCGCGCTGTTCGGGCCGAACGGGGTACGCTTGCCGTAGCCGTTCTCGCAAACGGTGAGCAGCGTCGCGTCGGGGTCCGCCACCACCATGCCGACCACCGCGTCACCGGCGCTGAGCTTAATCCCCTTCACGCCGCTGGAATTGCGTCCCATGGATCGGGCGCTTTCCTGCTTGAAACGAATCGCCATGCCGGTCGAAGTAGAAAGCACAATTTCATCGCCGGGCTTGGTGATCGCCACGTCCACCAGCTCGTCGTCTTCGCGGAGCTTGATAGCGATGATGCCTCCCTTGAGCGGCCGACGGAACGCGGACAGGTCGGTCTTCTTCACCAACCCCAAGCGCGTGGCCATGATCAAGTAGTGATCGGGCTGATCGAAATCGCGGACATTCATGCACTCCGCGATCCGTTCGCCTTCGGCCAGGTTCAGCAAATTGACAATCGCCCGGCCGCGGCTTTCCCGAGCGAGTTGCGGGAGTCCGTAGACCTTTTGCCAGTAAACGCGGCCGCGGTTCGTGAAGAACAGCAGGTAGTCGTGCGTGCTGGCGGCGAACAGATGCTGGATGGGATCTTCTTCGTCGGCCGATGCGCCCTTCAAGCCCTTGCCGCCGCGGCGCTGTGCACGATAAGTGCTGGCCGGCGTGCGCTTGATGTAGCCCTGATGGCTGATCGTGACCACCATGTTCTCTTCGGTGATTAGATCTTCCAGGTCGATATCGCCGAGTTCTTCGCCGGAGATTTCGGTCCGCCGATCGTCGCCGAGTTTCTTGGTCGCTTCCTCCATGTCGTTGCGGATGATCCTCAGAATATGCTGCTCGTCCGAGAGGAGCCGCAGATACTCAGTGATCTCCGCCAGCAGCTCGCGATATTCCTCGCCGAGCTTTTCTTGCTCCAAATTGACCAACTGCCCGAGCGTCATTCGCAGAATCGCGTCGGCTTGCACTGCGGTCAGCGTATACACGCCTGCCACGCCGCGCTCCGCTTGAAATACCGCGAAGCCGTCGTCGCCCAACGCGCGTTTCATCATCGCCGCCGGGCATTCGACCCCCATCAAGCGCGTCTTGGCTTCCGGCTGCGTCTTCGACGAGCGGATGATGCGAATGATCTCGTCGATGTTGGCGTGCGCGAGCAACAACCCTTCGACCGTGTGCTTCCGCTGCCGCGCCTTGTTGAGCAGGAACTCGGTCCGCCGGCGGATCACCGTCACACGGTGACGAATGAACTCTTCCAGCAGTTCTTTGAGGTTCAGCGTCCGCGGCTTGCCGTCGACCAGCGCCAGCAGGATGAACGAGAACGATTCCTGCAGCGGCGAGAACTGGTAAAGTTGGTTCAGCACGATATCCGGATCGGCGTCACGCTTCAGTTCCAGCACCAACCGCACCGGCTCGTTCAGATCGCTTTCGTTGCGCTGGGCGGAGATGCCCTTGATCTTGTCCTCGTTGATCAACTGCGCAATCCGCTCTTCCACGCGATCGCGCGCCTGCTGATACGGGATCTCGCTGACGATGATCCGCGTGCGTCCCTTGCCGTGTGCCTCGACGCGCGTCCGCGCGCGGAGCACGATCGTGCTGCGGCCGGTGTAGTAGCCGCGGCGAATGCCCGAGCGCCCGCAGACGATGCCGCCCGTGGGGAAGTCGGGGCCGGGGATAATCTCCATCAATTCGTCGATCGACGTGGCCGGTTCGTCGATCAGGCGGACCACCGCGGCGCAGACCTCGCGCAAGTTGTGCGGCGGGATCGAAGCCGTCATGCCGACGGCGATGCCGATCGCGCCGTTGATCAGCAAGTTCGGAAACTTGGCCGGCAACACGACCGGCTCCATGTGACGCTCGTCATAGGTCGGAATGTAGTCGACCGTATCGAGCTTCAAGTCCTCCAGCATCATCGCCGCGGCGGTCGACAGTCGGGCTTCCGTGTATCGCATGGCGGCCGCGGGGAGACCGGCGATGGAGCCGAAATTGCCCTGCTTATCGATCAGCACATGGCGCATGTTCCACTCTTGCGCCATGCGCACCAGCGTCGGGTAGATGACGCTTTCGCCGTGCGGGTGGTAGTTGCCGCTGGTGTCGCCGGAGATCTTCGCGCATTTCACGCGGCTCGCGCCCGGCGTAAGGTTCAGGTCGTTCATGGCGACCAGAATCCGCCGTTGCGACGGCTTAAGCCCGTCGCGCACGTCCGGCAGCGCACGGCTGACGATCACGCTCATCGCGTACGTCAGGTAGCTGTCCTTCAGCTCATCCTCGATCTGCAACTCGACAATCCGCGTACCCGGAGCGTTGCCACCCGGATCGTCGACCGGCGGCGCCGGCTGCAAGCCATCATCCGAATCGTCGTCGTCAGCCAAGGATCAATCCTTTCAAGAATGAGCAAGCAGCCCACACCAGCCCGCAGCGCCAGCGAGGGGGAGAAAGCGCGAGACAAAGGCCGAAAACCGCGCGCTGAAGCCCGGCGTTCCTTCCCCATCGCTTGCGCGTCTTGCCAGCATCCGGCAAGCCGCCTTTGCGAGCCGCTTATCTTACCGGATTTCCAGCCAATTCTCAATCGCCGCCGCAGCCGAAGAACAAGTCGCAAATGCAGTGTTGAGAAGGGTTTAGCGATCGACTTTGGCATGAACGTCGGCGGCGTCCTTTAGAAGGACCCAGCGGCCGCCCGGCTGGCGATCGCGAAGCACTTGAACCGCCTGCCCAACTTGAAATCGATAATACGTTTTTGAAGCGACGATGGCCTCACGTTCGTACGATTGTCCATCTACTTCGACAGCGACCGTCATGTACTGATTGGACCACCGGCGCGTGAAACGCTTCGCGGTCACGACGCCAGGGCTCCATTTGCCGTGGGCGAGGACTTCCGAGCACGTTTTGCGCACATGCCAGTAGATCATTTCGCTTCCGGCTCCGAGAACCACGAAAAACCCCGCCAGTACGAAAAACATCCTTGTATCGCGAGGGTAAACAACCAAGTACAGAATCGTTAGCAACAAAACGCATTGCGCCCGCGCGAACCATCGATGAGCCCTGGTACACGGATAGCACGCTTCGTCCACGAGTTGCCCATCAAACTCATTCATGGATGGATCGCGCTGGTCCAGTTCCCGAATTGTCGCCCCTGACCCATCTAAACTAGCCCGACGCGCAAGCGAGGGGGAGTTGGCGTGAACTGAGAGTACCGGCCGTACTCATGGTCGACGTCCACTCCCCCTCGCTTGCGCGTCGGGCTAGTGTGGTGCTTTGAACGGGCAGCTATCGCGTACTGTCCGGACGGCGGAAGATCTCGCCCAGGATGAACGCCTGTTTGGCCGATTCCGGTTGGGACAACATCCGGGCAATCGCGGCCGCAGCCGTGACCGGGACGGCGGCGCCCTCCGTAGCAGGATCATCGTCGGACTCGGTCCCCGTCGTGAGCCGGCCGACCTGGTGATCGAACACGTGCTGCAGGTGCGAGCCGATTTGCGACGGCGCTTCCGCCACTTGCGAGAGGTGACTGCTGCGCTGCTGGAACTGGCTCGAATCCAGGTGTTTTTGCACGTGTTCGCCGACGCTGCGTTCGCGCATCGGTTCGGCCACGACCTCGGCCGAGAGCGGCTTGGCAAGCTGTCGCGGTTTCTTCGGGGTCTGCGCGGGGGCTTTCTTCGGCGTCGCCGGTCGCTGTTGCTTCGGCTTGGGCGGCTGTGCGGCACGCTGTGCCTCGCGTTGGCGTTGCTCGGCGGCGCGGCGCAGAAAATCCTGCACATCTTCCAAGCCTGGCTGCGGACGCTGCGGCACCGGCGGCTGCGCCGGACGGGGAACGGGCGGGGCCTGGTTCTTTTTGGCGTTGTTGACCAACTGGTTGACGATCCAGATCAAGCCCGCCACGGCCGCGAACGTGAGCTTGAGCCACGTTTCGAGGTCGGCCGCCAGGAGCGGCGCCCAGCCGAGTATGATCGCCCAATCCGTCATGATACCGGCGCCCCCGCCGAGGTCCGCTGCGTCCTGCTCTGAGCGCCGGTGCCGGCAATCGAGCTCCGCATTTCCGTATCGGCCTGCACGTTGCGCAGCCGGTAGTAATCCATGATGCCCAACATCCCGGAGCGGAACGATTCCGCGATCGCCTTTGGCACTTCCGCCTCGGCCGCGACGAGCTTGGCCCGGCTTTCTTCGATCTTGGCGACCATTTCCTGCTCCTGAGCGACGGCCATGGCGCGCCGGCTTTCGGCTGCTGCCCGGGCGACCCGTGTATCCGCCTCGGCCTGGTCGGCCTGCAAGCGCGCGCCGATGTTATCCCCCACGTCGATATCGGCGATGTCGATCGAAACGATCGCGAACGCCGTCAGGCTGTCCAGCCCGCGGTGCAGCACCGCCTTGGAAATCCGGTCCGGGTTCTCCAGCACCATCAGGTGCGTTTCGGCGGAACCGATCGCGCTGACGATACCTTCGCCGACGCGGGCGATAATGGTCTCTTCGGTCGCACCGCCAATCAATTGCTTGAGATTCGCCCGCACTGTGACGCGAGCTTTGACCTTTAATTGGATGCCGTTCTTGGCCACGGCGTCGAGCGATTCCCGGCCGGAGTTTTTGCCGGGGCACTCGATGACCTTCGGATAAACGCTGGTCTGGACCGCTTCGAGGATATTCCGCCCGGCCAGGTCGATGGCCGTGGCGAGCTTGAAATCCAGGTCGATGATCTTGGCTTTGTTGGCGGCGATAATGGCCTTGATGACCAGCGGCACGTTTCCGCCCGCCAGGTAATGGGCCTCCAGCGCTCGCCGGGTGATCCCAGTGCTATCCCCCATGCCCGCCTGCACGGCCATGATCTTGCTGCGGACGATCACCTCGGGCCGCACCTTGCGGATCGACATGGTGATCAGGTCCAAGAGCCCGATGCCTGCCCCCGTGGTGACCGACTGGATATACAGGCGGAAAAACCGCACCAGCATCGCGAACAACACTAAACCGACGACGGCCGCGATCAGCAAGCCGATGATGATGATCCAGCTGCCAACCCCGATTTCATCCTGAGCCTGAGCGAGCAACATGAGACGGTCCTTGGAAAGCGGGAGATACCGCTACCAAGTGTCGCGGTTAGAGGCGGCGGTTGTCAAGGAAGCGGAGGAAGTAGGCGAAGTAGGAGTGGGTAGGTGAAGTAGGGGTTGCATAGGGACGGTTCATTTATTTGACCATGCTGGTAGCTGTTGATAGCGGCCGTTGTGCAGCACGTCGAATTTCGCTTCGGGAAAGAGACGCCGCAGCCGTTGGAGCTGGTCGTCAGGAAATGGTTCCACCGTGATTCGGATGATCGTGCGGCCGCGATCGCCAAACAGCCACAATCCGCCCGGCGCCGTCGATCGTGCAAAGAGGTCGTGCCCGGAAGCCGAGAAGCTTTGCACGCCAGGAATGTTCAAGGCCGCGCGGCGCTGCCGAATCC
>Ga0163153_10003584_pt1 | contig 20573 bp, 13 predicted proteins | sample OliLakLV19MP6IB1_FD_148629 | JGI IMG/M metagenome (GOLD analysis project Ga0163153, IMG submission 148629) | Freshwater microbial mat bacterial communities from Lake Vanda, McMurdo Dry Valleys, Antarctica - Oligotrophic Lake LV.19.MP6.IB-1 | ecosystem: Environmental > Aquatic > Freshwater >...
CCGCAGCAGCGTCATTGCGAACCCCGTGGGCTCGTCCGGCGCCAACCCCAGGTCCTGCCGGCCCTGCGTCGCGATCTGGTAGCAAAGCTGCACCAGTTCCGGCGTGAATTGCGTGGCGTAGGTCTCGACGCGCTCCCGGTCATCGTAACCCGCCGCTGCAGCCGGCACCGTCTGCACGACGGCCACGCGATGCCAGAGCGAGGCCAGTTCGTCGAGCGCCGTGGGCAGCGACAGCCCGCGCGCGGCGAGCGCGTCGCATTCCGCCAGCAGCGCGCTGCCATCGCCGGCGGCCAATGCATCGGCGATCCGGTAGACGTGCTCGCGATCGACCACGCCCAGCATCGAGCGCACGATGTCCTCGGCCACGCGACCGCCACCAAAGGCGATCGCCTGGTCGAGCAGCGACAATCCGTCGCGCAGCGACCCGTGCGCGGCCCGCGCCACCAGCGCGATGGCCGCGGGCTCGGACGCCACGCCCTCCTCGCCCAGGATGAACGCAATGCGCGCGACGATCTGCGCCTGCGTCAGCGGCTTCAGATTGAATTGAAGGCAGCGCGACAGCACCGTCACCGGAATCTTCTGTGGGTCGGTCGTGGCCAGCACGAACTTGACGTGTTCCGGCGGCTCTTCGAGCGTCTTCAGCATCGAGTTAAAGGCCGCCTTCGACAGCATGTGCACTTCGTCGATCAGGTAGACCTTGTAGCGGCCCGCCGTGGGCGAATAGCGCGCGTTGTCGAGAATCTCGCGCATGTTGTCGATGCCGGTGTTTGACGCGGCGTCGAGTTCGAGCAGGTCGACGAAGCGGCCGGCATCGATGTCCACGCACGCGGCGCACACGCCGCACGGCGTGGCGGTGACGCCGGTCAGGCAATTGAGGCTCTTGGCCAGGATGCGTGCGATCGTGGTCTTGCCCACGCCGCGCGTGCCGGTCAGCAGGTATGCGTGGTGCACCCGGCCATTGGTCAGCGAATTGGACAGCGCGGTGACGACGTGTTCCTGCCCTGACAACTGGGCGAAATTCATCGGGCGCCACTTGCGGGCGAGGACCTGGTAACTCATGGCAGGATTATCGCCGGTTTCGCGCGCTGCCGGGGCGAGTGAACCCCGGCAGCGGCGGCGGCCGAACAGGTGGCGAGCCGTGATCCCGGCACTTGCATGAATTCGCTGTGGCTGCTTCCTTCCGGACCTGACCAGATTCACGACCATGCAATGCGGGGCGACCCGCCGTTGAACTTGGAGTATACCGCGCCGGCGTGCCCTACAATGCCGACGATGCGTGCGCTGCGATTGTTCATTGCCTGCGGCTTGATGGCCGCGGGGCTGCCGTTAGCGGCCGCGACACCATCCACGGTCTGGCTCGAACAGTTGACGTCGCCGGAAGTGGCTGCCGCCATCCGCAACGGCAAGACGACGATCATCGTGCCGATCGGCGGCACCGAGCAGAACGGCCCGCACATGGCGCTGGGCAAGCACAATCGCCGCGTCGCCGCGCTGGCGGAAACGATCGCGGGCAAGCTCGGCAATGCGCTGGTGGCGCCCGTCATCGCGTACGTGCCGGAAGGCGCGCTGGCGCCACCTACCGGCCATATGCGCTTTCCGGGCACGATCACCGTACCCGCCTCGGCGTATCGCGCGATCCTCGACTCCGCCGCGCGCAGCTTCAAGCTGCATGGCTTCGTCGACATCGTGTTCCTCGGCGATTCGGGCGACTACCAGGACGACAATCGCGCCGTGGCGGCGGCGCTGTCGCGCGACTGGGCCGGCACGCCGGTGCGCGTCCACGCTATCGGCGAGTACTACGATGCCGCCACGACGAAATTCACCGAGAAGTTGCTGGCCGGGGGCTACACCAGCGCCGAGACGGGCCGGCACGCGGGACTGCCCGATACCGCGTTGACGCTGGCGCTGGCGCCGGACATGGTGCGCAGCGACATCCAGCGTGGCGCGGCGCCCGTGCCCGCCTCGGGCGTCGCCGGCGATCCGCGCCGCGCCACGGCCGAACTCGGCCGGGCGGGCGTGGATGCGATTGTCGCTGCGACCATTACGGCAATCACCCAGGCGACGCGGCGCCCGTAGTCTCGGGTGTCAGGCCATTCCTCCGGTCCCCGCACATTCAGCTACCATTGCGCACTTTTCGCCTTCCGCGCCGGAGCCTCCGCTGATGTCGTTCGCAACGATCCGCATTGCCGCCACCCTTCTCGTGTTGCTGGCCGCCGGTACGCCGTGGGCGCAGACCGCAGCCCCCGCCGCCGTCGCCACGGTGCCGGGCATGCCGCCCGTCGCAGACCCCGCTAATCTGTACAGTGAAACAACCGCCGCCAAGTTGAGTGCCGCCGTCGCCGGGGACCTGCCGCGCGTCTATGTGCCGCATGTGCAGTCGAACGATGTCTACGTCATCGATCCGGTGACGTTCACCATTGTCGGCAAAATAAAGGTGGGCCTGAATCCGCAGCATGTGGTGCCGTCATGGGACCTGCGCACGTTGTGGGTGGCCAACAATGCGGAAAACACGACCAAGGGCAGCGTGATCCCGATTGACCCGAAGACCGGCAAGGCGGGCAAGGCCATTCCCGTCGACGACCCGTACAACATGTATTTTTCGCCGGACGGGAAGTCCGCGATCATCGTGGCCGAAGCACTGAAGCGCCTCGACTTCCGCGACCCGAAGACGATGGCACTCCAGTACTCGATCGACGTGCCGAAATGTGCGGGCATCAATCACGCCGACTTCTCGATGGACGGGCGCTTCGCGATCTTCACCTGCGAATTCGCCGGCACGGTCGCCAAGATCGACCTCGTCAACCGCAAGGTGATCGGCTACACGCAGGTGATCCAGCCCGGCCGGCCCACCAAGGTGGTGAAGGGACCGGACGGCAAGGACGAGATCATCTGCACCACGTGGAAGGGGATGCCTCAGGACATCCGGTCCTCCCCCGACGGCAAGCTCTTCTACGTCGCGGACATGATGGCCGACGGCGTGCACGTCGTGGATTTCGAAACGTTCAGGCAGGTCGGCTTCATCGAGACCGGCAAGGGCACCCACGGCCTCTACCCCAGCCGCGACGGCAAGAAGCTGTATGTCGCCAATCGCGGTTCGAACCGCATCCACGGCAAGCCCGGTGGCAAGGGCGGTGTCTCGGTGCTCGATTTCGCGACGCAGAAAGTGACGGCGAACTGGCCGATCCCCGGCGGTGGCAGCCCGGACATGGGCAATGTCAGCGCCGACGGCAAGTGGCTGTGGCTGTCTGGCCGCTACGACAACGTCGTGTATGTGTTCAACACCGACAGCGGTGAAGTCAGGATCATTCCCGTCGGCAAGGAACCCCACGGCCTCACCGTGTGGCCGCAGCCCGGCAGGTATTCACTGGGCCATACCGGAAACCTCCGGTAAGGCTTGCCGGAAGACTGCGTGAAGCAATCGGTCGGCAAAGCTCTGGCCGCGCGGGGATACCGTTGCGTTGCATTGGACCCGCGAGGCTGAAGCCTCGCCTACAGGTGTCGCCTATACGTGTCGCCCGCGAGGCTGAAGCCTCGCCTACAGGCTTCGCCTATGCGTGTCGCCCGCGAGGCTGAAGCCTCGCCTACAGGGCTCGCCTATGAGGTCGCGCGCACCAGCTGCGTGACGCCGCCCATGTACGGCAAGAGCGCTTCCGGCACCTCGACGGAACCGTCTTCGCGCTGGTAATCTTCCAGCACGGCCACCAGCGTGCGGCCCACGGCCAGACCGGATCCATTGAGCGTATGCACCAGCTCCGGCTTGCCTTGGGCGTTGCGGAACCGCGCCTGCATCCGCCGCGCCTGGAACGACTCGCAGTTGGAGCACGACGAAATCTCGCGATACGCGTTCTGCCCGGGCAGCCACACCTCGATGTCGTAGGTCTTGGCGGCAGCGAAGCCGATGTCCCCGGTGCACAGCGCCACCACGCGGTACGGCAATCCCAACCGTTGCAGGATCACTTCCGCGTGACCGGTGAGTTCTTCCAACGCGTCGTATGAGCGCTCCGGGTGCACAACCTGCACCATCTCGACCTTGTCGAACTGGTGTTGCCGGATCATGCCGCGCGTGTCCTTGCCGTAGCTGCCCGCCTCCGAGCGGAAGCATGGCGTGTGCGCCGTCAGCTTGATCGGCAAGGCGTCGGCCGCCAGGATTTCATCGCGAACGGAGTTGGTCAGCGTGATCTCCGCCGTCGAGATGAGATACAGGCGCTCGCCGGCGCCCTCCGCACCGCCCTTCGTCACCGCGAACATGTCCGCCTCGAACTTGGGCAGCTGCGTGGTGCCCACCAAGGCGTCGGCGTTGACGATGTAAGGCGTATAACATTCCGTGTAGCCGTGTTCGCGCGTGTGGGTGTCGAGCATGAACTGGGCCAGCGCGCGATGCAGCCGCGCCAAATCGCCGCGCAGGAACGAGAAGCGCGCGCCCGACAGCTTGGCCGCGGTGGCGAAATCGAGCAGGCCCAGCGCCTCGGCCACATCGGTGTGATCTTTCGGCGCGAACGAGAATTCCGGCGGCGTGCCCCACCGGCGCACTTCGATGTTGTCGGCTTCCGACTTGCCGTCCGGCGTGGACGCATGCGTCAAGTTGGGCAGCTGCAGCAGGAAGTCGCGCTGCGCCGCCTGTACGATGTCAAGTTCCGCCTCGAGGCGCTTGACCTCGTCGCCTTGCCCCGCCACCTGCGCCAGCATCGGCGCGGCATCGAGTCCCTTCGACTTCGCGATGCCGATTTCCTTCGACGCCGCATTGCGTTTGGCCTGCAACTCCTGCGTGCGCACCTGGAGTTCGCGTCGTTGCGCTTCGAGCGCATTGAAGCGCTCCGTGTCGAGCGTGAGGCCGCGCTTGGCGAGGGTTGCCGCCACCGCCGCGAGGTCCGTGCGGAATAGATTGATATCGATCATTCGTCAATTCTATCAGAGGGTTGCATGCACCCTCGCCCGCGCCGTTACTTGCCGGCGTCGCGGTCGCGCGAGCGCAGAAGCGCGAGACGTTCGCGGATGCGGGCTTCGAGGCCCCGGTCCGTCGGCGTATAGAAATCCTGCGGCGTCATGGCATCCGGCAGATAGGTTTCGCCGGCCGCGTACGCATCCTGCTCGTCGTGCGCATAGCGGTAGCCGTCGCCGAAGCCCATCGACTTCATCATCTTGGTCGGGGCGTTGCGCAAGCGCATCGGCACCGGGCGTGAGCCGTCGGCACCAATGAACGCGCGTGCCGCGTTGTAGGCCATGTAGGCGGCGTTCGATTTCGGCGCCACCGCCAGGTACAGCACGCATTGTGCAAGCGCCAGTTCGCCTTCCGGCGTGCCCAGGCGCTCGTAGGCCTCGGCGGCATCGAGCGCCTGCCGCAATGCGCGGGGATCGGCCATCCCGATATCTTCGCTGGCCATCCGGATCAACCGTCGCGCGACGTAACGCGGGTCGGCGCCGCCATCGAGCATCCGGCACATCCAATAGAGCGCCGCATCGGGGTCGGAGCCACGCACCGATTTGTGCAACGCCGAGATCTGGTCGTAGAACGCGTCGCCGCCCTTGTCGAAGCGGCGCAGGCTGCGGGCGATCGCATTCTCGACAAAGGCCACGTCGATGGCCGACACCTTCAGCTCCGCAGCCGCCACCGCCAGCTGCTCGACGACGTTGACAAGGCGCCGTCCATCGCCATCGGCGGAGGCAATCAACGCCTCACGCGCGGGCGCATCGATGTCGACCGCTGGCGCGGCGATCACCAGAGCGCGGTCGAGCAACACGCCCAAATCGTCGGCGCTCAATGGTTGGAGTACGTAGACGCTGGCGCGCGACAGCAGTGCGCCGTTGACTTCGAAGGAGGGGTTCTCGGTCGTGGCTCCGACAAAGGTGAGCGTGCCCCGCTCGACATAAGGCAGGAACGCATCCTGTTGCGACTTGTTGAAGCGATGCACCTCGTCGACGAACATGATGGTCGCCTGCCCCAGCTGTGACCGCGCGGCTTCGGCACGCGCCACGGCCTCGCGGATTTCCTTCACGCCCGCCAGCACCGCCGAGATGGCGATGAACTGGGCGTTGAAGGCATCCGCCATCAACCGCGCCAGCGTGGTCTTGCCCACCCCGGGCGGGCCCCACAGGATCATCGAATGCATCTTGCCGGAGGCAAAGGCCACTGCAAGCGGCTTGCCCGGCGCCAGCAGGTGGCGCTGGCCAATGACATCCGCCAAGGTAGCCGGCCGCAGCCGTTCGGCCAGCGGCGCACCTGGCAACGGTGTTCCGGTCGCGGGCACGGTGGCAGGAGCAAAGAGATCGGTCACGAGACCATGCGGGGAGGAGACATCGAGGCTGTCATTGTCGCGCAAGATACCGCCGCGTAGAGTGATGCAATGCGATCATCGATGAGAAGAGTGAACATGGCTCCGAAGTTTCGATGGACCGGGCTCTGCCTGTTCCTCGCGCTGCTGCCAGCCACTGCCGCCGAATTCGATGTGCAAGGCCACCGTGGCGCGCGCGGCCTCGCGCCTGAGAACACGCTGGCGGGATTCAATCACGCGTTGAGCATCGGCGTCACGACGCTGGAAACGGATCTTGCGGTCACCCGCGACGGCGTCGTGGTGATTTCGCACGATCCACACCTCAATGCCGACTTGACGCGCAATGCGCGCGGCGAATGGCTGACCGGCAAAGGCCCGGCCATTCACTCGTTGTCCCTGGCGATGCTGCAAACGTACGATATCGGACGCACGAATCCGTCCAGCAAGTACGCGGCGCAGTTCCCGGAGCAGGTGCCGGTCGACGGGCAACGCTTTCCGACGCTCGCCCAAGTCTATGCGCTGGGGGCGGCGCCGCGGACGTCGGTGCGCTTCAACATCGAAACGAAGATCACGCCGGACGGCGGCTACGACACGGTGGACCCTGCCACGTTTGCGCGCCTGACACTGGCCGCGATACGTGCGGCGGGCATGACCGAACGCACCACGGTGCAATCGTTCGATTGGCGCACGCTGCTGGAAATGAAGAAGCTCGCACCCGAGGTCGCGACGGCGTGCCTGACGATCGAGTCGCCCAACTTCGATACGGTACTGCGCAGCGCCGCCACGCCGTCGCCGTGGCAGGGTGGCCTCGACCTGCGCCAGCATGGCAACTCGGTGCCGCGCGTGGTGAAGGCCGCGGGCTGCGGCACCTGGAGCATGTTCTGGCGCAACCTGACGCCGGTGGAGTTTGCCGAGGCCCACGTACTTGGCCTGAAGATCGTGCCCTGGACGGTCAACGATCCGGTCGAGATGGGACGGCTTATCGACATGGGGGTGGACGGCATCATTACCGACTACCCGGATCGCTTGCGCCGTGCGATGGAACAGCGGGGCATGGCGTTGCCGCCTCGACTGCCATAGCGGCTTCCTCCCGCTCTTGGCCGGCGGCGTCGACCCGCGCATGACGACGCTCAGCAAAGCGCGTTACTTGTCCCCGATGACATCCGCGCCCGGCGGCGGCGTGAACCGAAACAACTCGGGCGCCAACTTCGGGTTGCGTTCGAAGGCGGTGAACCGGACCACGCTCTTCTGGCCGAAGGCGTCGAAGAGTTCGAGCGTGACCAGACCTTTCGTATCGAAACCGAGGCGGATTTCAGAGAACGACGATTCCTTGGCCAACGGCGTGGCCGACAGCCAATCGAGGCCGTCGGCCAGCGGCTGATCTTGCCAGCTGAACGCCGACTCGACATCGGCCTTGCCGGCAAGCAAAGCGGCAGGCGACGCGCCAAGCGCATCGCCGATACTACGCACGATGACCTGATTCAAGTCGGGGTCGAACACCCAGACCTTCGCACCATCGCTCACCAGCAACTGCTTGTAGGGCTTTTCCACGCTCCAGCGAAAGCGGCCCGGTCGCGCCAGATCGAACTGGCCGCTGACGGTCTGCACGAGGCGGCCGTTCTTGTCGGTGACCGTTTGCGTGAACGGCGTGCGCGCGGTCTGCGTGTCACGGACGAATTGCCGCAGCCGTTCGATCGACGCCGCGTCGGCGGCACCAGCCATCCACGCCAGCGCCAGCACCGCAAACTTCATGACCTGATTCAATATTTCGCTCCGAGCGGCGTACCGGGGATATGCGCCATGCAGTTGCCCACGGCATCGAGGATGAGATAGGTATGTTCAAGTCCGCCGGGGTCCTTGCGGCCGCCGCGATCCTTGTACTGATGCACATAGACCCGCCACGAGTCGTATTCGTTCTCGACATCAAAAGTACAGCCGGAAACGAAGGCATTGGGCCCGCAGAAACCGGGGGGCACCATGCGCTGGGTCCGCGTCGCCGCTTGATCGGCGGTGATCCGCGGCGCGGTGGCCGGGAGGCTGCGGGGGCAAAGCTGCGGGCCATCGAGGTAAAGATCGACGGGTCCCGCTTCAGCCACGGCCGCAACGGCAATCGACAACGCACCCAGCAATTGCGCGCTGGCCCGCACCAGCGCACGAGCCGTCATGCCTCGCCCTTGCCTGCCGGCACCAGCACATCGCGGTTGCCGTTGGTCTGCATCGGCGAGACGAGGCCGGCGCTTTCCATCTGCTCGATCAACCGCGCCGCGCGGTTGTAGCCGATGCGCAGGTGCCGCTGCACCAGCGAAATCGAGGGCCGACGCGTCTTCAGTATCAAGGCGACAGCCTGGTCGTACATCGGGTCGGACTCGGCGTCCCCACCCTCCACCACGACCCCATTTTCTCCATCGGCCGCGACGCCGCCTTCGAGCAGGCCTTCGATGTACTGCGGTTCACCCAGCTGCTTCAAGTATTCGACGACCCGATGCACTTCGCCGTCGGACACGAACGCGCCGTGCACGCGCAGCGGATAGCCGGTGCCCGGCGGCATGTAGAGCATGTCGCCCTGCCCCAGCAGCGCCTCCGCGCCCATCTGGTCGAGGATCGTGCGCGAGTCGATCTTGCTGGCCACCTGGAACGCGATCCGCGACGGGATGTTGGCCTTGATGAGGCCGGTAATCACGTCCACCGACGGTCGTTGCGTCGCCAGCACGAGGTGGATGCCGGCCGCGCGTGCCTTCTGCGCGATCCGCGCGATCAGTTCCTCGATCTTCTTGCCGGTCACCATCATCAGGTCGGCCAGTTCGTCGACCACGACGACGATCAGCGGCATTGCCTCGAGCGGCTCCGGCGCATCGGGCGTCAACGAGAACGGATTGGTCAACTGCTTGCCCGCTTTCCTGGCCTCGACCAACTTGCTGTTGTAGCCAGCCAGATTGCGCACGGCGAACTGCGACATCAGGCGATAGCGGCGCTCCATCTCGCCCACGCACCAGTTGAGCGCGTTGGGAGCGAGTTTCATGTCGGTGACCACCGGGGCAAGCAGATGCGGGATGCCCTCGTACATCGAGAGTTCGAGCATCTTCGGGTCGATCAGGATCAGGCGTACGTCTTTCGGCTCGGCCTTGTAGAGCAATGACAGGATCATCGCATTGACGGCGACGGATTTGCCTGAGCCCGTGGTACCCGCGACCAGCAGATGCGGCATCTTCGAGAGGTCGGCCACGACGGGCTTGCCGGCGATGTCCTTGCCGAGCGCCAGCGTCAGTGCGCTGGACGTGTCGTTGTAGGTAGCGGACGACAAGATTTCGGTGAGCTTCACCACCTGCCGGCGCAGATTGGGCAACTCGAGCCCCATGCACGACTTGCCGGGGATCGTTTCCACGACGCGAATCGACACGACCGACAACGCGCGCGCGAGATCCTTGATCAGGTTGACAATCTGCGCGCCTTTGACGCCCACCGCGGGTTCGATCTCGTAGCGCGTGATCACCGGGCCGGGGTAGGCGGCCAGCACCTTGGCGCTCACCCCGAAGTCGGCCAGCTTGCGTTCGATGAGCCGCGACGTGTATTCCAGTGTCTCGTTGCTGACCGTCTCCTGGGCGGGCGGCGCATCCTCCAGCAGGTCGAGCGGCGGCAACCTGGTGTCGGGCATGTCGGTGAAGAGCGGCCGCTGCTTTTCCTTCACGACCCGCTCTGACTTCTGCACCACCAGTACGGGCGGTACCACGACGACAGGCTCGCGCTCCTGTTCCACTTCGCGGCGCTGCTCGACCACGTGCTCGCGCAGCGCCGTGGCTTCCTCGCCCAGGCGCCGGTCTTCGGCCGCTTCGCGCCGACGGCGGAACCACGCAATGACCATCTCGACGCCCGCGCCGATGCGCTCCATCACGCGCAGCCACGAGACGCCGAAGAAGAGCGAGCAGCCGATCGCGAACAGCGCGAGCAGCAGCAGCGTCGCGCCGTTGAAGCCCAGCGCCCGCGCCAGGAAGCCGCCGATGGCGTCGCCCAGCACGCCGCCCGGTGCGTGCGGCAGCGCCACTTTCATGTTCCAGAGGCGCAGCGCCTCGAGCGACGCGCTGCCGAGCAGCACGAGTGCAAAGCCGAGCGCACCCACCGCGAAGGGCTGATCCGTCGAATGGTCGGTATTCACGACGCGCCGGTAGCCGGCGACGACCAGCACCACGCCGCCTGCCACCCACCACCACGCCGACAGGCCGAAGAGATAAAGCAGCAGGTCGGCGAGCCACGCGCCGAATGCGCCCCCCCGGTTGGCAAGAGGTTCGCCGGTCCCCGAAAACGACCAGCCGGGGTCCGTGCGCGCGTACGAACCGAGGATCAGGCCGAGGTAGAGGAAGGCGACGACGACGAGCAGCCACCACGATTCCCGGACCAGCCGCGTGTCGCGCGGCGACAGGCCGTCGTCGGCGGTGGGAGACCGTCGGACGTTAGAGTCGTTCCGCTTGAAAAACATTGGGTTGCCGCAGAGTCTTGACAGGTCGCATTATACGCGCGCCAGGCCGGCCGCCAAGGGCCTGGCGGAGCCACCGAGGCACCGGGCTTGACGACCTTGGCATCGCCGGAAGCGCACCCCACATGGGCTACACTCCCGTTCTTTTTTGCATTGCGAGAAACGCATGACCACGAAGCACGCCCGGCTGTTGATCCTGGGTTCCGGACCCGCCGGTTACACCGCCGCAGTATACGCGGCACGCGCCAACCTCGCGCCCGTGCTGGTGACGGGTATCGCGCAGGGTGGCCAGTTGATGACCACCACCGACGTGGACAACTGGCCCGCCGATGCCGATGGCGTGCAGGGCCCGGAATTGATGGCGCGTTTCCAGAAGCATGCCGAGCGTTTCGCCACCGAAATCATCTTCGACCACATCCACACGGTGCACCTGCACGAGCGGCCGTTGCGCCTCGTGGGCGACACCAACACCTACACCTGCGATGCGCTGATCATCAGTACCGGCGCATCGGCGCGCTACCTTGGCCTGCCGTCCGAGCAAGCGTTCATGGGCAAGGGTGTATCCGCGTGCGCGACGTGCGACGGGTTCTTCTACAAGGGCCAGGACGTCGCCGTGATCGGCGGCGGCAACACGGCCGTCGAGGAAGCGCTCTACCTTTCCAACATCGCGAAGCATGTCACCGTCGTGCACCGCCGCGACAAGTTCCGCGCCGAGGCCATCCTCGTCGACCGGCTGATGGCCAAGACCGGCGGCAAGGGCAACATGAAGGTGCTGTGGAACCACACGCTCGACGAGGTGCAGGGCAACGACTCCGGCGTCACAGGCGTGCGGCTGCGCTCGACGAAGAACAACGGGACCGAAGAGTTGCCCGTGCATGGCGTATTCATCGCGATCGGCCACACGCCCAACACGCAGATCTTCGAGGGACAGCTCGCGATGGCGGGCGGCTACATCTTGGTCAAGGGCGGCGCTGAAGGCAATGCCACCGCCACCTCGATTCCCGGCGTGTTTGCCGCGGGCGACGTGGCCGATCATGTGTATCGCCAGGCGGTCACTTCGGCGGGCACGGGCTGCATGGCGGCGCTCGATGCCGAGGTATTCCTCGAGAGCCTGTCCTGACCTGTCGCGATCACCACGCGACATCGGGCGCGCCATGCCCAAGCTCAGCGACTTGAAAAAGCTGGTCGACGCCGCGAAAGCGGCGACGCCGGCCACACCACCGGCCACACCACCGGCCACACCACCGGCCACACCACCGGCCACAGCACCGGCCGCAGCACCGGCCATACCACCGGCACCGCCTGCGGCCCGCGGTGTGGAAACGCGCCATAACGTCAAGCGTGCGCTGGGCTCGGCCAAGCATGCCGATGGCGACGTGGATCTGCAGCGCGTCTTCGCCGACGTGAAGCCCCTGCCGCCCGCCAACCGCGCGCCGCAGACGCGGGTTCGCCCCGCGCCCATCGCGCGCCATACGCTGGCCGACGAGCGCGACGTGTTGCAGGCCTCCAAGTACGGCAACGATCCGGCCCCGCAATCGTGGGACGTCGGCCAGGAATTCGAGCACCAGCAGACCTACGTGCGCGAAGGCATCGGCATCGATGTCGCGGGCAAGTTGCGGCGCGGCTTCTGGACGGTGCAGTCCGAACTTGACCTGCATGGCTTCACCACCGATGCCGCGCACGATGCGCTGGCCGACTTCGTCTTCGAAGCGCGCACACATGGCTTGCGCTGCGTGCGCGTGATCCACGGCAAGGGCTTGAGCTCGCCGGGCAGGGAACCGGTGCTGAAGAGCAAAGTGCGCCGCTGGCTGGCGCATTGGGACGACGTGCTCGCCTACGCCGAAGCCCCGCAGCATGCGGGCGGCGGCGGCGCGGTGCTGGTGCTGCTGAAGGGTCGCTGACGCGTCAGCGGGGCGTGGTTTCGGCAGCGCCGGGCAGCGGCGGCACTTCGCGGCTGCCGGCGCGTTCCACCACCGGGTCGCTCCACGCGCCGGTGACGTGATAGTCGTAGCTGAACATGCGCTCGATCGGATTGTCGAACATCTTCTGCGCGAGGAAGGTCCCGGCACCCACGACGGCCCCCAGCAGCGGATTGGCGATGAACAGCACTGCCGCGCCGGCCGACACGCTGGTGGCCAGTGACGGCAGCACCCGCACATTGAGGTTCTGCGTTTCGCGTGCGAGGTCGATGTCGCCGGTAATTTTCACCGACGCCGCCGGACCGGCGAGCCGCAGGTTGTCGGTGTGCATCAACCCGCGCTGCACCATGAAATCGCCGGTAATGTCATCGAACGCGAAGCCTTCGCTGAACACATCACGGAAGTCGAGCGTGATCCGCCGCGGCAGCGCCTGCAGCGACAGCACGCCCAACAGCTTGCCGATGCCCGGATCGATCTTCGTGAACTGGCCCGCTCCCGCCACCAGCGTGAAGTTGCCCGTCAGGCTCGGATAGTCGAAGTCGTTGGGGGCACCGGTCCACGCGAGCTTGCCGCTGATGGTCGTCGGCGCATTGCGCACCGCCACCGGATAGCCCATGCGCTCGAGGAACAGTCCGGCGTCTTCCGCCGACAGCCGCACATCCATCTCCGTCGTCTGCTTGTCGCGGCCGATCCGCCACCAGCCGTTCGTGTCGATGCGGCCCGCCGGGTTGGCGATCGCCATCGTCACGATGCGCCAATCCGGTCCCGTCGGCTGCGCCTGCAGCTCGAAGCGGCCGAGGTCGTGGCCGCGCTTGACGAAGGCCTCCGCCACGATGTCGAGTTGCGGCCACGTGTTGCGGGCCTGCTCGTCCGCGGCCACCTCGCTTCGCACCGGATGCAACTCGTCGGGTCCCGGCGGCACCATGCGCGTAAGCCTCGCGGTCAGCTTGCCATTGGGTGCCGCTGGAACCGGCGCGCTCCACACGGCGGTGCCGTCCAGTTCACGGCCCTTCAGGCGCAAACGCCAATCCTCGCCGACGCCGCGCAACGCCGACACGTTGAGGTCGTGCAACGCCCGGCCGAAGATGTCGATGCGCGCGGCTTCGATGTCGACGCCGCGCAATAACGGCACCGGGGCCGACGCCGCGCCGGCGGGCGTCGCGAGATAGCGCGGCTTCTCGCGGCCATACAATGCCAGCCATTCGTCGAGATCGAGTTCGGCCAACTGTCCGCGCACCCAGATGCCATCGCGATCCGCGCGGCCGCCGGCGGCAACTGCTCGCCCCAGCAGCACCAGCGCACGATCGACGGTCGCGACATCGCCCTTCAGTGTGCGCTGCATCAGCACGCGCAATTCGCCGCGGTAGTCGATCGTCATCGTGTCGGCGTCCCTCTTGCCGGCTACCGGGCGGCGTTCGATCCGCAGCGCCGCCGGCACCGCGGCCGCCTTGCCCACCGGCGCCGGCAAGTCGATGGCCACGCCGCGCAATGTGGATTCGATCGTCCACGTCGTCACGTTGTCCTTCGACGCCGACCGCAGCGTCCAGTCCGCGGCGCCGGTGATCCGGTGCGCCAGCGGCAATGGGAACTTATCCTGCAGTGCAGCCAGCGTGGCGGTGCCGTTGGCATTGACGCGCACGCCCGTCTCGTCACTTTCAAGCCCGATGCGCGCCGGCCCGCCGAAGGTGATGGCCTCGAGCTCGCGCGATCGCATCGCCTGCTCGGTGAACGTGATCGCGCCATTCAGGTCGGTCAGCGGCGGCACGTCCACCAGGGTCATCGCGTTGCCCTTGAACGTGTACTCGCCCGCGACGACGTTGCCTCCCTCCCGGCCCAGCGGCGTTTCAAAACGCAACGCCAGATGCCCGTCACCGGTCGCCTGCGCGCCGGCGGCCACGTGGCCGGTCCATTCCCCTACCGGACTCTTTTCGATGAAGCGCAGGAAGTCCTGCGTGGGGCCGGCGGCCTCGACGTTCAGCATCAACTGCGGAAATTCCGCGCCGAGATCGGGAATGGACACCGTCAACGGACCGATCGTCGCGCCGAACACACGGCCGCGATACCCGTCGACGAACAGTCCCGCACCGTCGAAACGGACGACGGCTTCGATGCCGGACATCTCCGGCCAACCTTCGGCGTAGTCGAGCGTGGCATCGGACACCTTGAAGCTCGCCTGCAACGTTCCGATCTTGGCGTTGGCGAACGGAAACCGGCTCAAGTCGCCGGCGAGTGCGAGCTTCACCTCGGTAGCGGTGCCCGCCTTGACGCCAAGCCGCAGCCAATCGCGCAACTGGGTGTCGAGGGTCAGTGGCAGATAGCGATAAAGATGCTGTGCCTCGGCGCGCGTCAGCGTGGCCTTGAGGTCGAGGATGCCGGGGCCCTGGCCCTGCGACCGCCATGCGCCCGAGGCCGTGCCGGACGTATGCGGCGTCGCAAAGCGCACTTCGTCGAACGCAAAGCGCCACGCGTTGTCCTCGCGCGTCCAGCGCACGCGCCCAGTGGCCGTGTCGAACTGCAGCGGTTCCGCAAAGACGCGCGGCAACACCACGCGCATGCCACGGCTGTCGAGCTTCAGGTCGCCGCCGGCCTGGTCGAAGGTGAAACTGCCGGAAACGCCGGAGGCGCCTGGCGCGGTAGCGCTGGCGGCGATGCCGAACTGCGAGAACGCGCCGCTGCCCGAGAAGTCGCGCGGTTCGTCCGGCGGACCCTGCCACGCGAATTTGGCATCCGACACGCCACCGCGCAGCGCCAGCACGGCGAGATCGCGGCGCCAATCCGCGGGCAACGGCAGGTGCGCCGCCAGCGCCGCCAACGGTGCCACTTCCAGACGGTCGAGGCTCAACCGGCCGCCGGTGATCTTGCCGTCCGGTCCGTCGGCGAGGGCCAGCGTGAGATTGGCCGGGGCCAGCGCCTGCCCGGCGCGCGTGCGAAAGGTCAGACCGCGCGCGCCGAGCTCGCGCGAACCCGGCGCGCGCTTCCACAGCAACCGCCCTTCGAGCGCGGCGAGATCGAGTTGCGGCAGCGCGCGCGCGAGGCGCATGCGCACGTCGGACAGTTGCACATCGGCGATCGCATCGGTCGCGCGGCCTTCCGCGAAGTCAAACCAGAGGCGCAGCGCGCCCTTGCCGGTCTCCACCGTATGCAGGTGCTCGATCCACGATCGCCACGGTGCCAAGTCGACGTAGTCCACGCGCACATACAGCCGGCCGCTGATCGCCTTCCAGTCGTGCTGCGACGTGGCCGTGAATTCGCCGCGCACATCCACGGCCGACGCCAGCTCCGGCGGCGGCTGCGCGACCAGGCCGAACTCGTGCCTGCCGAAGCGCTGCTCCACCCGCAGCGTCACATGATCGAGCGCCAGCGGTGGGGCGACGCGCATCTCGTCATGCCAGGTGACGCCGGCATCGCGCACGATGATCTGGCGTTGCTTCAGCATCCAGCGCGAGATCGGCGAATCGTTCCCGGCCGCGGTGATGTCCGCTTCCATTCCGGCGACGAAGATCTTGCCCGTCAGGTCGCGGCGGATGGCCAGTTGCGGCCGCTCCACCGAGAGCTCCTTCAGCCGCAAATCGAGCAGCGGTATCGAAGTCCACGCCACCACGACATCCACGCGCGGCAGCAGCAACGCGGGCGCGGCGTTGGCGGCGCCGGCATCATGGATGGCGAAGTTGGAGATCGCCAGCCGCGGATTCCAGCCATCCCAATCGGCGGAGATCGCGCCGATGGTCACCGGCTGGCCCAGGGTGGCGCCAATTCGCGCGGCGATGCGCTCGCGGTAATCGCCGATGTTGGGGAACACCGCGAAGCGCAGGAGCAGCAGCAACGCGCAAATCACGATCACCGTCGCGATGATCGCGGTACCGAAAAAGCGCAGGAGACGGAGGGCGCGCGAAGGGACCAAGGAGTTGATGGGGCGCGACCGCCCATGAAGGCATAATGAATGGTCCGACCGCCGGATTGTAGCCGATCGGTGCCCCTGTCCCGGCCAAACGGTCCGGCCGCGATTATGGGGGTGATCCCGCCACCCATGACCCTAGACCTCCGCCAAGTCCAAGCGTTCAGCCTGTATGCCGCGCGGGCGCTGCACGCCGATCCCGCGCTTCAACCCTGGCTGGCGGACCACGTCCCGTCACCCTTCCCCTGGACCGCGGCGCTGGCCGGGATCGACGCGATCACGCTGAACGAGACGCTGGCCCCCGCGTTGCGGCACCTTCGCCGCCGGGTATTCCTGCACACGATGGCGCGCGATCTCGCCGGGCTCGCGCCGCTGGTCGAGGTCGGCGCCACGATGAGCCGGCTGGCCGACGAGACGCTACGGGCCGCGGTAGCCCTGCATGCCACGGCACTTACCGAAGCCCACGGCGCGCCACTCGACCCCGATAGCGGGCGACCGCAATCACTGATCACGGTGGGGATGGGTAAGCTGGGCGGTGGCGAGCTCAACGTGTCGTCCGACATCGACCTCGTCTTCGTCTATCCGGAGGAAGGCGAGACCACGAGCGCGCGCCCGCTGTCGCACCGCGACTGGTTCGAGCGACTGGGCCGGCGCGTCATTGGCGCGTTGAACGACTCCACGGCGGAGGGCTACGTCTTCCGCGTCGACATGCGGCTGCGGCCCTATGGCGACAGCGGGCCGCTGGCCACCTCGCTGGCCGGCCTCGAGACGTATCTCGTCACGCAGGGCCGCACGTGGGAGCGCTACGCGTGGCTCAAGGCGCGCGCGATCACCGGCGACCAGCACGACGATCTCGACGAACTGGTCACGCCTTTCGTCTACCGGAAGTATCTCGACTACGACGCCTACGAGGGCCTGCGCGACATCCACCGGCAGATCCGCGAACAGGGCGTGCGCCGCGACTCCACGTCCGACATCAAGCTGGGCGAAGGCGGCATCCGCGAGATCGAGTTCATCGCGCAGGCGATCCAGATCGTGCGCGGCGGGCGCGAACCGTCGTTGCGCGTGCGCGGCACGCTGCCCGCGCTCGCGATGCTGGCCGAACGCGGCCACCTGCCCGGCAATGCCGCCGCCGCGTTGCGCGACGCCTACGTGTTCCTGCGCCAGGTCGAACACCGGCTGCAATACCGTGATGACCAGCAGACGCATCGCGTGCCCACGGACAGCGAGGAACGCGCACGACTCGCCGCCGCGATGAATTTTGCATCGCTGGCGGCTTTCGATGCGGCGCTGGCGGCGCATCGCGCTCTGGTGGCCGTCACTTTTGCCGAGACGCTCGGCGACGGCGGCAGCCAGGCCCCGGCCCCGCGCGACGATTCGGTCGGATTATGGGAAGACCCTCGACCAACGCCCGCTGCGGTCGCCGAACTCGAAGCCGCAGGCTTCGCCGACCCCGCGGCGGTGATCGAGACGCTGGTGCGCGTTCGCGCCTCCGGTCGCTACCTGCAGCTTCCGGCCAACTCGCGCCAGCGCTTCGACACGCTCGTGCCGCAGTTGCTGGCCGTCGCCGCGGCGCATCCCGGTCGCGCCGGCGCCAGCCTGGTATTCGAACGGTTGTTGCGGCTCCTTGAATCCGTCGCGCGCCGCAGCGCCTATCTCGCGCTGGTGATCGAGCACCCGCCACTGCTGCCGCGCCTCGCCACCCTGATGGGCGCCTCCGCGTGGGCCGCCGACTACCTCACCCGGCATCCGCTGCTGCTCGACGAATTGCTCGACGCGCGGATGCTGTTGGCGGAACCCGACTGGGAGGCGTGGCGCGAGGAGTTGCAACGCTTGTTGGCGGCGCGCCCCGACGACGCCGAGCACCAGATGGATGTGCTGCGGCACTTCCAGCATGCGCAGACGTTCCGGTTGCTGGCCCAGGACCTGGGCGGTCGGCTGACGGTCGAGCGCCTTGCCGATCACCTGTCCGCGCTGGCCGACGCCGTGCTGGCGGCCACACTTGCCGCATGTTGGGCGCACCTGGCCGGCGTCGAGGTGCTACCTCCTCGCTTTGCGATCATCGCGTACGGCAAGTTGGGCGGCAAGGAGCTGGGCTATGCGTCCGACCTCGATCTCGTGTTCCTGTTCGACGTGGCCCATGATGATTCCGACAAGGACGAACTCGCGCCGCGCTACACGCGCCTCGCGCAGCGGATCAACTCCTGGCTGACGAGCACGACCGGTGCCGGCCCGTTGTACGAAACCGACCTGCGGCTGCGTCCCGACGGAGCGTCGGGCCTGATGGTGTCGAGCCTGACCGCGTTCCGCAAATACCAGCAGGATCAGGCATGGACGTGGGAGCACCAGGCCATCACGCGGGCGCGATTCGTGGCCGGTGACGCCGATGTCGGTGCGGGCTTTGAAGCGCTGCGCTGCGCCATCCTGTGCCGCTCGCGCGACGCCGCCAAACTGGCCGACGACGTGGTGACAATGCGCCGCAAGATGCACGCCGGACATCCCAATCCCACCAAGCTCTTCGACCTCAAGCACGATGCCGGCGGCATGGTGGATATCGAATTCACCGTGCAGTTCCTGGTGCTGGCGCACGCGCACCGGCATCCGGCGCTGACCCGGAACGCCGGCAACATCGCGCTGCTGCTGCTGGCGGGCGACCTGGGGCTCGTCCCCGCGCCGCTGGCCGCCACGGTAGCCTCCGCCTATCGTGACTTCAGGCGCCTGCAGCATGCGGTGCGCCTGACCGGTGCCGCTCATGCCCGGGTGGAGGCGGCGCCCGAGGCCCCGCGCCGGGACGCCGTGCATGCACTGTGGGCGCACGTCTTCGGCACGCCGTGGCCCACCGCCGCCCCGGCAGCCTGAGCGCATGCCCCGGCCGGACGGGCGAAATCGGCTAAAATCGCCCCTCTGACGACGCTTGGAGTGGCTGCAAATGTCGATGTCCGACCGCGATGGATGGATCTGGTACGACGGCGCGATGGTGCCGTGGCGCGACGCCACCACGCACGTACTGACCCATACGCTGCACTACGGTATGGGGGTGTTCGAAGGCGTGCGCTGCTACCAGACGTCGCGCGGCCCCTCAATCTTTCGCTTGCGCGACCATACCGAGCGTTTGTTCCGCTCCGCGCACATCTTCGGCATGAAGATTCCGTTCGGCAAGGATGAGATCGACGCCGCGCAGCTGGCATGCGTCCGCGACAACAAGCTCGAGTCCTGCTATCTGCGGCCGATCGCGTTTTATGGCTCGACGGCCATGGGTGTGGCGGCAAAATCCAATCCCGTGCGCGTCGCGATTGCCGCCTGGCCATGGGGCTCATACTTGGGCGCGGAAGGCATGGAAAAGGGCATCCGAGTGAAGACGTCGTCGTTCACCCGGCATCACGTCAATATCCACATGACAGGCGCCAAAGCCTGCGCCAATTACCTCAATTCCATCCTCGCCAACCAGGAAGCAACGCAGGATGGTTACGAAGAGGCACTGCTGCTCGATCCGCAGGGCTTCGTTTCCGAAGGCTCCGGCGAGAACATCTTCCTGGTCGAGGACGGCGAGCTGCACACGCCCGACCTTTCGTCCGGGGCGCTGAAGGGCATCACGCGTGCCACGATCATCACGTTTGCGAAGGAACTAGGCATTCCCGTGCACGAACGACGCATCACGCGCGATGAAGCCTGGTGCGCCGACGAGGCCTTCTTCACCGGCACCGCCGCCGAAGTCACGCCGATCCGCGAGCTCGACAACCGCGTGATCGGCAGTGGCACCCGCGGACCGATCACCACCAAGCTGCAGTCGATGTTCTTCGATGCAGTCAACGGCCGCAGCGCCGCGCATCAATCATGGCTGACGCCGATATGAGCGGCGCGAAGCGCCGGTCGGGGGGGCCTCTGAGCGCCGCCGGGCCGTCCCAAGGCGCTCGCCCCCTCAGGGGGAGCGGCGCGCAGCGCCGGTCGGGGGGGCCTCGATGAGCGACGCTACGCCGCTCGTGCCGCCAGTGCAGGTCAACGCTGCCGACCTGCCGGTGTTC
>Ga0163153_10003585_pt1 | contig 20570 bp, 16 predicted proteins | sample OliLakLV19MP6IB1_FD_148629 | JGI IMG/M metagenome (GOLD analysis project Ga0163153, IMG submission 148629) | Freshwater microbial mat bacterial communities from Lake Vanda, McMurdo Dry Valleys, Antarctica - Oligotrophic Lake LV.19.MP6.IB-1 | ecosystem: Environmental > Aquatic > Freshwater >...
TGCGGCGGAGCGCGCCGAGCTCACGCCTCCACTTGTAGAGCGTCGCATGGCTCACGCCCGAACAGGCGGCGAACTCGTGCGAGCTCGATCCGCTTCGTCGCCACTGGGCAAGAATCCGCCGACGCTCCGAATCATCTCGCTGCCGAGGCATGCGGCGCATGATCCGTCGAGCCTGACTGCGCCGCGCGGCTTCAATCACACACCGAATTTGGAACGCTTACCGAACACCGGCGTCGTCAAATGGGCCGAAATCAACTATGTGAGTGAAACCGCCGAGGGCCAGTCCGACTCGCTCTGGGTCACCGGTCTCGGTCTCGGCGAATCATTCGCGACGCAGTACGCGGGCGATCTCCTTGGCCTGAGTGCCGCGCATGCGCGCACGAAGGGCCAAGGCGTCCTGATCGCCATCATCGACACGGGGTTCGACTTGGCGCATCCGACGCTCGCGGGCACCTGGGCGCCGGGCGCCGACTTCGTCGCCGACGGCCTCGGCCTCGCCGACGTAGGCAATGGAGTGGATGACGACGGCGACGGGCTCACGGACGATGGCGTCGGACACGGCACCTTCGTCGCGAGTCTGATCCGACTCGCGGCGCCGGACGCGGCGCTCATGCCGATTCGCGTTCTCGATAGCGAGGGGCGCTCCGACAACTACCGAGTGGCGAAGGGCCTCTACTTCGCCGTCGATGCCTGCGCCGACATCGTCAACGTGAGTCTCGGCACAACGTACCGCTCGGCGTCGATGGAGGAAGCGGTCGACGCAGCGAAAGCGAAGGGCATCGTCGTCTGCGGATCGATGGGCAACCAGGGCGTCGAGGATCCTCGCGAGTATCCGGCGAGCGACAGCGGCGCCTTCGGCATCGCCGCGACCGATGTGAATGATCTGCTCGCGTCCTTCTCGAACTTCGGTCCGAAGACGAGGTTCTGCGCCCCTGGCGCCACGACGATGGTCGGCGGGGAGCCGGTCACGTCGCAGGCGATCATCGGCGCCGTGCCGGGCGGCGGCTTCGCGACCTGGAGCGGCACGAGCCTTTCGACCGCGTTCGCGTCGGCGACGGCGGCACTCGTGCGATCGCAGCATCCGGAGTGGCCCACGCTCGCAACCCCTTCGGACGCTATCGTCGACGCGATCGGCGGTCTCCTGACCGACGGCTCGGTCGACATCGAGTCGAACAATCCCGGGTTTCAGGGGCTGATCGGCGACGGTCGCATCCACGCTGGCAACACCGCGCTGCTCAGTCCTCCCGCGCCGGCGATGGGCGACCTCGATGCGAGCGGCGCCATCGACGGCGGTGACCTCGCAGTGCTGCTCGGTTCATGGGGTGCCTGTGTCGGGTGCGGCGCGGATCTGAACTTCGACGGTAAGGTCGACGGTGCCGACTTGGCGATCATCCTCGGCAACTGGAGTTGATGTCGCGCGGCACGGAGCACGATCGAGACGCCGAATGCGTCCGAACAGTGCCGCACCTGCGAGTCGACTCCGACGCCACCAGTTCCGCGGGTCGCGCTACGCGGAGAAGCTCGAGCCGCAGCCGCAGGTGTTCGTCGCGTTCGGGTTGTTGAAGACGAAGCCGCGTCCCATGAGCTCGTCCTTGAAGTCGATCGTCGTCTCGTTCAAGTAGAGGTAGCTCTTGGGATCACAGATGACGCGAAGAGTGAATGGCTCGCCGCGCTCCGCGGTCGCAGTGCTGCCGGTGCCGGCGCCCGCGCTATCGCCACCGTTCATCTTGCTCGCTGCTGCGCCACCGACCGAGACGCCGACGCCACTCTGCTTCGGTGCTGCAGGACCGAGCGTGAACGGGTACTCCCAGAGTTCATCGTTGTCCTTCTGCACTTCCGTGAGGTCGAGCAGATAGCTGAAGCCGGAGCAGCCGCCTCCCTTGACGCCGACGCGCAAGCGGATCTTCTCCGCGTCGAGTCCCTGCTGGCGAACGATCGAGGCGATTTCACGGGCGGCGGTTTCAGTGACATTGACGGGCATGGTTCGGTCCTTCGTGGCAGCGGTGCGAACAATGGAGAGTAGCGGCGAGCGAACGGACTCAGTGTGCGGCCGCAGTCTTCGGCGCCGCCTCGGCGACACCGTTCTTCTTCTTCCAATCGCTGATGGCCGTACGAATCGAGTCTTCCGCCAGCACCGAACAGTGGATCTTCACGGGCGGCAAGCTCAATTCCTCAACGATCTGCGTGTTCTTGATCGTCAGCGCCTCATCGACGCTCTTGCCCTTGATCCACTCAGTGGCAAGCGAGCTCGACGCAATGGCGCTGCCGCAGCCGAAGCACTTGAACTTCGCATCCTCGATGACACCCTTGTCGTTCACCTTGATGTGAAGCTGCATCACGTCGCCGCACTCGGGTGCACCGACGATGCCGACGCCGACGTCCTTGCGGGACGCAACATCCTTCGATGCGCCGAAGCTGCCGACGTTGCGCGGGTTGTTGTAGTGTTCGATGACCTTTTCGCTGTAGGCCATGGGTATTGTCCTTCTGAAACGGCCCGTGTCCAACGAGCCTGGGGTTCGGGTCTGCTCGGGATCAGTGCGCTTGCCACACGATCTTCGAGATATCGATGCCTTCGTTGTGCAGATCGTAGAGCGGGCTCATCGTGCGGAGGTGATTCACCGCCTTCACGATCGAGGCGACGGCGAAGTCGATTTCCTCCTCGGTCGTCCAACGGCCGAGCGAGAGTCGCAGCGAACTGTGCGCCAACTCGTCGCCGACGCCGAGACTCTTGAGCACATAGCTCGGCTCAAGGCTGGCGCTGGTGCACGCGGAGCCGGAGCTGCACGCAATGTCCTTGATGCCCATGAGCAGGCTCTCGCCTTCGACGAAGCCGAAGGAGATGTTCGTGAGATGCGGCAGACGCTTCTCGGCGTGACCGTTGATCTGCACGACTTCGAGCTTCGAGATGAGTTCGGTCTCGAGCTTGCGACGCAGCGTCAGCAGTCGTTGGCCGTCGTTCTGCATCTCCGTTGCGCAGAGCTCGCATGCCTTGCCGAAGCCGACGATGCCGGTGACATTGAGCGTGCCGCTGCGCATGCCGCGTTCGTGTCCACCGCCGTCGATGATCGCTTCGAGTCGCACACGCGGCTTGCGGCGACGCACGTAGAGCGCGCCCGCGCCCTTGGGGCCGTAGATCTTGTGCCCCGACCAGCTCATGAGATCGATGTTGTCGCGATCGACATCGACGGGCATCTTGCCGACCCACTGTGTGGCGTCGGTGTGGAAGATGACTTCACGCTCGTGACAGAGCGCACCGATCTCGGGCACTTCGTTGATCGTTCCGATCTCGTTGTTCGCCCACATGAGCGACACGAGAATCGTGTCCGGGCGCATCGCGGCCTTCACCGCCGCAGCCGTGATCACGCCATCGGCGCCGGGCTCAAGGAAGGTGACATCGAAGCCTTCGCGCTGCAGTCGCTTGCACGGGTCGAGCACGGCCTTGTGTTCGATCACGCTCGCGATGATGTGACCTCGACCGGTCTGTCCCTCGGGTGCCTTCGCATACATGCGCGCGGCGCCCTTGATGGCGAGGTTGTTGCTCTCGGTGGAGCCGGAGGTCCAGATGATCTCCTTAGCGGTCGCACCGATCAGCGCGGCGGCCTGATCGCGCGCCTTCTCGACGGCGTCCTCGGCCTCCCAACCGAACTTGTGGTTGCGACTTGCCGAGTTGCCGAACTTCTCGGTGAAGTACGGGAGCATCGCCTCCACGACGCGCGGATCGCATCGAGTGGTGGCGGCGTGGTCCATGTAGATTGGGAGCTTGGGGGCCATGGGGAAGTTTGTGGTTCGCTTCAGAGTCGGCCGCGGATCGCGGCATGTGCGGGGCAGGTCAAGGATCGACGAAGAGAAGTCCGGGATTCCGGGTCTCCTGAGACTCAGTCGCAAGACGGCACAGTGTAGGCGAATCTCGGCTCGGAATCAGCCCGTCGCTCGCGAACGCGGACCTTCGGATCGGTGTTCGTGTGCTGCCCGAGCGGTTCCCGGCCCGCACGAGAGATCGCTAGCTTGCGGCCCATGCGCGTGTTGAGCAGCGCCAGCGAACTGGCGGGCCATTTCGGCAGTTCGCTCGTCCCGACGATGGGCGCTCTCCATGAGGGGCATGCGTCGCTCATTCGACGCGCGCGCGCTGAGGCGGATGCGGTTGCGTCCACGAGTGTGCGCAACGCTCCTGGCGCGCTGCCTCAAGACGGCGCTCAGGTGCTCGTCACCATCTTTGTGAATCCGACGCAGTTTGGACCGAATGAGGATTTCGCGCGCTATCCGCGCACAATTGACGCTGATGTGGAAGTTGCGCGCGAGGCCGGCGCGGACGCCGTCTTCGTGCCATCACTCGAGACGATCTATCCGCGCGGTGTTGAGGCGGCGCAGCGCGAAGCAGCGTCGTGGCCGCTCCCCCCCGTCGCGATCGAACCGCGCCTCGAGGATCGCATCCGGCCTGGTCACTTTGGTGGCGTCTGTCTGGTGGTGGCGCGACTCATCGAAATCTGTCGTCCGCGCCGCGCGTACTTCGGCGAGAAGGATTGGCAGCAACTGCGCGTGATCTCTCAAATGGTCGCGTCCGCGCGAACGGCGTGTTCGCACGGCGCCCTTGCTCTGGAGATCGTTCCGTGTCGAACGGTGCGCGAACCGGACGGACTGGCGCTCAGCAGTCGCAATCACTACCTCGACGCGGAGTCACGGCACCGCGCCACGGCGATCTGGCGCGCGATCGGCGTTGCTCGCACTGCGCCTCACACCTCGGCAGCGGAGATCGACACCGCCGAGCGCGCGATGAGGAGCGTGCTCGAAGCGGACGGATTCGTCGTTGACTACGCGGTGATTCGAAACGCCGCGACGCTCGTGTCTCCGCGACCAAGTGACACGGTTGCTTCGATGCGAGTGCTCGTTGCGGCGCGACTCGGCGGTGTACGACTCATTGATAACGCGCCGCTTGTTGCTGACGAGACCCGTTCCACGACCCGCGCCGCGTGATGGCGCCTCGGTGATTGTCGATGTGGGATTTGCACGGCAACCGCGTAGGATCTTCACTCGGACACTCGATCGCCCGGCCACACCTGCGGCTGAATCCAATGCACAACCGAACCTCGCTCATCCGTTGCTCGTTCGCCTTCGCGCTCGCATCGACTCTTCTGGCTCCCACGGCACTCGCTCTCACGCAGAGCGGCGGCAAGGATGGCAAGTCGCCGCCGGCGTCGAAGGGAAGGGCGCCCGCTGATCCCGCGAAGACCGCGCGCCTTCAGCTCAAGCTCGACGCGGAGGATCGCGCGGCCATTGAGCGCCACGTCAAGTACAGCCTTCCGGCGGTGCCCGCGCAGGGCGTCGAATGGGTCGGCAGCGAGCCGCTCTCCGTCGAAGCGATGCGTGGCCGAGTGCTCGTCATCCAGAGTCTCAGTGTGAAGGGCAGTTGGCGCAGCAGCGTGGAGCCGCTGCGTCGCCAGCTCAAGGAGCTCGACGAACAACCGGTGGTGCTGCTGCTTCATACGCCCGACGGCGCGGCGAACGCGCGGAAAGTTCTTGAGGATCAACTCGACGGATTCATCGCGCTCATCGACTCCGATGGCGCGTGGTGCGATGAACTCGGTGTCTGGAAGAAGCCCGTCAACCTCGTCGTCGATCGCAACGGCGCCGTGCGATATGCAGCGCTGACGCCGGAAGGCGTGCGCGCCGCGGTTGAGATACTTCTCGCCGAAACTGTGAACAGCGAGTCACCGGCGCAGCCGCGCCCGACCGAAGAGGCGGCTCCCTCCGCACATTTCCCCGTCTTCCGCGATTCGGTCGGCAGCGCCGCCGATCAGCGCGGCAATCAGATGCCAGAATTCGTCGTCGACACTTGGTTGAACGGACAGCCTGTGCTGGGCAACCGCCTGGTCGTCATCGACTTCTGGGCAACATGGTGCCCACCGTGTCGTGCCGCGATCCCACACATGAACGGACTCGCCGACCAATTCGGCGCCGACGCGTGCTTCGTGGGGCTCTCCGACGAGTCGAAGTCGAAGTTCGAGGAGGGCAGTCGCAAGCACAGCCTCAAGGAGCGCGACTTCAAGTACGCGCTGGCGCTCGACCCGAAGTCGCGCCTCAAGGGCTTCTTCGCGGTGAAGGGCATTCCCCACTGCGTCGTCATCTCGAGTGACGGCATTGTGCGCTGGCAAGGACTTCCTGGCGGTCTGACCAACGATGTGATGCGCTCGCTGGTCGACGCCAATCGCTCACTCGGTTCGAAGTCCGGCGCGAGCGGCCGAAGCTGGAAGAGCGCGAGCGATGGCACGAAAGCAGGCGGCGGCCGCGGCACGCCCCCGAAGAAGAGGAACTACTGACCGTTGCGGCGCTCTCGCGACGCAACTCAGGAACGAAGCGCTCGCACGGCGCACTCTCGCTACGCGACTCCGGAGTGATTCGCTCACTCGGCGCACTTGCGTTGGGCCGAGTGCCCAGGCAGTGATCGCGTTGGGCCGAGTGCGTAGGCAGTGATCGCGTTGCTCAGGCGTCGCGACGAACGACGGTGGCGGCGGCGTCGGAGAGGAAGTCTCGCGCGGGACCCGGCGGCAGCAGCGAGAGTCGCGAGCGGGCGCGCGAAACAAGTTCCATGGCACGATCGCGGGCTCGATCGAGCGATCCGCTGGCTCGCATCGCAGTGAGCAAGCCCTGCACATCGCGCTGCGCCACGAGAGCGAGCGCCGATTCGCGCTGTTTCACATCCATGGAGGCGGACGCGAGATGAAGGATCACCGGCAGCGTGAGCTTTCCCTTGGCAAGGTCGCGGCCAAGACTCTTGCCGACAACCTCTTGGTGTCCTTCGAGATCGAGCAGGTCGTCCTGAATCTGGAACGCCACACCGAGATCGTTGCCGAACTCACAGAGGGCGTCGGCAAGCGGCTCGGGAGCACCCGAAAGCCTGGCGCCGATGCCGCAGCACGCCGCGACCAAGGACGCCGTCTTCCGCCGCACGATGTCGAAGTAGCGCGCCTCGTCGAGATCAAGATCGTCGCGATGCGCGAGCTGCACAAGCTCACCTTCGCAGAGCGTGTTGGTTGTCTTGCCCAGCGCCATGTTGATCCATGGCTCCCCCGCGCGCGAGCAGAGATGAAACGCGTTCGAGATCAGGTAGTCGCCGAGAATCACGGCCGTCTCGTTGCCGCGCAGACTGTTGACGGTGCGTCCGCGACGGCGGATCTCCGCTTCGTCGAGCACATCGTCGTGCACCAGCGTGGCCATGTGGATCATCTCGACAACGGCGCCGATCATGCGGTGGCGATCGTTGATCGCGCCATCGATCTCGGTGCCGCGCACGGCCATGCCGGTGAGCAGCATCAGCGACGGACGCAGCATCTTGCCGCGGTAGCGCTCCACATAGCGGCAGAGCTCGTTGACCTCGGGCAACTCGGAAACGAGCTGCTGGTCGAAGAATCGCTCAACCTGCTCCAGCTCCTCCGCAAGTCGCAGCGCCACCGACGCATGGGCGGCGGTGACCTCGGCTCCAAGCAGCGTGGGGCGCGTCATGCTCGGATGATACGGGCGATACGGGCGACCGCACGCGGTCACTGCGCAGTGACTTTGAGCGACTGAAGGATGAGCTCGAAGCCGCGTTCGGCGGAGTGTTGGTCCGGCTCGGGTCGAATCATTGCGACGACGAGCCGCCGCGCGTTGGCAACGGGACGCACAAAGAGAACGATGCGCGCCGGGCGACCTGAGATGACGCCGGTGTAGACGCGACCTTGACCGTTGAAACGCCCGAGCGCGGTGATCGGCTCGGGAGCGCTGAGGCGAGCGCCCTTCGCAAGGCCCTTCGTCATGTTGTCGAGAATGAACTCCTCGTCGACTTCGATCTCGGCGGGTGAAACGAGCAGCATGACGAACTCGCTGCCATCAGGGGCCGCCACCTGAAGCATGCGGAACTCGACAGTCGGAGCTGCGTGCTCGGACACTGTCCAGTTGCCCGGGTATCGGAAGTCGTCTGGCAGGAGAGCGGAATGTTCGTGTAGTTTCGGCTGCGCCGTGTTGGGTGGCGCGATCACGACTGAGCGGCCCGATGGCGCGCGGCCGCCACCCTGCACACTCTTGAGCGGATCGAGAGTGCCGCTCGCAAGCACGATACTGAGCGATGCAAGCGAGAGGCCGTACCACGCGAAGGGAACCGCAAGGAACCAGAAGGCGGCCCGGCCCGCGGATGCATCGAACGCTTGCCACGCGGTCAGGAAGGTGATGACGCAGCCAGCGGCGAGCAGCAGCACCAACGCCACACCCGCGGCGAAGGCCGAGGGGCCGACCGACGCCATGAGAGCGTCCTTCGGCGTCTCCGACGCTGTGATCAACATGAGTGCCGCGCCCACGACCCACAGCGCCGCTGGCACCGACGAGAAGAAGTAGATGACTCGCGCCGAGATCGGCTCAATGTCATCGCCACCTGACCACTTGAGTCGAAGGCGATAGACGAACGGTCCCAGATACCAGGAGATCAGGCCCCCGACCACGCCCCCGAGCACGCCGAAGAGGTAGACGTCGCCCCATGAGCCCGTCGCCCCTTTCTCGGCCATCATGAGCGCGAACCTGGGCCCTCGGCCGAGCGCGTCTCCGATGTAGAGCGCCATTGCAATTGCGAACGCGATGTATGGCGCGAAGGGACCGAATGGCGGCATCAGCAGCAGGTGAGCGATGCGCTGACCTGGACGCATGGCGGGCGCACGCGGGGTCTTCGACTTCGCCTTCGCCCCTTTGCTCGTCGATGTCGGCGGCCACGGCACGGACCCGTGGCCGGGTGCGACGACCGTCGGATAGAGCGGCTCCGCCAGGAGAAAGTCATCCGCCGGCAGCACCGCGTCGAGCGGTTCAGTCGATCCGACTGGACTGCGCGCGGCCTCCGCGTGCGCTGGCGATCGCGCGTCGTAGCACGGTCGGCAGAAGTATCTGCCGCGCGGGTCCTTCACACGCGGTTTGCCGGTGCAGTCGGCGCCACAGATGATGCAGCACTTCTGGTTCGTTGTTGCCGAGCCCGGTTGAGGCAATTGACCCATTGGACCTCCCACGAAAGGACTCCTGCAGCGTATCGCCACTTGAGGCCGAGCCCAAGCGAGGACCTGAGAAGGTGAGCGAGGACGGGTGAGGTGGGGGCGGTGAGAAGGCGACGACCCGAGCCGGCTCAAGGCGCGGAGGTCGATTCGCGTTCGATGCGGCTCGCTCGGGCGCTGTTCAGCGTTCCGCAACGATGTACGCGATCCACCCGGCGCAAGGCTCGCCGCGATCGGTGGGCTTGAAGACGCCGTTGCCCTCGCCACTGCGCCGCTCCGTGCCCTCCCAATAGACGGTGGAGCGGCTGAATCCCGCCTCAGCAAGCGTTTCGCAGATCTCCGGCAGTGTCCAGAGGCGCCAGTCATAGGTGAACGCGCGCTTCATCTCACTGCCGTCGGGGAAGTTGAAGTGAATGTGATTCACCACTTCGTTCGTGATCGGATTGACGAACGACTGATCCCACACATAGGTGAATCCGTCGAGGTTTCGCTCCTCGTCCATCACGGACCAGCTCTCGTAGCCGCCGTACGCGTCGAGCACGAGCAGGCCGTCGCGTACGAGTGCGCGGCGCGCATTCTCGAAGTAGCGGCGCAGCGTGTCGCGCGTCTTGAAGACGAAGTAACTGAAGTTGAGGGCCGCGACGACATCGACGCTGGGACCGCGAAACTTTGCGACATCGGCCTGCGCCAACTGAATGCGCCCCAACTCTGCGGCGGTGCGCTCCTTGGCGCGATGACGCTGTCCCCAGGCGAGCACTTCCGCATCGAGATCGATGGCGATGGCGCGATGGTTGGCGCTGCGTCGCACCCACTCGGCGGCGAGCGCGAAGCTCGCGGCGAAGTCCTCACGCATGATCGTCGGCGATCGACGGCGGATCTTGGTGAAGACGCGCTCGATGAAATCGACCTCGCTGTCGGGACTCTGCACGGCGAGTTCGTAGAGCTCGCGCGGATCGGAGTTCGCGGCGCTGCGCCAGCCGCGGCGCGGCTTGCGTTCGCTCTTGCGCCGGCGGGCACGCGCTTTCGGCGCCGCCTTCGCTGAACGAGCCGGCTTGGTCTTGCTGCCGGAGGTCGATGCGGGCTTGGCGCCGCGCTTCGTTCCGCCCTTCGCGTCGCTCTTCGCGTTCTTCGTGGCGCTGCGTGAACTGGACGACGCGCGGCTCTTGGAACGCAGGGGCGGACGCGGTGCAACGGCAGTGGCGCTGGAGTCTGACATGGGTCGCGGATGGTAGCGAGCGCCGCCGGAGAAGTCCCGCGCTCAGTCAATCGGCGCGGCGACGCGCCGACTCTCTCTCGGCGGCGCCCTTCATGGTGCGACGAAGCGCTGCGCGGCCGATCGCTCCGATGATGCCGAGGCAGACGGCCATGATGACGACGCCCACGATCGCCATGCCCCAGCCCTTCTCGCGAATGAGCGACTGAAGGTCCTCGGCGTGACTCGCGCCTTCAGCGGCGATCCAACACGCGATCGCCGTGCGCGGCGCCATGCCGAATGCCGTGCCGATGAGGTACGGCCACAGTCGCACGCCGCTTGCGGACATCGCCAGATTCGAGAGCGCAAAGGGCGAATTCGGCGGCAGACGCAGCAGGGTCACAATCAGCAGCGTGCGCCAGTAACCCTCGTTGACCAGCGCTTCGCGCACGATCCGCGCCTTCGGCTTCGAGTCGAGCCAAGCCTCGACGCCGCGCCCCGCGACCAGGCGCGCGATGCACCAGCCGATGAAGGCGCCGCCGACGAAGCCGACGATCGACGCGCCGAATCCCGCCCAGAATCCGAACGCCCATCCGCCGAGAATCGCCTGCGCGTAGGTCGGCAGCATGCCCGTGCCGGCGGCGAGCACGAAGATCGAAGCGAAGATGACGATGCCGACATCGGGGTCCGCGCGGAGCCACTCGGAGAACGGCCCGAGATAGGCGAGCAGCACGAATCCCCACAGCGGCGGCGTCGTGCCCCAGAGGATCGCCAGCGCGCTCGTGGCGATGAGTCGCTTCGAGCGCTTCGATCCTTTCCTCGGCGCCTCGGTAGGTGACTCGGGCGAGTCGGGCGGGTCGGGCGTCTCGTCTTTTGAGGTGGGCATCGTGGGCTGCACACGCGCGCGGTGCGACGCGTCTCGTGCAGCAACGCACGCTACTCGCACACCGCCGAACTGTCGATCGGCGGTGTGATGCCGCCTGCGCTCAAGCTACTCCTGTTCGAAACGCGCCAGATCGTCCAACTCAGCCTGCGCCCGCACGATGCTCCGTCCCGCGGCGCCATCGTCGAGCCGCTGTGCCATCGCCTCTCGTCCGGGCCGATGCAGCCAGCGATGGAGCCACCATGTCGCGAGCAGGCCCACAACTCCGATCGCGCCGTTGATGAGCACGAACCCGGGGGCGCTCGCCCAGAGATCGACCTGGCCGAGACACATGATGAAGGCGATCCACAGCAGCCACCAAGGCAGACCGACCACGGCGCCGCTCGCGATGTACCAGCGGCGCAGTCGAAGCAACTGACGCTGAATGTGCAGCACGGGTGCGGCGTAGTCGATGCGCGCGACAAGGCCGAGTGTGCTGCCGCCGGCGATGATCGTGATCACACCGAAGAGATGAAGCAGCACGCCCGCAACAAGAAGCCCCCCGCCGCCTCGATGGTTCGTCCAAGTCGCGACACCGAGCAGCAGCATGACCACACCGAAGGCCATGAGCACGATCTGCCCGAGCACCAGCGGGCGCAATCCGCGCCGCGTGCGCGCCAGTCGTTGATCGCGCAGTTGCGCGAACGAGATCGCGTGCTGTCGAATCAATCGACGGTCGAGTGCGGACCAGGCTGATTTCAGTTCGTCGAGTTCAGTGATCATGTCGTCTCCCGTTCGATGACTTCCAGCCGCTCGCGTACGCGCTGCTTGAGGCGCGCGATCTTCGTGGCGACATTCGTTTCGGTGAGGCCGAGCACCTCGCCGATTTCGCGCTGCGGGCGATCATCCAGATAGAGAATCAGCAGCGCGCGGTCGAGCGCACCGAGGCGATCGATGACGCGTCGGAGCTGTTCCAGGTGTTCGTCGAGCTCGGGTCGGCGCGCGTCCTCTGCTGCGGGCTCGACGGCGAGGTCCTGAAGCGAACGCATGCTGCCGCTTCTGCGCATGCGTGTGCGGAGGCTCGAAATGCCCACATTCAGGGCGATGCGATACATCCATGTCGCGAACGGCCGGGTCCGGTCGTAACGCGGCCAAGCCTTCCAGAGCTGCATCGCAATCTCCTGCATGAGATCCTGGCGATCGCTCGCATCGGCGCCGTAGGCACCCGCGACCTTTCGCACGATCGGCAGATGCTGCTCAAGCAGTGCGGTGAAGGGATCGTCGGAATCGGTTGCGCTCACGGTGTGGTGAATCCTGGGTTGATCATCGGCTCAACACAGTGATTCGCGCCCGGCACCGGAACATCACAGCTCAGTCTCGAACTTGGCGACGAAAGAACCTCCAACTTGCTGAGCAACGCGGCTCTCGCGGATGACACTCTCGCAGCTTGTCACCGTTTGCTGCGTGTCGTCACACTCGACGACAGCACTACGATCCACAACGCCTTCCTCGACCGAGGCGTCGCGTCATGAAACTCATTTACAGCAAGGACACGGACTCCCTCTACATCGATCTCTCGGAGCGACCGAGTGCTGAGAGCCGTGAGATCACGGAGGGCGTGGTGCTCGACTACGACCATGCGGGCAATCTCGTCGGGATCGACATCGACCACTCGAGCTCGAAGGTGGCGCTCTCGCGTCTCGTGGTCTCAAGCCTGCCCACCGTACGCGCCGAGGGTGTGCGACGGCGAGCCGACGACGGGGCCTCGCGCCGCGAGCACGAGCGAGAGGTCGCGCTGCGCGACCCGAGCGGACAGGGCGCAGCAAGCGAGGCCCCGCGCGGCTCGCGGATGTGTCCCGCGCGGCTCGCGGATGTGTCCCGCGCGGCTCGCGGATGTGTCCCGCGCGGCTCGCGGATGTGTCCCGCGCGGCGCGGCACGCGCTACACGCCGACGGGAACCGGCGCTTCCATGTGCTTGATGATGGCGTCGCCGAAACCGGAGCAACTCACGAGCGTGGCACCCGGCATGAGGCGCTCGAAGTCGTAGGTCACGGTCTTCGCGGTGATCGCACCGTCGATGCCGCGAATGATGAGATCCGCTGCCTCGTTCCAACCGAGGAAGCGCAGCATCATCTCACCCGAGAGAATGACGGAGCCGGGATTGACCTTGTCGAGATTCGCGTACTTCGGTGCCGTGCCATGCGTCGCCTCGAAGATGGCGTGGCCCGTCACATAGTTGATGTTCGCGCCCGGTGCGATGCCGATGCCGCCGACCTGCGCCGCGAGCGCATCGCTCAGGTAGTCCCCGTTCAGGTTCATCGTCGCGATGACATCGAAGTCCTTTGCGCGCGTGAGCACCTGCTGCAGCGTGATGTCAGCGATCGCGTCCTTGATGAGCAGCTTCTTCTTCCACTTGCCCTCGCCATGCGTTGGCCAGAGCTTCATCGCCTCGTCGACTTCGGTCACCACGCTCTTCTTCTGCGCCGGCGTCATCATGTCGTAGCCAGGGTCGATCTGCCGCGCGTTCTCTTCGCTGGTGATGGCGGGCTTTGACTCGCGATTGCCGAAGATCCAACTTTCGCGCTCGGTGATGACCTGCTCGCGGAAGTGCTGCGCCGCAACCTGGTAGCCCCAGTCGCGGAATGCGCCTTCCGTGAACTTCATGATGTTGCCCTTGTGCACCAGCGTCACGTTGCGGCGCTTCTGCTTGAGCGCATAGGAGATGGCGCTGTGAATGAGTCGCTCGGTGCCGAGTTGCGAGATCGGCTTGAAGCCGATGCCGACCTGCGGCGGACCGGAGACATCGCGCTTCGGCGCGCCGACGCCTTCGAGTCGCGTCTGCCACTCCGTGGCGCGCTCCTTCGTTCCGAAGCGGATCTTGCCGAATTCCTTGGGGAACTCCTTCGCCAGGAAGTCGAGCACCTTCTGGCTCTCCGCAGTGCCGGCGGCGTATTCGATGCCGGCGTAGATGTCCTCCGTGTTCTCACGGAAGATCACCATGTCCACATCCTCCGGCTTCTTGACGGGGGACGGCACGCCCTTGAACCAGCGCACCGGGCGCAGGCAGACATAGAGATCGAGCAGCTGACGCAGCGCCACATTGAGTGAGCGAATGCCGCCGCCGACGGGTGTCGTCAACGGACCCTTGATGCCGACGAGATGTTCGCGGAACGCCTTGAGCGTTTCGTCGGGCAACCAATTGCCGGTCTTGTTGAAGGCCTTTTCACCGGCGAGCACTTCGTGCCAGTGAATGCGGCGCTTGCCTTTGTACGCCTTCTGCACGGCGGCGTCGAAGACCTTCACGCTGGCGCGCCAGATGTCGGGACCCGTGCCGTCACCTTCAATGAACGGAAGGATGGGATCGTCCGGAACCTTGAGTCCCGTGGCGGTCATGGTGATTGAACTTGGCATCGGTTCCTTCTCCTTCGTTCAGGGGATGTCCATCGGCTTCGACTGGCCACTCGGGCGCGCGGCGGCGGGCGGCGGAGGCGGCGGCATGCCCGGAATCGCGTTCGCGCCGGGCGGCGGCACGGAGTCGAGAATGTCGTCGCGCGTGTCTTCGCTTGCGGTCACGCTCGAGGGCGGCAGCAGCATCGGGTCGTCGAGGCGCACGGTGGGTACGGTGAGTGATGGCGGCGGCGCCGAAGCGAGTCGCGACTGCACTTCATCGAAGTAGTGATCCGCCTGCAGCCAGAAGTGCGCGGGGATGCACATGTTGCTCGTCGAGAAGCGCACGACGGGAACCTCGCCCTCTTCAAGCGCACTGCGCAGGCGCCACTCCGTCTCTTCGCGATAGGGATCCTGACCCGGAAGCACGACATCGCGCTTGAGCTCGCGGAAGATCTCGATGCGAGCAGCGGGCTCGTCCGCCCAGGTCTGGTTGTCCATCACGATCCAATCGCGATAGCGCGGATGCTTGGCCGCGAAGAGCATCGCCTGCCAGACCTCGTCGCGCGAATGGCCTTCGTAGGTGCGCGACTGCGCGCACCCAATGAGCACGGCAGCGAGCGTGAAGAGCGCGATCACCGGAGCGAGGCCGGCGCACGCTTGCGCAAAGGCGCGCGCGGATGGACCGACGATCGTGCCGGCGCACGCGCTGGCACGGGGGTCACTCAGGGAACTCGGCGTTGGTGTGAACCTTCTGGACATCGTCATGTTCTTCCAGTGCGTCGATGAGTCGCTGAACGGCGACCGCCAACTCTCCGTCGACGGCGGTCGTCACGAGTGGAACATACGACAACTCGGCATTCTCTACCGGAACCCCCGCCGCCTCGACGGCATCTTTGACCGCCATCAGCTGGGCTGGGGCACAGGAAATCTGGTGGCCATCGGCATCGCTGCGAATGTCTTCGGCGCCCGCTTCGAGCGCGATTTCCAGCAGCTGGTCCTCGGTGGCACGATCCGCGGTCACCAGAATCACGCCAAGCCGCGAGAAGCCGTGCAGCACGCTGCCGGGCACGCCGAGATTGCCGCCGTTCTTGTCGAAGATCGTGCGGATCTCAGGCGCGGTCCGGTTCACATTCGTGGTGAGACTCTCAGCGACCAACGCCACTCCGCCGGGACCGTAGCCCTCGTAGCGCACGGCTTCGTAGCTCTCGCCATCGAGATCGCCCGCGCCCTTCTTGACCGCCTTCTCGATCGTGTCGCGCGGCATGTTCGCCGCCTTTGCTTCGTCGATGGCCAGGCGCAGCCCCGCGTTGTAGCGCGGATCACCGCCGCCGGTCTTCGCCGAGACGATGATGGCGCGACTCAGCTTCGACCAGAGCTTGCCGCGCTTCGCGTCGACGGCCGATTTGCGGCGCTTGATGTTTTTCCATGCACTGTGGCCGGCCATGATCGAGATCGGTGGGGATGGGTCGTGATCAATCGAGATCAGGGATGGGCAGCGCCGTCGGGAGTGGTGGTGCGGATCGATGCGGGCGGCGTGATCGGATCGCGACCTGCGTCAATATCGGCGAGCTTGCGCGCCGCACGCTGCGCGGGACGACCGAAATGTTCGTCGTAGAAGACTTCAGGATCCACGAGGCGCACGCCGCACTCGCCCAGCAGGTAGCCGTTGAGTTGCGGCAGCGTCGCGGCGCGGTCGAATCGCTCGGCGGCAATTCGAACGGCGTCCTGCCATGCGCTGCGGGCGCCATCCACATCCTGCGCCGCCCAGAGCGCGTCGCCCATGTGATCGAGCACTTCAAGACTCGGATCGCGCGCGCCGGCCTCAACTGAACGGCGCAGCAGTGTCAACGCGCCCGCTCGATCGGCGACGGTGTCGTCGTGCAGTTGGCCCTGGAGGTAACGGATCCACCCGGTCGTGTCGAGGATCGCGGCTTCGTCGGGAGCGCCGAGGAGAGCGCGCGAGGCGAGATCGGCGGTGCGTTCATCGACGGCGCCGCGCTCGACGCGCGCCCACGCCAGATTGTTGAGCGCCATCGCGTGATCGGGCGAGGATTCGAGCAGCACTTCCAGAATGCGCTCGCTGCCCTCGCGGTCCCCGACAAGCGAATAGAGCGTCGAGAGCTGAAGCAGCGCGTCGGCTTCGTTCTCAGCACCGCCGCGCGTCCAGTCAAAAGGCTTCACGCCCTTTGCGCGAAGATCCCGCAGCAGCTCGATCGACCGATCGGCTCTTTCGCGCGCGGCTGCATCGCTTGCGAACGCGGCACTCACGAGTGCGCGGAAGGCGACGGGCGGCAGTGCCGATGGATCCGCCAGGCGTGCGCGAAGGAACTCGGCGCCGGCCGTTGGCGCTTCGGCGTCGATGAACATCTGCGCGGAGTCGCGCCAGCGCAGCGCCGCCGCAAGGTCGCTGCTGCCGCCAGTCTCGGTGGCTGCGGCCTTGGCTGCGAGCTCCCGCAGTCGCTCGATCGCTTCGCGCTCTTCAGAGCGTGAGCCTCCGCGCGCGTCATCCATGACTCCCATCGAAGCTGCGGCGGCGTAGATCACCGCGTCAGCGTCGGCCGCGTCCAGCCCCGGCTCCGCAAGCGCGATGAGCGTGGCGCTGCGGCCGGGAATGCTCGTGGGCAAGCGCGAAACAATCTCGACCGCCGCGAGTCGCTGCACAGAGGAGATCTCGTCGGCCTGCACCACCGTGTCCAACGCCGCGAGCGCTACGGAGGGCCGCTCGGCGCGCTGTTCGAGATTCGCGAGTTCGAGCGCGCGTCGCACACCCTCGGGTCGCGCGAGCAATCGATCTCGACTTCGCTCACTCGCTTCTTCAGGTCGCCCCGCAGCACGCAGCACCGCCTCCAGGTGCCACGCCGCAAGTGCATCACCGGGATCGTCCGCAATCGTGGCCTTCAGCGTCTCGACCATCTCCTCCGCGCCACCGGACTGGGCCGATGCTGCGGTGCGCGCATCGCGCAACGAAATGAGCGCCGGTTGACGCTCGAGCAGTCCGTCGAGCCACGCGGAGGCGTCGGACGCGCGCCCCGCGCGCGCCATGAGACTCACCGCGAGTCCGACCAGTTCGCTGTCGAATGTGCGACGCTCGGCGAGCGCCACCAATCGCGCCGTGGCCAGCTCCACCCGTGCTCGCGCGATCTCCTCCTCGATGCTGACGCGCTCGTCGAGCCATGCGAGTGAGCCGCTTCGAAGCTCTGTTCGCAGCGCCTTCCACGCATCGGCGTCCGCCTCCGCGCCTGCGCGCGGGTCGCGAAGGCGAAGCAGCGTGAGCGCCGCTTCCTCGTTCGCTGCATCGCGAGCGAGCGAGCCCTCGGCGATCGTCACCGCTCGCGCTGCCATCGCCGCGCGGACCGGATCCTCTGGACGCAGTGTGGCCGTGAAATCCGTGAGCATCCGCGCCAACGGTGCCGATGCTGCGGACACTTCCTGATCATGCAGTCGTTCGAGTCGCTCGCGTGAAGCGGCGAAGTCCCCTGCTGTTCGGTACGCCAGCGCGATGGCAAGTTCGACGGCCGACTCCTGCGGCAGACCGCCAGGCGTGCCGGGCCTGCCACGCTCGAGCGCCCTGAGCAGCGCCGGTTCTTCGAGCGCGCCCGCGAGATCCACTTGCGCGATCGCGAGTCCGAGATCGTTCGGGTCCTTCTCGCGCGCCGCGGCGAGCGTGGTCCACGCAGGCCCGAAGTCCCGTCCGAGCATCGCGATCCTAGTGAGCGCGAGGGTGCGCGCCGTGGATGGCGGTTGCGTCGCCAGCGCCGTTCGAAGCGATCGCTCGCTCACGCGCGTGCCAAGTGCCGCTGCCGTCGCAGCTGCCGCGTGTTCGGGTGCCACGCGCAGACGCTGAAGCAGCGCGGTCGCCAGCGCGTCGGCATCATCACCAGAGGCGTCGGCGAGGTAGCTGCGCAGCGCCGCGGCGTCTCCAGGTGTCTTGTCCAGAATGACGGCGAGCGCGTCGACGCCCGCCTTCCGATCGACGACGGCGAGCAGTCGCGCCCGTGTGAGCGACTCCGCGTCAACGGCGGCTGCGCGGCGCGCGGCCTCGATGAGTGCAGGTCTCTCGGCGTCGATCTCGACGAGCCACTTGGCCAAGTCCACTTCACGATCCGACGGGCCCGCGACATCGGCGATGGTGGCGGCGAGCCGGGCATCGGCGTCATTTCTCTTGCCGGCGCTCTCAAGCACAAAGAGCTCGCGGGGAAGCACGGCGTCCCGATCGACGCCTGGAATGTTCACGATCGCCTGAAGATCGCCGAGCGCCGACTCAAAGTCGCCGAGGCGCGTCCGCGCGTCAGCGCGAGCCAGAAGCAGCTCGACGCGAGCGCGCGTCAGATCCTGGCGTGGTTCATTCGGCGCTGCCGCCTGAGCCGCATCAAGCTCGGCGATCGCGTCGAGCGCACGAGACCACGTCTCGATCGCCGCGCCATCGAATTCGAGTTCGCGCAGCGCACCGCCCATGACACGGTCCGCGATGACGCGCGACACCGCCGGCAATGGCTTCTTCGAAGCGCTACTCGCCTCGAGGCCCGCCGCGATACGGCGCACCGAGTCCTCGAATCGGCGCGCCGCGGCGGCCGCGGTCCCGGTGGCCACGAGCGCCTGTGCATCGTCAGGATCGAGCACCAACAGACGCTCGTAGACATTGAGCGCACGCCCTTCGTTGCCAACCTGCGCAAACGCCTGCGCCAAGAGCCGAAGCAGGCCGGTGTTCGCGGGATCGATGGTGAGCGCGGCTTCGAAGTCGGGAATGGCCTTGAGCGGTTTGCCGAGTGTCAGCGCCTCGGTGCCTCGCGCCGTGCGCCGTGCGACGTCGTGTGCCTCAGCACTGTCCGGGTCGAGCGGTGCAATGGACGCGCCCTCCGCCGAAGGCAGCGGACCGAGCATGGTGATCACATCAGCGAGCGAACGACCTGCGACGTCCCGGACCTCGCGCGGCGCGACATCGGCTGGCGGAACACCAGGAGGTGGTGGAATCGCAGCGCCATCGGCATGCAACGGCAAGGCTCGATCCGCGATGAGCGACGACGCCATGGCCGACTCGACGGTCGCCGTGGAGACGAAAGTGATGACCGCAACAGCAACAATGATGGCGAAGGACGCGGCGATCGCGCGCACGGATCCTGCGGCCCGGTCCCGCACGGATCGCTGGCGAGCGTCGCTCGAGTGCTCCGGCGAAGCGCTCATCGTGCGCGCCCTCGGCCGCGCGAAGCGGACTTGCGAGCGTTCTTAGCGCGCTTCGTGGAGCCGCCTGCAGCGCGGCGCGGCGAGCCACCGCGCGTCGCCTTGCCCGATGCTCGAGCGGATCGCTTGACCGCGCGCGATGGGGAGCCTTTTCCGCGCGGCGTTGGCTTGGATTTCGTTCGAGGTCTCGACTTCGCGTTCGACTTTGACTTGCCTCGCGACTTGGCTCTCGACTTGCCACCCGACCTGGTGCTGGACCGGCCCTTGGCTCGATGCTTCGACCGCGATTTCGACTTGCTCGCTCGCGATGCCGACTTCGCGGTGCGCAGCTTCGCCTTCTTCTTTTGCGCCGCTGCCTTGGCGGCCTTGGCCTTCGCCATTGCTTTGGCTTTGGCGTTCGCCTTCACCCTTGCGAGTGCCTTCGCCTTGGCTTTGACTATGGCCATCGCCTTGGCTTTGGCCTTCGCCATCGCCTTCACCTTGGCCTTGGCGATCGCCTTCGCCTTGGCTTTGGCCTTCGCCATCGCCTTCACCTTGGCCTTGGCGATCGCCTTCGCTTTGGCTTTGGCCTTCGCGATCGCCTTTGCCTTTGCTTTGGCGGCCGCTTTCACTTTGGCTTTGGCCTTCGCGATCGCCTTTGCCTTTGCTTTGGCGGCCGCTTTGACCTTCGCCGCTCGCGCGTCCGCCTTCGCCTTGCGCGCCGCGATCTTCGCGTCCGCCTTCGCCTTGCGCGCCGCGATCTTCGCGTCTGCCTTTGCCTGGCGCGCGGCGATCTTTGCGTCTGCCTTCGCCTTGCGCGCGGCGATTCTCGCCTCGGCCTTCGCTTCTGCTGCCGCCTTGGCTGCAGCCTTGGCCTCAGCTCTTGCCGTGGACCTTGCCAACGCCCTTGCGGCGGCCTTCGACAGCGGCTTGGGCGGAGGCGCGGGCGGTGGCGGCGGTGGTGGCG
>Ga0163153_10003588_pt1 | contig 20541 bp, 16 predicted proteins | sample OliLakLV19MP6IB1_FD_148629 | JGI IMG/M metagenome (GOLD analysis project Ga0163153, IMG submission 148629) | Freshwater microbial mat bacterial communities from Lake Vanda, McMurdo Dry Valleys, Antarctica - Oligotrophic Lake LV.19.MP6.IB-1 | ecosystem: Environmental > Aquatic > Freshwater >...
GTAAGGGCCAGGTCGCGGTCTACTAATTGTAGCGGAACGCCACGTTTTGTCGCGGCCACCACAGCAGCGCGCATCTCAGCACCGGGCTCGATACCAAATTGATCGGCAATGCGGCGTTGATAGGCGCTGAGCGCCAGGTTGGCCATGACCAGGCCGGCTTTGCCGTCGCGAATGATCTTGTACAGGTCGAGGTCGGTCCACTTGCGTTCTGCTTTGAGCGCATCGTAGCGAGCCGGGCAAAGCTCCACCGCGATGGCATCAAATTGGTCGCTGCTGGCCAGCTCATGCACCGCTTCTGCGCTGGCGCGCGAAACATGGGCGGTGCCGATCAGCGTATAACGCACACCATCACGCTCAATCACGCGCATGGGCTGTTGGCTGCCGATCTGTTGACTTTCGGGCTGTTCGGCGGATGCCTCAGTTGATTCTACTGGGGCATCAACCGGAGAGCCCTGTAATTGGTTTTCTGGGGTTTGCGGGGACGACATCAAGAGAATCTCTGTGACCTTGCAAAAAGGTGCGCAAGGATACCTCAGATTGGCTTCTGAGGCATCTGCTGTGTAGGTTTCTGTAGGAGGCCGCTCTGCGGCCGATTAACCTCCCTTGGCTGGCTGATTGATCACTTCACCTTTGTGCAAAACGGTAAACAGCACCTTGTCGTATTCAAAATACACACTCCAGCGCTCATAAGTCCATTGGGTAATAGGCGGGTCACCCACCGGATTACCTTTACTGCTGGGTGCTCCATAGCGGGTTTCCACTTCGACCATGTTCGAGCCGTTTTCCGGCACGTCCATAAGACCCGCCTGACGCACTTCCTCGATCAGCAAAACATCGGCTGAGCTGATGCCGGTCGCTAAAAGTAAAACCAGTGTCAAAACCATCCTTGTCATGTCACTGCCTCCTGTAGTTGGAACTCAGGCCTTATTGCCCTGAGCAAAATATAGCATAGCCACGGTGAATGATCGCGCTAGCGCCCAGGGCTCGCCATACCCTGCGCCAGCAACCGCCGGTAGGATTCCAGTCGCCAGGCCGGCACCAGGCCCGCATGGACCGCGACACTGATGGCACAATCAGGCTCATGCACATGCCGGCAGTTGTTGAAACGGCAGCTACCCTGGGCACGATTGAATTCCGGATAGCCGCTGAGTAGTTCCCATTGCTCCATTTCCCATAAGCCGTATTCCCAAACGCCCGGTGAGTCGATCAGGCGGCCATTGCCCGGCAGGCGATACATCAGCGTGCTGGTGGTGGTGTGTCGGCCTTTGCCCGTGCTGCGCGACAGAGTTTGCGTCTGCAAGTCCAGATCGGGCACCAGTGCGTTGACCAGCGAGGATTTGCCCACGCCGGATTGGCCCACCACGATGCTGATCTGATCCTGCAGTAATGGCTGTAGCTTTGTTATGCCCGGCGAGGCTTTGCAGGAGGTGGTGATCACTTGATGACCCAGTTCACGATATTCATCCAGGCGATTGAATGGAGCGGGGCAATCAGCAGCTTCAGTAGCCAGCAGTTCGGCCTTGTTGACCACGATTAATGGTTTGATGCCCAGGCTCAATACGGCCACCAGGTAACGTTCCAGCAAGTCTCTGCTGGGCGCCGGTTCCGGAGCAATAACGATCACCACCTGGTCCAGGTTGGCCGCCATGATCTGCTTGCTGCCATTGCGTTGGCCGCGCACGAAATTGTTCTTCCGCGGCAGAATTTCATTCACCGGATTGCTTTCGCCCTGACCGGTGTCCAGCATGACCTGGTCGCCGCATACCGGGCGGCCCACTGTGCGTCTGTAAACACAAGCGAGTTGACGGCCATCCGCCAACTCGGCAATGCCCTGGTTGCCGTGCGAGGCGATGATCAAAGCCTGTTCATTTTGCATGCGTCTGGATAATTCCGTTTTGTGCCGCGCCTATCTTACCTGTGGTTTTCAATGCCTGGGTATCAGCATTTGTAAGCGGCCTGTTGTAGGCGGCAGCCTTGCGGCCGATCAACCTCTCAGTCGCGAGCGAGGCTCGCTGCTGCAATATCACTGACCTGATTAGCTTTTCGAGGGCAAAGCCCGCTCCTACAGTAGGGGCTGTTACTATGTTGGGGTGTTGATGAACAGAGAGAACCGCCCGCATGCTTGACCATTTGATTTGGCTAGACCTGGAAATGACCGGCCTGAATCCGGACACAGATTCCATCCTGGAAATTGCCACCGTCATTACCGATGCCAATTTGCAGGAGCTGGCCGTGGGCCCGGTGCTGGCTATACACCACGAGGAAGCCACATTGCAGGCCATGGATGACTGGAATCGCAAGCATCATGGGGAATCCGGCCTGTGGAGGCGAGTGCTGGCCAGCGGGGAAAGCCAGCAATCTGCAGAGCAGAAGACTCTGGCCTTTCTGCAAGAATGGGCCGGTTCTGGCAGCTCACCCATGTGCGGCAACAGCATTTGCCAGGACCGTCGCTTTTTGTACCGGCAGATGCCTGCCCTGCAGTCCTGGTTTCATTACCGCAACCTGGATGTCAGTACTCTGAAGGAACTGGCGGCACGCTGGGCACCCGAGGTGCTGGCCAGGCACAAGAAGGAAAATCGCCATGAGGCGTTGTCGGATATACGCGAATCGATAGCCGAATTAGCTTATTACCGCCAACATTTGGCGAAGTTTGTGCAATCGTCCCAGGCTTGACCCCGTCATCCCGGACATTCACCCCGTCATCCCGGGCATTCACCCCGTCATCCCGGACATTCACCCCGTCATCCCGGGCATTCACCCCGTCATCCCGGGCTTGACCCGGGATCCAAAACACATTGAGAGACCAGCAATACCTGGATACCGGCGCCCTGGATCGTGCCCAGGGCAAGCGGGGGCCGGCATGACGGAGCGTCAGTTTTTCTGGTGCGCCGCCAAACGCATCCAGGTATCGACCACCGTATCCGGATTCAGTGACATGCTTTCAATACCCTGGTCCATCAGCCATTCGGCCAAATCCGGGTGGTCAGAAGGACCTTGCCCGCATATACCCACGTATTTGCCGCGCTTGCGGCAAGCCTGGATGGCCATTGAGAGCAGGGCCTTAACCGCCTCATTGCGCTCATCAAACAAATGCGCAACAAGGCCAGAGTCGCGGTCCAGTCCCAGGGTCAGTTGGGTCAGGTCATTGGAGCCGATGGAGAAGCCATCAAAAATGTCCAGGAACTGATCAGCCAACAGGGCGTTGGAAGGCAGTTCACACATCATGATGATCTTCAGGTCGTGTTTGCCTTGCTCCAGTCCGAATTCCTTCATCAGCTCAATCACGCCACGGCCTTCTTCAGGGGTGCGAACGAAAGGAATCATGGCCCACACATTATCCAGACCCATTTGCTCACGCACCTTGCGCATGGCGCGACACTCCAGTTCAAAACAGTCCTTGAACTCGGCGGATACGAAGCGAGAAGCACCGCGGAAACCCAGCATGGGGTTTTCCTCGTGCGGCTCATATTCACGCCCACCTACCAGGTTGGCGTATTCGTTGGATTTGAAATCCGACAAGCGCACGATTACGGGCTTGGGCGCAAAAGCCGCTGCAATGGTGGCGATGCCTTCTGCCAACCGGTCCACGTAATAACTCACAGGGTCGGCGTAACCGGCGATTTTACGCATCACCTCGGCACGGGTTTCGCCCTGTAATTGGTCAAAATTCAGCAGTGCTTTCGGGTGCACACCGATCATGCGATTGATGATGAACTCCAGCCTGGCCAGACCCACACCGGCGTTGGGTATCTGCGCAAAATCAAAAGCCCGGTCGGGGTTGCCCACATTCATCATGATCTTGAGTGGCGGTTCTGGCAGCTTCTTTATGTCGTCGGTCTGCACTTCAAAATCCAGCAAGCCCTCATAAACGAAACCGCTGTCACCTTCGGCGCAGGACACAGTTACCGCTTGCCCTGCTTTGATGGCGCTGGTGGCGTCACCACAACCCACTACTGCCGGAATACCCAATTCACGCGCAATGATGGCGGCATGACAGGTGCGCCCGCCGCGGTTGGTTACGATGGCTGCGGCACGTTTCATTACCGGTTCCCAGTCCGGGTCGGTCATGTCCGTTACCAGCACGTCACCGGCGACCACCTGATCCATTTCGGCAATGGATTTAACCACTCGGGCGATGCCCGAACCGATTTTATGGCCAATACTGCGACCTTCACACAAGCTATCGCCTGTCTGTAACAAGCGATAGCGTTCGATCACGTTACCGGCGCGGCTGCGCACGGTTTCCGGCCTGGCTTGAACGATGTAGAGCTTGCCGCTTTCACCATCCTTGGCCCATTCAATATCCATGGGCTTGCCATAGTGCTGTTCAATGGTAACGGCCTGACGGGCCAGTTCCTTGACCTCTCCATCATTGATGCAGAATTGCAGGCGGCGGGCTTCATCTACCGGGCGGGTTTCTACGCCTCCGCGACCATTGGCACCGCCAGCTTCAGCCCCGTAGACCATTTCCAATGCCTTGCTGCCGCGATTGCGCCGCAGCACCGGATCGTGTCCAGAGGCAAGAGTGGGTTTGTATACGTAAAATTCATCGGGGTTGACTGCACCCTGAACAACCATTTCGCCCAGACCGTAAGAGGCAGTAATAAATACGGCATCGCGAAAGCCCGATTCGGTATCCAGTGTGAACATCACCCCGCTGGATGCCAGATCGGAGCGCACCATCACTTGAATTCCGGCCGACAAGGCCACCTCGGCATGCTCAAAGCCCTGGTGTACCCGATAAGCGATGGCCCGGTCGTTGTACAAGGAGGCGAACACTTCGTGGATGCGCTGTTTGACCTGCTCAATGCCACGTACATTCAGAAAGGTTTCCTGCTGACCCGCAAAAGAAGCGTCGGGCAGGTCTTCAGCGGTGGCAGATGACCGCACGGCTACCGCAGGCTGCACTCCGAGTTTTGAGCAAAGCTCATCCCAGGCCTGTGCAACCGCTGCATCAAAATCAGGGTGGAAAGGGGTTTCCATCACCCAGCGGCGAATGGTTTTTCCCGCATCGGCCAGGGCAGTGATGTCGTCAACATCCAGGCTGTTCAGTAATTGGTTGATTCTGTCAGCCAAACCGGATTGCGCCAGAAATTCCCGAAATGCATCAGAAGTAGTAGCAAACCCACCCGGGACCGATACTCCCAGGCTGGACAACTGGCTGATCATTTCGCCCAATGAAGCGTTTTTGCCACCAACCTGGTTCAGGTCCTGCATGCCCAGCCTATCCAGCCATTTGATATAGTGCGTCAACAGACTCTTCCTTTCGTTTATTCAGGCAAGCTCTGAATAAATCAGAGATACCTTAGTCAAGAATTTCAAGCTGCCGATGGCCAATGACCGGTCGGCGGCAAAATGAGTGCTGAAGTTTACAGGGGCATAACATGCATCGCACGGTGTTCTTCATATCCGATGGCACAGGCATTACCACCGAGACAGTGGGGCACTCCCTGCTGACCCAATTTCCCAGCATCGAATTTCGCCAGATTCGTATCCCCTTTGTCGGTGACGAAGTTAAAGCCCGGCAGGCGGTGGAACAAATCAATCGCTGTGCTATTCAAGATGGAGCACCTCCCATCGTTTTCAACTCCATTGTTGATGAAACCATCAGTGCCATAGTCAAATCCAGCTCGGCTATGACCCTGGATTTGTTCGCTGCTTTCCTGGACCGCATGGAGGAAGCATTGGGTGTGAAACGCCATGCCTCAGTGGGGCAGGCGCACGGCGTGGTAAATCCGAAACGTTATGACGAGCGCATGGAAGCCACCAATTACGCCCTGACTCACGACGATGGTGTCAGTACCAGCTACGATCAGGCTGACCTGATTCTGGTGGGTGTGTCACGTTCGGGTAAGACACCGACCTGTTTGTACATGGCACTGCACTTTGGTGTGAAAGCAGCGAACTATCCGCTCACCGAAACCGACCTGGAGCAGCAAACCCTGCCAGCCTTTTTGCGCAGCCAGAAAGCCCGCATAGCCGGTTTGACCATCGATGCTGACCGACTCTCGCAGATACGCGAAACCCGTCGCCCGGACAGTAAATATGCTTCCATCAAACAATGCCATTGGGAAGTGGACGCTGCTGAAAGCCTGATGCGCATGTCGGGAGTGCCGGTTTTCAATACCACCCACAGCTCCATTGAGGAAATCGGCAGCCGGGTGCTGGCGCAATTGGACCTGCAACGCGAAATGTTCTGAGACCTGCTCACGTTTTCAGCATGGGTAGAGAAGGGTAAAGCTTGTGTTATGCTTTTCGCATGGTCTCATTCAGTCAAACGGGTAGTTTTTTGTTTCGCCCGAAACTCAAACGCTTGCAGGATACGCAAGAGGAAATCTATCGCCAACTGCAATTGCTCATTCCGGATGAGATTGCCTTCTTCGATCATCTGAGTTCCCGCGTACACGGCTCCCCCTTGTTGCGCTTACAGGTGCTGGAACGACATCCCTATACGACCTTTTTTCGGTTGACTTATGAGTTCAGGGCCGACGAAGTGGTCAACTTTGCACCGGATGCGCATATACGTTGTTACAGTGATGCCCGCCTGGCTGAAGCTACTTCATTCGATTGTGAGCAAGCTTGTCGGCGCAGCAATTTTCCGGCCTTTCCCAATCGCCTGGCCATGCAAAAAGCCTGGCGTGAAAACCGCGCACTGGATCGCTGGCTGGACTATTTGTTGTGCCAGGGACACAGTGTTGAGACCATGAAAGGCACGTCCAAACCTGAATCAGTGACAGCGAATGAGCGGGTCAAAGTGACAGCAGGTTGAAATTGGTCTGTTGATTTTGGCAGGTTGAAACTGGCGAATGTCAAATTGACGATTGACATCAAGCGCCTCAGACCTTACGATGCTGCGGCTTTCGCGGGGCTATAGCTCAGCTGGGAGAGCGCTACAATGGCATTGTAGAGGTCGGCGGTTCGATCCCGCCTAGCTCCACCACTCAATGTCCCCTTCGTCTAGAGGCCTAGGACACCGCCCTTTCACGGCGGCGACACGAGTTCGAATCTCGTAGGGGACGCCAAGTCCCGCATCAGAAGTGAAAGATCTGATGCGACATCAAAACCACCGCACGGTGGTTTTTTTGTGTACGTAATTTGGGTTTATACAACTTTTATGGCAGTAAATACGTTTTTCGGGAAAATAATGCACTCCAAACCGCAGAAAAGGTATCGACCAATTAAATTCTTTAAATCAGAAGCATCTAGCCTCAGGTGTCAAGAGAAGACCTCTCCATGCCGTTGAGCAGTTGGATGATGGAGTTCTTTATCGCATTGGCGCCGGACTCGGGACGGAGCAAGTGGGGACCGCATTGCCTCTGGTCATTAAGGGACTGTTGATACGCTACAATGAACAGTCGTACAGAATGGCGTCAGATGAACGTGGAACACGTAACTCCGGAAGGAGAGACCGGGCCCGAGTGCGAGCCTGGCTGCGTCGACACAGCCCCGGAAGCTGATTCTTCCCAGCGCATTGTCGTACGGGGAAAGTTCCTCTTTTGCGGCGCGCAGAAATTCTGGGTGAAAGGGGTTACCTACGGAACTTTTCGTCCCGGTGAAGGTGACCAACCTATTCCCGATCGTCGGACGGTAGCGTCCGACTTCAGGAGCATGGAGGCAGCCGGAATCAATACGGTCAGGGTCTATACCCCCCCACCACGATGGCTTCTGGATCTGGCGCAGGCATCCGGTTTAAGGGTGATGGCAGGCCTCGCCTGGGAACAGCACATCACGTTCCTGAATGACCGAAAACTGCGCAAGTCAATCGAACGCCGCATCCGGGATGACGTCAGGGCCTGCGCCGGTCACCCGGCGATATTGTGTTTTGCGATTGGAAATGAAATTCCTGCACCCATCGTTCGCTGGCATGGCCGCAGGAAGATTGAAAAATTTCTCAAGCGGCTGTACCAGGCAGTCAAAAGTGAAGACCCGAATGCGCTGGTTACCTACGTAAACTATCCGACGACGGAATATCTCCAGCTACCGTTCCTAGACCTGTGTTGCTTCAATGTGTACCTTGAATCCGAAGATCTTCTCCGCGGGTACTTGGCACGGCTGCAGAACCTGGCCGGGGACAAGCCCCTGCTCATGGCGGAAATCGGTCTTGACAGCCAGCGCAACGGGGAATTGGAGCAGGCAACGCAACTCGAATGGCAAATTCGCACAACGTTCACATCCGGCTGTTGCGGCGTATTTGTCTTTGCCTGGACCGACGAATGGTATCGTGGCGGTTCTGAGATCGAGGACTGGGACTTTGGGCTATGCACTCGGGACCGGCAGCCAAAACCGGCCCTGCAAGCCGTTACGCGGGCCTATGAAAATGCGCCGTTCCCAGCTGATTTCCAATGGCCCGGAATTTCCATTGTCGTATGCAGTTACAACGGCGCCAGCACCATCAGGGACACACTGGAGGGTCTGCAGGCCCTCGATTATTCCGATTACGAAATAATCGTGGTGGATGACGGTTCAACCGATGACACTGCCGCCATTGCACGCGAATATAAAGTGCTGCCCATCAGCACCGAAAACCGTGGACTCAGCAACGCCAGGAACACCGGCTGGCAAGCCGCCAGCGGTGAAATCGTGGCCTATATCGATGACGACGCCTACCCCGACCCACACTGGCTGCAATACCTGGCTCACACCTACCTGACCACCGACTACGTCGCTGTAGGCGGCCTGGCTCCGGCGCCACCGGAAGATGGGCCGATTGCAGATTGCGTGGCCAACGCTCCCGGCAGGCCGGTACACGTGCTATTGACCAACACGGATGCCGAACACATTCCAGGCTGCAACATGTCATTCAAGCGTGACGTCCTGGAGGCCATTGGAGGCTTCGATCCACGTTACCGGGCGGCCGGTGATGACGTAGACATCTGCTGGCGAATCCTTGAAAAAGGTTGGAAGATTGGCTTTCATGCCGGGGCTTTGAATTGGCACCATTGCCGAAATTCGCTCCAGGAATATTGGAAGCAACAGCAGGGTTACGGCAAAGCCGAGGCATTGCTGGAGGAAAAGTGGCCGGACAAATACAACGCCACCGGCCACTTTACTTGGCGAGGCAGGCTTTATGGCAAGGGAATAACTCAGGCCTTGCCAACCAATCGCTGGCGGATTTACCACGGCCAGTGGGGTATGGCGCCGTTCCAGTCGATTTATGGGCCGGGCAGCAGCTTATGGACGTCCCTGCCATTGATGCCTGAATGGTATTTTGTCTGCTTTCTGCTCGCTTTTCTTTCATTGCTTGGCCTGGCATGGACGCCCCTGTTATTTACCGTTCCCCTATTGATACTGGCCGTATCAGCGCCGCTGGCACAGTCCATCATCGCCGCGGTGAGGGCCGAATTTCCTACGCACTGGCCCAGCAGATGGCAACGCTTCAAGTTGAGGTGCATATCGGCATTGCTGCATTTGCTGCAACCCTTAGCGCGCCTGATTGGCAGAATACGCCATGGGCTGACACCTTGGAGGAAGAGAACGGGAGAAAGCGGCAAACTGTTTTCTTTCTGTGATGTTCGAATGGAGCTGTGGTCCGAGCAATGGCATTCGCCGCAGGACTGGTTGAGCCGGTATGAGAAGGCAATGCAACGTGATGAAATCCGGGTGTTTCTGGGCGGCGATTATGACCGGTTTGACCTGGAAGTGCGGGGCGGCTTGCTGGGAAGAGCACGGTTGCTTATGGTCCAGGAAGAACACGGCGGGGGCAAGCAGTTGCTGCGGTTCGCTGTTCGTTCGAAACTGTCCAGGGGCAACGTAATACTAATAATCCTGTTTGCCGTACTCGGAATTCTGGCCACCGTCGATGCTACCTGGGTCGTTTCTGCAGTGTTGCTTGGATTCTCGGCGACGCTGGCGATCCGGTCTCGCTACGAGGCGACGAATGCGGTAGGGGCTTTTCGAAAGGGGTTTCAGGTGTTGCAAAGGGAAACCGAGGCTGAAGATGCACGGGTGGAGCCCGATTGACGAGCAGACCCAAAGAGCCACCTGAGCATTCCGGATGGTCCCGCTACCGCCGAATGATGCCGTATATTCGCAGAGAGTGGCATAGGATCGCTTTTATTGGGTTTTTGACGGTTGTAGCCGCTGGAGTTAGTGCGCTCATGCCGTGGCCGCTGAAACTTTTGGTTGACCACGCACTGGGTGACCAGGATTTGCCTGGCTCTGTAAGTAAATTGTTTAATGCTGTTGGACTCGAGCCAAATACCGCGCTGCTGATTATTGCTGCCGGTGCTGCAAGTTTCAGCCTGTATATCCTCAACACCGCACTGAACTGGGGTCTGACCTGGAATTGGGCTGTTTCCGGCTATCGCATGATGTACGATCTGGCCGCGGACATATTCGCACGCCTGCAGCGCTTGTCGCTCTTGTATCATGGCAAACATCCTGTCGGGGACTTGCTCAGCCGGATTTCCACAGACAGCTATTGTGTCTACAAGCTGGCAGCTGATTTGCTGATTGGTCCGGCAGCAAACCTGCTCACAATTACCACTGTCAGCATCATCGCATGGACACTTGATCCTCTGCTGGCCATGCTCCTGCTTACAACCGTGCCGGCACTTGCCTGGTCAGCGCGATTCTTCGGCAAACGACTGAAGCAACGCTCCCAGCTGCAGCGGGAGGCAACCGCCCGACTCACCAGCTTCGTCCACCAAACACTGACTGCCATTCCAGTGGTCAATGCCTTTACCCGGGAAGACCGTAATCACAGTGAGTTCGCCCAACTTGGAAGAGTTGTTGTTTCTCGTTCCCAGAAGGGCATTCTAGTTAGCCAATCCTTCCAGTTCGTGAACGGCAGCGCCATGGCTGTGGGATCCGCTCTGGTTATCTTCGTTGGCGGCACTCGAGTGCTGTCGGGAGAAATATCACTCGGCAGCCTCCTCGTGTTCATCGCCTACGCTAATACGCTGCGCTCGTCGTTCACTTCTCTGTTGGCTACTTACGGCGAGGTCAAGGGAACTGAAGCCAGCATCGAACGGGTGATCGAGGTGTTAGATGCTGATAACGAAGTACCAGATCGCCAGGATGCAATACCTTTTGTTAAACAACTGGATCGTCAGGCTATCGCAGTAGCCTTTAAGGGCGTTACTTTCGGGTATGAAACGGACAGACCCGTACTTGAAAACATAAACCTCACAGTGGAAGCCGGTGAAACAATCGCACTGGTTGGTGCAACAGGAGCAGGTAAGACCACTCTTGCTTGCCTGGTGCCCCGCTTCTTCGATCCATGGCAAGGACAGGTATTGTTTGACGGTACTGACGCCAGAGAATTCCAGTTGCACAGCCTTCGTCAACAAGTTTCACTGGTGCTGCAAGAACCTTTTCTGCTGCCATTGACGGTTGGCGAGAATATCGCCTACGGTCGCCCGAATGCGAGTAGTGAGGAGATCATCGCGGCCTCTGTCGCAGCCAATGCCGACGAGTTCATTATCAAACTGCCCGCAGGCTACGACAGCGTGATCGGGGAGCGCGGGGCAACCCTTTCCGGCGGACAACGTCAGCGTCTGGCCATCGCCCGGGCACTGCTCAAGGATGCACCCATCCTGATTCTCGACGAGCCAACATCGGCTCTTGATGCTGCAACTGAAGCGCTGATCCTGGAGGCGCTTGAGCGCCTGATGGCCAACCGCACCACTTTCATCATCGCCCATCGGCTCTCAACCATTCGCAACGCGGATAGTGTAATCGTGCTTAAGGATGGGGCAATTGTGGAACGCGGTACGCAAGCGGAATTGATCAAGGCGAGGAAGGATTACTGGCAGTATCACGCACTGCAGTTTGGTGAGTCACCGAAGGGGTTAAATTTGTGAAGCCCTGGCTGTCACTTTCCTGCAGTTATGGGCGACGCCACAGCAAACCTTTCGTCGGTGTTTTGGGCCTCATGATTCTGGATATCGGTTTCAATGTGCTGACACCGTGGCCCCTCAAGTTGATTGTTGATAACGTGCTCCCAGGGGAGCCCTTACCAGACGCCGTCTCATGGATGGGTTTTCTCCCCGGTGCTTCTTCCGCGGGGGCTCTGCTTGCCTGGCTAGCCCTCGCGACGATTCTGTTATTTATTGGCCGTAGAATTGTGCTGATGATCAAGGATTATCTGCAGGCCGGAGCAGCTACTCGAATTAAGCTTGACCTCGCAGGCGATGTCTTCCTCCACATGCAAAAGCTCTCGCTGCGTTTTCACGGCACTCAAAAGGCGGGAGACCTGCTTCGTCGTGTCATCGATGATACAGATTTTGTTCGATCGTTCATCACCGGTGTAATCCTTCCCGCATTGACCTCAGTAGTGACCTTACTTGTCATGTTCTGGGTCATGTGGAAGATCAATCCGTTTCTTTCCCTCGTCTCGTTGCTTGCAGCTCTACCCATGCCGATACTGATGAGATGGCTCACACCGCGCATGAGCGAGCGGTCATATGAGCAGCATAAGGCGGAAGGAGTGGTAATGGCGGTTGCCGAGCAAACCATGACTTCCCTGCCTGTGGTTCAGGCATTTGGGCGAGAGTCTCACGAGGAAGCACGCTTCCGTGGCAGTTCACACCAGGCCATCAGCAAATACTTACAATCGACCCGCACACAGCTGCTGTTCTCGCTGGCCGTTGGTTCTGTGACTGCGCTTGGCACTGCTGCGCTAATTACCTTGGGCGGCTTTCAGGTTCAGGCCGGACAACTCAGCATCGGTGGTCTGCTGGTTTTCCTGGCCTACCTGGCGGCCATTTACCAACCGATAGAAACGCTTGCCAGCCTGGCTGCGGGATACGCTAACAGCGAAGGTCAGGCGCGGCGAGTCATGCAGGTGCTGGATGCTGACGATAGGGTTCCCGACCCTACATCCGCTCGAACCTTCGTGGCACGGCACGACCGCCCGGGCATAACGGTGACCTTTGAGAACGTAAGTTTTGGCTATGAGCCAAACCGCCCCGTGCTCAACAACATCAACCTTACTGTGCGGGCCGGCGAGACCGTCGCACTGGTAGGTGCTACCGGAGTAGGCAAAACCACATTGGCTTCCCTTGTACCCCGTTTTCTCGACCCCTGCAAAGGGCGCGTGTTGTTTGACGGTATCGATGTCCGTGATATCCAGCTGCGCAGTCTTCGCCAACAGGTTGCGCTGGTGTTGCAGGATTCCTTCCTGCTACCGCTGAGCATTGCTGAGAATATCGCTTATGGACGCCCGAATGCGGGCAGTGAAGATATCGCCGCAGCCGCTGTGGCGGCTAATGCCGATGAGTTTATTCTGAGTTTACCGCAGGGCTATGATACGGTGATTGGTGAAAGAGGAGCGACCCTTTCCGGCGGGCAGCGCCAGCGCTTGTCCATCGCCCGGGCACTACTCAAAGATGCGCCGATCCTGATTCTCGATGAGCCAACGTCAGCCCTTGACGCTAAGACTGAGGCGGTGATTCTTGAAGCACTCGAGCGGCTGATGACCAACCGCACCACCTTCATCATCGCCCATCGGCTCTCCACAATCCGCAACGCAGACAGCATAATCGTGCTGCAGGATGGGGCAGTTGTGGAACAGGGTAGCCATGTAGAATTGATGGCTAAGGGCGGTGCGTATATGAAACTAGTCAATCTGCATAGCCAGGGGGAAATGAGGTGAGAATCGGCCTCATTTCCCAGGAGTACCCTCCAGAGACTGCAAAAGGCGGTATCGGAACGCAGACTTACCTTAAGGCACACGGGCTGACCGCTTTGGGCCATCAGGTTCGAGTCATATCCCGCAGCCCTTCGAGCCTGCGAACAGAGCATGAGGAGGATGGGGTTTGTGTTATTCGCGTACCGTCCACCTCAATGCCGGTTTATACAGAGTTGGCCGATTGGCTGAGCTACAGCCAATGTGTGGCCGCAGAGATTGCTACTCAGCAGGCACGAGAGCCCTTTGATGTTCTCGATTTTCCGGAATGGGCCTGCGAGGGATTGGTGCACTTGTTGAATCAGTCCGAATGGAATCGGGTGCCGACTGTGATACACCTGCACGGTCCGCTGGTGATGTTGGCGCACACTCTGGGATGGCCTGATCCGAACACAGAGTTTTTCCGGATGGGTAGTCAAATGGAGGCTGCGTCCCTGCGCCTGGCCAATGCTGTCTTTTCCTCGAGCGCGTGTTCAGCAGACTGGTGCGCTTCGGAGTATGGACTGGACCGGGATCGAATTCCTGTCATGCACACCGGTATTGATACCGAATTGTTTCATCCCCGTCCGGTTGCAAAGGCAGCAGATCCCACCATCGTTTTTGTTGGCAAGATGGTACGCAATAAAGGCGTGGAAATTCTGGTAGATGCTGCCTGCGAAATCGCGAATGATTTTCCAGGTCTGCAGCTACGCCTGCTGGGCGGCGGCGAGGAGTCCATAATCGAATCGCTGCGGGCAAAAGTAGCGGAGAGGGGCTTGGAACATATGCTGGATATACCCGGCTATATCGCCCGAAAGGACCTTCCAGACCAACTCTCACGGGCACAGGTATTCGCTGCACCATCCGAGTATGAAGGTGGACCTGGCTTCGTCTACCTGGAAGCCATGGCCTGTGGTTTGCCCGTTATTGGCTGTAGTGGTTCAGGCGCAGCGGAGGTGATCCAGGATGGTGAGTCAGGGTTGCTGGTGAATCCGAATGATGTATCTCATTTGGCAAGTGCACTGCGGCGACTCCTGGCCGATAAAGCTGAAAGAGAGGCAATGGGAATAAATGCACAGAAATCTGTCAGCCAGACAGCGGACTGCAAGATTTGTGTGCCGCAAATTGCGGCTTTCTACGAGACCGTGATTGCGACTAAATAACTATAGCTTTGTGAATAGAAATGCTTATCCGGAAACCTAAAATCTCCCTTCGGCATCTCGGTGGTTTTGATGACCGGTTTATCGATGAGTCAAGTTGGCGGCAGTTGCTGGCAGAGGGTGAGACCAATTCGATTTTTCTCACCAAATGGTGGCAGAAAGCCTGGTGGAAAAGCTTTGGTCGTGGCCAGCTTTTGTTGTTTGGAATATTTTCTGAAAACACATTGATAGGGCTTGCGCCACTATTCGCGGACTGTGGGATGGTGTTTTTTTCGGGCTCGGGGGAATCTGACTACCTGGATTTCATTGGTAGAACTCCGAACCACGCGGTGCTTGCTGAACTGCTTGCGAAGGTCATGGAGAAAGTCCCGGATTTCAAGGGATTTCGCTTCTATCATACACCCGATGCTTCCGGAACCGGATCGGCCTTGATGCAGGCAGCGGAGAGGCTCTGTTTGCGTTGCTATGACGAAGGAAATATGCCGGCACCAACGATCGATTTAGCCATGACTGGCGCTAGTGTGGCACAGAAGAAAAGTCTTGTTCGGCACCAGAAATATTTTGAGCGCGAAGGCTCCCTTTCAATCCGGCATTCGAGTGTTGCAAGCGAAATCCTGCCCCGCCTTGAGTCCTTCTTTGATCAACATATAGCGCGTTGGGCGGTCACTTCTTATCCCAGCTTGTTTCTTGACCCGGCCCAACGTAAGTTTTACGAAAATCTCGCCAGTTCTTCAGGGCTGGACAGCGGGTTACGTTTTACTGAGCTTGAATGGAACGATGTACCCATCGCGTTTCATTTTGGCTTCAGTTACGGTGGTAGGTATATGTGGTACAAACCCAGCTTCGCCATCGATTTTGCCAAGCACTCCCCGGGTGAGGTCTTGTTGCGCAGTCTTCTGCTCAAGGCAATCGAAGAGGATGCCAGGGTTTTTGATCTGGGTCTGGGTGCAGAAGCATTCAAAAACCGGTTTGCCACGCACGTGCCTCTGGTCCGCACCTGGGGGCTTTACCCTATTGCCAGTGCGCATTCTCCCCCAGGTTTCGGGCAAGCACTGACAACATGAAGGTATTGGTTCTCAGCCCCCATCCTGATGATGAGTCTATTGGTTGTGGCGGTACCCTGCGCAAGCATGTTGTTGAGGGGGCTGACATCAAAGTGGTATTTCTGACATCTGGTGAGCAGGGTGGCCATGGCTTCACTGCGGATGAGGCACGTCGCACCCGCGAACTCGAGGCCCAACAGGCAACGGAAATCCTGGGGATTACAGACATCGAGTACTGGCGGGAAAAAGATGGACTCTTGCGCGTCAGCCGCAGGCTGACCGAAAAACTTGTGAAGACCATTCAAAACTACAGGCCTGACCTGATCTTTGTCCCCAACGAATCAGAATCTCATTCAGATCACCGGGCCACGTTTCGTTTACTTCAATCTGTGCGGCGCAAGTTCATGATTGAAGCCAGAATTCTGAAGTACGAAATATGGACGCCTCTTAAGGTCATGGACGAGATTGTTGATATCACCCCCTATATGGACAGTAAGGTTGCCGCCGTTCAAGCGTATAAAAGCCAATGCAACGTTCTCAGGTTTGACGAGGCAATGCTGGGCCTGGCGCGTTATCGTGGAGAACTATTTTGCTGGCCAAAAATTGAGGAGGGTGGCGGTCGCTATGCGGAAGTTTTTCAGGTACATGCCTTGTGATTCATCACGTCTTTGCCAATAGATCGAACATTGGAGACTGGCTGTCCGCGCGCGGCATCCAGTCACTGCTTGCGCCGTATGAAGTTGTTGAGTATTTGTGCGACGAGCCTTTTGTCTCTGAGACGCTGGAACGATTGGAAACAGTGCCTGAAACCGACTTGATTGTTATCGGTGGTGGGGGGTTGTTTATGGATTATTTTGCACCCTTCTGGATTGGACTTCGAGATATTGCACCGCGAGCGCCTGTTTGTATTTGGGGAGTTGGTTATTGCGATTTAAAGGCTGGGTTGTCTCACCCCCCTTTGGAGGTGGTGCGCAACTGTGTTGAAATCAGCCGTATTTGTGTGGTTCGGGATGAATTAACTCGAGGATATCTCGGTATTCAAAAAATTAGTGAACCAGTCGCTTGTCCGAGCATGGTTGTAATAGAACCCAATCCCGGAGGATGTGGGGTTTTGCACGTTGACAACTATTCAACGGTCGGTGCCAAGGCCTACGAGGAGATGGATAAAATTTCCCGGAAATATGCGCTTGACACAAATCGCCCATTTCGCAGGACAAATAACCGAATCAACAACAGATACGAACTTGATGATGTATTAACTCTTTATCGGGAGTCTGCCCTCATTGTAAGTTCAGCGCTTCATGGCTGCGTAATTGCGGTCGCGATGGGAAAACCTGTGTGTGCAGTTTCCGGTGACCGGAAGATTGAGGGTTTCATGGAGGCTGCCGGCCTTGGTAGCTGGATTCTTGATAGGAGTGAAGTTGACTGTCTTGGGGCTATGTTGGAGGACCTACCTGATCAAAAACCTGTTTTGGATTTTGTGAAGAAGGTAAGGTTTCAGAATGTGGCTGTGGCAGATCGAATAAGATCGGAAATTTTGGAGCACTGAATAGTTGGACATGCCACCTCCTCACTCCAAGCTACGCATAATTGTAACTGGCCTTGTTGAATTGCATCCCGTGGGTGGCCTGATTTCTACTTTTGAAAAAGCTAAAAATGGGGGCTTACCTATCCAGCATAAGTTGAATGCTAAGGAGAAATTAATAGTTATGGTAGGCAATAAGGAAATCTCCTAATCGGAGCGTCAATGAAGCAGTCTAAATTAAGAATAATTGTAACTGGGTTGGTTGGCTGGCAGCCTGTTGGAGGTGTTGCCTGGGATTATCTCCAATATGTTATCGGGCTTGCCGAGCTTGGCCACGAAGTGTATTACCACGAAGATACTTGGGCTTGGCCATACAATCCGCGGACTAATGAAGTCAGTGAAAGTGGAGACTACTCCGCCCGGTTTCTAGAGAGCTTCTTTAACAACTATGCTCCCGAATTGAGACATTGCTGGCATTATCTGCATCTACACGAATTGAGCTTTGGGATGCAACGATCGCAGTTCGATAAGATTGCGAGAACAGCGGACATCTTCCTCAACGTCAGTGGTGCTGGCTTAATACCTGACAACTTGTCTCCAACCTGCAAGAAAGTGTTTTTGGACAGTGATCCGGGTTTTAACCAGATCGTCCTTAGTGAGCGTCCCGATTGGGTTGAAAATGTGGAGTCATGGTGTGCAGGTGTTCTAGCTCACGATCAACACTTCACCTATGGTGAAAACATCCTTGGGGCCGACTGTCTGGTGCCGAAAGGCAAGCTCACTTGGAATACAACCAGAATGCCAATTGTCAATCGACTGTGGGAAGCGATGGCTCCAGCAGAAGCACATGCTCCGTGGACCACGGTAATGACCTGGAATGCGTTTAAAGGACGACTTCTGTACAAAGGTGTGGAATACAAAAGTAAGGACGCTGAGTTCGAAAAAATATTCGATCTTCCATCGCGATTACCAAAGCGGTTCAAAGTTGCCGTTGGCGGTATCAAAACACCGATGGAAAGACTCAACCGAGCAGGATGGGAAGCAATCGACGGCCCATCAGCTACTCTCACACCTGAAAGCTATCAAGAGTACATCGTTAATTCCCGAGGTGAGGTTTCGACGGCGAAGCATGTCTATGTTCAACTCAGGACCGGTTGGTTCAGTTGTCGCAGTGCTTGTTATCTTGCTGCGGGTAGACCGGTTGTGGTCCAGGATACAGGTTTCTCGAAGTTCATTCCGACGGGGCGCGGATTACATTGTTTCCAAACAATTACTGAAGCTGTCGATTGTATTCGAACAGTGGAGTCAGATTATGAGGCAAATGCTCGAGCGGCGAAAGAGCTCTCAAAAGAGTACTTCGATTCGGGAATTGTTCTGCAAAAGTTAGTTGACGACATAATGGAAGGATGACAAATCGTGGCAATTGAGGAACTCACAGGACGCTGGGATTACTTCAGCTTACCATCCAACATCTTGGTTGGCCATGATTGTTACCTGGAGCGAAAGGATTCCTTTACTCGATTTCGAAGCAGTCGTTCCCCAGGGTTGATTTTGGGCAACTGTGTCCGTGTCTACACATGGACGACTTTCAATGTTGAACCATCCGGAATTGTAGAAGTTGGGGATGATTCCATTCTTGTGGGTGCAGTTTTCATGTGCGCCGAACGCATCACAATTGGCAAGCGTGTGGTGATTTCCTACCACGTAACCATTGCTGATAGCGACTTCCACCCGATCGAGGCTGCTGCCCGAAAACTAGATGCCATAGCGAACGCTCCTGGCGGGGATCTTTCGAAGCGCCCCCCCCTAGAGTCTCGGCCAGTAATGATTGAGGACGACGTGTGGATTGGCATTGGGGCGATCATTCTAAAAGGAGTACATATCGGCAGAGGCGCCAGAATATCAGCAGGTTCTGTCATTGCTCGCGATGTACCTGCCGGTGCTCGTGTGGCTGGAAATCCGGCACAGATAATCCATGAGGCAGCAAATTGACTCTGCCGCATTCGTTGCCACACGACTGGTATCCCGCACCTCTTCCTTCAAACGTGAGAATTGGTGAGGGAAGTTGGCTTTACAGTTCCTTCGCATTTCTCCATTGCAGAAGCACTCGACAGCAAGCTGTTCGAATTGGACGCTCAAGCGGCGTCTACATGGGATCCTTTTTTGATTTGGGACCAAATGGAGAAGTTCAGATTGGCGATTTCTCCACTCTTGTTGGAGTAATCATTTGTTCAGACCAGAAAGTCATTATTGGCGATTATGTTTTTATTGCACACGAGGTAGTTTTGGCTGATCACTTCGCCGCAGCCCCAACTTCTATTGAATCAAATTCCGAAGACGCAGATTCTGAATCTTCCATTAAAGATGCTGGAATTGTTATCGGTGAAAATGCCTGGATAGGTGCGGGGGCAATCATTCTGAGCGGGGCACGCATCGGAACAGGAGCAATAGTTGGTGCCGCCACAGTGGTTGATTTTGCAGTTCCTGATTATGCGGTTGTGACAGGAAACCCGGGGCGATTCATGCCACGTCTCGCAACGACAGTGAAAGAGTCGTTGTAACCGCTTATTCGGACTGCTACTTCAGCACCGATCGGATCAGGAAGGCGACCGTCCCGATCACCACAATTCCCGCGAGGTAGAGCGTCAGAAACCACAACCAGCGGCGCATCAATGGTAGCCGTCGCCGGAGCGAACCTTGCCGCGGAACACCCAGTAGGAATAGGCGGTATAGGTCAGGATTATCGGTATCAGGACAACTGCCCCTACCAGAAGGAAAAGCAGCGAGCTGTCGGGTGCTGCGGCTTCGGCGATAGTCAGTGCAGGCGGGACGAGGTTGGGATAGAAGCTGACCCCAAGGCCTGCATAGGACAGAACGAATAGGGGCACAGTTGCCAGAAATGGGCGCAGATGATCCTGTTTTTGCAGGCCTGTCCACAACTGCCATATGGAAAGAGCAAGCACCACCGGCACAATCGCGCTCCAGGCGCCCGAGGGCCAACCAAACCAGCGTACGAGATATTCCGGTCGCAGGAACGGTGTGGCAAGGCTTACCGCGCCGATCAACGCGACCAAACCCACGCCGAGTGGCGCTGCAAAACGCCGCGCGCGTGCCCGCGTCTCTCCTTCGGTCTTCAGGATCAGCCAGGTCGCGCCAAGCATGGCGTAGCCCACCACCAGCGCCAAAGCCGTCAGCGCTGAGAAC
>Ga0163153_10003591_pt1 | contig 20527 bp, 13 predicted proteins | sample OliLakLV19MP6IB1_FD_148629 | JGI IMG/M metagenome (GOLD analysis project Ga0163153, IMG submission 148629) | Freshwater microbial mat bacterial communities from Lake Vanda, McMurdo Dry Valleys, Antarctica - Oligotrophic Lake LV.19.MP6.IB-1 | ecosystem: Environmental > Aquatic > Freshwater >...
CGGTGAGATAGAGTGTCATCAGTGGTTCAAAGCGCATACCCTTTGGCAGCGCGGCAAGGATGCGGTCGCGGTAGGCAGCTGCCGCGGCAACATTCGTCACCGGCGGCAGAAGATTCGGCATGACGATCGCACGGGCGAACTGACGTGCCGTGTCGGGCAGCACTGCTGCGAGACCGGCACCATCGCGCAGGTGCAGATGCCAGTCATCGGGGCGGGTGATTGTGATCAGGTCGGGCTGGGGCACCGGTCGTTTCCTTTGTCCGTATTTTAAACGCGAAGTATTCTGGTCGGGAACGAGTATATGCAGCAGCAAGGCTCTTTTCCATGAATTCCGCGGCTGCAAAGCCGCCATTCATTCGGCCTGCTTGGTAATCTTGTTGTAAATGCAGAATTCCAGCGCTGCATGCCTTGGTCGTTAAAAGACACAAAAATATATTATTTGGTTTAATTAACCCGCCCTGGCAAAAAGTGCTCAGCCTCAATGGCTGAAGACCTGTAAACAGACAGCATCATTACTGCCTGATCACACCAAGGCTGATTGCCGCTATGATCTGCTCTCGTGAGCGTGAATTGGAGATTGCACGACATGACCATCCAGAGTCTGCAGCAGATACTGGAGCACAGCGATGTGTTCGTGCCGGACCAGGTCGGCAGCCTGATTGATGGTCACCCTTCGGCTGTGTTGAGTGATGCAAAGCGCTTGCCAGTGGGCTATCCGGCCACTGCCGAAATAGTCTGTCATGTGGTTGAAGACGATGGCGATACGGTGGATGCGGCGGTGCAATCTGCGCGCCGGGCTTTTGATTCCGGCCCGTGGCCGCGCCTGTCCACGCCAAAGCGCCAGGCCATATTGCGAGAAGCTGCCAGGCTGATCCGCCAGCACCAGCCGGAGTTGGCCACGCTGGAAACGCTGTGCGCCGGATTGCCACACAGTCATTTGACCGGTCGCCAGATTCCACGCGCCGCTGAAAATTTTGAATTCTTTGCCGATTACCTGGCCAATATGGCCGGGGAGACCTTTGAGCAGGAAAGCGATTATCTGACCCTGGTTACACGCGAGCCCGCCGGTGTTGCCGCGCTGGTGGCGCCATGGAATGCGCCGCTGGCGCTGGCCAGCATGCAGATTGCGTCCTGCATTGCTTTTGGCAATACCTGTGTGACCAAGCCCTCCGAATACACGCCACTGGCTGTGCGGCGTATGGTGGAATTGCTGCACGAAGCAGGCTTGCCGCCGGGCGTGGTGAATCTGGTCAATGGTCGCGGCGCCAAAACCGGCCATGCGCTGGTCAAACATGCGGCTATAGACCGAATTGCATTTACTGGCGGCACAGCAACAGCCAAAAGCATCATGGCGGATGCGGCCAAAAACCTGACGCCGGTGCATTTGGAACTCGGCGGCAAGTCAGCCAATATCGTATTTGCCGATGCCGATCTGGAGCGGGCGGTGGATGGCTCGCTGGTTAATGTGTTCAGCAATAACGGTCAGATGTGCATTGCCGGTTCGCGCATTCTGCTGCAGCGGCAGATTGCCGATGATTTTATCGAGCAGTTTGTGCGTCGTACGGGTCAGATTAGAGTGGGCGACCCGATGGATCCAGCCACCGAAGTGGGGCCGCTGGCTTTTGAAGCACAAATGGAAAAGGTGTTGGGTTATTTCAAACTGGCCGAACAAGAAGGAGCGGAGATTCTTGTGGGCGGCCAACGCATTGAACGCTTGGCGCCAGGCTATTTTGTGCAGCCAACGGTGGCATTGGTCCAAACCAACGAACTGCGCATCTGCCAGGAAGAAGTGTTCGGGCCGTTTGCCAGCATTCAGGTCTTTGACGAAACCGACGAGGCCATCGGAATTGCCAACCAATCGAATTATGGTCTGGTGGGCTATGCCTGGACTGAAAACCTGAACCTTGCACTCAAGCTGCAACAGAGCATTCGTGCCGGGACCATCTGGATCAACACGCCTTTGCTGCGTGACTTGCGCGCACCTTTTGGCGGCTTCAAGCAGTCCGGCATAGGGCGCGATGGCCCGCGACAATGTGCTGAATTCTATACTGAAGAAAAATCCACCATCGTGCCACGGGTATTGCGACCGATCAAAAAAATGGGAGCCGACTGATGCACAGCGGGCAACGGCTGGCGTCTTTCATGCAAGCATTGAACCTGAAGCACGCAGAGTTGCATGGCTCGGCAACCGGCTGACCCTATTTTATATCAGGCTATTTTGCTTTTTCCGAGACTGGCAGGCATGATGATTGCATTCGTGCCGGGTGTGGGTGGCCGTCGATCTGCCGTCGATCACCTGGTGTGCAATTTGTCCTCCCTGACTCTGCCAGGCGCACGTAAACCGGAAGTGGGCTGACCTGAAAAACCAATTCATTCATGCCGCCCGACTTCCGACTGCGGCCCTGTGTTGCAGTCTGATGCTGTCGTGCACTGGCAATCCTCAGCAGGAACTCAACTTCAAGATTGCGGTGGTGGATGACGGCATTTATCGGATTGATTTTGCAGCATTGGGGATCAGCGTCCCCTCGCTGGCGTCGTCAAGCCTGACTTTGACAGAGCGGGGCCAGCCGGTGGCGCTTGCAATGGACGATGGCGGGAACGGCTTATTCGAGCCCGGTGAAAGCTTCACTTTTCTGGGTAAGCACTTGCAGGGTGAGCATTCCTGGTTTAACTCATGGTCTCCTGAAAACATCTACGTGCTTAGAGCGGGTGGCAGCGACAGTCGCTCAATACCAGAATCCGGCTTGACGCCACCCCGGTCAGTTGAGGAAGAAGGGCTGGCAGGAAAGACGCTCACCCAGCACTTCGAGCAGGAAGAATTTCGTGTCGCCTTGGCAGAATCTGCTGATGAGCAGACCGAAAACTGGTACTGGAAGCGCTTGACTCATCTGGACAAGCAACCGTTTCAACTGCAGCTGCCCGCTGGCGTGGAACCCATCGCCATTCGCGTTGCGCTTGCCGGACTGTCCATGGATCGTGCCGCCACAAAGTCGGGTGAGCCGCATCATCGCGTGGAGCTGCTACTGAACGGCACTGGCATCGCCAGCAAAGACTGGAACGGACAGGCGGCGGTAGAAATCAGCGCCGATGAGGCTGCCGTTGCCAAAGTACTTACTGATGCGCCCACTGATGCGCCCACTGATGCGCTCATGCACGCCAAAGGCCAAAACGCCGAAGATCAAACAATCCGATTAGAGTTACGGGTGCCGAAACGCTATTCGCCCGGTGAGCCGGATGCTGTTATTGACGTGGTCCTGCTTAACTGGATCGAAATCGATTCCCGGCCGACCACGTTTTCGGACATCGTCACCTATTCCGGGCCTGATGGGAAACGGCTCTACCTGGCGGACAAGCTGTCCCGCGCCCCTGGGTGGATAAAGCAGATTCACCACCGTGGGCTGCGGTCCGATTCCCGGCAGACGGATTACCTGATGATTGCCCATGGCTCCTTGCTTGAGGCGATCGAGCCCCTGGCGGAATTCCACCGGCAGCAGGGATTGAGTGTTTCCGTGGTGGACGTTGCGGACATTTACAATGAGTTCAATGACGGCATCGTGTCGCCATTCGCGATCAGGGATTTCATAAAGTACGCCAGTGAGAACCGCGCAGCCCCGGCTGTGCGCTATGTGCTGCTGGTTGGTGATGCATCCTGGGATGTCCGCAGTGAGGCTGGGCGGCAGCGCAATTTGCTGCCGTCGATGCAGGTGCAAGCCTACGATGAACTGGCTGCCAGTGATAATGGCTTTGTTTCAATTCACGGCGACGATTGGAGGCCGGATCTTGCCATCGGCCGTATTCCCGCTGCGAATGCGGCGGAACTGACCGCCGTGGTGCAGAAACTCCTGGCCTATGCAAAGGCGCCTGCGGGTCAGTGGCGCCAGCATATGGCCCTGGTGTCTGACATGAACAGCGACTTCCAGACGATCAGCAGTCAACTGGCGGCAGGCCTGGTCGAACAAGGCTTTAAGGTTGAGACGATTTATCCTGATGAGGCGGCTGACAGCACCAAACAAGACCAATCAGACCTGGTCAACGCCATCAATGAGGGCCAATCGCTGGTTCATTTTCTGGGGCACGGCGGGCGTTTCGTCTGGCGCACAGGCCCGCTGGACTATCACAACAGCAGCGACCTGTTTTCCCTGCCCGATCTCGAGCGCCTGGACAACCAGGGTCGTTTGCCGCTGGTGTTGAGCATGACCTGTTCCACCGGGCCTTTTGATCACCCGCAGGCAGGTTCGATCGCAGAAGCGTTCCTGATGTTGCCGCAAGGCGGTGCGGCCGGTGTCCTGGCTGCATCCTGGAGAGTGCCGGCATCGCAAACGTTCAGTGCTTTGCTTTTGCAGGAATTGACCCAGCCCGGACAAAGTGTCGGAGAAGCGATTCTAAAGGCCAAGCAAAAAGAGACCAGGCGAGCGCTGGTTGAATCGTATAATTTTCTTGGAGATCCTGCGCTGGTACTTCGAATATCGGATAATCACCCGAAGCCATAGGGTATGGGCTGGATTCACGGAGGCTGTTTTGAAGGATGAGCTTGTCAGGTGCGGGTTGGTGAAATATGGGGGTTGCCTTCTGCTGCTGGGCTTGGCACTCAATGTCTACGGACAGCAGGAGTCAGTGCCTGAGCCAGTAGACGAGCCAGTCCATGAGTCAGTCCATGAGTCAGTCCATGAGTCAGGCCATGAGTCAGGCCAGTCAGGCCATGAGTCAGGCCACGAATCGGGGCAAACGACACCATCCATCAAACCCAATGTCATTCGCTGGGGTACCGCCAGTGAGCATGGAAATTTCGGTTATGACGTCTTCCGGGGCTGGTCCGAAGACGGTCCGTTCGCCCCGGTTAACCCGGACGTCATAGCCGGTGCCGGTACCACCGATATTCCCCAGCGCTACGAATTCCGGGATGACTCCATCGAGCCCGACACGGAGTATTGGTACTACATTGAGAGCATTTCACTTAGCGGCGAGCGCAAGCGCATCAGTCCCATCTATGCGTCAGAACCCAAACCGTTGGGGCAAGTGGCTGAATAACAGAAGATGCATTTAACACAAGTCATGATCAAACCACCGGGCGGACTGGTCCGGATTCGCAATCGATGGCGTGACGATGGGTTTATTCACCTCCAGCATCAGGCACTCGAAGTTGGCGCTATTGAGCCCGGCTGGCTCAGCGCCAGTTGGGTGATTCGAGCGCTGGAAAGTTCGCCTTTCGTGGTCATCAGCAACCACCGGCATGCAGATTACTGCCTGCAAATGCAAGCTTCGGGTTTGGCCTGCGGTATCCTCGAACCGGCATGGCATGGAGCACATTGGTTCGTTGAGCGTGTCAAGGGCACAGGCTTTGTTCGTTTGCGCAATCGTTGGCGGCATGACTGCTATATCAATTGTGAAGCGGGATCACTGGAAGCCACGCCAATCTATGACGCGTGGCAAAGCGCACACTGGGAGCTCGGGTCTGTTAGTTAATCGGTCGTAGGAGCCTGCGAGATAGGCCATGATCTGCTCGGCAAACTGCTCCTGCCGCTCTACTGAGTCGATCCCTGGCGCATAGCTCCTGCATCCCTGTAGTCGTGCGGAATACTCAGATCGGTATCAGGCAATTTGCGGGCTGGGCCAGGCGTAGGAATAGGCAAATTTTTTCATCAGCAGCGGATCCAGTTGCTGGTTGATAAATGACAGGTCGTCTGCTCGAATGGCTTTCAACGCGAATTCGAGGCGGTTCTTCTCTTCCCAGATCTCCCCATAAGCATTGTCCGCTTTGCTCGGTGCTCGTGAGATGAAAGCGATGCAGGCCTGTTCGTCACTTCCCGGCTTGCGTTCCAGCTTGGAATCCAGCAAGCGCAAGGTCTCGGATGGGTTTCTCACCAGGTCTTCCAGGCGAACATAAGTTACTGAGTTGTGTTCTTCCAGGTAGAGCGCGTAGCGCCGATAGTAACTGTTCCAGAGTTGTACGATGTTGTTGAACAGCTCACCTTTGAGATACACCGGGCTGCGCAGGCGTTCGCTTAAATCAAAAAATTTCACATGGAACTGCACATTGTATTGACGCCTGCAAGTGGCAGTCAGCCAGAAATAGGGCGAGCGAATCATGCACAGAAATAACACGCCGGGAAAGGCGCGTGTCGAACCATCCATCGGGGTCTTCTCATCGGAATTTTGCAGGAAGCGCGGTGGCACTGAGTGTTTCCAGTATTGAAAGTGCCGGTTCTGGTCATTGGTGTACAGTCGTCGCACAAAGGAACTCATCAGCACCGTGCCGGTATTGAACGGCCCCATTACCTGGCAGTGCTCGAATTGGCTCATATTTGCTTGACTTGGTCTTTGGCGCGCGGGGACTATAGCACCATGGTTTGGCTGGACTCAATTATGCAAGTTCTGATCAATTATGCACGGGCTCGAGCTTTACTGAGTGAGTTTTCATTGCCATGACGAAATTGCCAGAGCAGCTGCTGACGGAACAACAGGAAACCGATTTCCGCTCCGTCGCGGAACGCAAGCCTGAAGCCAGCCAGCCCCGTGCGCGACTGGCCCTGCATTGCTGGCGCAAGGGTGAATTGGCTGAAGCGCTGGACTGGGCAGACCGCTGCCTGGAGCTGGACCCGCTGAACATCGACTTTTATCGGCTCAAGGCCAACATATTGGCTGATATGCAGCAAACGGCCAAAGCCGTTGAAATCGCCATGCGAGCCCGTTTGGCTGTGCCACAGTCCATCCCTGCCCATATCCTCACCGTGCGTATGCTGGTGTTGGATTTACAACCCGCCAAGGCGCAACAAGCTCTCGACGCGGCCTTGCTGTTGGCGCCGGATTCGCAGCAGCTCGAACATCTGAAATCGCTGCAGTTGCAGATTCTGGCCACATCGCGACAGGCCAACCATGACCCGCTGCAATGGTTGACCCGAAAATTCAACAATCGACGGGCCAACGTGGCGGGCGAAGACTCCGCCGACAGCTGATCGTGCTGGCTCCTCGAACCCGTTTCGGCTTGGTATGGTTATTCCGGCCCTTGCGATGATCAGGATGATGAAACCGACTCAGGTCTTCGGTTTTGTGGGCTTAGCAGTCCTCGCTTTCAGGGTCGTGTCCTGGGCTGCACCCAGCGATAAACGATCCGCAAACCGCAGCATGTAGTCATCGCGCCAGGTTTCTTTTGCAGTTTTATTCTTGAACCGGTAGTCACGCTGGCAGTAATGGTGGAAGAAAATATCCGTATCATCGATCGGTAACTCCCGGCCACCTTCTTCCAGCCAATGGATGCGCAGGAATCGAATTCGGGCAGGCGCCACCAGCAACTTCTGCCTGCTGCGGCCCAGGCTGCTGCGGTGCGCCTGGAAGAAGGTCAGGGGTACGTCACGAATCTCGTCGAATTGCAGCGCACCATCGTACTGAAACCAGCGCAGGCCAAAGGACAAGCCATCTATGCAATCGGTTTCGAACGGAGCCAGGAATTCTGGCAGGGTAGTGTCCGGCACGCGAAGAAACTCATCCACGTCCAGGAAGCCTATCCAGCGTGAATTGGCAAAGCGGTTCAGGGAATGGGCTTCCTGCTGGGGTTGCGCGATCATCTTGCATGGCTGCGCGAGATTCCTCCAGCGAAAATCCCAGGGAATGAACGTGACCTTGCCTGCCGCCTGGTAAGGCTGAAGCAGCTTGAGCAGTGATTCCCTGTCGGACGATCGGTTGTCATAAACCAGCACGTGATCGACTTTGAGACAGTTGAGGTAATACTCCAGGAAATGACGTACCCAGCGGTTTTCGTCCTTGATCACCAGGCTCATCAAAACACCGTAAGCGGGTGGCGGCGCCGTGCTTAGCTGGAACTTTTGCACATGCGGGCCTACCTCGATTTGAAAGCTGATGGTTGCGCTGCTGTTCAGCCACTTTTCCAATAACGGATCTTCGAAGTCCAGCAGGGCACAGGGCTCCCAGGAATCCAGCCGGTGTGGAATATAGCGCCCGCGAATGCGCTTGCCGCGATAGAGCAGGAATACCTGTTCGAAATCCACGCCTTCTTGCGCTGGGTTCCAGTCTTCGTTGTACCAGGGCAAAACCGCGACGATCTTATTGCGCGAGGGATGGACGAAGATGTCCAGAAAGAGGAAAAATTCATGCTGATCCCTCTGTGTGATCAGCATGCTGTTGACAGGCAAAACCGGCTTGAAGCTACCTGGGGTTGCTGCGGTGTCAGGCTTCGGTACAGATTGGCTGGCGGGAAGGGCGATCGGCTGGCCCGGCCCGGAACTGGAACGCACAAACACCAGGCCTTTACTCTTGAAATGTCCGTCCCGAGTGGCTTCACGAGCCTGTTGCGTCAGGTCTTTGTCCAATGCAAAGCCCAGCCGATGCATTTTCTCAACCCAATAATCCTGATTCTGGCAGTTGACGTGATGCCAGCCCTGTTGGCCCGGCGGTGCAAACGTCATCAGCACATACTTGCGCGCGCAGGCGAAGGTGGCGAGAAAGTTATGGCTAAAGCGCTCTTCCACGTGCTCGACGAACTCGCAGCTCCACGCCAGGTCCCATGAACCTGGCGGGACGAATGGCCCCACAGTGAAGTCATGCCGCTGGTGCAGGCCAGGGATTACACTATCGCGCTCAGCCAGCACACTGCCGTCCACCCCCAGCACGTCGCAACCGTGGTCCCGGAAAAATGCCGCAGCATGGCCTTCGCCGCAGCCCACATCCAGAACCGACTTCACCTCGAGTTTGGTCAGTATCCACTGCCACAAGTCCACTGTGTAGATGGCCGGTTTCCTGGGTGCCAAAAGCACCTGGTCGGGACCGAACGCAGCAGGCCGCAGCAGGCTGATGAAGCGCACATCGGCGCCGGAGAACGTCAGTGCCGACTGGCCCTGCTGCAGGGGCAGCTGAAAAAATCCACCCTTCCGTGCAACACCACCGTTCTGGCCTTTGAAGATCAATTCTTGCAGGGATTCGAGTTCCTTGAAGTCAGCAGGCAGTTCGAATTCATACAGCTTTCCATCGCGTAACTGCAACTCACCCAGGTAATAGCCGTCTTTTGCCAGTGCTGGTGTCGGTGCCGCTGTGTTCTGCCCCTGATCCAACAAGGCGCACCCCTCTTGCCGTGGATGCATCAACCACGCCGCCTGGCCCAGCCGGGAGTCGATGGCGGAAACAAAACGCTTTGAGCGCAGTATCAACGTGAGCTCTGCCAGCAAGCGAAGATCCCTGCCTAAAGGGCCATCGCCACTGCTGATGCGCAGCCTCACTGCCCGGGTCTTGCGGTTCAGGCTGGCCAGTTGCCGTGAGGCAGTGGCAAACACTTGGTCATCCTCGGTCAGGACGCAGGCCGAATGATGATCGGGTAGGTGCTTCAGCTGATCGAAGCAGGGGGAGGTGGGCACAGTGGCTTGTGCAGTCGAGTGTCTGGTATCACGTGAAAAATGAAAAGCGTGATAACCAACTTCCAGAGGAAGGTCTTTCAGCAGCTCCTTGATACGATCCTGACATTTCCGCGAAGGCCACAGCGTCATCTGCAGGAAGAATCCGAGAATGCTGCGAAATCCGTGCAAGGGAATGACGCCAAAATCCAGCTGCTCCACGAGCAGATTGGCAAGCAGAAGTTCGCCCTGTTCATCATGCAGCGAAATCCGCTCCTTGATTCGTGCCGGCTCCACTGTACTGCTGTCGGCCAGCAGCGGCTGGAAAAGTACGTTCCAGTCAGAACCATAGTTCGCGGGCAGGTTTACAGAATCGAGCAGCAGTTGCCTTTCCCGCGACATGGCATACACCATGGCGCGAGCCAAGCCTGCCATTTGATCAATGAGGTCGCCATCGCTAAAGCTGTAGGACACACAGTCTGTAAAGCTTCCATTGAGGCGAACGTACTGTGCTCTCCGCTCTGCTATTTCCTGGCGCAAGGTAAGGTCAGCCCAGTGCCCATCAAGCAAGCCGTGGGCGGGTTGCTCTGATACTGTATTTGCAGGAGGCTCTATTAGCTGGCACTCGCTGCTGTTCGAGCGCAGGAACGAAATCACCTGGCCAACATTGGATCGCCAGGTTGAGCAGAAACGGGAGGCTCTTGCCGCAATCAGTGTTTCGGCAATCAGTTTACGGGTATTGCCGCGAATGTACTCCCGATGTAGCCGGTCATCGGCCATCACGGTGCTTTCACCCATAAACGGCTCACCTCGACGTAATTTACCCGCATCGAAGCCTCTGCTTTCAGGCCGTACCAAGCTAACGACGCGGACGGAGCCCTTTGGCCGCCGCAGGCAATCGCGGACTTCCTCCACGGCTGTCGCATCATCGCTCATCACGAACAGCGTTTGCCCGGGGTGGAGTTTGCCCAGGCGATTAAGGTAGGCCTCCACCGGGTAGAAGATGTCCTCGTCCCCCACCTTGTCACCGCGCCTTATATGGATGGCATCGTAGGTCGCATCGCCAGTCGCATCAGATGTGCCCGCATCATCCGTCTTGGGCAAATCCAACGAATCTGTCAAGCGGTCAACCTCGGCCTGACAATCCGCTGTCGGCCGGAAAATCATGGCGGTGAAAAACGCCAGAATTGCTTGAAAACCCTTGATTTTCAGTTGACCAAAAACAATTTCCTCAGGTGTGAACGCGAGCAGGCGATTGAAGGTTGCCCGGTCTTGTGGCTGGTCGAAATCGCAATGCGCAACAATCTTTTCTGCGGCGACATCGGCTGAGCTGCCGCAGAATGGTTTGAAATAGTCCGCCCAGCCCAACTCATACGCCCATGTTGACCCGGATGAGTCCAGCAGCAACCGGTAGCCATTGACCCAGGCATAGATCATGGCGCGGGCTACGGTGGTTAGTTCGGCATAAAACCCCCGATCGCCAAAAACGTAAACCATGCACTCTTCATGCTGATCATTGACTCGGCTGAACAACTCAATGGGTGATAATTTCTCCCGATTGACGATCGCCAGCCATCGCGCCTGGCTGGAATGCCTGGCTATGGCATCACCGGTATACATGGGCGGCGCCGGACAGAAAGCCTGCACGAGGTCCACATCGTCTTCGTACAAGGCGCGAATCCGGTCGATTTGCACTTGGTTCAATTGCCGGTGGTCCAGGTTGAAGCGCTCGTATCCGAAGTCAGCTTTTCGACCACTGCGGGATCTTTGCCTGGGCAGATCAGGGCAGCTTCCCATGCGCAATTTTTCGAAAATGGTTTTCAGGTCCGCAGCAAAGAATTCCACCCGGCCGTAAAAATCCATGGGTAAGTGACCTGATAAATCACTTTGGGTGCGCACGTGCGTATCCCATTTTTCTCTCGTGACTTCGTCGAGAAATGCCTCGAAACGCTCGGCGCTGTCCTGCATCTGCATGAATGGTCTGCTTTGGACCGTTGAATCATTCAGCTCATGGCGCAGCGAAACTTCCTGATAGGCGGAAACCATGCGTGAGACCGGGTCACGTAAAAAAGCAAACTTGAAGTAATCATTCACCAATGAATCATCGATGGTATGGAATCGGCATGTTTCGCATTCATAGCGGGGTTTCGACAGTTCGGCCTTGATGGTGCTGCTGGCGTTTTTGCCAATCTGGAAATAGATGAAGCGGTACTTGTGCGAGACCATCACCAGTTGCTGCGGGTTGGTGTGCTGGGCTTTTGGCTTTTCCGGCTTTTGCTTCGACTGTTCGATGATTTTTCCGTCTATCATTTTCCCATTGACGGCTTCATTGCCTGGCAGCAATTCGGCGAGATTCCCCGCCGTAGCATCGCGGTTCACCTGCCGACACATGCTGCGCTCCATGAGCAGTGCAGTGTGGGTGGGCTGCAGCAGGGCCAGGCCGATATCACACATGTAGGGCAGGTGGCGGTTGGTAAGCGCTTCCAGCCGGGACTCGATCACCTTGGCCTGAAAATCGGCCTTCAGGTAGAGCAAGGCGTGTGAGGACAGCATGTTGGTGACTCTGAGATAGTCCCTGTCATACCGTTCCCACAGCGTGTTGTTGTACTTGCCCCAACTGATCTGTCCGGGCTTTTCAATGCCGAACAGGGACGCACCGAGGTACAGGCAATCCGCCTCTGCAGGAACCTCGATCACGGCTCGAAAATGCTCGTTGAATACACAATCGTCCTCCAGCACCAGGAAAGGAGGTCGCGCCCGTGAAAGCCGCGTGGCTTTCAATTGCGACAGCGCAACGCCAACCCAGCTTGGGTCGGCCCTGAACGCTGAGACAAATTCGTAGTTCATGCCGAGTTCCAACATTTGCTCCTGCATCAGCAGACGCTTGTTGGTGTCGTCACTCAAGTTGAGGATAAACGTCGGTATTTTGCGCAGGTCGATCCGCAGGTAGGCCCGACCATCGCGTTCAATACGCTCAAATCCGTCCGGCTGTGAAGCGCGCTCATCTTCGATTAACGGCAGGTCTTCTTCGATATGACAGGAATTAACTATTCTGCCGACAAAGGGCCGGACATCAATCGCCAGGCCAGCGAGCAAGGATTCGTTCAGCAGCTCGGCGCTCATTGCCCCGCTGCGGTTTTGAAAATACGACTGAACCCGGTTGGCCGCAACATTGATTACGGTGGGGTTTTGTTCGCAGACAAGATCCGGGCGATTGAGCGGTTGGCCGGCAAGGATGGCCTCCAGCATATTGGGGCCACTAAAATTCAGACGCGGCAACAGCTGCGCAAAGTCAGAGGTGCGGAAAATGTGGGCGTCCAGCGACATGGGGTAATTCCAGTACCCGGAGCTGGCCTTCTTCCATGCCCACCGGTAACCCTTACTGAAATCCGGAGGAGGGGACTGGATGTTGGCCGTGTAGCAATAGGTGATGCTTTCGCCCAGGCGCAGAGACACGGCCAGAATCTTGTCGTCCTCAGCCAGTGACTTCATCAGCTTCGCTGCGGTAAACGGGCGAATGAACATCATGTCGTCGACCAGGAACATCAGGTAGCGGCCCGGCCCATGATCGATTTCCTTCATCAGGTTCTTCATGGTCTGGCCGAACTGGCCTTCCTCGCTCACCCAGTGCACACCCTTGTGCCAGATGCGTAAGCGGTCATAACCGAGTTCGAATTCGGCAGATGAGGCGGTGTACAGCACATGAAGGCGATGCGGAAACGTCAAAAAGGCTCGAATGCTGCGCAGCAGGGCATCGAGTTGGGTTGCACGATCCTTGCTGAACACCACGACATCCAGTGGTGATGTCCCGGCGTGTCCAGCACATACATTTGGCCATATGTGTGGAACCGCCTGGTCCCTGGGTAGCAGTTGCAGCTCAGATTTCAAGCTTCAAACCGGCCAGATTGGCCCACTCCTCGAGCGAGCGCTCTTTACCCAGAGTGTATCTGCCCAGGATGGCCGGGTCTTCCTTGCCATAGAACAATGCATGCAGTCGCCGAATCATGCCGTCGGTGTGTTCCGACTGCCAACGGTCTGTTTTTGCCTGCCAAACCTTGTTGCGGCCACCATTTTTGTAATTGCTGTAGTCCAGATGCCAGATTTGCAGCTCATCCGGCAGGTAGATGTCATAGTCATGGGTGTAGGTGCGGGCCGAAAGGGCAGACTCGTGCCCGGCATTGATCATGGCCGGGTCTTCCGGCACCTCGATAATCCAGTGGCCATGGGTGAATACAAAGTTGCAGCAGACCAGAGCGGTTTTTTGGTGCGGCTCCGATTTGCGTTGCGCCGACATCTGTATGTCGATCCAGCCGATGGGCGGGATCAGTTCACACTTCATCAAAGGTACGCCATCGAGCTCAGTACCCGCCCACGGAATCACCACATCCCCTAATTCTGAAAAAGTGAAAGGTGGCGAACTGGTGGTCAGCAGGGGTTTCTTGCCAGGTTTGCCCTCAAGCTGCTCGATGAGATTCACATCCCAGCCCTTGGCGAACCAGGTGTGCGAGTCGATCAACAGATGATATTCCTCGCCGGCATACAGTTTCTGCACTTCGGCCCGCGACCAGCCATACCCCAGGCTGGCGCTAAAGGGATATTTGCGGATTCGAAAGCGTGGATCGTCCAGCCATTCATCGAGATTTTCCGTGTCGTCGGCTTGCCAACAGACCCCGAAGCTTAAGCGCTCGGGGTGTGCCGCCTGAGCCAGCGCGGATCGAAGGGTAAAGGGCAGAAACTGGTCTCGGTAGGAAGCAACCGAGACGAAGATACTGGCTTTGGTTGGATCTGTTTTCATTTAGGGCCTGTTTTAGTGCCTGTTAAAACGATGTCAAGGTCCAGGGCGCCCCCGGCATGCAGTTGAATAATGGCCTGGTCGATATCGTCACACAGTACCTCATGAGGCACGTCAAATTGCTTTTGCAGTTCATCGGCGATATCCGCCAGGGTTCGCTGGTTATCACACAGATTCCAGATTGCACTGGCAGAAGCATTCAGGTTCATGGGCTCCTCAACGCCGGGTATTTCGAGCAGCATGCGATCCGGCAGGCGGGCTTCCCGAACGCCGAAACACCGCCGTGGGCGCCGCGTATTGAGCAGCTCTCCCGTCTCCCGCAGGGTGACATAGCTGTTGAGAAAGGTCAGCAAGCTACGCCCGGCGCCGGCTCTTGCTGTCGTGACATCGGCATGCGACCAGGGCTGATAGCTTGCGCAATCCCAGAGCACTTTTCCACGCTCGGATTTGACCGGCTGGTTATAGCTGAGGACGGCCGTATTGGCTTTTTTATCGGCCGTTCCGACTGCCAGTTTCAGCGCGCGATGCGGAATGCGGTACTCCGCGGCAGCCAGGCTATAGGCTACCTTGTGCGCGTCCGGCGTCGATCCGGATTTGCTGCTCACTCCGGTGCGGATCAAGCCGGTTAGTTCCAGCCAGCGTGCCGCCATTTTTAGCAGGTCACTGGAATGGATCAGCATCGGAAACTCCACTCTTGGTGGTTTCAATTTCCGGTTGACGCAGTATTCCTGCAGTTTGGAGTAGTTTTTCTTCAGTCCAAAAGGCTCTGATTCGGCAGCTGAACCGGCAGGCCACGCTTCCCAGCGATTGCCAGTGGCACCACCCGGTGCAATTTCCTCGTCGAATGACTTGCGTAAAACACTGTCCAGGTCGAGCAGCAACAGGCTTGCGTCAACCCGCTCGGTGACTAACCATTCCAGCAGGGCAGCGGGCAGGTTATAGCCAGGAAAGTGATCCTGCAGAAAAGGGTGAGGATCATAAGGCAGCGTGCGCACCACTCGTGCCTTGATGTGCATCGGCAGGGGAGCGCTGGGTGGGCAGGCTACCAGCCGAACCAACTCGCCGGACTGGCCAGCCTGAATCCAAGAATGCTCCAGTAGTTCCGCGCGCCATTGGTCCTGGGCGGAATGGGTGCTCACAAAGACGGTAATGATCATGGGCTCACCTGTCCTCAGGACACAAACTGGGGCGGTACGACACCACAACGCAGTTGGCCCCAACCAAACCGGGCATCCGGATTTTGCTCGGCGCTCTTGTGTATCCAGTTAGTCACGGCGAAGCGGCTGTCGGAAAACTGCCGTGAGGGGCAACGGATACGCATCAGTTCGTGGTACGAGGTGCTGCGGAATACCAGCAATCGGTTCGAAACGGGCTCGAACTCGCGAAAGCTTCCCAGCGCTTTGCGCTGCCCACCCTGCTCCAGGGCGTCATAAAGACGCAATGCCCCGCCACTGAACGGGCGTGGCTGGCGGAAAAAATAATACACGCAAGTCAGTGAGCGAAAGCCGGCTTCTTCACTGCCCGCATCGTTGTGCATGCGGTAGTAATGCCCGTCATTGCTGGCGGTCATCTGGGACTCAACATGGCGGACCGGAAACAGATCAACGTTAAGTCCGCGCGTAATGTGTGGCAGCCAGGTTAACAGGCGATTTTGCAGCAAGCGGGAATGGGCGGTTTCGGCAAAGCCCATGATGACCTTGTTCTGACGGTGGGGAGAAGCATGACCTTCAACCGTGCCGCTTTCAAAATCGGCTTCATGGCTCAAGGCATAGACCAACATGTCCTGATGCTCATCGACGGACAGAAAGTCATCAATGAGAAGAAACCGGGGTGTATGCACAACCGCGGTCTGCACAGCGGCTGAATTGGCAGGCTCACTGGCAGCCGGTGCGGGTTCGGCAGCCTTTGGCATTTCCAGCTGCACGATCACCGGCGGTTCCGTTATGACCGAGACCAGTTGGCGTGAATTGAAGGAGCAGGCTGATTTACCATTTTCCAGTGGCAGTTGCAGAAACTTCTCCACCGGCTCTACTTCGTTGCTGCCCCGGCTGGCCAGTATCTGGAACAGCGTGATCAGTTCCGGTGCATCCTCGCGCAGGCGCAGATCGATACGCTGGCCACCCTCAAGTTGCAGCTGCACGGCAATCATTCGTCCGTCGCCACCTGGCTGCTCTGGTTGCTCAGGCTGCGCCGACATGACCTGCACGCATGAGCGGGGAGGCCGCAGCGGCTCCTTCCGGGGTGGACAGGAATTCAAGCAATCCCGGAACCGCAGCAGCCTGGCCGAAGCTGAGCGCATACATGGGCACCTGCGCGGCGACCTTGCATACGCGCTCGATGGCCCGCTTGCGGTCGAACTGGAAATCAATGGATTGCTGCATCAGTTCGGCCGCTGTAACGGAGGGCGGAAGGCCGGCCAGGCTGGCCCGGCTGTGCAGCCTTCGCTGGCCATGCACAACCGCCACAAGCTTCGCTGTCTGCCACTCAAGCCGGGCGGCCGCGCCTTTGGGCCACGCCAGGCGGGTGAAGGGCACGGCTTCGCAGCTGTCAACACGAACCGGAATCACCTCGTCAGCCAGGAACTCCCAGCCGGAGGTGCACAGCGCATCAGCAATAGCGTCGTCCGAGCTGCCGAGATCGCCGGTGTAAACAAAGGCGTTTTCACCCTTTTGAAATAACATTCCCCGCAGCCAGACGTGCGAACGCCGTGCGTTGCACATCAGTGGCACCAGGTACCTGATCAATTCCCCAATGATCTTGTTTTGGGTCGAAGCTTCGCCGACTCTGTCACCATTGGCGATCAGCAGGTATTTTTCATCTTGCAGGCTGATCTCCAGGTTCGCGATGCTGCTGCTCTTGCCGTTGCGTGCGCCTTGATGCAGAACTTCAGCCAACTTGAATGCCAGACCTGGAACCGTGCTGCGCACACGCACACCCAGACCTTCAAATTGCAACCGGGCTTCGGTTCGCATGGCCTGGTCGGCAGTGGTCGTAACGGGTCGCAGCGCAGCATGATGAGCGAGTGATCCGGTTTCCAGCACTGCGCCAGACAGGAAACTTTCCGGCCATTCACGCATCCAGGCCGGATTGATTCTCTGGTTATAGCGATTCCAGGAATAGGGCCCTTCAAACTCTTCGATCATGATGCCGTTTTCGAGTGGCACACACTCGCTGATCGGGTGTCGTCCGCGTTCGTAGCGATCCCCGGGATCGGGCAATTCGTTCCAGAGAAATTTAAAAGGCTCTGTCTTGCCGCGGTTGCCGCGGCCGCGTTGGATCATGGAGGTGAAGGTGCTCGTCATCGTGCCGATGAAGTCTGCAGATTCGGCCGCCACCAGTTGTGACAAGTAGGCCAGCGCAATGCTGTCGTGAAGCGGCAGGGCAAAAAACTCTTTGCCGAAATGATCGAGAACGTGATGGTCAATGAAAACGTGGTCCTTCCAGGCGGCCTTCAGCTCATCGAAAAACGGGTCATCGCGTTCATCGGTGCAGATCAGCAGGCGTTGATCCCGGCCAAAATGTTTGTCCAGCGCTTCGATAGCTTCCCAGGGGTGCCGGTCCAGCACGGTGACGCCGTAGGTCACCTTGAAATCTCCCCGCCGCAGGTGCACTGCGTTGAAACGCCCAAGATCGGCAGCAACTTTGCGAGCCAGGTCAGCATACGGGGCTTTGGCCTGCATACGCTGGAGCATGCGATAGGTCGAGCGACGGGTTTCATCGTCGAGATAAAACAGGTAAGAGTAAAAACCCAGATTGTTGCGATGATACTTTTGCCCGGGAATCTTTGGTTTTTCCGAGACGCGCAGCAAGGGGACATTCAGCAGTTCTTCGTCTTCACACAACCAGGTTTTGCGCCCGCGGGCAAACTGGAGGGCGTCCCTGGACTCGATATCGACGGTGTCCGGCGAATAGAACACCGTATCCATCAGGCTCAGTTTGGTCAGTTCGCGACTTTCAACACCCTTCAGTGACCTGACCTCCGGTTCAGCCCAGGCAATGGGCAGATCGATCAGGTCGGTGACTCTGCTCATGACGGCGTTGTCTACCCGGCCCGCATACTCAACGATATTGGCTGGAGGAGAAACATTGCCGTCGAGTAACAACAGTCGGTTGGTGAGAAAAGCCATCACCACGCCGCACTCGATCGACATGATGGCATTGCTCAAGCCGGCTTGGCCCGACTGGTAATTGGTGTAATAGAGCTGTCTCACTAGTCTCTCACTCGGGAATGGAGTTCGTTAGCAGTCCCCATGGCGCGAGGCCAGTAATGCACGAACATTCCAATGTAATAATCACCCGGCAGCGCCCATGGCCTGCCGTGAACCAGCTTCGCCCCCTCGTAGAGCACATATTCACCCGGCTCCATGTTTACCTGGTGCGGGTTGCCTTCAATGTCCTCGATATAAAGTGGCCAGGGCTTGTCCAGGCGATAGTCAACACAAATGGTGGAGCTGATGATATGGGTCTGCGTGCGATCGACGTGATTATGCAGGTAGCAGCCGCGCTGGTAAACCCGAAAGCCGTAACAGTTTGATTCTTTCAGTTGCATGCCAGCCCAGGTCTCATGTGCTGGCTTCAATGCGTGGCAGACGGCCTGGTTGAACTCGAGGTCTTCATGTAACAACACAGGAATGATGCCAGGTTCTGTGGTTTGAATTTCGCGAATGGCCCGCTCGGGCCGGAACAGGCCTGCATTGCGGGATACATTCTCCAGCATCCGTGCATGCAGGTCTTGCTCAAGGCGGCCCTTTTTGAAGCCCAGGCCGAGATAGGGTGCTACAGCCTGTTGCTCACGCGTTTGCTGCACCAGCCAGTCCGGCTGAGCGAACATTTCACGCGTAACTTTTGCGCTGCTTTCAGCTGCCATTTTTGTTGGTGGGCTGCTTTCCGTACAGCCTGTCACGGGCCTGCCGGGCCAGCGTCATGAAATGTATTTCCGCCTTTCCCCTGGCGACATCCAGAAAACTCTCGATATCAGACTTGAGGAAATTCTGTTGATTGAACAGTTGCTTATGCCATTGGGACTCAAAGAATGGTCCTTTGCTACCCGCGTCATTCATGTCGGTGTAGTAATGGTAGAAGCTGCCTTCAGGAAGCTCATCGGCATGCTGTTCCTGCACTGCGAATTGCTCGATATCGAGTAGCTCGTAGTCGATACCATTGGGGTACATCGCCATGGCGAAACAGGCCATTTCGGCTACCCAGACTCCGTGATCAGGCAGCTCGAGAATTTTGCCGGCCAGGTAAAGAATCTGCAAAAAGCGAAAACAATCCCGCACCACTTTCCGGTCATTTTGCTGCAGGGCTTCGCCGGTGAGAAAAACCATTACACCGCCCGGCTTGAATTCCTGCTCGATACCCAGGGCTTCCAGCAGCTTGGGCAGGGCCAGACCCTTGTTCTCATGAGTTGAAAATTGGAAAAACCGCTCCTGGGCAATGATCCAGTTGCTGGCCATGGCATTATGCTTGGGGAAAAGCTCTTGCTGCAGATCACCATAGAGAAAAATATCGGTATCCATCAGGCAGACGATATCTTCCGGGCAAACATGATTCGAAATGATGTTCAGCGCCTCAACCCGGTTCATGGGCACATAGCGATCACCGCCGCCGGCAAAATCCAGATGATGGTTGTCGGCGTGGCTCTCGCCGGTGAAATGCTGCACACCATAGGTATCGAAAACGTGCGTCAATTCCGCTGAGATCGGCCGGTGATTGTTACAGACTACGACCTTGATTTCCCAGCCTTCCGGCATTTGGCCGACCAGGGATTCAAACATGATGGCCAACTGCCAATGAAAATAGGGACGATCCTCGATGCCATGCACGATGTGCACTTTGGGGCCTGAGGATGCCAGTGGCGCCAGCACGATGGTGCCTTCGCCGGCGATGCGGGGATCACTGAGCGAGCGGGGATCAAGCAGATCCAGGGCGCGAAAGCGGAACAGCGCAGCCGCCACGTCCGCCATGATTTGCACCCGATCACCTGCAAATCGTTCGCACAGGGCCGCGTGCATGTCCATCAGCGAATGTTGGCCATCACACATTTTCCACACTTCCGCACCCGTGGCGTTCAGGGCAAAAATATCAGCGCCTTCTGCGGGTACCAGCACGGCCTCGTGCAAAACGGTGTGAAGTTGGGGACCATTGCGCTTTCGCGGCCGCAATGGGTAAGTCTCATGGCTTGACTGTATTTTTCTGGTTTTTTGGACTTACTGTTGCCCTGGCGTCGAAGAGCTGGCCGCCTTGGCGGCCGCTTTTTCGCGACTCATATCAACCGTTTACCTCGAAATCGGTTAGCTCAACCGGAATGGTGATGGTGGGGCTTGCCGTTGGCACAAACGTTGGTGGAAATGATGTTGGGGACGTCGGCTGTGATGTCGGGGACGTCGGCTGTGAT
>Ga0163153_10003592_pt1 | contig 20521 bp, 20 predicted proteins | sample OliLakLV19MP6IB1_FD_148629 | JGI IMG/M metagenome (GOLD analysis project Ga0163153, IMG submission 148629) | Freshwater microbial mat bacterial communities from Lake Vanda, McMurdo Dry Valleys, Antarctica - Oligotrophic Lake LV.19.MP6.IB-1 | ecosystem: Environmental > Aquatic > Freshwater >...
GACAAGTGCTCACCCATCAGCACATCCTCCGCGAGGTATGGGGGCCCGCTCAGCAGGACGAAACGCATTACCTGCGGGTGCTGGTTGGCCAGCTGCGGCAAAAACTGGGCGATGACCCGGCCGACCCGCGCTTTATCGTCACAGTGCAGGGTGTGGGCTATCGCTTTTCGTCGCACTGAGAAAAATGGGGACAAGCACATTAAATCAAATTAATGTGCCCCGTTCACTCAATGTGCCCGCACAAAGGCGTTATGGCGCATTTCATGGCCGATGCTGGTTTCCGGGCCGTGGCCGGTAACAACGGCTGCGCTTTCATCGAGGGTGTACAGGCGTTGCTGGATTGATGATTTGATCAAGCGCGGATCACCGCCGGGAAAGTCGGTGCGGCCCACTGAGCCCAGAAAAAGTGTGTCGCCGGCAATTAAAAGTTTTGCATCTTCAAAATAAAAACTGCTGGAACCTGGGGTATGCCCTGGTGTGTGGATGCAACTTCCACCGCACTCGAGAGGTTGTTCGTCTTCCAGCCAGTGATCCGGGTCGGGCTGCGGCGTGAAAGGCACGCCAAATGCTTTGCACTGCTGTTCCAGGGCTTTCCACAGATATTCATCTGAACGATGCAGCCAGATGGGTGCCCCAGTTTGACGACGGATTTCACCCGCTGCCAAAAAATGATCCAGGTGGGCATGGGTGTGCACCAGGCCGACGATTTTCAGCCCGAGTTGCTTAACCGTTGCCATGATTTTGTCGGCGTTGCCGCCGGGGTCGAATACGTAACCCAAGCCGGTTTCGGTATCACCGAGCACAGTGCAATTGCACTGCAGGGGGCCAACGGGGAATGATTTGCGTACGAAGCTCATGGCGAGTTTATATCACGCTGGGATACTGCGCGGCCATCTACTGTGGCATCCCGAACTCGCTAATCCGTCATCCCGGCCCCCTCTTGTCCTGGACCCGATCCGGGAAGCCGGAATCCCCTCCGTCATGCCGGACTTGATCCGGCATCCATGTACTGGTTATTGCTCGGGGTGTATTGGATCCCGGATCAAGTCCGGGATGACGGACTATTGAGGAGCCGGGATGACGGACTATTGAGGAGCCGGAATGACGGACTAGCGGACATAAGTGGCTCAGGCTTGAAACAACGCAGCCAGTCGCGCAATACCCTCATCAATCTGATTTTCGTTGTAATGCGCAAAGCTGAGCCGAATGAAGTTACCGAATTGGCCTTGGGTTGAAGAGACGATACCCGCCTGGAAGCCGGTTTGGAATGAGGGCGCGCGTTGGCGCATAGCTACGGCATCAAAATCTTCGGGCATTTCCAACCAGAAAAAATAACCACCTTGAGGCTTTTGCCAGCGAGCCATGTCGCCCAGTTGATGTTGCAAAGCCTGGTCCATGGCCTCAACCCGGCCGCGATACACGCTGCGCAAATGCAGCAAATGCTGATCCTGCAAACCCAGATCAATGGCGTGACGTACCACCTGTGAACTGAAGTGACTCAGCGAGCCACCACTGCTGATCACACCGTTGGCCATCAATCGCTTCAGCAGCGGCCTGGAAGTTTGTATCCAGCCCAGCCGCATACCCGGCGCGAGGATTTTGGAAAACGAACCCATGGAAACTATGCTGCCGTCTTCTCCCTGCTGCTCTGCCAGGCTGCCAAAAGCAATGGGTGGCGGCTCAAAGTAATGCAGTAGTTGATACACCTCATCAGCAGCAATGATGAACTCATGCTCCAGGCTCAGTTCAACCAGGCGCTGCCGTCGAGCGGCGCTGAGGCAGACGCCAGTGGGATTGTTGTAACTGGGTATGGTGTAAACCAGCTTTGGCCGGTGCTGGCGCAATTCGGTTTCCAACTGCTCGATGATCAGGCCGTCTTCATCGATGGGAATGCCGACGATATTCAGACCATGTTCACGCAGAATATTGAACGCCAGAAAGTAACTCGGTTCCGCAACAAACACCGTGTCGCCGGGCTGGATTAACTGGGTAGCAACCAGAGCCAGCGCCTGAGAATTGCCATTGGTAACCAGCAGTGATTCCAATCGAGCTGGCTGGCCGTAGTGGCGGCTGAGAAAGCCCGCCAGCGATTCACGAAAGCGCCGGTCACCTTGCCTCTCGCCGTAGTTGAATTCAAAGGGTTGGGCAGAGCGCAGAAAATCCGCACTGGCCTGTTCGATCAGCTTGACCGGTAACAGATCAGCCGAAGGCTGGCCGACACCAAAGTTGATATGGCCTGGAGGTGGTGCGTCATCAAAAGTGACGTTCATTGGGTGAAAGTAATGGTCATTGGGCGAAGGTAACGTTCATGCAGCTTGCGCCACATCACGTGGATTGCGCCAGGCAAGCGCAGTAAACGTCAGTACCGAAACCAGCAGGCCGGGCCACAGGGCATCTATTCCAAACCAGCCGCCCCATTCCAGGCTGCCACCGACATACCACACGATCACGGTGCTGAAGGACAGAAAAATACTCCAGAAGGCCGCGCTGGAGTGGACTTTACGCCCAGCCAAAGCAACCACAGTGGGCAGGAACAAAGCTGCTGAATTCAACGTGAATGCCAGCAGCAGGATGTCGAGCACACTCTGCATTTTCCAGGCCAGCAAGGTGGCCAGAATACCGATGCCCAGCGAGGCAAAGCTTCCCAGCCGCAGCATTTTTCGCGGTGCGATATTCGGGTCCACAAACCGCTGGTAAACATCCCGCGTGACGTTGGCCGAGGCGGTCAGAATGCAGATATCAGCCGAAGACATCACCGCCGCCAGCACACCCACCAGCATCAGTCCTTTCAGCCCGGCAGGAAACAGCTCGACAATGAAGGTGGTCAACACCGTGTCCGGTTGCTCGATGCCAGGAAAGAGCAGTTGTGCCGACATGCCCATCCACACCGCGGCGACGGCAATCGGCAACATGAACAGTACCGCCAGCAAGGCACCTCGGCGGGCGGCTTGCGCATTCTTGGCGGCGAAGCTGCGGGTATAGCTGTCCATCGCGGTGAAGAAGCTCAACGATATGCTCACTACCAAAGCAATGATGGCCGGCCAGCCCCAGGTGCCGAGTTGAAAATACTCCGGCGGCAGTTGTTCAACCAGCTCCGCAGGGCCACCGGTTTGCTGGATGGCCAGCGGCAGACCAATCAGGCAGATACCGGTGATCAACAGGATAAACTGCACCCAGTCTGTCCAGACAACCGCCAGGTAACCACCGGTCGCGGTATAAACCACCACCACCGCACTGGCCAGCAGCAAACAGGTAGTGAAATCCCAACCCAGCAGTACCTGCAGAATGCTGCCCGCTGCGGCCATCTGCCCGGCCGAATACGCGATGTAGGCGGCCGCGGTGGTAATGGTAGCCACCACGCGTGTGCGTGGATCGTAGTGGTGCTCTATCAGATCGGGATAAGTCAGGAATTGGTGCTGGTCACCCAGTTGTTTCACTTTTTTCGCCGCGAACAGCCCATACAGCAAACAGCCCAGCGCCAGCGCCGCAACATACCAGACCCCGGTGATGCCCATTTCATAACTGCGGCCAGAGCTGCCGATGATGGAAGCCCCGCCTATCCAGCCCGCCAGCCACAGACAGGCGATGGAGAAAGTGCCCTGGCGGCGGCCAGCCACGTAGTAATCATCCACACCCTTGGCGCGTGTGCTGGCATACCAGCCAATGGCCACCATCAGGGCCAGGTAGATAAAGACGATCGAGGTATCAATGCTGCTCACGTGGCTGTTCCGCCTGAGTTTTTAATTGGTATTTTTAATTGGTATTTTCAATTGGTATTTTCAATTGATGTTTCTAGGGGCCCTTCAGCCAAGGGATTCCGCGACGAGTTTGGCTGCCAGCGCCAGCAGGATGAGTCCAAAGGCGCGATCAATCCACACGGCATGTTTTTGCAATGCTCCCAACCATTTCGGCTGTGTCACCATAACAGCAACCAGCAGATACCATGCCGTATCAAGAATCCATGCAGTGCCTGCATACAGGCCACGCTCCAGCCACGGTGTAGCGGGTCCGATGACCTGGCTGAACAGCGCTATGAAAAACACCGCGACTTTGGGGTTAAGGAACACGATCAGAAAGCCATCTCGAGCAGCGCTGGAACCCGTGGTTGCCGCAGGCAGCGGGCCGGCTTCGGCAGGTTTTGCGCGCAGACTTTTGAAACCCAGCCAGGCCAGATAGATCGCCCCGGCCCATTGAAAGGATTTGAACAATAGCGCTGAGGTAGTGATCAACACGGCCAGCCCGGAAATACACAGCAGGGCGTACAGGCCAATGCCTGAACCGTGGGCGATGGCAGCAATGCAGCCGTTGCGACGACCACCATTGAGCGCGTGCCGCATGACCACTGCCAGAGAAGGGCCGGGTGACATGGCCCCGAGAGAGCAAATGCCGATTACCGTGAGCCAGGTTGAAAAGTCCAAGGTAGTTAGCTTACTAAGTCGGGGCTTGTTTCAGTCGGGTAAACAAATAGCCACCCGCTGCACCGGCCAAGGCCTGGGACAACAACCCCAGAGGACTGCGCGCCACCGCCACCAGGGTGATATCGAAAGACCAATTCAGCGCCAGATGGATGCTGAGCACGGCGACTGCGCCAGCGAGCACAAACAGAATGGTGCGCCGTTGCGGGTGGTGACGCCCCAGCCAACCCGCAACCAGCATGGCTATCAACATGCCTACAGCGATCAGCGCCAGAAACAGGCCGGTCATACCCAACTGGTCTTTGACGCTCATTCGCAGCCTTTCTCCCAGGCTAAGCGGGATGCCCATATCAAGCAGGTGGCTGATTACGGACAGTGTGGCGAACAGGGTCGCCAGCGAATAAGTCAGCAACACGGCCAGAGCCCAGGCTGCGGTCCAGGCCAACGAAGTTTTTATCCAGCGCTGCATGATCGGTTATTCTTTCTCTGGCCAGCTTTGCCAGCTAGGCTATCACAGCACTCCAATGGGGCAATACCGATGCGTCAGACTGATATGAACGAAAACGCCAACTCGTCTTGCAGGGAACTGACCACATGTGTGATTAATGCACGTAGACAAACAGGCATTCCCGCTTTGCGACTATTTGATTGTGTGGCCGCCATTGCGCTGATGCTGCTGGTCAGCAGTTCTCATGCCGAGGTGCCCTACCAGCTGCAAACCGTGGCCACCGATCTGGAACAACCCTGGAGCGTGGCAATTTTGCCAGATGGCGATTTCCTGGTGACGGAATTAACGGGGCAGCTTCGGCATGTCTCATCGACGGGGCAGGTCAGTGAACCCCTGGCCGGCGTGCCGCGGGTTTATGTCGCTGGGCAGGGCGGCCTGTTTGATGTGGTGTTGCATCCTGAGTTCGAATCCAATCGATTGGTTTACCTGTCATACGCGGACGGTTTCTCCAGGGACAATGGCACGGCCATTGCCCGTGGCAGGCTGGCTGGAAACTGGCTCGAAGACTTGAAAGTGATCTTTCGTGTGCAAACCCGGAAAGACACACCAGTCCACTATGGTGGGCGCATGGCCTTCCTGCCTGATGGAAGCTTGTTGCTGACTACCGGTGATGGTTTCAACTATCGCGAAGCAGCACAAGATTTGGCCAGTCAACTGGGAAAGGTTTTACGGATGACGGACTCCGGTCAGCCTGCAGCAGGCAATCCATTCCCCGAGGCGCCTTATGTTTACAGCTACGGCCATCGCAATCCGCAGGGACTGGCAGTGGCCAATGACGGCACCATCTGGTTGCATGAACACGGCCCTAAAGGGGGCGATGAAGTGAATCGTATCGAAGCCGGTGTGAACTACGGTTGGCCGGCCATCACCTTTGGGCTGGATTACAGTGGCGCGATCATTTCACCCCATACCAGTTGGCCAGGGATGGCCCAGCCCGAGCACTATTGGGTGCCTTCCATAGCACCATCCGGATTGGCCGTCTATGAAGGCGAAATGTTTCCAGACTGGTCGGGCGATTTATTCGTCGGCGCTTTGGTCAACCAGGAAGTTCGTCGCCTGGATGTTTCAGCTGGCAAAATCGGCAGTGAAGAAACGCTGTTCAGTGAGTTGGGTGCGCGCATTCGGGATGTGCGGGTGGGGCCTGATGGTACGATTTATATTCTGACCAATGGCACACCGGGTGAATTGATCCGCGTTAGCAAGTAGGAGCGAGCCATGCTCGCGACCTTGCGTCACTCACCGCCGCAAAATGGCCCACCAACGGGCGATGTTCAGCAGACTCATCATGGAGGCAGCCACATAGGTCATGGCCGCTGCGCGTAACAGTTTTCGCGCATGCTGCTCATCACCTTCAAACAACACCTTTTGTTCGTCCAGCATGGGTAAGGCGCGTTTGAAGCTGGCATCAAGTTCGGTGGGTAACGTCATCAGGTGGATTAGCACTGCAGAGCCCAGCGTCAAAACACCACCCACTAGCATCAGAACGCCAGCCCAGGGCAGTCGTGTAATGCCCATGATCAAGGGTGTGGCCATCAACAGGCCGGCGCCGATTTTCTCTACCGGACCCACCCAGCGCACCAACCGGCTGCGTAAATGCAACGGTGGATATGCGGTGGCGTCCTGCAATGCATGGCCAGTTTCGTGGGCAGCGATGACCAACGCCGCCAGTGACTTGCCGTCATGATGAGGCAAGGTCAGGCGCACGGCTTTGGCGATGGGGTCATAGTGGTCGCCTTTCTCCGTGCGTTCTACGCTGACCTGCTCCATGCCGTAGCGATCCAGCAACCTGCGGGTTAATTCGGCGCCACTTTCATCATAACGATCAGCCGGTTGTTGATAGCGCTTGATGACCCGCTGTACCCAAATACCCGGGCCAAGCAGAATAACCAGCAAAATAAGTATGAGAATCAGGAGATGCATCAGGTAATTATGGGTGCCTTTCTGAATAAATGAGCTGAATCTGCTATTAATATAGGGTGCCTGATTCCGCTTTTCGAGTCATAACCGCAATGAGGATACCCATGATGCGTAAATTACGGACTTTACCTGGATTGCCGCTTTTGGCCCTGGCTTCCACCCTGTTACTGACAGCGCCCATGGTTCTGGCTGATTCGGCAAAATTAACCGCTGTGCTGGCTGGCCAGCCAGAAGCCGTGCAAACACGTTATGTCTGGCGCCATCCAGCCGAAACCCTGGGTTTTTTTGGAGTTGAGCCCGGTATGACGGTGGTGGAAGCACTGCCGGGGGGCGGCTGGTACAGCAAAATCCTGATCCCTTACCTGGGCGCAGAAGGAACCTTGATTGGGGTGGATTATTCGCTGGATATGTACCCTTTGTTCGGTTTCTTTTCTGATGAAATCCTGGAAAGTAAAAAGAGCTGGGTCAGTGACTGGACTGCAGAAGCCGAAGGCTGGCGCGGTGCGGACGGAGCTTCAGTGTCCGCGTTTGTATTCGGCTCGTTGCCCGACACTATGAAAGGTACGGCTGATGCAGTGCTGTTTGTTCGTGCACTGCATAACCTCAACCGTTTTGAAAACCAGGGCGGATTCCTGACCAAGGCTTTGCAGGACGCATTTGATATGCTCAAACCGGGCGGCATAGTCGGTGTGGTGCAGCATCAGGCAGCAGAGGACAAGTCCGATGACTGGGCAAATGGCTCACATGGCTATCTGAAAAAAAGCGCCGTGATTGCCTTTATGGAAAACGCGGGATTTGAACTGGTGGGCGAATCGACCGTCAATGAAAACCCCAAGGACCAGCCCGGTGACAAGGATGCGGTGTGGCGTTTGCCACCTACCTTGTCAATTGAAGACGATAGCGAGGAAACCGCCGATGCCATGCGCGCGATTGGTGAATCCAACCGCATGACTCTTAAGTTCCGCAAGCCCTAGCCGGCATATTTCTGGTTTACTTGTGATATTTGGAGTTAGGTAATAACATTGTTATTATTTTTGGACCTAAACCCATGAAAAGCAGCATACGAAAAATCGGCAATTCTCGCGGAGTATTGATTCCTGCTTCGTTTCTGAAAGCCTGTGGAATCGGGCAAGAAATAGAGCTGAGTCTCGATGGTAACCGAATTGTAATTGAGCCGATGCACAAACCCCGCACTGGTTGGTTTGAAACTTATCAAACAAATGAGGATGAGAGTGTGTGGGGTGAAATTCAGGAGACCGAGCTCGAAACCGAGGATTGGAAATGGTGAAAAGGGGTGAGGTCTACTGGGTTTACCTCGATCCAGCAAAGGGGAGTGAAATCAAGAAAACGAGACCAGGCCTGGTGGTTTCACCTGATGATATGAATAAAATCCTTCCGCGAATCATCGTTGCGCCGTTGACCAGCAAAGGGCAGCCTCTCGGATGCCGACCCCCAGTGCGTTTCAAGGGAAAGGATGCACTTATCTTGCTGGACCAACTTCGTGCCGTCGACAAGCAACGCCTGGGTGAGAAAATGGGCACCATTCCTCTGGAAAAGTGGCATGACCAGATTATTGAAATGTTTCTTTGAAAGCGGATCGAAGCGAGCATGTCTTTGCCTGCTGAAGTAGCTGTTTTGTCGCTTTCCATCCTGCCGGATTTTACATTCTGTCAGCACCAGGCGGTTCTACCGTTTTCTGCGTAATTCTATGGGCTTAGCGCAACTGGCAGGCAGTGCATGCGGCAGATCACCGCAGGCGTCGGTAAAACGAAGACAGAATCGGTTGAGCCGTCACTCTGCCACGACGAACCGCAGTTCCTGTGCCGACCTTTACGGGTAAAATGTCCGTATCATGTTTAGAAAATGGTTGGTCAATCCGCGGCACCTGTTCTGGGTGTTGCAACTGGGTGGCTGGGGTTTTTGGGGCTTCATCGTCAAGTATTGGGCAACCCGGGCATCATTGGGTGAAGTCGCTCCGGAATATGAGCTGTATGTCTCGGTAATTACTTTCATTGGCATCATTCTGACTTTGGGTCTGAGGCTGCTTTATAAGCTGCTATGGCATCGGGCCATCTGGTTACAGGCACTGGCATTTTTCGGTGGCAGTGCGTTGGCTGGTTATGTCTGGATATCCGCCCGTGGCTATCTCTATACCGGCTGGATAGAAAAAGCCCAAGAGATGGAAGAGTGGTACGCCAAAATGGGCGCAGCCGCCGAAATCTATGAGAAGGTTTCGTTTGTCGAAAGCAATGTGTCCAGTTGGACGGTGATGCTGGCCTGGAGCTCGCTGTACTTCGCCCTCAAGTATTATCGGGTGTTCCAGGACATGCGCGAAAGCGCTTTGAAGTCTGCAGCCATGGCCCATGAGGCGCAGCTCAAAATGCTGCGTTATCAGCTCAATCCGCATTTCCTGTTCAACACCTTGAATGCCATCTCAACACTGATCCTTGAAAAAGACAACGCGCTGGCCAATCGCATGATCACGCGATTGTCCAGTTTTTTGCGCTACTCGCTGGACAATGACCCCATGCAGAAAATCACCCTGCAGCAGGAACTCGCTGCACTGCAGCTTTACCTGGATATCGAGAAAGTCCGTTTTGAAGAACGGCTCAATCTGGAGCTGGATATTTCCGCTGAAGCCGAACAGGCCATGATTCCGAGCCTGTTGCTGCAACCTTTGATCGAGAATGCCATCAAGTACGGCATCGCCCGTTCAGAAGAAGGTGGCACGCTGCGCATCGCAGCCAAGGTATTTGCCGGTGATTTGCTCATACAACTCAGCGACGATGGCCCGGGCTGCAGCCTGGAACAAGGCAACATTCCGGATGCCAAGGGCGTGGGCCTGCGCAATACCCGCGAGCGGCTGGCCGAACTTTACGGCCACCAGCACGGTTTCCGCCTGAGTAAAACCGAACCACATGGTTTGACCATCAGTATCCGCATTCCATTCGACAAGCGTTAAACCGGTCGATTGCCTTTACTGCCCGGGGAGCAACCAGCCTGCGACGGTATCTTGAATGCAATGTCACCTTGCCGTTTGAGGGCTGACAGGCTCATACTGGTGACTCGTGCTTCTCCCAATCACCGTGTCCGGAGGGACTAATATGACCAGTGCATTTTCAATTCATCCAGCAGTCGACAAAGGCATTAAACCCGCCAAACGGAATTTCAAAGGCGGCGTTTTGCATTGCAAGTGTGCCAGCGATAAGGTCGAAGTCACGCTCGGTTCGCAAACGGCTCACAACCATGTGTGCGGTTGCAGCAAGTGCTGGAAGCCAGAAGGGGCTCTGTTTTCGCAGGTTGCTGTGGTTTCGCGTGACAAGCTCAAGGTAACGGCCAACGAGAACAAGCTTAAAGTGGTTAACAAGAAAGCACCGATCCAGCGTCATGCCTGCAAGAAATGCGATGTGCACATGTACGGTCGAATCGAAAACAAAGATCATCCGTTTTATGGTTTGGATTTTGTGCATACGGAGTTATCGGCCGAAGAAGGTTGGTCGCCACCGCAGTTTGCGGCATTCGTTTCATCCATTATTGAAGCCGGATTTGAATCCAAAGACATGACCAAGGTGCGCAACCGTTTGCGCAAGCTGGGTCTGGAACCGTATGACTGCCTGTCGCCCCTGCTGATGGATGCGATTGCAGCGCATATTGCGAAGTCGAAAGCGGCCTGAACCTTCTAATCGTCTTCTCGGGATGACGCTGAGTAAGGTCAAGTTTGGGGTGACGTATTTACTTCGTCATCCCGGCCTCCGAGCCGGGATCCATACAAGCTGTCCCCAATGGATCCCGGATCAAGTCCGGGATGACGTTGAGTAAGGTCAAGTTTGGGATGACGGGCCAAGTGGCTTGGGTGACGAAATACATTCAGTCCCGCCGCAAGCGGTCCGAGGCGGCCATCGGGGTAGGGAAATTCAGCACCACCAGGCTGGATGAACCGATGAAGGTAATCACCGTTGCCAACTGGATCATGAACACGGCTTCCTTGCCGATAAACGGACTTTGCAAAGCCAGGAAAGTAATCAGCAGGGAGAATTCACTCAACTGGCCCAGCCGGAAGCCGTGTCTCCCAGGCCAGCGGTTTGGTATCAATCAAGCCACTCAAAGTGTAGCGAAACGCGATGGGTTTGAGCACCAGCATGGCCAGCCCCAGCGCAAAGGCGGGCAACAGCACGGTCGAAACCACATCCAGGTCCAGGCTGGCACCCAAGGCAAAGAAGAACAGCACCAAATAGAAATCCCGCAAGGGTTTGAGGCTGATGGCGATGAACTGGGCGATGGGATTGGTGGCCACTACGATGCCAGCAATAAAGGCACCGATTTCATAGGACAAACCTACCGCGTGCGCCAACTGTGCAATGCCCAAACACCAGGCGATGGTGAGCAGAAAAACGTATTCCTGCACCCGGTCGAAACGGCGGAACAAAGCCAGTAGCACAATAGCGTTCCAGCACCCAGGTCACGGCAACCAGCGCGGGTAAGGCCAGCAACAACAGGCTGATGTCCTTGAGTACTACATTGATCAATTCAACGCCGGCCAATTGCATGCCCTGCAACACCAGCATCACCAGGATGGCGATAAAGTCCTGCAACAGCAAGACGCTGATGATCACCTCGCCGGTGTGCTTGTGATGCAAAACCGTTGTTGGCAAAAGCTTGATGCCGATGATGGTGCTGGAAAACATGGCGGATACGCCCACCAGCATGCTTTCGGCCGGAGTAAAGCCAAAGCCCTTGGCAAATTCCCCAGCCGGCCAGGCAGAAGATCAGTGAGGTGATGAATGTAACCAGCGTGGTTTGGCGAAACAGCAAACCCAGTTTTTGTGGGGTCAGGTCCAGGCCCAGCAGGAACAACAGGAAGATAATGCCGACCTCAGCAATGTCCGCAATCAGCCCAGGGTCGGCTACCCAGGACAAGCCTCAGGGGCCGAGCGCCATACCCAGCAGAATGTAGCCAACGATCATGGCCTGGCGCGCATACAGCGCCAGGGTCGTCACCACAGCAGCACCTGTGAAGATCAGGAAAAGCGAAACAACGATATTGGATTGTTCTGGAATCATGGTCTCCTTTCCTGCCTGGAATACGAACAAGCCATTCAGGAATAGCCTACCTTATGCGAATCGCTGGTAGTCAGCTCTTAAAAAGTAAAGGCTGGATGCCGGATCAAAGCTTCCGCTCCTGTTCACGCCCCTTACCTACATCCCTGTAGGCAAGTCCGGCATGACGGGTAAGACGTCATCCCGGACTTTTTATTCGTCATCCCGGACTTTTTATTCGTCATCCCGGACTTTTTATTCGTCATCCCGGACTTGATCCGGGATCCAGTGCCAGAGCGATATTGGATACCGGGTCAGGCCCGGCATGACGGTGAGTAAGGTCAAGCCCGGCATGACGGTGAGTAAGGTCACGCCCGGCATGACGGTGAGTAAGGTCACGCCCGGCATGACGAAGTGAATGTCCGGCATGACGAAGTGAATGTCCGGCATGACGGTTACAAAAGATTACGGGCTCTCTGCCGCCTGGAAAATAACCTTGCCACCAAACAGGGTTTTCATAACCTTGGCGTCAGAAATTTCCATGGGTTCAATTTCAAACAGGTTCCGGTCCAGAATTACCAGATCACCGAGCTTGCTGACTTCAATGCTGCCCGTCCGACCATCCAGATGGTTCACATAAGCCGAGTTCAGCGTGGCGGCCTTGATGGCATCTTCCAGGCTGATGCGTTCCTGCGGCAGGAACACCGGAATGCTGGGGTCAAATATATTGCCCCGTGTCACCGCAGCTTCTATGGCTTGCAGTGGGTCTGGTGACGAAACATTCCAATCAGAACCAAAAGCCACGCGGCCATTGGCAGCGATCAGGCTTTGCAGGGGATAGGTCCAGCGATAGCGTTCCGGTCCTACCCGCGGCAGGGTCAGCTCGGTAAGGAATGTGTCTTCACCGCCGGCCCAAATAGCGGAGAAAGTGGCGGTGACATCCAGTGCAGCGAAGCGACTGATGTCTTCGGGTGAAATGAACTGGGCATGCGCCAGATGATGACGGCCATTGCTCTTGCCATTAAGGTGCTGCGTGTATTCGAATGCATCCAGTGCGGCGCGCACGGCACCATCACCGATCACGTGTATATGTACCTGGAAGCCTTCGGCGTCGAGTTGTCTTACAGCCTCATTCAGCACATCCACAGGAATCTGCAGCTCACCCTTGAACCCGGGTTGATCGGCATAATCTTCCAGCAAAGCAGCAGTGCTCGGCTCGACTACCCCATCCAGAAACATTTTGACTGTTCTGACCCGCATGCCCCGGCCATCGTATTTTTCGCGCGCCGCTACGATGTCGTGTATCTGCTCCAGGCCTTTGTCGCTATTCCAACGCAGCGACAATACGGTGTGCATCTTCAGTTCGTCACGATCGGCAAAAGCCTGATAGGTTTCCAGGCCCTGCAGCGGATCTTCCGGATCAACACTCACATGGGCTTCCTGCATGGCGGTAATGCCCAGGCTGTGCAAATAATCCAGCGCGTAGCGCATGCCATCATTGCGTTGCTTCTCCGGGGGTGGCGGAACCAGATTGCCTACCAGGTACATGGCAGATTCCTGCAGACTGCCTACCGGTTCACCCGTTATAGGGTCGCGATCAATGCGGCCATTGGCCGGATCAGGTGTTTCTGAGGTGATGTCGGCCAGTTGCAGAGCCAGACTGTTGGTCCATGCGGTATGTCCGTCGGCTGAAAAGAACACGGCTGGTTTGTCAGGAATCACCGCATCCAGCAGGGCCTTGTTTGGAATCGGGTTGGCACCAAATGCCGTCAGATTCCAGCCGCCGCCTTTAATCCATTCGCGCTCATTCATGGTCTCGTAGCACTGCTTGGCCTTGGCCACATAGGTCTCGATCGCGATGGGTTGTAAATCCATGTCGCAATCGAACTGATCGATGCCCGAAGTGTAGGGATGCAGATGCGCATCCTGGAATCCGGGCAATACCATGCCGCCTGCTTGGGAGATGACCACGGTTTCAGGGCCAACCATTGTCTCCGCCTCAGCCAATGAGCCGACGAAAACAATTCGCTCAGCACGCAGCCCCACGGCTTCGGCCCAGGGCTGCTCCGGGTTCAGGGTATAGACCGCCGCATCGCGTATCAGCACGTCCACAGCATTAACAGGAACAACAGGATTAACATCAGGCTCGGCTTCTGCTACCGCATTGGCGACTTCTTTCTCAGCGGCAGGTTCACAGCCAAACAGGATCAGCGCGCTGCCAAGACACAAAAATAAGTTCCGGAAATTGTTCATACAGGAGATTCACGTAGTGGTTGGAGATGCTATTTGTATCACGAAAACCCGGTGCTGCTGGCTGCCCTGCCGCATTCAATCGAAATTAGGGGTTAAAGTTACGGAGGCTCTGACTAATTCATCCTTGAATTATCAGAGCAAGCCAAACAAAAAATGTGATTTTTGTTTGGCTTCATTTTCAATGATTTACAATCATCGAAAATGGCGGCACATCCTTGTGCCGCAGAAACTCTGAATAAATCAGAGTTTTCTTAGGAACGAATTTGAAGCAGGAGAGCACGGTCCATGTGCGGATTTGCAGGCCTGATCAATCTGGCCGGACTGAGTGGCGACGCAACCGAGCGCCATCGTGCATTAGCGGCCATGGGCGCCCAATTAGCCCGTCGTGGCCCGGATGACGAACAGTTCTATGACGATGGCTTCCTCAGCCTGGTGTTCCGGCGACTTTCCATCATTGACCTGGCGGGTGGGCAGCAGCCGATCTGGAATGAAGATCACAGCATCCTCAGTGTGGTCAATGGTGAGATTTACAACCATCAGGATATCCGTGAGCGTTTGAAAGACCGGCACCAGTTTGCCAGCCGTTCCGACTCCGAAGTAGTGGTTCATCTGTATGAGGAAGGCCAGGATGAACTGCTGAGCCAGCTCAATGGCATGTATGCCTTGCTGATCTGGGATACACGCGAACGCAAACTGCTGTTGGCCCGTGACCGCCTCGGCATCAAGCCGCTGTTTTATGCGGAAACGCCGAAGGGCCTGCTGTTTGGCTCCGAGCTCAAGGCTCTGTTGGCTCATCCATATTGTCCACGTGAGATGAACTGGGGGGATTTCGACAGCAGTTGGGGTATTGCCAATCCGCTCCACACCAATGTTCGCGGGGTTAAGCAATTAGGCGGTGGGCATGTGCTGGGGCTGGTGTCGGGCAGCCCGCCCTTGGTTAAGCCCTATTGGTCGGTACAGGATTATTTTCATCAGCCCGGTGAGGATGCAGTCGTCGACCCGGCCTGGTGGAGCGAGCGTTACGGTGAACTGCTGCAAGACAGTGTGACCCGGCAGCTGATGAGTGACGTGCCACTGGGATTGTTTCTTAGCGGCGGCATCGACTCCAGCCTGTTGGCTGCGATGGCAGCCAAAGCTGCACAGGAACTGCACTGCTTTACGGTGGTTGAAGACAGCACGTTGCAGGCCGGTGATGTGGAGCAATCAGTCATCCTGGCTGAGCGCCTGGGTTTTCATCATCATCCGGTGCACTACAATGTCGCAACCCTGCTCGACCAGTTGCAATTCAACCTGGCAGCATTTGAGTTTTTGGTTTGGGCCATGGAAAGGCCGGCGTTTAAGGTGGAATGGTTGTTGAAACTGGAGCTTCATCGATATGCCAAAACGGCTTTACCAGGCCTGAAAGTCATCCTGCTGGGCCAGGGTGCTGATGAGTTTGCTGGCGGCTACTCTCGCAGCATGGGCAACGAAAGCCAGGACTGGCAGCACTACTCAAGCCGGATTACAGCCACTCATACGGCCATGCAGCGAATTGATATGCAGATACCCGCCTATTTGCGGGCCAGCTTGAATGATCGTTATCCGCCGCTTGTGGATAAGGTCCCGCATAGCGCATTTCATCGAGAGATGATTTTTCGTGGCGGCTTACTGCAGCGCTATAACCTGTGGCATGAAGATCGAAGCAGTTCCAGCCAGGGTATAGAAGCACGCGTGCCTTTTCTGGATCATCGCCTGGTTGAGTTACTGGCTGCGGTGCCACCCGAACTGCATGCAGGCCTGTTTTACGATAAACGCATCGTCCGCGAGCAGCTGGCCAAAGTGGCGCCTTTTTACCCCCCCGACAAACAGAAAGTGAAGTTTTCTTCTACCGGCAAGGGCAATTCCATCAAGGACCTGCGCAAGGACATTGTGCGGCGAATTTACCCGGAATTCAGGGACAAATACCTCACCAGCCCCGATGCCATTTTCTCTCGCGACAAGCTTGATACGCACCAGCAATTCCTGATGCAGGATCCCACGGCCAGCAATCGCGATGTCAAAGACATGCTTGAATGCATGGCCATTGCTGTTTTTGACCGCTATTGCCGCGAAATGAGCCTGGCACCTGCACCGTCGATAGATGAAAAACCATCACCACTGCAGCTTTGGTCACCGCCGACCCGTCAGCAACCCACAACGTCCAGTGAATGGTCTATGGAGCTTTCGCTTTAGCCAGAGAATCTTTTGGCGACCTACGCGCATTGGCCAATTGCCAGAACTGGGTGGTCATACGACTGATGGCACTGGATTCTGCATTCAGCAATACCGTGATCCCAATTCCCTCGGTAATTGAATAAGCGATATCGGCGCGGTATCCGGATACCCAGCCGCTGTGATAGGCAATGCGCTGTTCACCCAGTTGGTACACCCGCCAGCCAAGGCCGTAATGCGCATCGGTCAGCAGCTTGTCCCATTCGCGACGGTGTAATTCCCCGGGCGTGCGCACCCGCGGTGCGATCAAAGCTTGCTGAGCATCGGGCGAAAGCATCATGGGTTCAGCAACCATATGCGCCCGCAACCATTTGGCCATATCGGTGATGCTGGCATTCACTCCGGCGGCAGGGGCGACGCGGTAGTAATTGGGCAATACCTGCACGGTCAGCCACCTGCTTTTGCCTTTCACATGGGGCATGGCGCGATTGCTGTTCGCCAGAAATGGTTCATAGCCCACCGATGCCGTTTGCATATCCAGCGGTTTGAAAATGCGCTGCTCTAGCAGGCTCTCATAAGATTGGGCCGAGATAGATTCCACCACCGGCTGAATCAGGCTGAACACGCTGTTTTGATAGCTGTAACAGCTGCCAGGCGTGCAGGTTAGAGGCAGGTCAGAAAGACGGGTGTAAATCTGATCGGTTGGCACGCCATCTTCGATCAGATTGTCGTAAGCATGTGAAATCAAACCCGAGCTCTGGCCCAGCAAATCTTCGATGCGAATCTTCGAGGTGTCGCCCTTGATGTGGAAGCTCGGCACATAGCGGTTCACCGGGTCGGTCCAGGCCAGGCTGCCGTCCGCCACCAGCAGAGCGGTGAGGCCGGCCGCAAAAGTTTTTGATACTGAGGCAATGCGAAAAATCGTGTCCTGATTCACCTGTTGTTTTTGGCTGGTATCGGTATAACCAAAACTGCCGGTACGCAAAATGCCTTCGCGTGAAACAATGGCAAAACCGCCGCCCACCAGATTCTCCAACAGGAACTCGGCTTTGAACCATTCTGCATACTGATCGGCCAGGGCTTGATCACTGGCTGTATCAGCGTAGGAGGGGAGGCTGCTTAACAGGCAAAGAGCGCAGAAAAATTTACTGAAGAACTGGCCATATCTTGAATATTGACTTTGTTTTGCTGCTCTGTGGCGCATTGATTTCCCGTTGTATTGCAAGCCCAGGTTTGCCGACGATTCTAACGCCATGAGCGGCTTAACAACAGCGGCGATTCAAACCGAGATTTTCGGCTTCAAATAGGCTATCGCTGCGCGAATGGCCTCAGCACGCGTATTGAATCGTTCCGTTTCGCGCACTTCATCCAGCGCACCCAATCGGCCTGGCCACACGAAATGTCATACCGGTGATGATCACTTTGTTCTGCAAATCCGTTGCCATTAGAAGGCTGCAAGGTTGAGTTAACAAGACGAGGGTTTTCTTTACTGGGGGAATTAGGGAAGAGGTTTCTTCCTTGTTCTAATAGCATTATAATTAAATTATCATAATTGGCCGAGAGACTACGAAAAGTGGAAAGCAAAACCGCCCGTTTTACGGTACTGATGGATCCCCGAAAAAAACAGGCTTTTGAAAAGTTATGCGCTTCTCAAGATTTAACTCCGTCACAAGTGGTTAGGCAGTTAATCCGCGAATATCTTGAAAAGCACGGTGTCAGCTACCTTGAAGAAGGGGCTATCAGTAACCCTCAGGTTAAGCTGTAATCAGCCAGTCGCGCCCTTACCTGCTTGCTCAACCGTCTTGAGCAAAAACGTTGGATTGGTATCCAACATGATGCTCGTGGGGTCAATTGGGCCGCTCATCGCTGTTGGGTTGATTGGGCAACACGTCGCTTGATTCAGGGCAGCTTTCTTGAAGAGCAACCAAGGCCTCATCAATCGACTTGAAATTATTTGTTTTGCCAATCAGGTCAATGATCCCAGCTTTTTGTAACTTGGCCGTTACACGTTCATTCGCACCTGTCAGCATGACGTTGACTTGGCGTTTTTGGAAATCTCTGATGACCTCTTCCAGAGTTTGCAGCCCGGTGATGTCAATAAAGGGTACCCATCTGAGGCGAATAACCAAATGTTTCGGATCGGTATGCGTTCCTGCCAAGGCCCGCTCAAAGTTTTCCACTGCACCGAAAAAGAACGGCCCTTCAACTGCAAAAACCAAAACCCCTGGAGGAAGCTTGACGATGCCCTTGTGAGCAAACTCTTGAGTTAATTCCTGTTCGGTGGCTTGCCTGACTTCTACACTGGTGGCCATTCTTCGAAGGAAATGAAGTGTCGCCAGAATGACACCAATATTTACCGCGACCACCAGATCCGCAAATACAGTCAAGGTAAAAGTAATCAACAAAATGGCAACATCCGCCTGTGGTGCACGACGAACCATTTTGACAAAATGCTTGGCTTCACTCATGTTCCACGCAACCACAAAAAGAATAGCGGCTAACACGGCCAGTGGAATATGTACTGCAAAGGGTGCCAATACCAACAAAATCACGATGAGTGTAATGGAATGCACGATGCCAGCAATTGGACCGGTGCCGCCGTTGCGAATATTGGTGGCCGTTCGCGCAATAGCACCCGTTGCGGCAAAGCCACCCAGCATTGGCGCCACAATATTGGCGAGACCTTGACCCACCAATTCTTGATTGGAGTCATGCCGGGTGCCTGTCATGCCGTCAGCCACCACCGCCGATAGCAATGATTCGATAGCACCCAACATCGCAATCGTAAACGCCGGTCCAATGAGTTCGATGATCTTTTCCCAGCTGACGCTCGGCAAGGCAAATTCCGGCAAACCCTGAGGGATCCCGCCAAATGCGGTTCCAATGGTTCTGACCCCGTCAAACTGAAATATGACTTGTACTAAAGTGATAACAATCAAGGCAACAAGAGGGCCTGGAACACGCTTTAAAGTGGGTACTTTTGGGCTGTAAACAACCAGCAATAAGGCGAACACTGACAACAGGGTTGTAGCCAAGTGGAATTGGGGAAAGGTTTGTACCAGGTGCCACAATTTAGTGTGAAAGTGCTCGCCGGTAACAGCGGGTAAACCCAGGAAATATTCCCATTGCCCGACAAAAATAATCACCCCAATGCCCGCAGTAAATCCGACAATGACCGGATCGGGGATGAACTTGATGATGGATCCCATCTTGGCCAAGCCCAGGGCCAAGAGCATTACGCCTGCCATAACACTCGCTATTTGTAGCCCTTCGATACCATATTTGGCAGTAATTGCTGATAGAACAACGATGAACGCGCCGGTCGGCCCCGCAATCTGAAAGCGACTGCCGCCGAAGACGGAAACAATAAGCCCTGCCACGATAGCGGTATAAATGCCCTGCTCCGGTTTGGCGCCTGAAGCGATGGCAAAAGCCATTGCCAGCGGCAAGGCAACAACGCCGACAATGACCCCAGCAACCATATTGTTCAGCCAATGTTTGGGCTGAAGAAGCCCCGCGTTCTTTGCTTCCCAAAGTGCCAACATCAAAGTTACTCCATTGAATGCAATGATGATAATATCATTATCATATGGTTATCATTATGCAAAAATGAGCTTAATGGCTCGCATGGCAACAGAAAATGGGTTCCTTAAACCCAGGCAGCGATAGCAATCCGGGCAAGTAGTGAAAAATTGATTATTTTGAGAATTTCCGTTTTTGTTGGAGATATTTCTCTCAGAATCATTGCCTGATTTCTGGCGGGTTACTTCATTGGAGTGGGTTTTTTGGACAGGTGTTGGGGCTTGTTCATGTATGGGCAGGGCGGACCTTTGTGGCTGGATAATTCATGGCTGTCCGCATTTTAGCCGTCCGCATTTTAGCCCGCATTTTAGCCAGGAGTTGATGAGTACTTCAGCTTGCCTTTGTCGTTTTGCTGTCTGAGATCAAACGCAGCTTCTGCGACCGATCCAACTTTTTGATGGCTGCTTCCCGCTGACTGGCGCTGCTGCGGGTATGTCCGGATTCAGTGTAAACAATGGCCACAGGCTGTCGGCCATTGAAGTACTTGGCACCACGTGGATGTTGCGAATGCTGCTGGAAGCGGCGTTGAGGATCCGTGCTGATGCCGGTATAAAGCGAATCATCATCGCAACGAATCATGTAGATCCACCAATTAGGTTCAGGCTGCTCTTCTTGTCTA
>Ga0163153_10003599_pt1 | contig 20482 bp, 18 predicted proteins | sample OliLakLV19MP6IB1_FD_148629 | JGI IMG/M metagenome (GOLD analysis project Ga0163153, IMG submission 148629) | Freshwater microbial mat bacterial communities from Lake Vanda, McMurdo Dry Valleys, Antarctica - Oligotrophic Lake LV.19.MP6.IB-1 | ecosystem: Environmental > Aquatic > Freshwater >...
CGGCAAATGCTCACTGCTCTACAACGTGCTGGTTTTCAAATTGATCACCAAAGTGGAAGCCATGTAGTGCTTCGCCACAAAATCACTGCACTGCTTGACTAATCACACTTAATTCGTTGCAACAAAACTTTGTGTCTTTGCCACAAATGCATCCAGCACACGCAACGCGGCGCCACTATCAATACTCTCCCGCGCCTCCTGCAGGCCGGCGGCCCAGTCGCCACATTCGGTGCTGAGACCAGCGGCGGCATTGAGCAACACAGCATCCCGTTTTGGACCATGAATCTCGCCACTGAGAATACCACGCGTAATGACCGCATTCTCTTGGGCATCACCGCCACGCAAATCGTCAATGGTAGCGTGCGCTAACCCTAGTGCTGTCGGGTCCAACTCGAAGGTAGTTACTGTTCCATTGTGCCAATGACTCACCCGGTTGGGACCAGTGATGCTCAGTTCATCCAACCGATCAGCTCCATGTACCACAAAGGCCGCCCGCGCCCCCATCTGCCCCAACACCTGCGCCATCGGTTCGGTAAGGGCTGGATCATAGACGCCAATGTGCAGATTGGTGGCATTAGCCGGGTTGGTCAACGGGCCAAGAATATTGAAAACGGTGCGTGCGGCCAGTTCACGCCGTGGGCCAATCGCAAATTTCATGGCTGGGTGATAGACCGGCGCAAAGAGAAAGGTAAAGCCGATCGTTTCAATACATTCCGCCGACTGTTCAGCGCTCAACTGAATGTTGGCCCCCAACGCCATCAACACATCCGCCGCGCCACTCCGACTGCTGACCGATCGGTTGCCATGTTTGGCAACTTTGACGCCATGACCGGCCACCACAAAGGCCGCCGTCGTGCTGATATTAAAGGTGTGTGACATATCGCCGCCCGTGCCGACCACATCGACCAACATGGCGTCGCCAATATTGGGGCGCACCTGCACCGCGCTGCGTTTCATGGCGCTGGCACAGCCGGTGATCTCGTCGACGGTCTCGCCTTTCATGCGCAACGCGGCCAGAAAAGCGCCAATTTGGGCGGGCGTTGCTTCACCGTTCATAATTTCGGTCATGGCAGCATCCGCCTGTGTTGTGGTCAGATGCTGCCGCTCAAAGAGCAGATGAATCGATTGCTGGATTGCACTTTGTGACATGGTTCCCCCGTTTCAAATGCGGAATGCGGGGCCTAGAGGGCTGCCCGGAATATTCGACTAAGGAATGAGACTTAAATAATTTACCCATCTCTGCGCCATTGGTGATTAGGTGATTGAGCTTGTCGAAATCACCTAATCACCTAATCACCAATGAGTAAGTATCAGTAGACCGCAATGTAGAGTGATAGCGTCCGCAGTCCTAAGTCCACAGTCGAGACTGTGGACTTAGGACTGCGGACTCAGGACCGCGGACTACAACGTCGGTCGACTGGTTTAGAATTATTTTTAACAATGCATGAATAGGTTGACTTACATCTTCGGCATCAACTTGCAGGGCGGCGGCAGCTTGTTGGAAGGCGACGACAAGGGTTGATGCCAGGAATTGTTGGTTTGCTGCGAGCAACGGTCGCTCGTTCGGCGTCTGTTGGCGCAGGCCGTGGAGCAGGTAGCAGACGGACTGGAAAGGCAGGATACGCTGGTAGACACCAATGCGTTGGGCCAGGCCTGGTTGATCAAAGCTTGTCAGATAATTTTCCAGCCATTCATTTTGGTCATCCGCATCCAACTCGGCCTGACTTGTTTGGAAAAAGGTAGCGACTTCATAGGCGGGATCACCCAGACCAAACATTTCCCAGTCGAGCAAGACGGCTGTGCCAAAGGTGTCGATGGCATTCTCCAACTTGAGATCGCCGTGGACGGGGGTCGGCGGTGTATGTTGCCACAAGGGCAACGCAGCTTCGACCAAGAGCTTGGCATTGGCGGCGATCTGCTCAACATAGCGCCGGAGTGACGTGGCTTTGTGGGCAAGCAACCATACGTCAAGCGAACTAAGACCGCTTTGTAGCACACGCCACAAATAATCCAAATTGAGCGGATTTGGACAAAATCGGCGCACCTCCGTTGGCTCGCCGCTATGCACCTGGGCGACACTCTGGGCCAATGCCGCCATATGCGCTCCATTCGCGGCATCCAACAATTCCCCCGGCAGCCAACTATAGACCAAGACCTGGCGCGCCAACCCCGTGGGGTAGCGATCAAACCACAGTGGTTGTGGCGCAACCCCCAAGGGGCTGAAGGTCTGTTGCCCATCAAACTGCCGCCGACCACGCGCTTGTCCCGCATCCAGATAAAGCTTGACCACCGCCTCTTGCCCCACGCAGTTGACGCGCCAAAGTAGATTGCTGCTGCCTTCCCAGTGATCCAACATCTCCACAGGGCGCTGGAGAAAATTGCTGGTCGGTGCAGTGGTCAGGTAAGTATGGATGTTTGCGGTTAGATCGTTCATGGTTATACTTTCAAGAAGTTTGCCAACATCTCTTTGCCATATTCAGTCAGAATACTCTCCGGATGGAATTGTACACCAAAGATGGGTAAAGTCTTATGACGCAGCCCCATCAATTCCCCTTCAGCGGTGTGGGCGGTTGCTTCCAGCACAGCAGGTAATGGTTCATCCACAATCAAGCTGTGATAACGCGTGGCAGTGAAAGGGCTGGGCACATTTTTGAAAATCCCTTGCCCATTGTGCTGCACGGGGCTGACCTTGCCATGCATCAAGCGCGGCGCGCGGATCACCTTGCCGCCAAAGACATGACCAATACACTGTTGACCCAAACAGACGCCCAACAGCGGCGTCGTTTCGCCCAAAATCCGAATGACATCGTTGCTGATGCCACTATCCTTTTCCGGTGTCCCCGGCCCTGGGCTGACGACCACATGGGTAGGCTTTAGTTCGGCAAGCTCCTCCACATCAATCGCATCATTGCGCCAGACCCGAATATCTTTGGCGCCAACCTCGCCCAAGAACTGCACTAAATTGTAGGTGAAACTGTCGTAGTTGTCTATTACGGCGATCATAGTTTTTTCCTCGTATAGCTTAATCTCTCCATCTCTTAATCTCTCTAGTGAATCAGAGATTAAGAGATGGAGAGATTAAGAGATTGTGATTTTTAGCATCTGGTTGCCGCCTTGTTGAAATTCATATGGCACGGGTTCGACGGTGGCGGCATAGCCCTGGCGGGATAATTGGGCTTGCAACGGGTCAATATGACAAGAAAAGCGGCACTTGAGATCGAGCAAGGGAAAGATACGCACCTCACTTGCGACACGACACATTTCCAACACAGCCGCCAGATGGAATTCATAGGATAATTGCTCCGAATACAGAAACAGAAAGTGCGAACAGAGCGCCAAATCAAAGGTGCCATCGGCAAAGGCGAGCGTTGGCAAGGACTGGTTCAGATAACGACCTTCTGCTTTGCCGGTTTCATAATCAGCCAGGAAGTGATACATGGTCGCCAAGCGATGCCGGCCCAAATCCTCTGGATCGCGAAACCTCGTCCAAACATAATCCTGTAGACTTTGCGTCACCTGTTCAACCACTTTGGTACGGGTAGACTGCACGCGCTCCTCAATCTGTTGCCCCGAGAACGCATAGATCGGGTCCACCGAAATGACTTGCCCACCCTGCGTAGTCAACTCGGCATTAAAGCTGGCCGGTCCATCGCCACAGCCCAGGATCTTGCCCTGTAACGCCTGCGGCGAAAGGTCAAACATATGTTGATACTCGTCTAACGACCGTCCCCAGGGCACAATCTGGTCAAGTGTCATTGCCATTGGGTCACCTGCCTTTAACGAATTAGGAATTAGATGACTTGTAATTCGTAATTCGTAATTCCTAATTCTTCCGTCTTCGTTCGGCGGCGCGGCTGATGCGGTTCCAGACGCCGGTCAAACCCATTGCCTTTTTGGCTTCGATGAGGGTAGTTTTGGCTTCTTCACGGGCGCGCAGGGTGCCATCGTAGATTAGTTCATCCACATAGCCGGTTTGGCCCTCGTAGTAAGCCCGCCGTTCGCGCACGGGGTCAAGAAAATTATTGAGGGCAATCGTGAGTTTTTCCTTCACCTCAACATCGCCCACGCGGCCTAGTAGGTAGCGCGCTTTGAGATCATCCACTTCCTCTTTGTTGGGGTTAAAATAATCATGATAGATAAAGACGGGGTTGCCTTCGACCCGCCCTGGAATATCGGGGCGGATGCGATTGGGATCGGTATACATGCTCGTTACCTGTTTGCGCACTGTGTTGGCATCATCACTGAGCATAATCGTGTTGCCCAGGCTCTTGCTCATCTTGGCCTGGCCATCAGTGCCGATTAGTGTGCCGCCGATCACGTAAGATTCAGGAATGGGAAAGACTTCCCCATAGGCGTTGTTAAAGCGGCGAGCAAGCTGGCGCGTGATCTCGATATGGCTTTCATTGTCCTTGCCCACTGGCACCAGATGCGCACGTGGCAACAGAATATCCGCAGCCTGAAGGACGGGATAACCAAGCAGCGCATAGGGGATCTGCTCCAGGCCGGCCGAGTTAGCCATATCTTTGATCGTCGGCAGTTGTTGTAGCCGCTCAACTGTGACCATACTGCTGAGCAACAGTTGCAACTCATAGGTCTCATGAATCGCCGATTGTAGACAGAAGGTGGAGGTCTTGGGATCGATGCCAATCGCCAGGTGATCCATGACAATCGCGCGCGCGTTGTCCGCCGTCTTCTCAATATCCGACTTTTCATTTTTGGTCGTCAACATGTGTAGGTCAGCGAGCAAAAAGAAACACTCATACTCATGCTGAAAAGCCAACCGATGGCGGTGGCTACCAATAAAATGGCCTAGATGTAGCTTACCGGTAGTACGATCACCGGTCAAGATTCGTTTTTTGGTGGTCATGATTTCCTCCTTTATACCTCAATCTTGTAATCTAACTTGATCTCATCGCCATGCATACCGCGGAAGCCCCAGTTATGGGGAGGGCTTTCCGTGATACAGATCTCCAGATCATGGTGAGTAATCCCAAACGCGGCCTTGGCTCGTTCAAAAAGTAAGCGCACCAGACGCTTTTTTGTCTCGACGGTCCGCCCTGTCATCATGCAAATCTCAATAATGGTATAGGCATCGGTGCGACCCGCTGGATAGAAAAAGTCTTCATTCTCCAACGGGAAAAAACGGTGCGCTCTTTTATCCGGCGGAAAGTGCAGCGCATCGACCACACAAGAGTGAATCACATCGGACAATTGACCTTTGATGGGATTTAAATGGGCTTTCAACCCGTAGACTTTGACCTGCGCCATTATAACAACCCTTCCTCCGCCTGTTGCACGGCTACCGAAAGTGCCTTCATCTTATTCATCGACTCATTAAATTCATAGGTTGGGTCACTGTCGGCTACAATGCCACCGCCGGCCTGCAAATTGCAGATTTTGCCCTTCATGGTCATGGTGCGAATGGTGATACAGGTGTCCATATTGCCGTCATAGTCGATATAGCCGACAGCCCCGGCATAGGGACCGCGCCGTATACCTTCCAGCTCTTCGATGATTTCCATCGCCCGTACTTTGGGGGCGCCACTCACCGTACCGGCAGGGAAGGTAGCGCGCAGCAAGCTGTAGGCATCGTGCTCTGGGTTCACCTTGCCACGCACATCGCTGACAATGTGCATGACATGACTGTAACGCTCAATCGTCATCATGGTTGGCACATGCACCGTGCCATATTCACAGACCCGCCCCAAGTCATTACGCCCCAGATCGACCAACATCACATGTTCGGCGCGCTCTTTGGGGTCTTCCATCAGATCCCTGGCCAGTTGATCATCTTCGGCTTGCGTCTTACCACGCCAACGCGTGCCCGCAATCGGATGCAGAAAGGCTGTGCTATTTTCCAGCCGTACATGCATCTCTGGACTGGAACCGACAATATGCACAGGCTCCCCCGCAATGCCGGCTACGCCGGTAAAATCGAGAAAATACATATAGGGTGACGGATTCAACATACGCAGTGCCCGGTAAATGGTGAAGGGATCGGCTTCCGTAGGTCGGCTCAAGCGTTGGCTGAGCACCACCTGAAAAATATCACCAGCGGCAATGTATTCCTTGGCCTTGCGCACATTTTCTTCAAAAGCCGGCTGGACAAAATTGCTGTGCCACGGTTCATTGCTGGTACAAATCTTAGGTTGAGGCGGTACAAGCGGCTGGTTAAGACGCGAAATAATCGTGTCAATGCGCGCAATCGCATCGGCGTAACCGGCGCGCAGATTGCCTTCGGTGCGCATATTGGCAATCACAATCAGTTTGTGACGCACATGGTCAAAGACCACAAGATTGTCGGTCATCAGCAACACCATGTCCGGCACATCCAGGGTACGCGTGGCTGTGGCGGGCAGTCGCTCCATAAAGCGCACCAGATCATAGCCAAAGTAGCCAACGACCCCACCATTGAAGAGGGGCAGCCCCGGTATTTTCACCGAATGCCGACCGGCCATCAGTTCCTTAACAATCGAGAGCGGGTCGCCCTGCATGGTTTCTAATACAGCACCGCCGGCCCCGCCCAGCGTCACCTGATCCCCAATGGCGGTGATGGTCATCGGTGAATGGACACCAATGAAGCTATAGCGACCAACCTGTTCGCCCCGCTCGACTGATTCCAGCAGGAAACTAGGCGCCGATGCGCCTTGCTGGGTCAGTTTCAAGTAAACCGAGACGGGCGTTTCCAGATCCGCCGGCAACTCGCGATGTACTGCGATCATGCCCCCTTCTTTGGCAAGGCTGCGTACATCATCTAGTGAGGGTTTGTAGAGTGGCGTCATTGTGTTCCTTCCTTCATTTACTGAGAGAGTAAGAGATTGAGAGATTGGGTTACTGTATGACTTACTCTCCATTGAATGACTGATCGACTGACCTAACCGAAGCAAAGATCGCTGGGCAACAAAAAACCTCGTCCCCATATCGATCTTCTGCCCAACTAGGTACACAGAAAATAGATATGGGGACGAGGTTTGCCTATGCAACCCCCGTGGTGCCACCCCGCTTAGACCAGCGCCAGTCTTCCCGATCAAAAAAATAGCCGGAAAATAAAAAATCCCCGCATGAAACAAGGATTTCGCCAGTCTCACTCTTTCGAAAACGGGAAAGCGAACTTTCCGATTTTCAGCGCCCAGCTAACGGTGGCGTCTCCGGATCCCCTACTTAATAAGGTAATGGTCAATTGAAAATGCCTAATTGTTAATTTCATACAGACAAGCCATTAACAATTAATGATTCTCCATTGGCAATTAATTATTTTGTTCGGTTTTCAACTCCCTGGCCCATTCACAACCTGCGCCGCTGTCTTCTTTCCACCACCGTAAAGTTACACAATCTTCCTGTGTTAACCCACCTTGAGAAGACTCTCTGAAGCTCGCCTTGGTTACTACTCTTCCAGTTCATCGTCATTTGGTATAAAAGTACCTAAATACTATAACAACTTTTGCCGGCAATGTCAAGTAGGAAAATTTTTGAATTTTTGGGGGTCTTGCTCGCTTTGACCAGCCGGGTAGAATTGTTTATACTAAACAACATCGAATGTTTAGTCACGAAAGGACAATGTCTCCCGATGCAACACACCATTTCTTATTTTTGCTTAGCTGGATTGACTCTATTTGGGCTGATCGCTTGTCAGCCCATGATCGTGAAGCTACCCATCACCGAAGCTGTTGCTGCCACTATTCCACCCGTGGAGGCAGGCGACGGTGCGGCTGGGCTGGGCGATCCACTCTATCCCTTGTTGGGCAATGGTGGCTATGATGTACAGCATTATACAATCGATCTCACGGTCGATGTAGTCAGCAATACCATCACCGGCACAACCACGATTACGGCGCTCGCCATTGTACCGTTGTCCAGCTTTCATCTTGACCTGAGCGGGTTGACGGTGGAAAGCATTACGGTCAATGGGACACCCGCCACTTTTACGCGCGATGAGTACGAGCTAATCATTACCCCGGAAACGATGCTTACCGAGACAGGTCCCTTCACTGTAGCCGTGTACTATGGCGGCTCACCAGAGCCGGTGCGCGATCCAGGTATCCCCTTTGAAGCCGTCGGTTGGCTCGACTATGACGAAAATGGCATCTATGTCTTTAGCGAACCGTCTGGGGCCATGTCCTGGTATCCGGTCAACAATCATCCGCTCGATAAGGCCACCTATACCTTTCGCGTCACCGCGCCCAAACCCTATGTAGTGGCGGCGAATGGGCTGCTCACGGCGGAGATCGACCAGGGGACAAATCGCACCTATGTGTGGGAGGCGAGCGACCCAATGGCCAGCTATCTCGCCACCGTGAACATTGCTGAATTTGATGTTTTCACCGAGGAGGGGCCAAATGGATTGCCGATTATCAACTTTTTCCCAGCGGCGCGCAGCCGTCTACTCCGTGGCAACTTTGCGCCTACGGCTGAGATGATCACCTATTTTAGTGAGATCATTGGCCCTTTCCCCTTTGAGAGTTATGGCGCCATTGTGATGGATGCGCCCTTTGGTGGCGCATTGGAGACCCAAACCCGCCCTGTCTTTGGCCGTACCGCAACCATGGAGATCATCATCGCCCACGAATTGGCACACCAGTGGTTTGGCAATAGCGTCAGCTTAGCCAGTTGGCAAGATATCTGGCTCAACGAAGGCTTTGCCACCTATTTTCATCATCTGTGGACCGAGCATACCAAAGGCGAAGCGATCTTCAACGCCACCCTACGCGGCATGTATACCACCATCAAAGCACGCCAGATGCCGCCCCCCGGCAACCCACCGCTGGACGATCTCTTTAGCTCATCAGTCTATGTGCGTGGTGCCTGGACTCTACACGCGCTCCGCCTAGAAGTGGGTGATGATCGGTTTTTTGAAATCATCCGCACCTACTACGACCGATTCAAAGGCGGCAATGCGTCAACCGCCGACTTTATCGCCGTCGCCGAGGAAGTCAGTGGTCAGCCGCTGGATGAGCTTTTCCAAGCCTGGCTTTATGACGAAGAAGCCCCCGACGTACCCGATCTGGAGTAGTAGGAGACAAGAAGACAGGAAGACAAGAATGCACTCGCATCTCTTCCCTTCTTCTTGTCTTTCTGTCTTCTTGTCTTCTATAAACGAAAACCTTCAACCCTTACCGGCACCAGATTGACCATTTGGTTGGCTCATGATAGACTTCAGACAATTGCCCCAGCTAGAGCGAAAACAAGCGCCGCCGTGCCATACCCTAACTTACATTCTGTAACTGTATACTCTTGGCGCTCGTGGGCATAATCACCCCTTTTGCCACCCGATTTCAATGATAGTCATAGCATTCTTCACAGCAAAATCATAGTAAAGTAAGGAAGTATTATGCAAAAAAAATGGCACGTTTTACCAATTTTCCTGGTTTGCACTTGGCTGTTCATGACGAGCTGTATAGCACCCCAAGCTGCACAGCCCGCCGTCGCGCCGGCTAGTGAAGCCGGCGAAGTTCCCACCTATACGACCTGGGATGAGGTCGTGGCCGCGGCCGACGGTACGACAGTCAACTGGTTTATGTGGGGTGGGGCCGACACCATCAACACCCACGTCGATGAAGCAGTCGGTGGACCGCTGCTGGAACAATACAATCTCACCCTGAATCGCGTGCCGTTGGAGAATACTGCCGATGCCGTTAACAAGGTTCTGAATGAGAAATCCGCCGACAAAAATAGCGGCGGCAGCATTGATTTGATCTGGATCAACGGCGAGAACTTCCGCACTCTCAAAGATGCCAGCTTGCTCTATGGCCCCTTTACCGAATTGTTGCCCAACACAGCGCTGGTTAACTGGGAAGATCCGGCCATTGCCTACGACTTTGGCACCGCGGTCGATGGCTATGAATCACCCTGGGCCAGCTTTCAGTGGGTGATGGAATATAACAGCGCGGCGGTCGAGAATCCGCCCCAAAGCTTTGAAGAATTAAGCGCTTGGATTGAAGCCAACCCTGGTCGCTTTACCTACCCAGCGCCACCCAATCATGTGGGCAGCGCCTTTATCCGCACGCTTTTTTACTGGGCAGCGGGCAGTTCTGATCCCTTCTTGCAAGAATTCGATCAAGCGGTCTATGATCAATATGCGCCCCAGGTTTGGGACTATCTCAACGCCATTGAACCCAATCTCTGGCGCAATGGTGAGACCTATCCCGAATTGGCCGCCATGCCCGATCTCTTAGCCAACGGTGAAATCGATTTTGCTATGGAATATGACGCCAGTCGTGCCTCCAATTTCATCCAACAAGGGCGCTATCCCGACAATGTCCGCACCTATGTCTTTGAGACCGGCACCATGGTCAACATCAGCTATGTCGCCATTCCCTACAATGCCAACAATCCGGCGGGCGCGCTGGTGCTGGCGAATCACCTACTCTCACCTGAATATCAAATTCTGCTGACCGATCCACAGGAATTGGGTTGGCTGGTCGCAATCGACCCAACCCGCCTCAGCGATGCTGAACAGGCGGAACTGGCCGCTATAGAGCGCGGTGTTGCTACCCTACCACCGGAAGAGTTGAACAGCCATGCCCTGCCGGAAGCGCGCGCCAGTTGGGTCGCACCCATTGAGCAGGGTTGGGAAGAAAATGTGTTGAAAAAATAACGTAGGAATGAGGAGTGGGGAATGCAGAGTGCGGAATGCAGTTCGATCCTGAGCCTTGCATTCTCACCCACAAATCGTAAACACAGATAGGAAAAAGCACGGATATTTCTAGTTTTATCCAGTGTTTCTCCCTATCTGTGTAAACGTTTGGCTGCACCGTTCGCGCCCCCCGGGCACCCGCTCACTGGCCGATTTGTCGGCTCCTGAGCTTGCCGAAGGAGTCGAATCAGTCGAAGGAGCCGAACCGCACGTCGAAGCCGTAAAATTTGCTCCGTTTGTAAAGATTTTCGATTATCAAATGTTACGATCCGAGTCATTCCGAATCTGGTTGATGCTGGCGCCGGCGTTGGCGATCATTGTGCTGCTCTTTGTGGGCGGCGTCTTTGTCGGTTTGGGCCAAAGCTTGGATTACATGCCGATCATTGGTCTGGAGACGCCAACGGCGCGCCACTATCTCAACATTCTAACCGACCCTGACTTTTATACCTCTTTGGTGCTCACGCTCTATATTGCGCTGACAAGCACCCTCTTGGCGATGGTGCTTGCCATTGCGGTTGCGTTATTGCTGCGCCGTCACTTTACCGGCAGTCGCATCGTGACCTTTATTTTTCAGTTGCCCCTGCCTGTGCCGCATTTGGTAGCGGCGGCGGGAATGGTGTTGCTGTTGACCCAAAGTGGGCTGTTGGCGCGTCTTGCCCATCAAGCAGGGTGGTTGGAACAGCCCAATCAATTTCCAGTGTTAGTCTTTGACCGTTGGCAGGTTGCCACGATTCTTGTCTATCTCTGGAAAGAGATTCCTTTTATTGGGCTGGTGGTGCTTGCCACCCTCAAAGGTGTTGGCCAAGAATATGAGGAGATTGCCCAAACGTTGGGCGCTAACCGTTGGCAGCGTTTTCGCTATGTGCTGTTGCCGCTGCTCATGCCTGGTCTAATTACCACCGGTATTATTGTCTTTGCCTATGTCTTTGGCAGCTTTGAAATCCCCTTGCTTCTCGGGCAGCGCTACCCGAATGTGCTGCCGGTGACCGCCTATCGCGCCTATATCGATCCCGATCTAAACCAACGACCGGAATCGATGGCGATGGGCATGGTGATTACGGTGATTGTCATCGTGCTGCTTAATCTGGCATTACGCTTCAGTCGGCGGATTCGCCAAGAGGGATGATGAATCGCTTTCTACGCGGTAGCGCGGTTACCATACTGATCGTGGGCGTCCTCTTACCGATCCTTTCCCAGGTCATCTGGTCTTTTGCGGGTAGCTGGTTTTTCCCCGCACTCTGGCCCCAACAGTGGGGGGTAAAAGCCTGGCGCTACCTGCTCTCGCCCTCTTCCCAGGTCGGCGTGGCGCTTTGGAACAGTGCGCTGCTGGCCTGCACAGTTGTCGGCTTGGCTGTCATCATTGGTCTACCGGCGGCCAGGGTTCTCGGTTTACACCACTTTCGTGGCAAACAGTGGGTCACTTGGTTGATTACGGCACCGCTGTTCGTGCCAACCCTGGTCGTCATTATGGGGATTCACATTTTATTCATCCGTTACAATTTAGCGGATACTTTCATGGGTGTCGTGCTCGTTCATCTGATTCCAGCCCTGCCCTACTTTATTTTGGTCATGTCGAGTGTCTTTGCCAACTATGCCACCGAATTTGAAGAGACAGCCCGCACGTTGGGCGCCGACCCCCTCCGCACCTTCTGGTATATTACCCTGCCGACAATCTTTCCTGGGCTAACCGTGGCGATGCTCTTTACCTTTCTTGTTTCGTGGAGTCAATATATTACAACGGTGTTGATTGGCGGCGGTCGTGTGGTAAGCTTGCCGATGATCTTATTTCCCTTTATCAGCGCTACCAGTCATGCCAATGCGGCAGCGGTCAGTCTGGTCTTTATTTTCCCGGCGATTCTCATTTTGATCCTGACGTCGCGCACACTTGGCGCCAGTTCCGACGCCATGGGGAGCATTGGCCGCGTATGACAACGGTGCAATTAAACGCTTTATCCAAACAGTTTCATGCGCTAGAAGCAGTCAAACAGCTTGACTTGGAGGTTGCATCCGGTGAACTGGTCGCCCTCTTAGGCCCATCGGGCTGCGGTAAGACGACGACGATGCGTATGATTGCCGGTCTGTTGACGCCAACTAGCGGCGATATCTTGTTTGGCGGTCGCTCTGTGTTGGCTGTACCACCCGAACGGCGCGGGGCAGTGATGGTTTTCCAGAAGCATCTGCTCTTTCCCCATATGAATGTGGCAGACAATGTCGGGTTTGGCCTGAAAATGCGTGGAATTCCCAAAACAGAGCTTGATCGCCGGGTCAGTGCCATGCTCGATCTGGTGCAATTGCCCGGTTTTGAAGGGCGGCGCGCCGATTCTCTATCCGGTGGACAACAACAACGCGTCGCTCTGGCGCGTGCTCTTATCATTGAACCCCAAGTCTTGCTGTTGGATGAGCCGCTCGCCAACTTAGATGCCAATTTGCGGTTGGAGATGCGGCGGTTGATTCGCAACTTGCAACAAACGTTAGGCATCACCATGATCTTTGTCACCCACGACCAAGAAGAAGCGGTTATGTTGGCGGATCGCGTGGCCCTGATGGTAGGTGGTGTTCTGCATCAATATGACGAGCCACGCGCCTTCTATGAACGACCACAAAGCACAACGGTCGCGCGCTTCTTCCGCAATGAGAATTTCCTAGCTGGTGTAAAACGGGGAAATGGGGTACAGACCGAGTTTGGTAGACTAGAGGTTCAACAAAGTAACGGACTAGCCGATGGCCCTGTATTGCTGACTATACGCCCAGAGCATATACAACTTGCACCGACGGATAGTATGGCCGATGCCAACAACGAACTGCCGGCCATTGTAGATGCGGTCACCTATATGGGGGGGTATCTTCAGCTTCAGATGAAGGTAGGTAAGTACGCCTGGACCGTCCATGCGCCGGCCAACACAAAGGCCCAAACCGGTGACCAACTTACTATTCACCTGCCGCCGGCCTATCTTTGGTTGATAGCCGATGATAAGTAAAGAAGTAGGTAGAAGAATCGTAGATGCGGTATGTCATCAAAACGGGAGTTGCAGCGTCCGTCGGTTTTGTAGTACGATCAGCTTTCCGTATTATACAACCATCGTCGCGGTTGTGGGCAAATGGCGGTTTTTCGCCATAGATTGTTATCTGCCCACAGCGCGAAATTTAACGGTAGAAAAGAGCTACAATCATGGACATGCAAACGATACTTCAGCATTTCGGCGTTCGTGAGGATACATTGACCCGGGAGGAAAAGACTTTTCTTGATCAAAATGGCTATTTGCCCCTGCCCAATATCCTATCAACGCAGGCCGTGGCAGCGATGGCCGCACGGCTGGTGGAACTTGCCACAGCCGAAGGAGATCAGGCCGGTCTAGAGGCGCACCAGGAAGCCGGCACCACGCGACTGGCCAACCTGGTTGATAAAGACCCGCTCTTTGCCATTTGTTTTACCCATCCCCGTGTTTTGGCCGCCATTGCGCACGTGTTACAGAGCGATTTCAAGCTTTCTTCTTTGAATGCGCGCTTTGCCTTGCCTGGGGAAGGGTTGCAACATCTTCACGCTGATTGGCGCGGCGCAGTGCTGCCCGATGAATTTGAGGTTTGCAACTCGATCTGGCTGTTGGATGATTTTACCGCTGAAAATGGCGCAACGCGGCTCGTACGCGGCTCCCACAATTCAGGCAAGAGCCCACGCGAGGTGATGGCAGATCCCAAAGGCGTTCATCCTGACGAAACGTTGTTGATTGCACCGGCGGGAACGGTGGTGATCTTCAATTCGCACACCTGGCATGGCGGCACGCTCAATCGTACCGACAAGCCGCGCCGCGCTATGCATTCCTATTTTACCCGTCGCCACAATCCACAGCAGACCGATCAACGAAAACATTTATCGCCAGAGACAATGGAGCGCCTGAGTGAGGAAGCCAGAGTAATTTTGGATGTACTGTAGTGTTCCTATTTCTGTCACGCGTGGTAAAATCCATGCATTCGTGCTGCGTGCTGCGTGATTCGTGATTTGTCTATATCTCTCTACCGTTGTCAAGTCCTGAAATAGGTTTATAGCAAAAATATGGATCACGCAGCACGAATCACAACCCGGAGATGTTTGAAAACCCATGACAGCTACACAAAATTTTCTAGCTTTTGACTTTGGCGCTGAAAGTGGTCGCGCTCTGTTGGGGGCCTTTGACGGCGACCGGCTTACACTCGCGGATGTCCACCGTTTTCCTAATACACCGGTGCGTCTGCCAACGGGTCTACACTGGAATGTGTTGCAACTCTGGCAGGAGATCAAACAGGGGATAGCCCTGGCCGGCAAAACGCTGGGTGGCGCGCCCGTCAGTGTTGGCATTGACACCTGGGGCGTTGATTTTGGTCTGCTTGACCGCAATGGGGTGTTGGTCGGCCTGCCCTATCACTATCGCGATAGCCGCAATGATGGCATGATCGAAGCGGCCTGTGAACGTATCCCGCGCGCCGAGATCTTTGCCCAAACTGGCATTCAATTTATGCAGATCAATTCGCTCTACCAGTTGCTGGCCATGGTGCGTCAAGACGCACCAGCGTTGGATATAGCCCATACCTTTCTCACCATTCCCGACCTTTTTAACTACTGGCTGACTGGGCAGAAGGTCTGTGAATTTTCCAACGCCACCACCACCCAATGCTATAACCCCTTGACTGGCGCCTGGGCAACCGATCTAGTGCAAACTTTGGGTATACCAACCCACATCTTCCCCGCCATCGTGGAGCCGGGAACTGTATTGGGTGAGTTGTCCCCCGCGCTGGTGGCTGACATTGGTCTACCTGGCACTATCCCGGTCGTAGCGCCGGCCTGTCATGATACCGGTTCCGCGGTCGCAGCCGTCCCTGCCGCCAACCAAAATTTCGCTTGGATTAGTTCCGGCACCTGGTCGATTGTGGGCGCCGAAGTGCCGAATGCCGTGGTCAATGAGCAGACCTTGGCGTATAACCTGACCAACGAAGGCGGCGTCAACCACACCTATCGCCTCTGCAAGAATGTAGCTGGGTTGTGGCTGGTGCAGGAGTGTCGGCGCACCTGGGCGCGCCAGGGTGAGGAGTATAGCTATACTCAGTTGACGGAGATGACGGCGCAAGCAACACCCTTCCAGGCCATTATCGACCCTGATCATGCCGTCTTTTTGAAGCCGAGTGAGCCAAGTAATGATATGCCCAGCCGCATCCAGGCGCGCTGTCAGGCTACTAGTCAAGTGGTTCCTACCACCAAAGGCGCGATCATTCGCTGTGCACTAGAGAGTCTAGCACTCAAATATCGCTGGGTGTTAGAGAAATTAGAGCTAATTCTGGGGCATCCGCTCGACCCCGTGCATATTGTCGGCGGCGGCACGCAGAATCGGTTGCTCTGCCAATTGACCGCCGATGCCACTGGTCGTCAAGTGATCGCCGGCCCGGTCGAAGCGACAGCCATCGGCAACGTTATTGTGCAGGCCATTGCGTTGGGACAGCTTGGCTCGCTGGCACAGGGGCGCGAGTTGATCCGGCGCTCGTTTGATGTCGTCAGCTATGAACCTGCGTCGGAGCGTTCGCGCTGGGATGAAGCCTATAAACGACTAGTGAGGCAGTTATGAATTTTCGATCTGTGCTATAATAACGACAGGCATAACTTGCAAATGGGAATCTCTTTGTACAATGAAGGGCAGCGTGAAGGAGAGCAAAATGTCGTCACCATTTCCTGGAATGGATCCCTATATTGAAGCGCGACGCGAATGGCCTGACTTTCATAACAGTTTGGCTGAAGTAATTCGTGCTACGTTAAATAGGGTGTTACAAACTAACTATTATGCTACAACCGTTACCTATACAGCTTATGACATTATTGAAATTGCGCAACGCGATTCTCGGTCGATCGCACCGGATGTGAGTGTATGGCGGACAAGTCCCCAATCCTTTGCTGCGGCAGCCATTGCCGTCATCGACCCGCCATTGGCACAAAGTCAAATATCGCTTGAAGTTGAAGTGCGTCTTGCCAATGTAGAAGTACGTGAAACGGGTACGGATCGGCTTGTGACAGCGATCGAAATCTTGTCGCCGGTCAATAAACGTTCCGGCCCGCAACGGGAGAAATATTTGCGGAAGCGGCAAGAACTGTTCCGCTCAGAAGTGCATATCATGGAAATCGACTTATTGCGCAGCGGTAAACGTTCGCCATTAGCAGTTGCGCCGCCGATGGCTTCCTATTATGTTACCCTTGGTCGCGCCCGTAACCGACCGCGTGTTGACTCTGGCCTATCCAGCTAAATGACCGCTTGCCACGGTTGCCGATCCCGCTCCTTTACCATTGTCCATTAAAGCACTTATCCACATTCATCTCAATCTACAGATCGCTACAATAGAAGTATTGGCGTAAAAATTCAGGAGAAACTATGTCGAATCATACCAAAGCCTATGGCGTGCTGGCCGAGTCGCTAGCCGCTGAAGGCATTGCTGTTGAAGCAATCAAGAATGCACTCAAAGCGCAGAAGATTGAAACGCCCAGTTGGGGCTATGCCAATAGTGGCACCCGTTTCAAAGCTTTCCCCTGGCCCGGTGCCGCGATGACCACACGCCAGAAAATGGACGACGCTGCTATGGTCCACAAAATGACCGGCATTGCGCCGTCGGTCGCCATCCATATTCCGTGGGACAAGCCGGAAGATGGTGACTACACCGCCATGCGTCAATATGCCGAAGCGCAAGGGGTGAAGATCGGCGCGGTCAACCCCAATGTTTTCCAAGATGTTGAGTATAAACTTGGTTCGCTGGGCAGCCCTGACCCTGGCGCACAGGAGCAGGCGCTTGATCATCTGCTCGAATGCTGTGAGATCATGACCAAAACCAACAGTGACATTCTCAGCCTTTGGTTTGCCGACGGCACCAACTATGCTGGCCAGGATAACCTGATCGCACGCAAGCGTCGCTTTGAAACCCATCTGACTACCGCTTACAAACATTTGCCGGCTGATAGTCGCATGTTGGTCGAATACAAGTTCTTTGAGCCGGCCTTCTATAGCACCGACATCCCTGATTGGGGCGTCGCCTATGCCTGGTGTCTCAAGCTGGGACCACAGGCGCAGGTATTGGTCGATCTCGGCCATCATGCGCAAGGCGTCAATATCGAACAGATCGTCGCTTTCCTGCTGGATGAAGGACGACTGGGTGGTTTTCACTTTAACAACCGCAAATATGCGGATGACGACTTGATCGTGGGCAGCACCAACCCTTATGAACTCTTCTTGATCTACAATGAATTAACCGCCGGTGAACAAAGCAAAGACGAGACGGTGCGCACGACGGCTCAGAATATCGCTTATATGATCGACCAGGCGCACAACATTGAAGGCAAAGTCGGCGCCATGATCTACTCCGTACTCAACTGTCAGGAAGCCTATGCCAAGTCGCTCTGTGTACCGCGCCCAAAACTGGCCGATGCCCAGGCCGCCGGTGAAGTATTGCTGGCGCATCAGATTTTGACAGACGCCTATCGCACCGATGTGCGCCCGTTGCTCGCCCAGGTGCGTGAAGAGTTGGGTACGCCTGTCGATCCTATGGCCGCTTATCGCACCAGTGGCTACCAGGCCAAGGTCGCCAAAGAGCGGGGCGTATCGCAGTCAAGTGGCGGCTATCAATAGCAGGGATGGAATCCCGCTGCTGACAGCGAGAAGTCGCCTCAGCGACTGGGGCAACCTTATCTCAGCGCTTGAGGGCGCTTCTCTCTGTCAGTAACGGTTTTAACCGAGCTAAAGGTAATAACAATTGACAACCCTTCTCGCGCAAATTGCGCCCCAACGCAGCACCCAATATGCTAAGTTGGCTAGAGACCTGGCAACGCCTGAATTGCAACTCTCGCCCGTGGGCCGGCAGATCACCACTAGTGAACTGATGACGCTGGGCAGTCAGGCATATTTGCGTTGCACGCTACCCCAAGAACCGACCCAGCATCAGTTGCGTGAACTGGGCATGTTGGCGATGACCAGCGCTTTCTTCCGCTACTATGACCGCATTGGCGACGTGGAGGGGCCGTTGTTGCGTCCGCTAGAAACTGGTTTTCAACCCGCGTTGCCGCCCGATCTGGTAACGACACGGCGCTATCGAGGTAAGACCAACGAACTTTTTACCCACTTTCTCTGCAATCTAGCCCGCTTTAGCAGCGATTTTGCCGATCAGCCCTGGTCGGATCTCAGCTTGTTTGACCCACTAATGGGAGGCGGCACGACGCTCTTTACGGGATTAATGTTGGGTGCAGCGCAAGTAGCCGGCATTGAACAGGACACCGAAGATGTGAAATCGACGGCAGAGTTCCTGAGCCAATATCTGCAACAGGAGCGTATCTCCCACAAGATGCAACCCGAACGGTTAAAACAACTGGGGCTACGTTGGACTTTTGCGCTTGGCAAAAAAGAGAGCCGCCACTGCCTCATGGTCAATGGCGATACATTGCAAGCGCCGGCTCTGTTGCCTGGGTTTAAGCCCCATCTGCTGGTGGCTGATCTACCCTATGGTATTCAACATCAAGGTCAACTCATATCATTGCTTACCAGCGCGCTGCCGGCTTGGTTATCGATGGTACGACGCGATGGCGCGATTGTGTTGGCTTGGGATGCCACCCGTTTTCCACGCACAACGATGCTAGAAACGTTGAGTACATTTGCGGAATTAACGGTGTGTAATGATCCACCATACAACCAGTTGGCGCATCAGGTGGATCGTGTGATTAAAGCGCGCGATGTGATCGTGGCCAGGCGGCTTTGAACTCGATTGCCGAATTGTGAAGATTGTTCTACAATAACCGCTGATTCCAGGCATCAACCCATCTACTTACCAGAAAGAACCAATTATGCATATTGAAGCGCCACGTGAACTACTTTTGGAATTGACCCGGAAATACACGGGGGAACGCGATCCGAATGGCCGCCCCCACATCTCTGATGACCTCTTAGAACGGCTCAAGCCGATCTCCACGGAAGAAGCGTGGGGCGTGTTGCGGCGACATGGGTATAATCTGCAATTTGAAGGCAACTGGGCCGAAGTTCACCCCGGACGGATTCTCGTGGGTCGCGCGGTGACAGCGATGATGTTGCCTCATCGACCTGATTTCCAGGAGTTGGTCGAAGAGCAGGGCAAAGCCGATGGTCGGATTGGCGGGCAAAACTCGTGGGTCATCGATACGCTTGAACTTGGTGATGTCATGGTGGTCGATATGTTTGGCAAGATCAAGGACGGCACCTTTATTGGCGATAATCTTGGCACCTCGGTGAAGACGCGTACGCGGGCGGGGGCTGTCTTAGATTGTGGCGTTCGTGACCAACGCGGCCTCAGCCAACTGGACGACGTGGCCTTCTTTTGTCGCGGTTTTCACCCTTCGGCCATCAAAGATGTGACGCTGGCCGGTATCAACATTCCGATTCGGATCGGCGAAGTCACCATCCTACCGGGTGACGTGGTGCTAGGCACGCCAACCGGCGTCACTTTTATCCCGGCCCATCTGGTGCAAGAAGTGGTAGAGCGGGGCGAAGATATTATGCGGCGTGATGCCTTTGGTCATTTGCGCTTGCGGCAGAAACGCTATACGCCCGGCGAAGTCGATCGCGCTTGGCCGCCCGAAATTGAAACCGATTTTCAGCAGTGGTTGGCGGCTGGACAACCGGAGGAGTAGGTCATTCCGTAGGAGATTGATATGAACATCACAATGGAAGCTATGCTGCCGACTGTCTTGCCGACTATGCGCCAAGCGTGGCAAAGTGTTCCTGCCCAACAGGTTATCCTCTATGACGTAAGCTGGGAAACCTATGAGCGGTTGCTAACAGAGCATGACGGTAATAGCAGTACACACTTCGCCTATGATCGGGG
>Ga0163153_10003601_pt1 | contig 20474 bp, 9 predicted proteins | sample OliLakLV19MP6IB1_FD_148629 | JGI IMG/M metagenome (GOLD analysis project Ga0163153, IMG submission 148629) | Freshwater microbial mat bacterial communities from Lake Vanda, McMurdo Dry Valleys, Antarctica - Oligotrophic Lake LV.19.MP6.IB-1 | ecosystem: Environmental > Aquatic > Freshwater > Lake...
TGCATTCAAGTGTGATGCGACGCATGGCAACGTGCGTTGCGCTGTTGAACAGTACGTGCTGCAGCAAGCTCATCATGTTGTATGAGAAGCAGAGCATCTGAAAAGCGGCATGGGATGCATTGAACTTCTGCAGCGCGAACCCTTTGATAGCAAAGTCATGTTTGAGTTCTTTGATCCGATTCTCTGCATCCGCGCGCATACGATAGAGTCCCCAAACCGCCTCAGGTGATTGCCGCAGCGAGGTAACGAAGATCGCGTAGCGATAGGCATCACCAAGCTGTTCGTCGGTGAAGAGTCGACCGCTTGCGTGAGGCCGCTCTTCGATGCTCTGACGTACCACCACGAAGCGATACGGCTTCTTGAAGTTCATCGGTTGATAGGTGAACTCTCCGACGCTCACGCCCTTGGCCGTCTTCGTTGAGCGCCACACACGAATACCCGCGATCTGTTGTCGTATCGGCTTGTAACCCTTGGCGGCCACGATGAAGTCTAACTTCTGTTTCTCGATCTCTTCGATGAACGAGCCGCTGTAGAAGCCGCTGTCAGCCCGTACCATGCCGATGCGATCCGAACCGACGATCTCTAATGTCTCCTGCAAGAACGCTTCGCATCCTTTTGCCGTGTGCACATTTCCGGGACGCAGCACCGCATGTGCCACCATACGCTGTTCGGCTACGAATGCAATAAGCGGATGGTGACTTGACCGGCCCGGTTTCGTGGGGTTGTAGCCCCTGCGTGCTCCCTCTTGGTCTCCGTATCGTGTGAGCACCGTCGAATCAATATCCAATGTGGACGTCTGCATGTTCACCTGCTGAAAGAACCGCTTCGGCAAGTCCTTGCGCAGGGCTGTCACTGAAGCATCGTCGCACTTCGCAAAGAAGCGACTCAGTGTGCTTGCCGTTGGCGTTTGCCGCCAACCAAAGATCTTCTTCACGGGTTCATCATGACGAAGAAGCTCGACATGCGACAATCGCTCTGCTCCAACATACGCGCCAACCATGAATGACTCAAGGATCGTCTCCGTTGCGTATCCTCGATTACTGCCAGGCTGCGGTAGGGGCAATCCGCTGAACATCCCTCGCATGTTTGTGCGCTCGAACAACTCAGACACCAAGCGCAAACCGCCCCAAGGAGAGACGCTTTTGTCTGAAAATTCGAATTTCATTTGGCGACGCATTTCTTTCACCTCTTTGGCGGCGAACTCCATCACGTAAATGTCGCACCACTAGCCATTTCTTCTACTATCTTCAATTCCTATCGCATGATCCGGGTTAAAAAGAATTACGCCAGATACGTATTCAACACTTCGTTTCCGTGATTACAGGAATGTAGTGCTTATTCCTAGCTCACAAAATAGCGTAAAAGCTAAAGAATTCTGTACCTCTTATTTTGGATGCTTCAAAATTGGCAAGGATTGTAGAATTGCTGTCTGTAGATCGCACCGTAACATCAGCAAAGGGAATACAAGTATCCCAATCTGCGCCACATAGTCCCTCGCAGTATTATGCTCTTGCACCTCTCCCCTACCTCGCTACCACAAACGCAGTACTTGTCGTCGAGGCACCACTTGTGACACTTACTTGGTATGTGCCGCTTGCGAGCTTTTCTTTGACGGTGTCGAGGGTGAGCGGTTCAAGAGTGCGATCCTGCCACCCTATGTGCGGCGCAAGATGCAGGTCGAGCCATACATCTGCTCTGTCTTTGTCATTGCATCCACTCCTGTTGTGATGCGGAAATCTAGCGATCCCTTCGAAAAGACATTTTTCTTTGGCATAGCTAAGTATTGATGTTTCTATCACTCTGTCTAGATATATATCCTTCGAAAGCCGCTTAAAACCTAAGCAGCGCTACATGCACTCCTTGGTTGGGTTAATTAACCGAGTAAGTAGGAATAATTATCAATTTTCATGGTAGTCGACCAGTAAGATCAGAACTAGATGACGTATCTCAGCTTACGCTACTCCACCTAGTCTATAGTTGCCTCTTTTTAATACCAATGGAATAATCCTGATAAGCGGGATCACACGCTAAAATGGCACGCGGGTTATACCGCTTGTAGCAGTAGGTGACGTTCACGTTGTAATTCGTTCCCATATAACGGATAACTACTATCGATGTAGTATCTGTTGAACCACTAGGACAGTCGCAGTCAAACAAGTCGGCCTTCATAGAGCAGGCACACAGTATCAAGCCAATGATCAAAAGGGTTTTCATCGCGGTTCCAATAAGTTGTGAATACAACATCTGTCTGCACTCAACCTAAATGAGCCTAGCCAATCCAACTGTACCACATATGTATTTTATGCGACGGGCTTTATTAACGATTACTTTTCCATTGAGTCTACTGATTGACGTTCTAGTTGGTCCGACGTTCTCAACCCCATCCATCATCACCTGTTTGAGAGCGCCTCCGAAGCGTATTGATTTTTCAATGGGTCGATATCATTCGTCAACCCTATCTTCTGTCTTTCTGGTTATAGTCTGATCCTCATGCCTTCTCGCGTCGATTCCCAATTAGTCGAAGCTCTCCTTCGCGGCGAACGCCGCGCGCTTGCGCGTGCGCTGTCGCTTGTGGAGTCGTCGGCCGAGGAGGATAGAGATGCAGCGACGGAGTTGCTCGAGGCGTTACATCCACATCGTGTTGAGGCACGGCGTATTGGGATAACGGGCTCGCCGGGTGTTGGGAAGAGTACGCTGATAGAGGCGTGGGGGACGAAGATGGCGGAGGCGGGACATAAACTAGCTGTGCTTGCTGTCGACCCAAGCAGTAGAAAAAGCGGTGGGAGTATTCTCGGTGATAAAACGAGAATGCCGAAACTTTCGAATCATGCGAACGTGGTGGTCCGCCCTTCGCCGTCACGTACTGCATTGGGTGGTGCCACGACATCGATGCGTGAGAGCATTGTGGTGTGCGAGGCTGCGGGGTTCGATACGATTATAGTTGAGACAGTTGGGGTCGGACAAAGCGAGAGCGAGGTCGCTGATATGGTTGACCTGTTTGTGCTGCTCGTTTTACCGAATGCTGGTGATGAAGTGCAAGGAATTAAGCGAGGGATTATGGAGATGGCAGACGTTGTGCTTGTAACGAAGACAGATGTCGATAACCAACGCGCACAGTTGGCAGTGGCCACGTATAAAAGTGCACTGAGACTCATGCTGCCGTCGCAGCCTGAGTGGGAGTCGCCTGTTGTTGGTGTGAGTGCGTACGATGGCAGCGGACTCGATGTGTTTGTAAAGACAATCGACGCATACTTTGCCACGGAGCGGCAGCCCCTTGTCGCACAGCGACGCGCCTTACAGAGGAGAATGTGGTTCGATTCGGCGGTGAGGGAACATGTGGTTTCGTCGGTGTTGTCTGCGCCTGATGTGCGTGAGAGGCTTACGACCATCAGAGCCGCAATCGACGCTGATGCCGTGACACCTTCTGGCGCAATACGTGCACTCCTCTCCTCCCTCCACATCACCATCTCGGGGGCCTCATGAACGGCGAACTACAACGTATGCAACTGGCAGTGCGCGAAGCGGGCTTGGATGCCTGGCTTCTCTACGATTTTCGCGGCAGCAATTTTCTGGCGTGGTCGATGCTAAACCTTCCAGCCGACACACATTCTACGCGACGGTGGATAGTGTGTATTCCGTCGCATGGCGAGCCGACGAAGATTGTGCATCGCATGGAGCAATACCCTCTTGCGAATATCAAGGCAAAACAACTTATCTATGACACGCATGAGTCGTGGGCCGAAGCAGTGCTCTCGGTTGCGAGTTATGGCATGACCGTCGCAATGGAATACTCGCCCATGGGTGCGTTGCCCGTTGTGTCGACGGTTGATGCAGGCACCATCGAACTCGTGCGTGCAGGCGGAGCGAAAGTCGTCAGCTCGGCGGACTTGCTTCAACAGTTCACAGCTGTGCTTTCAGAAGAGCAGATTGGTACGACGTCGGTAACGGCCGGACAGCTCAAGGCGAGCATGATGGATGCGTTTAGATATGTGCGTGAACATGTTCTCGATGACGGCGAAGTATCGGAGTACGATGTTCAGCAGTACTTGGTCAAGTCGTTGGAAGGTAAGGGGCTTGCCATGGACCATGCTCCAATCGTTGCGATTGGCAGAAATGCGGCAAATCCGCATTATTTTCCGTCATTCGCAGACACGTCGATGATAGAAAAGAACATGGTTGTACTAATTGACGCGTGGGCCAAGGCTAACTCCCCTGGCGCTGTGTATGCAGATCTTACGATGGTTGGCTATACGGGTGTCACTGTGCCAACAGATGTTGATGCATCGTTCAAGGTCATTGCAAGTGCACGCGATGCTGCCATCGATCTCGTGAAAACGCGGTTTGCATCGGATACGCCTGTGATGGGATATGAAATTGATAGAGTGTGCCGGAATGTGGTGGAGAATGCGGGACTTGGAGATGCGTTTATTCATCGCACGGGACACAACATTCACACCGAAGTACACGGTCCGGGCGCAAACATCGACGACTTCGAAACACACGACACACGCAAGATTGCGCGAGGAACAACGTTCTCTATCGAGCCTGGGGTGTATTTCCCGAGTAATCTTGGCCTTCGAACCGAAATAGATGTGATGATTGGACACGATGGAATGGTAACAATTCCGTCCGAACCCATGCAGCATTCTATTCTTCCCCTTTTATCAGATGCCTGGCTTGGATGATTAACCGAACAGCAACGACGTTTGTGTTACTTCTTGCACTCGTCAGCACCAATGTGTTCGCACAAGGTGCACTACGTGAGAAGCAACGCATGGCAGAAGCCTTGGAGCGCTCCGGCGACAACCGGGGTGCTTCGCGTTTATGGCAGGAGTTATTCGAAGCGGACGGCAACAACGGCACTGCTTATGGTGGAGTAGTTCGCACACTCCTTGCGCTAAAACAGGATGCGTCGCTCTTGCCATTGGTTGAGCAATACGCACGCGCGCACAAACACACGGCCTCGATGTTACTTGCTGGTACACTTGCATGGCGTCTGGGCAAAACAGATGTGGCCGAGCAATGGTGGAAAGATGCCATTGCATCGGACAATTCAAACGCAGAAGTATACGCGCTCCTCGCGCACGATTTTGCGTCGCTGACGTTGCATCAACGTGCAATTGACACGTATCTAAAAGCACGATCGCTTACGGACGAAAACGAATTCGCTGCGCCGCTTGCAGCACTGTATGCAACGACGGGCAATGTGCCGAAAGGTGCTGACGAAATTCTGCGTCTGTATTCGCTTACTGGTGATGTGCAGCAGACGAAGGGTTTGCTGTCGTCGTTAATGACAACGCCAGAGAACACTGCATTCTTAAAAGGCGTTCTCAATTCGCATACCGACTCGAAGTATTCAACACTTGTGCTACGTCAGTGGTTTGCCCGCGAAACGCGCGACTGGAACACAGCCCTCGAAATAACGCGCGAGCTTGATGCAGAGCGCAAGGCACGCGGACAAGAGATTCTGTTGTTTGCCGATGGTGCGCGACTCGATGGCGAATACGACATCGCAATAAAAGCGTATGGTGAAGTATTAGCGCTTACTGGTGTGGCATCGAATACGTCGCTTAGTGCAGCGTACGGATCGACACGAACACTTGAGCAGAAACTGAAGCTTCAATCAACAACGCCAACAAAAGCCGATGCACAGGACATCATAGATCGTTATGCTGCAATTGTAAAGCAGTACCCGCAGCACCCGATTGCTGCCGATGCATTGTTAAACATTGCACAATTAACCGACGAAGTATTGCGCGATCCCGTAGAGGCGATGTCCGTGTTGCAACGTCTCGCCAACACATACAAAGGCACAACAGCAGCAGCAGATGGCGTGTTGCATCTGAGTTCGATTTATATAACAACCACGCGTCTCGATCTTGCTGAGGCCGTGCTCGACCAGCTAATCGTATCACCTACGCGCAACAACCCAAATCAGCGCGAGTTGGCGTTGCTACGCAAGGCCGATCTGTTGTTGTTCAAAGGACAGACCGATTCTGCACGCGCCATCTACACAGACCTCGCAACTCGTCCGGCCTCCCCCGCCGCCAACAACGCCCTTGAGCGTTCGCTGCTGTTGACGCTGGCACAGGACGACTCCGCAGCGGTGAAGATCTACATTCAGGCTACGCTCAAAGACTTGCAACGTAAACCCGACGAAGCGGCCGACATGTTTATGCAGGCTTCGAAGGCTGCAAGTGATGCCGAGTTGCGCGACCAGAGCATGTTCGAGGCTGCACGTACGCGTCTAGTCTCGGGCAATGACGCCGCAGCACAGCCCCTTTTGAAGACCCTTACCGCGTCCACCCCCGAATCGCTGTACGCCGATCGAGCCATGTTTCTGCTCGCCGAAATTCTTGAGCGAAGGGGCGACAACAAAGGGGCTCTCGAAATGTTAACTAATTTGATTGTTCAATACCCGCGATCTATTCACGTACCGGAAGCGCGCACGCGCATTCGGCGTCTGCGCGGAGACGTATAACAAAGCTGGGAGACATCGAATGCCGGAACTAACTACGTTTAGTGAATTGCCATACGTGCGTCCAGACCTGACGCGCCTCGAGTCGGACTACACAAGAATTATAAACGGACTTCAGGATGCCGCCACAGCCGCAGATACGCTGGCTCTGGTGCATCAGTGGAACACATTGCGGTCCGACATAGGCACCATGCACAGCCTTGCCGAAGTGCATTACACGCAGAACGTTGCTGACGAGCACGCAAAGGAAGAAAAGAATTTCTACGATGCGCACATGCCAACGGTCATCGAGTGGAATACCGATGTCGCTAAAAAGGTGCTCTCCTCGCCACACCGTGCAGCAATTGCCGATGCGTGTGGGACGTTGTTTCTCGATCGTCTCGAACAGTCCGACAAAACATTCGCACCCGAGATGAAAGAGATGCTTATTCGTGAGTCTGATCTCATGAACAGGTACAACGAAATCACGGCGTCAGCGCAAATAGAAATAGATGGCGTGACGTACAACCTTTCGTCCATCGGAACCCTTCAGATAAACCCCGACCGCTCCATTCGTGAGCGTGCGGTGGTTGCGCAGTATGCGTTTCTACAAGAGCACAGTGCGGAACTCGATGACATCTTCGACAAGCTTGTGCATCTGCGCGACGAAAAAGCAAAGCTGCTTGGATTTCCTTCCTACACAGAGTTCAGGTACATCGAATTCGGACGCATTGACTACACGTCGGATGATGTCGAGAAATTTCGTGCACAAGTCCGTGAACATGTTGTGCCGCTCGCAACCGTATTTCGTACGGCTCAGGCCAAGCGCCTCGGACTCGACTCTATCCACCTCTACGACGAAAAGCTGCACTTCGCGGACGGCAATCCCATTGCCGAAGGTGATCACGACTGGATTGTCGAACGTGCACAACGCATGTATGCCGACCTTTCGCCAGAGACACATGAGTTCTTCGATTTGATGCAAAAGCATGAACTCATGGATTTAAAAACGCGCGACAACAAGGCAACGGGTGGATACTGCACAAGCTTCCCCACGTTTGGTGTGCCCTTCATTTTCGCGAACTTTAACAAAACAACACACGACGTCGAAGTCCTCACACACGAAGCGGGTCACGCCTTCCAGGCATACCGCAGCCGCATTTATTCGATCCCCGAATACCGCTGGCCAACCGCCGAAGCATGCGAAATTCATTCCATGGGTATGGAGTTTCTCACGTGGCCGTGGATGGACCTCTTCTTTGGGTCACAAACCGACAAATTCAGGTTCTACCATCTGCAAGGGGCTCTTGTCTTTTTGCCCTACGGATGTGCCGTCGATGAATTCCAGCACTGGGTGTACGCGAACGTCGATGCAACACCGGCAGAACGAAATGCAAAGTGGAAGGAACTCGAGTCTATCTATATGCCTTGGCGCGACTTATCGGACGTGCCGTACGCAAATCAAGGCACGCAATGGCAGTTCCAACGGCATATTTATGAGTCGCCGTTCTACTATATCGACTACGCCCTGGCGCAAACCTGTGCCCTACAGTTTTGGAAACGCTCGCAGGAAGACCGCCAACTGGCACTTAAAGACTACCTGAAAATCTGCGATGTAGGTGGCAGTCAGGCATTCCTCGACATCGTGAAGACCGGAAACTTGAAGTCGCCATTCGACGAGGGTACTTTGAAAGAAATCGTCGACTCTTCGTACAACTGGTTAAAACGGCATTACGGACACTACTTATAGTCCGTAAATAACTCGCCACATAGGCAGAATACTTTACCCGCCGCAGCTCGAATATCTAGCTGTATCAAATCCCATGTTACGGAAGCGTTATCCACAGTCTGGCTCTGGACTGTGGACGCTTCCGTAATTTGTCTTTAATGAATCACATTCGTCACATCCTTCTGAACTCACACACCATGACACGATCTCATTTACGAAATGCAGTCGCTGCAATTCTGCTCCTCGTCGGCTGCGTTGCAATACATGCACAGACGAATCCAACAACCTTCGCCCTTACCTCGGGTTCGTACACGTTTACGCAGTGGGACAACACAAATACGGCTGGTACCTATCCTGCCAACATGCGCTTTCATGCACACACGCCAAGCGTCGACCCTGACATCACCCTAGCGTCTGCTGCAAGTTCCGATTGGGATTGCGCATACAATGTGGCGAGTGGGTCGCGTGTAATCGGTAAGGGAGCAGGGGGCTTTAGTTTCATTAACACTGGTTCGTCATTGTGTGGCAACAAACGGTTAGGTTCTGCAGTGCTTGCTTTAAACAGCACGGGCCGCACAACCATAAACGTTGCATGGACAGGCGCAACGGTTGTAGCCTCAACACGTGTCTATGCAATTCGCTTGCAGTATCGTGTTGGTACAAGCGGATCGTGGCTCGATGTACTCGACGGAGCTAACAACCCAGTTGAGTATCTCGGAAGCACAACTGGCAACTCTGCTTCATTTAGCAATACACTGCCAGCTGCTGCAGAAAATCAGTTGGTTGTTCAAGTACGCTGGATTTATTACTATATCTCTGGCGCAGGCGGGCGTCCTGAAATGTCCGTCGACGAGATCACGGTCTCATCGTTAAGCGGCACAGGCACACCAACGAAGTTTGGCTTCGGACAGATAACTCCAACCACTCCATCGGCATCATCGCAATTCAGTGTTCAGGTACGTGCAGTCGATGCGTCGAACAATCCGCAAAACGTAACACTTGCTACATCATTCAACCTAAGCCTCGTAACAGGTACAGGTACATTGAGTGGTAATCTCTCTGGTACCATTCCTGCTGGCGCGAACAGCGTTACTGTCACAGGCGTTCGTTACAACACAGCACAGTCGGGTGTAGTCATTCGTGCAACACGTACGGCAGGCGACAATCTGGCGTTTGGTGATAGCAACCCGTTTACGGTTGCGCCAGGCGGCACGCAGTTCCTAGTTCAGAACTTTGAAAACGTTGGTTATACAAATACGCCTTTCCTTCCGTTCAATGCAATCGTGTTGCGTGCAGATGGCACAACCGATGTGAACTACATCGATCCGGTGACCATAACGAAACTCAGCGGTCCGGGTAACCTTGTGTTCACAACCTCTGCAACACCGATCAACGGCAACGCGCTGTTCAACAACGTCAGCGTCGATGCCCCTGGTACATACGTTCTGCAGCTAAGTGCGCCAAACATCGGAACGTATACACTTCCAGCAATCACCGTGTATCCAGCTCCAGTTCTTAACACGCAGATCGTGCCGCAATATCTGTCGAGTCGAGTAAGCTCATCACTCGGCTTCCCAATCCCGACGTATTCATTGGTTACGTTTACGAATCTTCAGCCGGGAACGACCTACCGCTTTATCTCAGGCGTAGCAACAGATCAGGTGCTTACATCAACAGGTGGTGCATTCAATGTTCACTACGATGGTCCTGCTCACAACTACTTCTATACAGCAAGCAAATCATTAACAAATGCTGCTTCGTACTCAATGTTCTCGACGCAAGTCGGCGAGACCAGCAAGAGTGTCTGGGTGAATCTCGTTCAGACATCAAACGTGGCGTTCGATGAAGGCTCGACAATCTACTGGCGTGTTAGCCTTGCCGACAACATCGGTCGGTTCATTAAGCATTATGAACTTTCTCTTACGTCGAAGGTGCTGCGCCTTGGCCCTGAGCCCCTTACCACACGCGGAACAGGTATTGCGGACGTAGCGAGTCAGTCAACCCCGAAGAACGTTATTCTACTGTACGACAACACGGCTGGTACCGGACGTCCCCTTAGCTCTGCAATCGTGCAGAATGACGGTGCCACGGTTCCTGGTTCTGAAACATTTTATGGTGCACTTGAAAACACAACGGGAGCATGGGCAACCATCATTCCAAACGTGTTGCCAACAGGAGTGCGTCGTATTGAAGAACGCGACGGACGTAATGGTAACATTGTTTACTCAATCACTTCTGCCGATGGCATTTGGAATGGTGTAAACACAGTAAATCCTGCTGGTGGTTACCTGTTGCCAATCTATTTGCAGACACCTCGCATTACAATACAGTCGCCAGTCTTAGGTGATACACTTTGTGCTGGTGCTCTCGACACTATTCTCTTCACCGCAAGAGGTACGCAGAATGTTCGTATCGAACTAAGCACAACAGGCGGCACCAATTGGATGCTACTTGCTGATGTTCCCGCATCAAGCGGACAACTAATCTGGAATGCTCCATCATCGGAATACAATCCGAACCTTCGGATTCGCATCACTGGCATCGAGCGCCCAGACATCTCGGCATCGACAGGAAACTTTGTTGTTTCAGCCCCGCTTGCTGTTATTCAGCAACCTGCCTCGGCCGATCTTTGTGTGGGTGACAATCATCAGTTCGTTGTGCTCACAGAAGGCACGATTCGACGCGTACGTTGGTTCAAAGACGATAGAGAAATTATTGGTGCCACAGGTTCGATTTTCCGCATCACAAATGCCCAGTACCCAACCTCGGGTGTGTTCTATGCCATCGTAGAGGGTGTTGGTGGCTGCGGCGACATTCGTACCGAGAATGTCACGCTCCGCGTGGCACGTCCAACGCAGATTGCATACCTCTCACGCGCCGTTCCGACACGCATTGGTGATACTGCAGTTCTTACAGTGGAAGCTGAAGTGCCGGGTGACGCCGCTCGCTATCAATGGTACCGCGGTACGACACCTCTTGTAGAGTCGGCGAAATTCCAGGGAACGCAAAGCACCCGCCTTGAAATTCGTGGTGTTGAGGCAACCGACATTGGCAACGACTACCGCGTTGTTGTTGTTGGCGTGTGTGGAACTGCAACGTCTCGTGTTGTTAGCGTCTTCTCGGCCGGTGTGTTTATCGAGTTCACAGAGAACGATCTAGGTGTTTGTGCCGGACAGACTGCGATGATCGACGCAAACATTTATACGAATCCAGGTGGGGCTCCATTTAATGTTCGCTGGTTCTTTAACGGACAGCAACTTTCTGATGGTTCTGTGTACACTGGCACAAGTAGCACAACACTTACGATTCAGAATGTGAATGCTGCGGTAGCTGGTGCGTACACCGTACGCGCAACTCTAACTGACGACGAAACTCAGTTCGGTGAAGGCACAGCGGTAATAACGCTATCGAGCGCACCAACCATTAATACACAACCAACAGATGTCAGGATTTGCGAAGGTCAGCCGTTCACGTTAAGTGTAACAGCTGCTGCACAAGGTCCGATCAAGTATCAATGGCACAAAGGCACAACAGCACTTCCAGGTGAAACAGGTCCATCGTTCACCATCGCCAATGCCGGTGAAGCCCGCGAAGGCATGTACACTGTCGTTGTAACAACACCATGTGGCAACGTTATGAGTGTTCCAGTTGCTGTTATTGTTGACTCCGTAACAACGATTACAGAGCAGCCAATTTCTGCACGCACACTTACGATCAACCAAAGCCTGACGCTAACGGTTGCGGCAAGAGGTACGGGCACGTTACAGTATCAGTGGTTCAAAGATGGCGTCGAAATCACGGGCGTTGTTACGCCATCGTATGTAATCGTTGCAGCCAACACTACAGATGCAGGTCGCTACTGGGTGCGGGTTCGTTCGTCATGCGGTGACGTATTCTCTGACACAACAACCATCACTGTCAACTCGACAGTAAGCGTTTCCGAAACGATGCTGTCGAACGGTAGCGTTGTAAGCACAATTAGGCCGAATCCAACGATGTCGGTTGCAACGTTTACGCTCACGCTAAACGCTCCACAGAACGTTACAATTCGCATTGTAAACGCAGCTGGTGTTGTAGTTGCGACAGTAATGAATCAGAGCAATGTCATCGGAACACTGCATGCTGACATCGATGCGGCAGGACTTCCTAACGGCATGTACTACGTGGTCACGCAAATCGGAAATGAACGTCATCAACAAGCTCTTGCCGTAATCAAGTAACGATCCCTAGCACTGCGGTAAACGAATAGAACTATGATCACTCGCCTTTTCTGTGCGTGTATCGCACTCGTTGCAATAGCGACGTCGATTCACGCACAGGACGTGGTGGTGAGTGAGTATTTTCAGAGCAACCCTCAAGCAGCGGAATGGACCGAGCTTCTAGTTGTTGGCGATAACGTGAACATGGTCGGATATCATGTATCCGACTACAACGGTGGCCAGCTCGTTCGTCAGGGCGGCGTAACGTTTCGCGACGTTCCCGTTTGGAGGCATGTTCGTGCTGGAACGATTATTGTCATTTACCATTTGGATGTACCTGGCGGCACACAGCCAGACACAAGTGCAGCAGATGGATTTCTAGAGTTAAGTAGAAACGACGGACGGTTTTTCGATCAGTTTGGGGCTAATGGATTGAACATCAATCAGGAGAGTGACTTCGTTGTTGTGCTTGCACCCGATGAGAATCACATCCACGGTTTGGGTCATGCAGCAACTCCCGGTCCCGGCTATACCAACGCTCCTACTCCTAAAGTTCAATGCGACAGCGGCATCCTCGGGAATGACCGCTCTATTGGTGTCGTAGGAAGAAGTTTAAAGGCGTACGACGCAAGAATTTCTCGTGATTCGACAGCGATAACTCCTGTAGGGACTAAGGGGCTGCCGAATATTATGGACGCACCGCGTTCACTTGCTGGCCGCAGAAATGTCAATTACTGGTTTTGGCGCGAGACGCGGGAACCGCAGTGGAGCGCAGCCCCTTCCATGACACTTGTGTCGCAGACTGCATCGGCACACGTCATTAGTTGGACGCCACTCGTAGATGCGTACTCGCAAGATGGAACGACGGGTTACATGATATTAAGAGATACATTAAACTTTTCTACGCTTCCTGCTAACGGCGTTGTTGATGGAAGTATCTACACTGTTGGCTCGCGCATAGGTTCAGCGCTGATTCTTGCAATACGTCCGACGAGCGCTGGTGCGCAATACGGCGACTCTTTGAATTTGATGTGCGGACAGAATTACACGTATCGCGTGTACGGTTACAGGTACGTAGCAGACCAACGGATTCCGTTGGCACAACAAGCGGACACGACGGCACGTGGACGTCAGTACACAGAGCTGAAGTTTGCACAGTCGGCTGTGGTGACGAAGGCAAATCCTACGAAGCCTGTAATTGCTGCGTCACGTACGCAGATATGTCCGGGTGATACGGCGTCGCTGACGACAACGTCGGCCGGACCTCGCTACGAGTGGCTGGTAAACGGGCAACCCGTTCCTGTCGGTGGATCGACAAAAATTGTGGTCTTTGAAATTGGTACGTATAAACTGCGTGTTGTTGCCGATGGTGGATGTTTTGCGGAATCGGACCCAATTACAATTGCTGCATTGCCTGCTTCAACGATCGATATCGCACCAACAGGTACTCAAACAATTTGTACGGGCGATTCGCTTGTTATTCGCGCACTCACACCTGCGGCATCGTATCAATGGCTGAAGGAAGGACAGCTCATTGCTGGTGAAACGGGTAACACGTTTGTTGCTCGTCAAGCCGGAGATTATTTCGTCCGTTCGCAAACAGCGCAAGGATGTCCGGCCACATCGGCTATTGTGCGTGTACGCATTCCGAACATCACGTACTCGTTCTCAAATGCATCGCTCGACTTTGGTGTACTTGGAAGTTGTGCGTCGAGTACGTCTGGTACCATCGACGTCGTAAATGATGGTGCTGAACCGTTAACAATTTCGAATGTCACGTTTTCTGCAGGATTTTCCCTTGTATCACCAGCGCCAGGCTTTGCCTTAGCGCCCGGTGCACGTCAGACGTTACGCATTTTGTTCTCGCCGTCAACGACAGGTGTTACCAATGGCACGGCAACGTTCACGGCATTACCGTGTGCTGTGAAACGCACGTTGCCACTAACTGGCAACCGCACACAAGCACTTGCGAGCATCAACAAAGCTGCTGTCGATTTTGGTGTGTTTGCAGCGTGTGACATCACGCCTACGATACGTCCGGACTCAACATTCAGAATTACAAACGATGGCACGTCGAACATCACAGTTACAGCGCCCATTGTAAGTCCGCCGTTTTATCTCATTGGCGCGAATATTTCAGAGACGATAACACCCGGTAATGGCGTTGATTATCGCGTGCAATACAGTCCACTCGGACCCGAACGTGACAGCAGTATTGTCGCACAGATTCAATTCCCCTATTCGTCTCTTGCGTGCAACGACACATTGCGTGCAACGCTAAAGGCCGCGGCATACAGACCGCAACTTGCAATAGACGTGCGCACAATCGATGTTGGCGCGTTGCTCTCATGTGCAACAAGTGTCGACACGTTTGTAAACGTCACAAACAATTCGTTTGTGGACGCAACATTCGAGTCGTCGTCGAATCCTTCAATCGTCGTTCCCGACGCTCCACTTACAATCGATGCAGGCATAAGCCGCAGTGTACGTGTGTTATTTACTGCACCTACGACTCCTGGTCCGTTCTCTGTTACCACCAACATTCGTGTTCTGACGTGTGGCGACTTACAACCACTCACGATTACAGGTACCGTTGTCGACCCTCAAGCTTCGTTTTCGCAGACAGTGTTTGACTTTGGTACGATAAACTCGTGCGATACAAACCGTTCGCGCACACAGCCAATGCCGTTGTACATGCGCAATGCACCTGCTACGGTTTCGAGCGTAGACCTGTCGCCACCGTTCTCTACAACATTGGGTCCGGGCGTCGCCTTCTCCGACTCCGTCAACGTAATTATATCGTTCACACCTACAACGTTTGGCGATTTCTCAGACACACTTGTTGTAGTGCTCGCGCCGTGCGGAGATACTGTAAAACTCGTTCTCTTCGGATCGGGTGAAGACCCGAGCGTACGGACAACGATGAGCAATATGGACTTCGGTATCCTGACGCCTGGACAGACGGTAACAGAACGTGTGGTAGTCGTAAACGTCGGCACTACACCAACAACAGTGCAGCCCCTTGCGAATGTCGTAGCCCCATTCAGTATCGTAAGCTCTACACCTACATTGCCCGCCAGCCTCGCACCCGGCGACAGCGCCGTGGTGCTTGTGCAATACACGCACATTGGCGCGGGTCGCGACGACAGAATAAGCATCGTGATGCGTACCATCGGGGCATGTCCGTCTACCACAACCATCGCCATCATAGGTCGCACACAAGCGGGTGGCGTTATTACGGGTGTTGTACTTGCGATGCCATTAAATCACACTGCACGAGCTGGCGACAACGTAGCAATTCCTATTGCCCTCACCTCGCCCACTGCACTCGATTCTGCAAATGTTCTGGCGATGCACATCGTGCTCTCGTTCGATCCGACATTGCTGCGCGCACTTACCATTACCGATCTGACCACACTTGGCATTACTGGAACCGTCAGTGAAACAGTGCCTGGTATCGCGATTATCGATCTTATTTCTGCGCAACCCATTAAGGCGTCGACGCCGTTCATTGCGTTAAACGGCAAAACGTATCTCGGACGTTCTTCGCAAACTGCACTACGGGTAGATTCGGTGACGGCTAAGGGGCTTGTGATTACGGGGCAAGACGGACAACTCACACTTTCGGGATCGTGCGCTGCCGACGCGTTGCAGATTCAGCTCGGTGCGCCTATGAGTCTCAAAGCAACATATGATGCTAGTTCGGATATTGTAATAGAGTTTACTACGCTTACCGACGATCCGGTGGTTATTACCGTCGTAGACATGCGCGGTATAGAGCGTATCGTTCCCATCGACGGAACCGTTCGCCCCGGTTCGTACCGCCTTACAGTCGACGCTGGACAGCTTCAGGCGGGACCTTACATCGTCAGCATGCGCCACGGACTTCACGTCCGTACGGCCAAGCTAATGATCGCCCCTTAGGGACCCAGCGAAGCTGGGAGCCCCTTACCCAACAAGGTTTATTTCGCGTCGGACCTGCTACTCGTATCTTTGCGTCTTCTAACTGGAAGGACAACGTGAAGGTATTGGTAACTGGTGCAACGGGCTTCGTTGGAAGTCACGTTGTAGACGTCCTGCTCGAACGCGGATACATGGTCTCGTACGTCGCGCGCTCAACAAGCAACGTGCAATGGCTGCATGACAAAGAAGCAAGCCGTATGGACGGATCGCTGTTTGACATGAAGTCGCTACGAGCTGCTGTCGAACAAGCGGACATGATTATTCATGTGGCTGGATTAACGGCTGCAAAAAACGAAGCGGAATTTATGCGTGGCAATCGTGATGCAACGCGCAACGTTCTCGATGCCATACGGGCGTACCATCCCGAGATCAAGCGTTATGTACATGTCAGCTCGCTAGCAGTGGCTGGACCTTCACCTGACGAAGAGAATCCTGTCACCGAAGACTCCGGGTATAGTCCGATTACAGCTTACGGACGCACCAAGAAACTCGCTGAAGATCTTGTTAACGAAGCGGGTAAAGAATTTCCGATAACGATCATTCGTCCGCCCGCCGTATACGGTCCGCGTGACTCCGCAATTCTCACGTTCTTCCAAACCATCAATCGTGGCATTGCTCCGCTCATTGGATTCGACGAAAAGAAGTTGAGCCTAATACACGCTCGCGATCTCGCCCGTGGCATTGTCGATGCTGCAGAATCGCCTTCTGCAATCGGACAGACGTATTTCATTTCTTCCGACGAAGCATATTCGTGGCCACAGGTGGCAAAGGTTACGGCAGAAGTTCTCGGACGCAAGAGTCTGTTTAAGATTCGCATCCCGCACCCTATTGTGTACGCAATTGCGGGCATCTCTGGCGTCGTTGCAAAGCTGCGCGGAAAAGCAGCTGTGCTTGACTACGAAAAAGGTCACGACATGACGCGTAAGTACTGGACGTGTGGCAACAGTAAGGCGCTCCGCGACTTCGGGTTCAAACAGGAGATTTCTTTAGAAGAAGGCATTCGCGATACAGTAGAGTGGTATCGTAAACACGGCTGGTTATGATTCGCACCTGGTTGCAGGGTACAGTTGGCCTAATCGTAACCCTTGCAGTACTCATTGTTTGTTTTGCTGTCTTCGCAGTACGCATTGCTACGCGCAGTCACCCTGTGCCATACACAGAGAACAGCGTTGGCGTTAAAGACACGGCACGTGTCTATCGCAATTCGTTTGGCATTCCGCACATCGTCGCTTCTTCTGAAGACGATTTGTTTTTTGCACAAGGTTTTGCGCACGCTCAAGACAGACTGTGGCAGATGGATATGTGGCGTCGTGCCGGACGTGGCACGCTTGCAGAAGTGCTTGGTAGAGACCTTGTCGATACAGACCTGTATATGCGTGCCGTAGACATACCAGCAATTGCGCGAATGCAGTTGACGTCTATGCAACCAACATCGAAGCGTATTCTCAAATCTTACGCCGCAGGCGTGAATGCATTTATCGATGCAAAGGCAAACAATCTTCCATTCGAGTTCGACGCTTTAGACTACGTACCGAGTCGATGGACTGAAGAAGACTGCCTTATTATTGGACGTGTCTTTGCGTTTGAGTTAAGCGTTGGTTTTATAAGCGATCTTACATTCTCGCAGATAGCAGCACAACGCGGACAGACTTCGGCGCGAACCTATATTCCGACCCCTGCGTCAGCCCCTTACGTGCTCGATACATCGTCTACACGCGTTACACCCGAAAGTACCACTGTCGATTCGACGACCGCTGCCATCGATGCATCTCTTCTGCACAATCTTACGAAGGGCTTGTCTGCGGCCCGCACACGGCTTGGTATGGAAGCCAATGGCATTGGAAGTAATTGCTGGGCTGTTCGTACGGGGCTGAAAGGGGCTATTGTTGCGAACGATCCGCACCTAGGTGTGTCGATGCCGCCAAAGTGGTATCAGGTTCATCTCACTGCACCTGGATTGAATGTCCTTGGAATGAGCATCCCTGGAATGCCGCTTGTGTTTTCTGGACGCAATGATTTCCTCGCATGGGGATTTACAAACGTGATGGCCGATGACGTCGATTACGTACTTGAGCGTGTCGATAGCTCGAACGCGAACTACTACATCGGAGCCGAAGGGAAACGAACGCGTTTTACGTATAGGCGCGACACGATTGTGATTAAGGATGCTCAGGACTCGCTGATCGACCTACGGTTTACAAATCATGGCTGTGTGATTTCCGATGTGCATCTGCTTCGCAATCCCTCTGCGATGTTTGGCATTGTACGTCAACGCGCGTCCTCGTTGCTCTCACAGAATTGTCTTACGTTTCAGTGGACTGCTCGGTATACATCGGACGAAATACTTGCACTGTATAAATTAAACATTGCCAATACATTCACACAGGCAGTCGATGCTCTTGGCACGTGGTATGCTCCGGCTTTGAATGTTAGCATAGGCACAAAGGATGGCAAGATTGGTACAGTCCTAGCTGGTGTTATCCCAAACCGCGGTTCGGCAGATCCACATTTCTTTATTACCGGTTGGGAGTCGACTACCGACTGGAAGGGTGTTACAAATCTTCGGACGCTCGGAACACTTGTTAATCCGGCACGAGGTTTTGTTGCAAGCGCAAATAACAGAACAAGTGCATCTAACACTCCATTCATTACTTCGCTCTACCATTCTCCGTCGCGCATAAAACGTATTCAGGATCAGCTTCGCATCTATCACGACTACTCTGTTCGCGACGCTCAGGTCATGCAGCAGGATGTGACGTCACCCTACGCCCAGGAATTCCTTGACAAGACCCTTGCGGTGCTTCAGCGTGGTGAATCACGATTTGGTTCGCAGGAACGCGAGGCTCTCGCCCTGCTACGACGATGGGATGGCACACAGTCACCCGTCGAACCTGCAGCAAGTGTATTTGCTGCGTTTTTTCAGCGCATGGTTTGGAATACGTTTGAAGACGAACTCGGAGAACAACTTTTTTACGAGTACATGTACGTCTCGAGCATACCGACACAACGATTGATGGACTTGCTAGACGAACCGCAGCATCCACTGTTCGATGATGCTCGCACACTACTTCGCGAGGACATGGCATGGATAGCCATTCGCAGTTTTGTCGAAGCTGTGCGTGAACTGCGCACGACTTTTCAGAGCGATCAATCGTCCAACTGGCGCTACGGCACTATTCATACAATTACGCTCTCGCATCAACTCGGAATGTATCCGCTTATGCGCCCGGTGATGAATCAGGGTCCGTTTGAAATTGGCGGTAGTGGCACAACCATCAACAACACCGAATGGCGAATGTATAAGCCCTATGCTGTAAGCGTTGCAGCCGCAATGCGCGTAATTAGCGATGTCCGCGACACCGTACAATACAGCGTTGTGCCGGGCGGCGTATCGGGTCAGCCGCTCGATGCCCACTACGCCGACCAAGTGCAGCTCTGGCTTAAAGGTGGTTATGTGCGCCTGCCCTGTTCGGCTGTTCCGGACGTTTCTTTCAGGCTTTATGAGGTTCTCGTACCATAGTCGTTTGCTAGAATGGCACCAGGGAAATTTCTACGTAATAATCTGGTTGTGGTCAATGGATTTTTAAGAGGTTAACCGTCCCCGCATTGCGATCATCGCGAACCAGTAGATAGTATCCACCCCTAGGCCATGAATTAGTATTGACGGTGATTGTCTGCTGGGCATCTACATAGCGGATTTGCGGTAATAGATTTGACCACACGTTTCCCAACAGGTCAACGATTTGTAAGGTGCGAATACCACCCACTGCGCGGTTAGCATTTGAAATACCTACCCTAACCTCTCCACCCTGTATGCGTGGTTCTGCACTGATGACAAAGACCTCTACTTCCGTTACTTCAAGACCATCAACTCGAGTCGTCACTGCCTCCTTGAACAAGCCCTGTTCCGTGCAATAGAAGACGGGACCGGAGCTTGGGTTCTTAAACATGGATATGACAGAATTTATGCCAGAGAGCGGATAATATACATTCCACGTCGGCTATGTCCGTTTTCTAGTTGAAATTTTCTTTGGCTTTCGCGTAGATGGTTGATCGAGTGACCGTTTGTCGAGTTCTTTCTGAACGGCACGCTGCAACATAGGCAGACGTTTGAAATTGTGCACCT
>Ga0163153_10003603_pt1 | contig 20470 bp, 19 predicted proteins | sample OliLakLV19MP6IB1_FD_148629 | JGI IMG/M metagenome (GOLD analysis project Ga0163153, IMG submission 148629) | Freshwater microbial mat bacterial communities from Lake Vanda, McMurdo Dry Valleys, Antarctica - Oligotrophic Lake LV.19.MP6.IB-1 | ecosystem: Environmental > Aquatic > Freshwater >...
AACAATGAACAATGAGCAATGAGCAATGAGCAATGAGCAATGAACAATGAGCAATGAGCAATGAGCAATGAGCAATGAGCAATGAGCAATGAGCAATGAGCAATGAGCAATGAGCAATGAACAATGAACAATGAACAATGAGCAATGAGCAATGAGCAATGAACAATGAAGATCCGAAGCATCGGATGAACAATGAACAATGAACAATGAAGAATGAGCAATGAAGAATGAAGATCCGAAGCATCGGATGAACAATGAACAATGAGCAATGAGCAAACCTCCCTTTAGGGCCGGGGGTGCGGTAGCGGGATGACGATTTATGTAACGGCGAATTTTCCTGAAGTTTCGGGACGCTGATCAGGAGATAACATTTAAAGCGTGAATAAAAGAATTTAAAAATGAAAAGGTCTGTATTGTGCTCACTTTTTTTAATACTTATAAACCTTGCTCAAGCGCAGAGTAATGAAATCAAACTCATTGAAAGTCCTGCCATCACCAGGCTCAATGAATATTTTATACAATACAATTTGCGACGTACTGACTATCCCGGATGGAGGATACAGGTCTTTGCCTCCAGTGACCGGAGGGAAATGGAATCGACCTTATCCAATTTCCGGTACCGGTTTCCGCAGTTAAACTCCAAATGGATTTTAAATGATCCTTATTACCAAATCAGGGCGGGCATATTTTTGGAATATTCAGAAGCGATGCGCAGCCTTCAGGATATACGGAAAACATTTAGATCGGCTACCCTGGTAGCCGACCGCATTAGAAGGGATGAAGTACTTAGTCTATGAGCACCACCTTTGTCCAATCTAAAGCAATTGCCAAAATAGACTGGATCACCCTGGTCACCTTTATCAGTCTGTTGGTGATCGGCTGGATGATGATCTATGCTTCGGGTTATTCCGAACTCATCGAAACCACGAAACCTTTCTTCAAAACCAATGCCGGCAAACAACTGCTGGCCATCATTATCTCAGCTTTTATTTTTTTAATTGTATTCATCACCGACATCAAGTTGTGGAGTACCCTGGCCTACCCGATTTATTTATTGGGCCTCATTATGCTTATCCTGGTCCTGTTTTTCGGTTTAAAAATTAAAGGATCCACTTCCTGGTTTAACCTGGGAGGCTTTTCATTTCAACCTTCGGAGTTTGCCAAATTCGGGACTATGCTCGCCATGGCAGCGTATATGAGCTATTTTAAAACCAATCTCAAACAGGCCAAATCCAGAATGACCGCTATGGCGATATTTATGCTGCCCATTGCTTTGATTTTATTGCAACCGGATGCCGGGTCAGCCATTACCTTCGGCTCTTTTTTTATCTTATTGTTCCGGGAAGGGTTCAATCCCGTATGGTATATCATTGGACTGGCCTTGCTTGCTTTATTTATTCTGGCATTAAAATTTGATCCCTTGCAAGTGATAGCTTATATCCTTTGCCTGGGTTCTACCATCTTGTATATCCAAATCCGCAAAAACAACCGTCAACTGCTTTTATTGTTAGCCTGCTGGGGTCTGATCATGGCATCCTATTGGGTCGCTATGCCAATGACGCTGGTTTTATCTTTGCTGGGAATTGGCCTGGCTTTTTTTATATATCAGGGTTATACCCAACGTTTTCAGCGTTTATTGATCATTTTGATTCCCTCCATTATTGCCGGGGCGGCATTTACCAAAGTCTCCCAATATACGGTTGACCACTTCCTTAAACCGCACCAACGCGAGCGGATCAATGTCTGGCTCAGACCGGAAATCTGTGATCCCAGAGGCAACCTATACCACGTACTTCAATCCAAACTGGCTATCAGCTCAGGTAATTTTACCGGTAAAGGTTTTCTGGGCGGTACCTTGACCAAACTTAATTATGTGCCCGAACAAAGCACGGATTTTATTTTTAGTACAATCGGTGAAGAGCAGGGATTTTTGGGCATTGTCGCTATCATCGGTCTATTTATCCTTCTGATGTTCCGCACCATAGCTATTGGTGAGCGGTCCCGGAATACATTTACCCGGGTATTTGCCTATAGTTACCTCGGTTTTATTTTAATCCATTTTTTTATCAATATCGGAATGACTATGGGCCTGGTGCCCATCATGGGAATTCCCCTTCCCTTTATTAGTTATGGCGGCAGCTCCTGCATGGTTTTTTCCATGATGACGGCTGTCTTATTACGTCTGGATGCATCCCGGCATTTTGTATAAAATTTTATGGGGGTCAGTTATCAATTACAATCTACCGACCGGGACAGTGCGGCCAGAACTGGTGTATTGATGACGGGTCACGGCAATATCTATACACCGATTTTTATGCCTGTAGGTACGGCGGCTGCAGTAAAAGGGGTTACCCCCAATGAATTAAACAAAACGGTACAAGCCCAGATCATATTGAGCAATACCTATCATCTTTATCTGCGTCCGGGCACAGATGTATTGCAGGCAGCCGGAGGAATCCATCGTTTTATGCAATGGCACAAACCTATTCTGACCGATAGTGGTGGTTACCAGGTTTATTCACTGAGCAAGCTCCGCAAAATCAGTGAAGAAGGGGTTTCCTTTTCTTCTCATATCGATGGTTCCAAACATTTATTTACGCCAGAATCAGTTATGGATATTGAACTCAAGATTGGTGCCGATCTGATCATGGCATTTGATGAATGCCCCCCTTTTCCCTGCGAATACCGCTATGCTGATCAATCCATGGAACTTACCCATCGTTGGTTGTCGAGGTGTTTTAGTTTTTTTAACCAGGCTCCTCACCCCTATGATTACCAACCTGCCTTGATACCGATTTGCCAAGGTTCTACCTACAAGGATTTAAGGACTCGGTCCGCTCAATTTATTTCCACCTTTAAGGCCCCGGTCAATGCCATAGGGGGATTATCGGTTGGAGAAAAAAACCAGGATATGTATGATATGATCCATTGCGTCAACCAATACCTTCCCGGAGAGAGCGCCCGATACCTCATGGGTGTCGGCACCCCTGAAAATATATTGGAAAGCATTGCCCTGGGCATCGATATGTTTGATTGTGTACTACCTACCCGTAACGCCCGTCACGGACTAATCTATACGACGGAAGGTATAGTCAATATTAAAAATCTAAAATGGAAATACGATCAAAGCCCGCTTGATGCCGGTTTACCGGAACCTTTTGCCCAACCCTTTTCTAAATCCTATCTGCGGCACCTGATTCAAAGCAATGAACTTTTAGGTGGGCAGATAGCCAGTATCCAGAACCTCAGTTTTTACCTCTATTTAGTCCATACTGCCAGAGAAAAAATTGAACAGGGTATCTTTAATGCCTGGAAAACCAATATGGTAGAAAGAATTAAAACCAGGTTGAATTGAAAATCCTCGATTGGTATATTATTAAAAAATATATAGGAAGTTTTTTCTTCACCGCTTTCCTGTTTACCCTGATATCCCTGGTGTTTGATTTCAGTGAAAAGGCAGGGCAGTTTGTAGAAGCAGCCAAGGTGCTTAGTCTCGGCCAGATATTAGTCCAATACCAACTAAACTATATTCCTTTCATCAATGGTTTGTTGTGGCCTTTGTTTTCATTGATCTCCGTCATTTTTTTTACCAGCCGGCTGGCCTATAATTCTGAATTTATATCCATACTGAATGCCGGAGTTAGTTTTCGGCGGATATTGAGACCTTATCTCATGTCCGCCAGTCTGCTGACCCTTTTGCTTTTGCTTGCCAACCACCTAATTATCCCCATTGCCAACAAACCCAAGCTCGAGTTTGAGCGTAAATTCATCAAAAGAGAAAGCGACCGGTTGACCACCGGGACTAATATGCATTTTTTTATAGCCCCCGATACCAAGGTGTATTTAAGAAGTTATTCCCCTTCGGATAGTTTAGGGTATTCCTTCCGGTTGGAAAAATTCAATGGGACCACCCTGACCTCTATGCTGAAAGCTAATTTTATTGAATGGAATAAAAACCCCGGTAAAGGATGGAATATCCGGGACTATGAGATCAGGACCTACAACGATACAACCGAGCATCTGACGGTATATGCCAATCAACAAATGGATACGATACTCAATATGTTACCTTCTGATTTTGAGTTTTATTCCAAACAAAAAGACTTGATGACCACCCCGGAGCTGCAGGCCCTGGTCGATAAGGAAAAATCGAGGGGACTCAATCCCGTCAAAGTCTATACTAATGAAATTCAGCGGAGGACCGCAGACCCTTTTTCCATACTCATCCTGACCATTATCGGTGTAGCTATCGCCGCCCGAAAAGTAAGGGGGGGCATGGGATTGCACCTCGCTTTAGGGATAGCCATTGGATCCGTATTTGTATTTATTTCAAAATTTTCAATTGTATTCTCTAAAAGCCCTGCAATACCATCTGTAATCGGGATCTGGATTCCGAATATCCTATTTTTTCTGATCGCTCTAAGACTGGTCCGGAAAGCCCAGCAATAATTTTGTTTAATTATTTCTTAAAAAAGTTAAACAAAAAATATTTTGTTTAACTTTGAGTCTTAAAACTTAAACAAAATGAAATCGGACGCTTTCTTACCCGCACTCAATACCCATAAGGAAAGATTGCTCAGTTTTGCGTTTAACCTGACAAAAAATTCAGATGACGCCAAAGACCTGTTGCAGGAAACTTATTTCAGAGCATTGACCAATCAGGATAAATTCCAGGAAGGGACTAATATAAAAGCATGGTTGTTGACTATCATGCGTAATATTTTTATCAACAACTACAGGAAAAAACTAAAAACAAGAGTTTTGTTTGATTCAACAGACAACCTGTATTTCCTCAACTCCGGACCAAATCATATAGGCAATCAGGGAGAAACAAATATGTTGCTGGATGAATTGAACCAAATGGTAGGAGAACTCGATGAATCCATCCGTTATCCGTTTATTAAACATTTTGAAGGGTTTAAGTACCAGGAAATTGCCGATGATATGCACCTCCCTCTTGGAACCGTTAAAAGCAGAATATTTTTTGCCCGCCAGGACCTCAAAGCTAAAATCGAAAGGCTATATGGTGACTCCTTAGGTTTGAAAGGTCTGAAACTCAAAATGGCCAGCTAAAACAATAATCCCTGCCTCACTAAACGGGCAGGGTTTTCCAGCATCAACAAATATTCTTTTGCCGCAAGGCCACCACCATATCCGGTGAGTGCGCCATTACCTCCAATAACCCGGTGACAGGGAACCACGATAGCCAAAGGATTGCTTCCATTGGCCAGACCAACTGCTCTCGATTTATTTATATCTCCCAATCCCCGGGCGATCTCGCCGTAGGACTTTGTTTTACCATAGGGAATTTGCAACAATAAATTCCAGACCGATTTGCTAAACGCAGGTGCTGCATCGAAGTCCAGGGGAAGGTCAAAAATCTCCAATTTTTGCCTGAAATAAAGTTGAAGTTGTTTTACTGCTTCATCCACAATTTTATGACTTGATGCTGATTTGGGATCCGCAGGTAGTTTGTCCGAGATATTTACCGCCCTAAGCCCTGTTTCCGACGCCGTAAGGGTAAGGAAACCAATCGGTGATTCCATGACCCGGGAATACGTCATTGTTGTGGTTTGTGTTTTTTCTTCAATTGGTCCAGCACTTCTTCCCAGGAACTCCCTTTTTCATGTAGTAATACCAATACGTGATATATGAGATCACTGGTCTCATATATCAGGTTTTCTTTGTTGCCGGACTGGGCTTCCAAAATAGTTTCCACCGCTTCTTCACCTACTTTTTGAGCGATTTTCTGTATACCGGACTGAAATAACGATGTAGTATAAGATCCTTCTTTAGGATTTTGTTTACGGTCAGCTATCAACCGTTCTAAAATAGAAATAAAATCATCTGGTTTATTTGTCTCCCTGAAACAAGTATCGAATCCTTCATGACAGGTGGGTCCATCCGGAATGGCTTTGATCAGGAGCGCGTCACTGTCACAATCGGTACACACAGACCGGTAGTTTAAATAATTTCCGCTGGTCTCCCCTTTGGTCCATAACCTTTGTTTACTCCGGCTGAAAAACGTGACCCTGCCCGAGCTGATGGTCAGGTCAAGGGCTTCCTGGTTCATATAACCAAGCATGAGCACTTTGCCGGTTTGTTCATCCTGGATAATAGCGGGCACCAAGCCCGACACCGGATCAAACTGCAATTGGTTTAAATCAAATTTCATAGTTTAAATGCTGGACAACCAGAGGGTTATTATTCAATCTACTTTTCTTTCATTGTAAATTACGGCTGTCCCCGTCATCGAAACCATCAGCATACTGCCTTTACCTAATACTTCATAATCGAAGTCTATCCCGATCACGGCGTTAGCCCCCATGGCCATAGCAGTTTGTACCAACTCTGCTTCAGCCTGGGTTTTGGCCTCCTTGAGCACTTTTTCATAAGATGCGGATCTACCCCCGACGATATCGGTGATAGAAGCCAGGAAATCTTTAAAAATATTGGCTCCGATGATGGTATCTCCGGTGACTAAACCGAGGTAATGTTTGATCTGAAAACCTTCAATGGTATTGGTTGTAGTTAAGAGCATAGTGTTTAATTTTATTTAGGCCTTCCAAATTAATCATTTACGTCCGGATCAATTTTATTGCTCAGGTACAAACTGCCGATCACGACGCATACGGAAGCCACTCCGATAGGATACCATAAGCCGGACAAATAATTACTCCCCGGAAAACTGCTGATCAGCGTGGCAATAAATGGTACCAGCCCTCCAAATACTCCGTTGCCTACATGGTATGGCAGAGACATAGAAGTATACCGGATTTTGGTCGGAAAAAGTTCTACCAAAAATGCCGCAATGGGTCCATAGACCATGGTTACATAAAATATCTGGATAAATACCAGGAATACAAATTTCCAGAATAAATCCGGAGGCAAGGTTTTGTCATAAATAAAAAAAGTCCCTTCATGATAACCTGCTTTATTCGGGTCATGGTACACCCGATCCGTCCTGCCTTCCTTAAAACTGACCCCGGAGCTGACTGTTTTGATCCGTTGAATCACAATCACCGAATCTCTGTTTTCATCCAAATTTCTGACAATTGGAAGTTCCATCATCTTTACCACTTCGGCAGTTGCCAGGTAGGTACTATCTGTTTTTTCATAGAAGTAGCGGTAAATAGGCCGATAGGAGAGGATCCCTAAAACCATACCTGCAATCATAATCCATTTTCTGCCAACCTTGTCACTCAACCAACCCCAGAAAATAAAAAACGGTGTGGCCAATACAATCGCAGTCAATAAGATATAACGGCTTTGGTTAAATTCTATCCTGCACGTGTTTTCGAGAAAGGATTGGGCATAAAACTGGCCGGTGTACCAGATCACGCCCTGCCCCATGACCGCTCCAAATAAGGCGAGCAGGACCATTTTGAAATTCTTTTTATGATTAAAACTTTCTTTGAGTGGGTTGATGGAAATCTTTCCTTCATTTTTAATTTTGGTAAACGCAGGGGACTCCTGCATTTTCAACCGGATATAAATAGATATACCGACCAGAAATATAGAAGCTAAAAACGGTATCCTCCATCCCCAGTCATTGAAAGCAACCACTCCCAGCGAGTGACGCAGCCACAAGATGACTCCCAGCGACAATAAAAAACCTAAGGTGGCGGTGGTCTGAATCCAACTGGTATAGAGCCCGCGTTTGTCAGGTGGTGCATGCTCTGCTACATAGGTTGCTGCCCCCCCATACTCTCCGCCCAATGCCAGGCCCTGGATAAGCCTCAGGACCAAAACCGCCAACGGAGCGGCATAACCCCAGGATTGATAATCCGGGATCAAACCGATCAGAAAAGTAGAAACCCCCATCAATACCAGGGTCAATAAAAAAGTGTATTTCCTGCCTACCAAATCACCAATTCTCCCGAAAACCAGGGCACCGAAAGGCCTGACGATAAAACCGGCTGCAAATATGGCCAGGGTATTGATCAAGGCAGATGCTCCTGCATCGGGCGGAAAAAGTTTTTTACCGATCAGGACCGCCAAGCTTCCAAAAATGTAAAAATCATACCACTCAATCAGTGTCCCTACCGCAGACGCAGTAATGACTTTAGAAATACTCTTACTCAAAGGATAGTTTTATAAGCTGAAAGATAATAAAACGGGTCAATTCCGGTCCGGCTAATTCAACAACAAAGCAAGCCATTGACTCATTGTCTTACCGGGATTCCCTTTTCGTGCAGATAAGCTTTTAAATCCCCAATCCGTATCTCTCCATAATGGAATATACTAGCGGCCAACGCCGCGTCTGCCTTGCCTGCTGTAAATACGTCAACGAAATGATCCATCGTACCGGCTCCACCACTGGCAATGACAGGAATAGAAATCGTCTCTGAAATAAAACGCAGTGCTTCCACAGCAAAGCCCGTCTTCATACCATCGTGGTTCATAGAAGTAAAGAGGATTTCTCCTGCACCCAGGGTTTCAGCTTGCCGTATCCAGTTCATCATATTTATTCCGGTAGCAATCCTTCCACCTTGAACAAATACTTCCCAACCGGATTCTGTGAGCCGGCCATCGACAGCCAGTACAACAAACTGGCTGCCAAACTCTAAAGCCAGCTGACTGATTAACTGAGGACTTTTTACTGCTGCTGAGTTGATGGATACTTTATCCGCTCCCGATTCCAGTAGTATCCTGGCATCATCCACCGAAGAAACCCCACCCCCGATCGTAAACGGAATATTGATGTTTTTGGCCACTGCCTTGGCCAGCGCTGCAAGGGTTTTACGCTTTTCATGGCTGGCGGTGATATCGAGGAAAACCAGTTCGTCTATTCCTTGTTCACTGTAGACCTTTCCCAGTTCCACCGGATCACCAGCATCCCTTAAGTCTAAAAAGTTGATGCCTTTGACCGTACGGCCATCCTTGATATCCAGGCAGGCGATGATACGTTTTGCTAACATGATTGGTTTACATTATACCCGGGATAACAATCCAAGTGATTCTATTTTAATTTTATTTTCATAAATAGCCTTGCCCACAATGGCGCCATAACAATCTATGGTTTCCAGCCGGTATAAATCTTCCAGGTTATGCACGCCTCCACTGGCTGTAATTTTTAATCCCGGATATTTTTCAATCAGGATCTGATATAGTTCCTGGTTGACTCCGGTGAGTTGACCGTCTTTACTGATATCGGTACAAGTCAGGTAGAGTAAGCCATGCTCCATAAAACGATCCAACATATCAAACAAGTGCAACGCTGAGGTATCTTTCCAGGCATGGGCCGCTAATTTCATATCGCGTACATCGGCAGCCCAAATCAATTTTGCCGCGCCGTATTCCTCCAGCCAGGATTCAAACATCCCGGGCTCCGTGATGGCCAGACTGCCTATGTTGGCCTGATTTGCTCCGGAATCAAATACCCGTTTCAAATCCTCTTTAGTTTTAATGCCCCCGCCAAAATCAACTATTAAATGGGTGTGCGCGCATATTTGTTCCAACACCTGGTGCTGGGTGACTTTTTTATTTCGCGCTCCATCCAGATCAACGAGGTGGAGATGGGTCAGGCCGGCTGCTTCAAATTGCCTGGCCATCTCTATCGGCTCGGCTGAATATTCCTGCATCCGGTTAAAATCTCCTTCTGTGAGTCGTACACATTTGCCTCCGATTAAGTCAATGGCCGGGAATATGATCATATTAAAATACTATTTGGAAAAGTCATCAAAGTTTGAGGAAGGTTTCGAGTATACTTAATCCTACCGGACCTGATTTTTCTACATGGAATTGAGTGGCAAAAAAATTATCCTTTCTGATGATGGCACTAAAGTGTTGTCCGTATTCACATTGGGCGACCGTATAGGGATTGAGCTCAGCATAATAACTGTGTACAAAATACACATACTGATCCTGGAACGAAGCCGGTATCCAGTCCCGCGCGGTGATGTCCAGTTGGTTCCATCCCATATGAGGTATTTTAATGGAAGGATCGGGTGCACTAAATCGTTTTACGTTGACCGGTAGTATTCCCAAACACGGGGTATCGTTTTCTTCCGAATGTTTACACATCAATTGCAGTCCAAGGCAGATCCCCAGCATGGGTTGTTTCAGTTGGGGCAATAAAATATCCAGGTCAAAGGATTTCAGAAACCGCATCGTACTGGACGCCTCTCCTACACCCGGAAATAAAACCTTATCGGCACGAAGTATTAGCTCAGGGTCGCGGGTCAAGGCAACGTCCACTTCAAACGGGTCCAGGGCGTATAACACGGATTGTACATTGCCTGCATTATAATCTATGACTGCAATTTTTTGTTTCATAGCGATCAGAGCAAACCTTTAGTGGAGGGTAATAAATCAGATTCCGGATTCCTTTGTTTAGCCATCCTGATACATTTGGCAAAAGCCTTAAAAATCGCCTCGATTTTATGGTGCTCATTTTCACCCCTTACGCGGACCTGCAGGTTGCTTTTCGATGCATCACTAAAGGATTTGAAAAAATGGAAAAACATTTCGGTAGGCATTTCCCCAATCCTTTCCCTTCTGAACTCCGCTTCCCAAATCAGCCAGGCCCGGCCGCCAAAATCCATCAAAACTTCAGCATCGGCTTCGTCCATCGGGATATGAAAGGCGTAGCGCTCTATCCCTTTTTTGTCCCCCAAGGCCTTGAGAACGGCTTCACCCAGGGCAATCCCGGTATCTTCAATGGTGTGGTGTTCATCGATGTGCAGATCACCCGAACAGCTCAATTGAAGGTCTACTTCACCATGGCGGCTGATCTGTTCCAGCATATGATCAAAAAAACCCAGGCCGGTATGGATTTCCGATTTACCTGTTCCATCGAGGTCCAGCCTGATATCGATCCGGGTTTCTTTGGTATAGCGGCTGTGTTGTACCATCCTTTTTTTCAACCTGAGGAATTCATAAATCTCTTTCCAGGAGATCGTTTGTACTGCGATATCCAGCTCATTGTCCTTTAGTGATTCATTATACAAAATAGCCTGGCAACCCAGATTAGCTGCAAGTCGCACATCGGTCAGCCTGTCTCCGATCACATAACTATTTTTTAAATCATATTCACCGGATAAATATTTTTTGAGCATCCCCGTCCCTGGTTTGCGGGTATCCTTTTTTTCATGTTCAAATGAGGGGTCGATGTGCACCGCGGTAAATTCAATCCCTTCATTTTTAAATGCGGTGATCATTTTTTCCTGGGCCGGCCAGAAATCAGTCTCAGGAAATGAAGAGGTTCCCAATCCATCCTGGTTGGTCACCATGATCAGTTTATAATCGAGCTCTCTGGCAATTTTACCCAGCCAGGTAAAAACCCCGGGTAGAAATTCCAGTTTTTCCAATGAATCGATCTGAAAATTATCCGTCGGTTCTACAATGAGGGTACCGTCACGGTCAATAAATAATATTTTGTCCATCGTGCTCATTAAAGGTTAAATCATGATTTCATATGGTCCAATAAAATCGAGTTTTCTTCTGCTGTCCCCACCGTAATCCGAAGGCAGCCTTCACAACCAGGTTCTTTTGAGCGGTTGCGAACTACTATCCCCTGTTGAATCAATCCGGAGTAGACTTCATCTGCATGTAAACATTTTATCAACAAAAAATTGCTGTCGGATGGGTAAACCTGAACCACCTCCTTCATTGTTTTAAAAGCATCTATCAATTTCAATTTCTCCTCCTGTAATTGTTTTACCTGCTGTTTCATTTCTTCTTCTCTGCTGAGCCGGTCTAAAACAAATCGTTGAGTCAGGATATTGATATTGTATGGAGCCTTGACTTTATTAAAATAACCTATGAGCTGCGGTGAAGCAAAAGCCATACCCAGCCTTACGGCGGCCATTCCCCAGGCTTTGGACAGGGTCTGCATAATGATGAGGTGGTCATAGTTTTTGAGAAAAGGCAGCAGGGTATGATCCGCACAAAAATCGATATATGCTTCATCGACAACTACTATTCCTTTAAAATAATCCAGAAGTTCCAGTACTAAGGACTGATCCAACCGATTTCCCGTCGGGTTATTGGGGCTGCATAAAAAAAGTACTTTGGTATTCGGTGTGATCGCCGATTTTATAGCCTGGATATCCGGTTGAAAATCATTGTCCAGCCTGACTTTGATAACATCTACATCAGCGATATCCGCACTGACCTGGTACATCCCGTATGTTGGTGGCAACACCATAATTTGGTCTTCACCCGGAGTACAAAAAATCCGGAGGATCAGATCAATAGCTTCATCACTGCCATTCCCGAGGAAAATACATTCAGTTGGAATTTTTTTAAGGGTAGAGATCCGTTGCTTAAGTGCCTGTTGTAAAGGATCGGGATATCGGTTTACACCCGACTCGTAAGGATTTTCATTCGCGTCCAAAAACACGTCACCGGTGCCTGTAAATTCATGTCGTGCTGAAGCATAGGGCTTGAGCCGGATAATATTGGGGCGTATCAGGGATTCCAGGTTCATTCGGTCTTGAGTTTTGCCAGCCGTATACTCACAGCCAGTTGATGTGCTTTTAATGCTTCCGCTTCTGCCATGATTTCGACATGAGGCCCTATAGCCTGGAGCCCTGCTTTGGATAATTTTTGAAACGTGATTTTTTTGGTAAAGGCATCCAGGTTTACCCCACTGTAAGCTTTGGCATAAGCGCTGGTCGGCAGGGTATGATTGGTGCCGGATGCATAATCCCCCACAGATTCCGGTGTATACGGGCCTATGAATACAGAGCCGGCATTGATCACCTGCTCGGCAAGGAAATCCGCATCGCGATGGTTCAGGATCAGGTGTTCAGGGGCATAAGCATTGATAAAATCAATTTGATCTTGTTGATCGTTGAGCAGGATCGCAAAACTATTCGACAAAGCACCTTCAGCATGTTTTTTGCGTGGAAGGTCCTCCACCAGGTAGTTGACTTCTTTATCAACCTTTGAGATCATTACCTCCGAATTAGATACCAAAACAACCTGACTGTCTGATCCATGTTCAGCCTGGGATAAAAGGTCGATAGCCACAAAGGTAGGGTCAGCCTGATCATCAGCGCAGATCATCACTTCCGAAGGTCCGGCAGGTAAATCGATCGCTATACCTTGTTGTTGAACTTTCATTTTCGCCTGGGTAACAAAACGGTTTCCCGGGCCGAAAATTTTGGTCACAGCAGGTATTTGTCGGGTACCGTATGCTAAAGCTGCAATAGCCTGTGCTCCTCCCAACCTGAATATTTGGGTTACGCCACAAAGCATAGCCGCATAAAGAATTGCAGGATGGATATTTTTTTCTTTATCGGGTGGACTGCATAAAATAATTTCCCTGCACCCTGCAATTTTTGCCGGGATAGCCAGCATCAATACGGTAGAAAACAAAGGAGCTGTGCCCCCGGGTATGTAAATCCCTACCCGCTCAATAGGAGTTGATTTTTGCCAGCAATGTACGCCAGGCATGGTCTCGATAATCCGGATCGTTTGGACTTGTGACTTATGAAAGAGTTCAATATTTTTTCTGGCGACATGTATCGCATTTTTTAATGCGGGGCCGAGGGCAGATTCGGCCTCATCCATTGCTTCCTGTCCAACTTTAAAATTATCCAGGTGACAATTATCCAGTTGTAATGAATACTTTATTAATGCTTTATCTCCCTCTTGTTTGACTTCCGCCAGGATTTGATCTACGATTTGATCCTGAACATCATTGAGGTCAGCTGGCCTCTGGCAAAGTGCAGCCCATTGGCTTCTGGGTGGTTCAACATATGTTTTCATAGTCAGCTCACCATTTTTTCGATAGGTATGACGAGAATACCCTCTGCCCCAGCTTGTTTTAAAGCCCCAATCACTTCCCAGAATTGTTGTTCCGGTATCACTGAATGAATTGAACACCAACCATCAATCGCCAGGGGCAGGACCGTGGGGCTTTTGATACCCGGCAGAATTTGAATAATCTGGTCCAGCGCTGATCTGGGTGCATTCAGTACGATGTACTTGTTTTTTCTGGCTTCAAGGGTAGCCCTGATCCTGAACAATAACTGGTCCAGCAATTGTTGTTTTTCGTTACTAAGGTTTTCATGGGCATAGATACAAGCTTCGGATTTGAGGATGATGTCCTTTTCTTCCAGCTTATTCTGAAACAAGGTATTACCTGAACTGACTAAGTCACAAATCCCATCCGCCAGACCAATATGAGGGGCGATCTCCACACTGCCTGAGATTTGGTGAATTTCGGCCTTGACACCATTTTTAGCAAGGAACCGGGACAGGGTGGCGGGATAAGAAGTAGCTATCCGTTTACCTTCAAAAAAACGGATATTTTCATACCCACTTTTCTGGGGAACGGCAATAGATAAGCGGCATTTGGAAAATCCAAGGCTCATAAGTTTCGAAACCCTGCTTCCTTTTTCAACGACTGTATTTTCTCCCAAAATGGCTATATCCGCTACTCCATCCTGAAGGTATTCCGGAATATCCCCATTCCGCAGATAGAGGATGTCCAACGGGAAGCCCATGGCGCTTGTTTTGAGTTGGTCCGTACCTGAATCTACCCGGAGACCGCAGTCTTTGAGTAAAATCATACAGTCCTCGTGCATCCGGCCTGATTTCTGTATTGCTATATTTAATCTGGTCATACGTGTTACATTAAAATAAAAAAGGCCTACCGGGTAACGGCAAGCCTTTGGATTTTATATTTTTTGTATTCACTCAAGACATACCCTTCCCTATTGCGTCAGCAACGAATGATGGTGGTGATGTCCGGAATGAATTAACATGGTTGCAAAAATAATCAGTTTATCGAAATCTGTATAAAAATTTCCAGTTTATTTGTTGTTTTAAAACCGGAGCAGTATTTATTGAACAAATTTATTTCACATATTTAGCCCAGAAGTCCAGGGTTCGTTGCCAGGCTAATTTAGCAGATGCCTCATGATATCTTGTCGGTGCGGTATCGTTATGAAATGCATGTTGTGCCCCTTCATACATATACAGTTCATATTTTATAGTATTAGCCTTCAACGCCGCTTCATAAGCAGGTATACCGGCATTTACCCCTTCATCCATGGAGCCATAATGCAGTTGAACGGCGGCTTTTATTTTAGGCACATCGTCGGCAACTGGTTGTCTGCCATAAAACGCAACGGCGGCTTTAAGCGATGGCACATTAACAGCCAGGTTATTACTCATCGCCCCACCCCAGCAAAATCCGACACATCCAAAATTGCCATTGCTGTCTTTTCGGGTTTTTAGGTATTCAAAGGCTCCCTTAAAATTGGAAAGATTATCTTCTGCTTTGAGGTCCCTGAATTTAGCCCTCGCTTCATCTTCATTGGCAAAAACCAAGCCCAGTGCGGAAAGGGCATCCGGTGCGATGGCAAGATATCCTGCTTGTGCTGCACGACGGGCAACATCCTCAATATGGGCATTCAGGCCGCGATTTTCATGAATGATGATTACCGTGGGATATTTTTTTTCTTCCATTGGCCTGGCCACATAGGCTTTCATCGGATTGGGTACTCCCGGATAGGTAACGTATTCAGTAAACAGGTCTGCTTCAGAAGTTTGACGGGCATGGGTCATATTCACTTCTATCATGGGTAATATGGCCATAGCACCAGCTGTGCTACCCGCCAACGTAGTCAACCTGGACATAAATTCCTGCCGTGACAAAGGTTTATGGGTGTATTCGTCGTAAAGATTGATGATGCGTTGATCCATGATTTTTTTTCTTCAAATTAAAGGATTTTGATCATAAACTAAAATTTACCCATTCCCTGTGCTTGTTATAAGTGGCCTGATTTTATTTCACCTACCGCATGCTTCGCTGCCCGGGCAGTCAATGCCATATACAAAATGGAGGGACTTTGATTTCCGGTACTGGTCATGCATGCCCCGTCTGTGACATAAACATTTTTACAGTGGTGGATTTGATTCCATTTATTGAGCATAGAATCCTTTTCACTTTTGCCCATCCGGCAACCGCCCATCTCGTGGATATCCAGTCCGGGAGCCTGGCGATTATCCCTCGATTTGATGTGGGTACACCCGGCAGACAACAACATATCCTGGCTTTCCTGTATAAAATCTTTAACCATGAGGTCATCGTTGTAATCGTAGTCCACACTGGTGATCAAAAGGGGTATACCCCACTGGTCTTTTTCTAAGTCGCTTAATCTGACATGATTACCGGCTTTGGGAATAGTCTCCCCCTGCATGTACATATATACTTTCCATCCACCGGGCTGGGACAAATGGTCTTTGAGGTCATGGCCAAAACGAACCCCTTCGATATTATGATTTTTCGACCGGTAAGCCCCTGTGAATATGGTATATCCCCCTACGAAATCCATTTTTTGTTCCCCAAGGTTTCGGTAATTGGCAAGGATGGGTTCAGTAGGGTTGCGCCCGTAATAATATTTATCTTGAAACCCTGGCATATCCGCTGAGGTAGAAGCGCGGTAATTGTGAAAGCCTACATAACGACCCAATAGATCATGTCGATTTCCTAAACCATCCGGGAAATGGGTGGACCTGGAATTGAGTAAAATCAATACTGAATTCAAGGCGGAGGCATTGACAAATATGACTTTGGATTTATAAACAAATTCTTCTTTGGTAAGCCGGTCAATCACCCTGACCCCGCTGGCTTTCCTGGTCGCAGGATCATAAATAATTGAGTCAACCACCGAATCCGGTCTCAAGGTCAGGTTGCCCGTTTTTGCCGCCCAGGGCAGGGTAGATGAAACCGAACTAAAATATCCGCCATAAGGACAACCCCTCATACATAAATTTCTGGATTGGCAATTGCCTCTCCCTTGCTGCAGGTGGATCTCCCTGGCCTGGGTGAGTTGTGCCCACCTGGCATCGACCAGATGCCTGTCCGGATAGGCCTCTTTAATTTTATCTCTCAGGTGTGCTTCCACACAATTCAAGCCAAAGGGAGGTAAAAATTCACCATCGGGCATAGCTTCAATCCCGTCCTTATTCCCACATACGCCTATAAAATTTTCAACATGACTATACCAGGGAGCGATTTCATCATAGGTGATCGGCCAGTTCATTCCGTAACCCTGCCGCTCCGGTGCGGTAAATTCATAGTGACTCCAACGCTGACAAGCCCTGCCCCAAATAATGGATTTACCTCCGACCTGGTAACCCCTGATCCAATCGAAAGGTTTTTCCTGGATATATGGATGTTCTTTATCCTGGATAAAAAAATGTTTGGTATCATCCGCAAATCCTGCGGCCTTGCTGATCAAAGGGTTTTGATCAAGATATTCTTTGGCGACATCGCCGCGGTATTTAAAATCCCAGGGGGCCATGGTAGCGGTGGGATAGTCCTTAATGTGTTTGATATCCCGCCCCCTTTCCAGGACCAGGGTTTTTAGACCCTGCTCGCATAATTCTTTGGCTGCCCATCCCCCTGAAATACCCGAACCTATTACAATAGCATCGAAAGAAGTCTCCATACCGATTGGTTTTAATTCCCACCTAAATTACAATAAGAGATTAAAATCTTCATTCAAGCTTTGATCAGGATACTCCCAGGTCCTTTCGAATTTTATTCAAAGCGCTACCATCTTTAATCCATTCGATCTGCTGCTCGTTGTAATTTTGTTCAGCAACAAATTGGTCATGGGTACCATCGGAATGATTTAAAACCACTATAAAATTTACACCGGGGGTAAATGAATCAAAACCCAGTATATCCACCTTGTCATCCTGCCGGATCTTGTCATAATCTTCGGGATTTGTAAAAGTCAGGGCCAGCATACCTTGTTTTTTCAAATTGGTTTGATGAATACGGGCGAATGTTTTAACAATAACTGCTTTTACTCCTAAATACCTGGGCTCCATAGCAGCATGCTCACGCGATGAGCCTTCGCCATAATTATATTCTCCAAATACCACGGTGCCGATACCGGCTTTCTGGTATGCCCTGGCAGAGTCGGGTACCGCCATATATTCATTGGTCACCAGGTTGAGCACTTTATTGGCTTCCCCGTTAAAAGCGTTCATTGCGCCGATCAAACAATTATTGGATATGTTTTCAAGATGCCCGCGGTATTTGAGCCAGGGGCCGGCCATTGAAATATGGTCCGTAGTACATTTACCTTTGGCCTTGATCAATATCCTCATACCCATGACCTGGCTTTGGGTAATCGGAATAAACGGGGTCAGGAGTTGCAAGCGGTCACTTCCTTCTTTTACTTCGACGATTACACTAGAACCATCATCTGATGGAGCCTGATATCCTGCATCTTCTACTTCAAAACCACGGGTGGGTAGTTCAAGTCCATCCGGGGCATCCAATTGGACCATTTGTCCATCTGAGTTCATTAAACTATCCGTCAAAGGATTGAAAGTCAGGTCGCCGGCAATAGCCATAGCCGTAACCAATTCCGGTGATGCAACAAACGCATGAGTATTGGCATTGCCATCGTTGCGTTTTGAAAAATTGCGGTTAAACGATGTCAATATTGAATTTTTACGGTCGGGGTCATCGGTATGCCTGGCCCATTGGCCGATACAGGGGCCGCAAGCATTGGCCAGGACTACACCGCCTATATCTTCAAAACTCTGCAGAATTCCGTCTCTGGCTACCGTAAATCGGATTTGTTCGGAACCCGGGGTGATTGTGAATTCAGATTTTACTTTTAGTTTTTTTGCTTTAGCTTGTTTGGCAATCGAAGCGGCCCTGTCCAGGTCTTCATAAGACGAATTAGTGCAAGACCCGATCAATCCAACTTCCAGTTTTGCGGGGTAGCCTTTTTCTTTTACTGCCGTTGCAAATTCCGAAATAGGCCATGCCAGGTCGGGGGTATAAGGACCGTTGATGTGAGGTTCGAGAGTATTTAAATCAATTTCGACTACCCGGTCAAAATATTTTTCTGGCGATGAATAACATGCATCATCACCGGTTAATTCTGTAGAGATCGAATCGGCCAGGTCCGCGATCACCTCCCGCCCGGTTGCACGAAGGTATCTACCCATTGAATCATCGTGACCAAACAAGGAAGTCGTGGCACCGATTTCCGCGCCCATATTACATATTGTGCCCTTACCGGTACAGGAGATGGATTGAGCACCCGGGCCAAAATATTCTACTATAGCACCAGTACCTCCTTCTACAGTTAATATACCGGCTACTTTCAATATCACATCCTTTGGTGAAGTCCATCCGTTGAGTTTTCCTGTAAGCTTAACGCCAATGAGTTTCGGCATCTTCAGCTCCCAGGCCATACCTGCCATGACATCTACAGCATCCGCGCCACCAACACCAATGGCAACCATGCCCAATCCTCCTGCATTTGGCGTATGAGAATCGGTTCCAATCATCATACCTCCCGGAAAGGCATAATTTTCCAGTACGATCTGATGTATGATCCCGGCACCGGGTTTCCAAAAACCAATGCCATATCGATCTGAGATAGAACTCAGGAAAGCAAATACTTCTGAGTTTTTATCCAAGGCAGTTTTAAGATCGGTAACCGCCCCGGATTTGGCCTGGATAAGGTGATCACAATGCACCGTAGTGGGAACCGAGGTAATATTGCGGCCACATTGCATAAATTGCAGGAGGGCCATTTGAGCAGTAGCATCCTGCATAGCCACCCGGTCCGGCATAAAAAATACATAATCTTCACCCCGGGCATAATCCTGAAGGGGGGAGTCTTTGTGCAGGTGTGTAAATAATATCTTTTCTGTCAGCGTCAAAGGCCTGCCCAGTTGTTGACGGACGGCCTGAACTTTAGTACTATATGCAGTATACACCGCCCTTATCATTTCAAGATCAAAAGGAGTAGACATAATTAAATCGGTTGTGAATCGCAAAAATAAACAAAATGCTGCGATTATAGTTCGGCGAAGGATTGGTGGAGTAGCTGGCTTTAGACGGGACGCCTAAAGAAACCGCGTCTTCGCTACACTGTGTCTTTGCTGCGCTGCCAGAAACTTTAGGCGGGGGCCAGGTATTCGGCCGCCTAAAGAAACCAGAAACCGCGTCTTCGCTACGCTACGCCTTAGCTACACTGCGAGAATATTTCGGGGAAGTAGGCCGGAGACGGCTGGTATCTCTAAAAGGTAACTTGGTAACTTGGCGGCTTGGCGGCTTGGCGAGAAATTTTATGTGAGGGAGACTTCAGCCTCCATGAGACCAAGTCTTCGCTACGCTGCGAGAATATATCGTAAACAGTCACTTTGCGGCTTGGCGGCTTGGCGAGAAATTGTACGTGAGGGAGACTTCAGCCTCCATGAAACCAAGTCTTCGCTATGCTGCGAGAATATATCGTAAATGGTCACTTTGCGGCTTGGCGGCTTGGCGAGAAATTTTACGTGAGGGAGACTTCAGCCTCCATGAAACCAAGTCTTCGCTATGCTGCGAGAATATATCGTAAATGGTCACTTTGCGGCTTGGCGGCTTGGCGAGAAATTTTACGTGAGGGAGACTTCAGCCTCCATGAAACCGCGTCTTCGCTACGCTGCGAGAATATATCGTAAACAGTCACTTTGCGGCTTGGCGGCT
>Ga0163153_10003604_pt1 | contig 20468 bp, 15 predicted proteins | sample OliLakLV19MP6IB1_FD_148629 | JGI IMG/M metagenome (GOLD analysis project Ga0163153, IMG submission 148629) | Freshwater microbial mat bacterial communities from Lake Vanda, McMurdo Dry Valleys, Antarctica - Oligotrophic Lake LV.19.MP6.IB-1 | ecosystem: Environmental > Aquatic > Freshwater >...
GGAAAAACGAGCTGCAGAGTTAATCATTGCCAACAAAGAATTACTATTTCAAAACGAAGAAAAAGAAAAACGAGCTGCCGAATTAGGTATAGCCAACAAAGAATTGGCATTTCAAAATGAAGAGAAGGAAAAACGAGCTGCAGAGTTAATCATTGCCAACAAAGAATTACTATTTCAAAATGAAGACAAAGAAAAACTAGCAGCCGAATTAATCATCGCTAACGAGGAACTTACTTACCAAAACAATGAGAAGGAAAAACGGGCCGCGGAGTTAATCATTGCCAACCAGGAACTTGCCTTTCAAAATGAAGAAAAAGAAAAGCGGGCGGCAGAACTGATCATTGCCAACAAAGAACTCCTGGCATTCACATACATTTCGAGCCATGATTTACAAGAGCCTCTTCGAAAGATACAGATTTTCGCATCCATCATCCTTCAGAATGAAAATGAAAATTTGTCTGAAGATGGTAAATACAATCTTGAGCGAATGCAATTGGCAGCTGGAAGAATGCAACAACTCATTGATGATCTACTGGCTTTTTCTCGCGTAAGCACCACCGAACTAAAGTTTGAAAAGACCGACCTTAATTTGATTTTAGAAGAGGTAAAAGCCGACCTGAAAGAAGTCATTCAGGAAAAAAAGGCTATCATAGAAGCCACTGAACTTGGTACGGTCAACATCATCGCCTTCCAGTTCCAACAGCTTTTATACAATCTAATAAGCAATGCGCTTAAATTTTCAAAAACAGGTGTTCCATCACGCATCCTGTTGAGCAGCAGAATTGAAAAAGGTAGTAAATTGACTAGCCAAAATCCTCTTCTAAAAGAAAGCCGCTTCCTTTCACCCACAAAGAATTACTGCCATATCACCGTTAGCGACAACGGTATAGGCTTTGAACCCCATTTCAGTGAACGCATTTTTGGAGTGTTTCAAAAACTTCATGGCAAAGAAGTATATGGAGGAACGGGAATAGGCCTGGCGATTGTAAAAAAAATAGTAGAAAATCATAATGGAATAATTACCGCTACCAGCGAACTAAATAAGGGAGCAAAGTTTGATATTTATTTCCCGTGTTAATCCAATCAGACCCATCTTACCCTCATCCATTTTTCCAGACTATTTAAACGAATGGTATAACTTAACTAGTTATCCCGTAAGGAAGAAGAGGTAAATTCATTTATAGTAGCGATACTAAAAAAATCGTAAGTAATATAATAGGTCAACATGGAAAAAATTACTGTATCAGCTCTCGTGAATACTCCCATTGAAACAGCGTGGAACACCTGGACAAATCCTGGCGATATTGTTCAGTGGAATACTGCCTCTGACGATTGGCATACCACAAAAGCAGAAAATGATGTAAGAGTGGGCGGCACATTCTCATACCGCATGGAAGCCAAAGACGGTAGCATGGGTTTTGATTTTGCGGGCGTTTATGAAAATATAATCCCTTATAGACACATCACCTATTTCCTTGGCGCTGATAGAAAAGTGACGATAGACTTCTTAACAGAGAACAACCATACAAAAGTGATAGAAACCTTTGACGCTGAACAAACGAATTCGCTGGAACTTCAGCGGTACGGATGGCAAGCCATTCTTGATAACTTTAAAAAAGTAGCAGAATCAAAACTAAAATAATAAGGAGTTTGTACTTAACGGGCCTTGAACTTATTTTGCCATCGTCCGGCTTCTTTTTGTTTTTGAATCGCTCCATTTGCGAGCTGCTGCGATAAACGGGCATTCATCGGTGCGCGCGAGGTGAGATGATATTCACCACACTCGTCACACAAATAAACTGACACCGGTCCACCTCCTGCCCTGTAGTCGAAATGAATATGGGCTTCTATCAATGCGTCTTCTGCCAATTGTTCGCTGGGGTATAACCGTTTGCCTGTGGCACACTTTTTCATGACGTTGGATACTGTTGCAAAAATTTCTTTAGTAATATTACTTAATACAACCTATTAAACCATGAACCCACTCCATAAAGAAATCCTGGAGCAAATACGGCATCACTCCGGCAAGCCAACGCAACATACTTTTCTTGATAGTTACCTGGGTAATAGCCATCCGCGCTACCCGATCAGCATACCTGCCTTGCGAAATATTGCAAAGGAATGGATGATAGCCCATTGTGAGTTGGCGGCATCAAAATTCGCTGCGCTTCTAACCAGCCTCATAAAAGGAAAGTCGTCCACAGAAAAATGCATGGTGGGGATTCTACTGGATTATACAAGCCTCCATCAACGAAAGTTTGATCCGAATTTATTTGACACCTGGCTCAACCATCTGAAAGGTTGGGCAGAGGTTGATTCTCTATGTACCGGACGCTATTCAGAGGCTGAAATTCTTTCGCAATGGAAAATTTGGAAACCGTTATTGATTCAGTTTTCGAAAAGCAACAACATTCATAAGCGCAGAGCTTCGTTAGTATTACTTTGTTCACCGCTGCGTAAATCAGACGATGCACGCCTGGCCCTTTTGGCTTTTCAAAATATTGATCGTCTCAAAGGCGAAAAGGAAATCTTAATTACGAAAGCCATTTCATGGGTGCTTCGCAATATGGTAAAGCATCAACGTGCTGCAGTTGTCCAATTCATGAAAGAGGAAGCGTCTGGTTTGCCAGCCATTGCTGTGCGCGAAACAAGACGCGTGTTAGAGACCGGAAGAAAGACTACCCCAAAAAAAGTAAAGGCGTCTTACACCCTCAAGATGCTTTGACGCCTTTTTAATTTCCGTTAAATGAATTATTTCGCGGCTGCAGAAAACTTTACCACCTTATTGGAAATCGGCTTCACCGTTCTCAGGTAGGTGTAGATTGCGACAAGATCATCTTGTTCCATTTGTCCGTACATAGTCCACGGCATAATGCTGTTAAACTCACCGGAAGCCACTGAAGGAGGAATATACGCTGAGTCGGCATATACTTTGAAGCGTGTAATAAACATTTCTTCTGTCCAGGCACCAATGCCCGTTTCTTTATCAGGGGTAATATTTGCTGATAGTACTACAGAGCCATCCGGAAATTTAAAATCCCGACCACCACCAAACATGAAGTCGGGGATAATCTGTCCTTTATCTACTTTGGTATGGCATTCGGCACATCCCGAAGCATTGGTCATATAAGCACCATAGGCAAGAAGATCAGTTTTTTCTGGTCTGGTTTGATGAACAGGCTTTTTCGGAATGGTATTGATAATAAAGTTCATTGGGAAATCGGGCTCTGAATCAGGTACATTATTTTCGATGGAAGGAATAGAACGCACATAGGAGATGATGCTATAAATATCTTCCTTATCCATACTTCCATAATACGGATACGGCATTAAAGGAAACATGGCTCTGCCCTCTTTTGTGACACCGGCTGTGATGAGCCTGAACAATTCACCATCACTATAACGACTGATACCGGCAGGAGTAATATTCTTTGCATAAAATACACCCGGCATTCCCAAACTTTGATCAAAACGATCACCACCCATGCCAAGAGTTCCTTCAGTAAGTGGGCCGGAGAATTTTGACCAGTCGCGTTTGGAATGACAATCCATGCAAACTGTAACGGTGTTTGCCAGGTAACGTCCTCGTTCAATACGTTCCTGGGTATAATCAATTCTTAAATCTTCCGCTTCGTCCACATCAGGCAAAGCGACTTTTACATAAGTAAGCAACCCGGCTATTGCGACAACAATAATTGCCAGAAGGTAGCCAACATACTGTAGGAGTTTTTTCATAAAAAAGAGGTTTGTGAGGTAGTGAAGTATTTCGAAGATACAATTAATTCAAAATATTTTGAGTCGTGAGGATCAAAATATTTGATAATAAATCAATCGAATCAAATAACCTAGGGTTGTTCGGAAAGCAAAATCAATTTTTCTCTGCCTGCCCGTTGACCTTGACGGATAAGAGTGACAAAATAAATTCCAACGGGGGCTGGTCTACCTGATGAAGTTTTACTATCCCAAACAAATTCATTCCCTGAATAGGTAAGCGAAAATACTTCTTTACCTAACACGTCCTGTATTACAATCTGATCAAAACCTGTTCCGTCATTGATTCTGATCGTAACGGACTTATTAAATGGATTCGGAAAAACACTTACACGCTCGGGTGCGTGCATTTCTTTTGCTGCGGTAATAAGATCGCAATCACCCGGCATATTAAGATCCATCCACCGGAGCCGATCCAATGTCCATTGTTTTAGAAAAGTGATTTCATCCTGATACGTTTTTCCAATATATTGATTGGGCCAGATATAAATGCCTAAAATCGGCCAGCGCTTATAGTTACGAAACTGAGCTTCCTGCAGCACGTTTGCCATCGAGTCAATTGCCTCTGTAAAGTAATCATTGGTGAGGGTGGTGCTTCTTAATTCATTCCACCTGCATTTCATAGAGGAAGAAAAATAGCGATCCAGCATCAATCGCCTAAACCAAAACATCCGGTATTGATCATCCCACATCCAGCCAGGTGCAACCTGAGCGTTATTCCAATAATCTACATTACCGAAAGCCAGATTAAAATCCCACAACGGCCCCATGACCAGCTTACCAGGTTCACCTTGTTTATCTTTTTCCTTATATAAATAGGCACTGAAAATATAGCCGTCAATATTCTTTCCGATTTCATTCACGATCATAAAATCAAGAGCCGCGGGCACATCCAGAAAGCGTCTATAACCAACAGCAGGATTTCCAAAATTCAACGTAGTGAGTGATGATTGAAAATCGGCCATGTAGGTTCGTATATAGTTGCGTTGCGCTTCCACCATATCTGCTCCATTCGGGTCATGGTATTGAAACGTCACCTGATTTTCACCCGGCAGCTGCGGTGAAGGGGTTGCCTGCCAACCTGGATAGTCATTGGGGTCAATTTTATCTACCCTCAACAGATAGCCTCCGGTAAGCTCCTCGCCAGAAATGTCAACCGCATTGAGCGTGGCGATATCTACGCGATTCTTATCTACTTTAATTTTTTCAATAAGCACATAGACACCCTGATAATCTCCATTAATAACTAACTCTGCAAAACGTGTACGTGGTGCATACCTTCCCATATCGCGACCCATTTTATACGTTAACACATCGCGCATAAAAGTCTTGTCGGTATAAGGCGCATAAAGAACCCAATCATTTTCGGCAGGCATACCGAGCAACGCTACATTCAGATTGTTTCCCACTGCATCCTGCGTTTCAATGCGATAGGATTTTTTTGGAAACAGTCCCTGAGAAGACTCCCCTCGCACTTCGATACTGATTTTTCCATTGTAGTTATTGAATGGATCGTTCAGAGTATTGCGATTTCCCATACCATTATCGGTTATCCCCATGTCGACTACAATTCTGGGTTCATCATTAATGGAAAGTCCGTTTGTGCGAATATTGATGATGGGAAGATTGGATGACTCAAAGGGTTGTGGTACTACAAACCAGGTCGGTGTTGGTAAATAAAAAATCGTATTATCGGATATCCCCACAGAGAAAAATATATTCGATGACAGATCGGAAGAACCAATGTTCTCATTATGGACTTGTACTGCCAGTGTGTTTTCTCCTGCAACCAGTAAACTAAGTTGTTGGGTGGTTAACGTAAATCCTTCGGGTGCCTGACCCTGATAGAGCAATGCTTCATGGAGTCCTACACTTGCTTGTGTGTAAAGCACTGTTGCCTGATTGCCCATATTAGCGCGGGCAATTTCAACTCCGTTGAGGTAGGCGATAAAGCCATCGTCATAATCAACATGCAGTATTGCTCCATTGATTTTATCACGATTTGTTATTGTGAATTTCTTACGCAGAAAAACAGAAAGCGAAGCGCTGACCACGGTGCGATCATCATTGTCGCTATAACCAACACCCCCCTTCCCCTGCAACCAACTTTGATCATTAAATAAAGGAGCATTCCAATCAGCACCGGGGTCCGCATTGTTTTTATAACGCCACATCATACTGTCGTATACTACCGTCTCCCAATGATTGGTAGTATTCTGTGCGTGCAATTGAAAAGAAGAAACAGAAATAAAAGTCAGTATACAGACTAAGAGATATGCTCTGCCTTTTTTAACGTTCATCTTATTGATTGGTCTTTCCCGGTGTGGGGGTAGTAAAAGCTTTCCAGGTTGAAGCACCATCCGTAGTTCTTCCGAATGAACTGTTTTCGCTTTGTACTCCAAACGTATAGGCATCAATAGTTCTTCCATCAACATAAAAAATCGCCACGTCTTCACCAGCGTTGGCCAAAGCAAGCTCAAGATGCAAAGGCCCCTGCCCTTGTGTATTATCTGCCCATACAATCAAATAACCACCAGCCGGTATGGTAGTGAGCACAGCATTGTCGGATGGAATTTTGTGCTTGAATGGATTCGTCTTATCGTCTGATAAATACATGCCCGCAATGTTAACCGCGGTAGCGCCTTTATTGTAGATTTCAATCCAATCATCAAATTCAGGCGTGCCGCTATCGTTATCAGGACAGCACGAAGTATTGAATGCCATAAATTCATTAATGACCAGTTGAGGCAAAACATCCGTGTTAAGTAAATAGCTGTGCGTTTTAGCAGGAGCTCCGCTAGGGCTATAGCTTACTTTATCGTTAGTTCCTTTCACCTCCACATAATATTCCATTTTTCCGGTTGTGGTGGCCGCAGGGATGGTGGCCTTATATAACGATCCCGAAAGGGTCATCACAACGGATGTATAGGAAGCAGCATTCAATCGATAATATAGTTTTACGGAAGCGATGTTGCTGTTCGATATAAGCTCAGCCTCAATGGTTACGACCTGATCAACTGTTGGTACCAGCGGAGTGCGATTAACTTTTGCGACTGCCGGAGCCTGGCTATTGCCGTTAGATGTTCCCTTGGTGGTGTTGCCGGTAATTGCCAGGGTGGGTGATCCATCTGGAAAGCGGGCATACGATTGTCCATTGTCCATAGCAGGAAATTCAACCTTGTCGATCAATGTGCCAACACTATTTTCAAGATAAACGGTTTCACCCGTTGAAGTAAGTTTAAAATTGGTATCTAATCCCACACCCAAATCATTACAATTCAGGATCAGAAATCCTTTTGAGGGAATGGAAGTTCCGGATGGTAACAAATATTTTCTGATAGCATCATCGTAAATGGCGAAACCACCGATTTCTTTTGATGTCTCAAGATCGTTATAAAGTTCGATCCAGTCATCTCCGGCAGAATATACTTCATTGATGTAAAGGCCCTGCAGGGCAACCACAGGTTCTACTTCCTCTTTTTTGCAGGAGGTTACTCCTAAAATAGCCAGCGATAGTAAAAACGAGACAAACCTCTTCATCAAAAATATTTTCATATTAGCTAATCCTTCTTTGTCGTGTTTCATCCTTACGGGATTAAAAATTTATATTCTACCCCAATTCTACCAACATATCGTCCCTATGGGGCTGCATAGATTCCGTTAGGCATCCGATATTGGTAGAAATCCGGCCAAACGTTTCTAGTCAAAGTGCCATCGGCACGAAATATTTTAAAAATGACAGAGTAGGACTAAATACAATTTTTAAAGATATAGTAATCGAAGAAATAAATAGTAATAATTTTACTAACGCAGATTAAGCCATTTTATTGGCAGCTACTGACTTGAATGCCGTATCTATACGCTACCGACTATGAGTAAAAACAACATATTGATGGAGCAGACCATGCGATGGTTCGGCCCAAACGACCCGGTTAGTCTTTCTTACATACGACAGGCCGGCTGCACAGGTGTAGTTACCGCCTTGCATCACATTCCGGTGGGTGAAATATGGACGGTAAATGAAATTGAAGTGAGAAAGAAACTTATTGAAGCTTCCGGGCTAACCTGGACGGTGGTAGAAAGTTTGCCGGTGCATGAAGACATTAAAAAGCAAACCGGGAATACTGACGTCTATATTGGAAACTATAAAATAAGTCTTAAAAATCTTGCTACCTGCGGAATTAAAGTAATCACGTATAACTTTATGCCGGTGCTCGATTGGATGCGTACGAATCCCTCTTATCTATTGAATGATGGAAGTAGGGCGCTACGTTTTGAAAAGGATGCTTTTGTTGCGTTCGATTTATTTCTATTAAAGCGGCCCGGTGCCCTTGACGATTATTCGCAGGGAGAAATAAATCGTGCGGAAAAATTTATTGCTACAAAAAGCGATGAGGAGAAAAGGACATTGTACAACAATGTGCTCATGGGCCTTCCTGGTGGAAATGAATCATTCACGGAGGAAAAACTTCTTTCTTTACTAGCCTCATACAAGCGTGTAACAGCAAAAGTTCTGAAACAAAATTTATTCACGTTTCTAAAGCAAGTCGTGCCGGTAGCAGAAGAGTCAGGATTAAAAATGGCCGTTCACCCCGATGATCCACCCTTCCCTGTGTTGGGGTTGCCCAGAGTGGTGAGTACCGAACAGGACATTCATGATCTTAGAACCGCAGTGCCCTCCCCTGCAAACGGTCTGTGTTTTTGTACAGGATCATTTGGTGTGCGAGCCGACAACGACTTGCCGGGTATGATCAGAAAATACGGGGATCATATTCACTTCCTGCACTTACGGAATACCAAGCGTGATTCTGTTGGCAATTTTTATGAAGCTGATCATCTTGATGGTGATACGGACATGGTAGCAGTAGTGAAAGAGATTGTCATGCTTATGAAACGGACGGGCAACTCCATACCTATGCGTCCGGATCATGGCCATCAGATGTTGGATGACCTTAATAAAAAAACCAACCCCGGCTATACTGCTATTGGCCGTCTGAAAGGATTGGCCGAACTCAGAGGCCTGGAACTGGGGTTGGCAAGTATTCTCAAATAACAATTAACTAAATAATTTTTCTCCTTTGAGATAAGTCTTCTTTACATCTTTCTTAAATTCATCCAGTTCACTTTGCGCCTCCAACTTCTTATCGGCTAAATTTATCAGAGTGGGTTTTTCGGTTGTTTTAGCATGTTCTTCCATATTTTTAGATTTAGGCACCCGAACTTCGAGCAACCCGAACATACTTTACTTATATTATCGTAATCAACGATAGCCATCACCAGCGTGTAAGATTTTTATCATTCAATCGGTGGAGGGTACGTTGTTATTTTTAACCCGTTAACTTTTACATGGATACCATTACCCATATTGCATTAGGTGCCGCTCTAGGCGAAATCATGCTCGGCAAAAAGTTGGGCAAGCGAGCCATGATTATTGGTGCCATAGTAAACACGTTTCCTGATATTGATTTCCTCGCATCCCTCTGGCTGTCTCCGGCTGATAATGTGCTAGCCCATCGGGGATTCACTCACTCCATACTTTGCATGGTTTTGCTCACACTTCTATTTTGTTGGGTTGCGATGCGGTTGGATAAACAACAAGTTGTAAGTCGTGCTAAATGGTTTTCATTTTTTCTGGTGCAATTAGGTATTCATTTGTTTGTAGATGCATTTAATGCCTATGGTGTTGGCTGGTTCATCCCCTTTGATGATATCCGCATTTCCTTCCACACCCTCTTTGTGGTCGATCCATTCTATTCCTCCATTCTGATTGTGGTGTCTATTCTGTTACTGTTATATCCGATAAAGAATAAATATCGCATCAGGATGGCCACACTGGGTTTGTCAATTAGTGCTTTGTTTTTGGTTTATGCGCTGATCAACAAATCTATTGTAAGCAGTGAAGTCAAAGATCTTCTAAAGAAACAAAAGATATCTTATAGCCGATACTTCACTACTCCTACCCCATTCAATACATGGCTTTGGTTCGCGGTGGCTGAAGTCGATTCTGGTTATTACATGGGCTATCGATCGGTTTTTGATAAGGTTGACTCACTACCATTAACCTTTGTTCCAAGGAATGAATATTTACTGGAAGGATTGCAGGGTGATCATGATCTTCAGCAACTGAAAAAATTCTCACAGGGGTATTATACGGTCGAGTACCGGGTAGATACGCTCGTATTTAACGACCTTCGGTTTGGTCAGATTACCGGTTGGCACACGCCAAAACCCCGATTCGCTTTTCATTTTCATTTGAACTTTCCTGATGATAACCTCCTGGTCATGCAGCGAGGCCGGTTAGCTAACTGGAATCAACAAACAGCAAGGTCCATGATAAAAAGAATAAAGGGTAACCAATAAGATAGAATTACTCCCGTTGTTTGAAATAAAAAGTAAACAGAAACAACATAAGACGAAAAATATCATACGCACTTCGCTGCAAGAAACGATTCAATAAAGTGGAATGGCTTTCATACTCTTCCTGGGTTATCTTCTTACAATCATTCTGTATGATCTTTTCAATCCTTTGCTCCACTAGCCCGGCAAATTCGGGATTGTGCACATCCAGATTAAGTTCAATGCTGGCATAGGCACTGATGTTATTCATATTATAGGATCCGAGCGTGAGCCATTGTCCATCACACACCGCCAACTTACCGTGAAGAATGTTTTTCTGATACTCGTAAATTTCAATTTTATTTCTCAGTAACCATTGGTACATATATCGCTCCGCATATTTGGAGGTGGCTACATCCGACATTCCTGCCATCACCAGCCTGATTTTTATTCCTCTTTTGGCAGCTAGGCGAAGGTTCCTCCTCAATAATTTCCCCGGAAGCAGGTAGCTGGATACAATGGTGACCCGTGATGTTGCATTGCGGAGCATCTTCAGGTAACTGTCTGTTATCTCCTTCCTGCCCCTTACCCAATCATTGACACGAACATTAACGGGTTCTACCGGTAGTGTTAATATCTTTCTTCTAAGACGGGTTTTTGTAATCTCAAGGATTTCAAATTTTCGCAAGTCTTCACACACCTTTTCCAATTTTTCAGCCACTTCGCCCTCAACATATAAAGCCCAATCCAGCCAGGCTAAACTGTCTATGGTATCATTGTAATTATCGCTGATGTTGATCCCTCCCACCAATGCCTTGCTTCCATCCACCACTACGATCTTATGATGCATCCTCCTCCCCAAATAAAAATACTTACTCTTTAGCAGAGGATTAAAAAAACGAAATTGAATACCCGCCAATGACAGTTTCTTTATAAGTGTATTCGAAAGATCCTGGGAAGCATATCCATCAGCTACCAGAAAAACCATCACACCTCTTTTGGCAGCATCTATCAATGCCTGAGTAATTCTATTGCCGGTTTGGTCCTCCGCATAGATATACATCTGGAGGTGGATACATTTCTGGGCAGATTGAATAGTCTGTTCAAGTAAATCAAAATATTCATAGCCGCTTTGCACCAGGCGCAAAGAGCCTTTGTCGGTTATCTCAAATTCTTTTTTGCCCAAATCCATCTATCAGAAACAATTTCCTCGCTTGTCGAAATTCTTCTCTGCGCAAATATCAACAGCGGAGAAATACTTTCACATGACAATTATCAACGAATATAAGAATGCCGCTGGCCCTAACACTTACCTCACTATCATTTTTTATGGATGCATTTCAAATTGTCGCGGATGTTTACTGATTGATCTAAGCCCTAAGGGCTGCAATAGTTATAGAAAAACAAAGCCAGGCAAGCATCAAACTCCGAAGGAGTGGCATTATGTCACCCTTTCAGGGTTTCGATGCAATGATCATGGTATTCTATGAAAATATCATCCCTTCGGGATTTTATTTGAATGAAGTGACAATTTGAAATGCAGCCTTTTTTATTGCTTCAATTCTTAATTGCAACCTATTCCTTACCTTTGCGCCTTATTTTACTCTTTCATGATTGCAGCAAATAATGTTTCCTTACAGTTTGGCAAGCGGGTACTGTTTGATGAGGTAAACCTGAGGTTTACTGCCGGTAACTGCTATGGCGTGATTGGTGCGAATGGTGCCGGAAAATCAACTTTTTTAAAGATTCTTTCAGGTGATATTGACCCCACCCGAGGCTCTGTTGTGATAGACCCAGGCAAACGGATGGCTGTTTTACGCCAAAATCATTATGAATTTGACGAAGTGCCCGTTCTTGATACGGTAATGATGGGGCATACGGTTCTCTGGAAAATCATGAAGGAAAAGGATGCTGTTTATGCCAAGCCTGACTTTTCGGAGGAAGATGGAATCAAAGCTTCAGAACTCGAAGCAGAGTTTGCCGAACTGAATGGATGGAATGCCGAATCCGATGCTGCATCCTTGCTAAGTGGTTTAGGAATCATTGAAGAGGACCACTATAAACTGGTGAAAGAATTAAGTGGTGCCCAAAAAGTAAGGGTATTGTTGGCCCAGGCTATTTACGGAAATCCTGATATTCTTATTCTGGATGAACCTACCAACGACCTGGACATCCATACCGTAAGTTGGCTGGAAGACTTTTTGCTGGATTTCAAGAATACGGTTATTGTCGTTTCTCACGATCGTCACTTTCTGGATACGGTATGTACCCACGTTGTAGACATTGACTTCAAAGTAATACGACTGTTTACGGGTAACTATTCTTTCTGGTATCAGTCCAGCCAGCTGGCCTTATCGCAACGCTCCTCCGCCAACAAAAAGGCAGAAGAGAAAAAGAAAGAATTACAGGAATTTATTATGCGCTTTAGCGCCAATGCTTCCAAATCAAAACAGGCCACCAGCAGAAGGAAGCTATTGGAAAAAATTAACCTGGACGATATCCAACCCTCCACTCGAAAATACCCCGCCATTATTTTTCAACAAAAGCGCACGGCTGGAGACCAGATTCTGCATGTCGAACATCTAACGCACTCACTAAACGGAATAACCTTATTTAAAAACCTGGACTTCTTTGTCAACAAAGGTGACAAGATCGCCTTCCTTGGTAAGGATAGCTTAACCATTACTACGCTGTTTCAATTGTTAGCCGGAGAACTAAAACCAGATAAAGGAGAATTTCAGTTCGGCCAGACCATCACGCCTGCTTACCTGCCGGTTAATAACGAAAGCTATTTTCAATCTAATGATAATCTGGTTGATTGGTTACGTCAATTTGCCGATGATGAAAATAAAGACGAAGTATACATTCGTGGGTTCCTGGGCAAGATGTTGTTTTCAGGAGAAGAAGTTTTCAAGAAATGCAGCGTGCTGTCAGGAGGTGAAAAAGTTCGTTGCATGATCTCGCGCATGATGTTAGCCGGAGCCAACCTGCTGATACTGGATGAACCCACCAACCATCTTGATCTGGAATCCATCACCGCCTTTAACAATGCCCTGAAAGATTTCCCGGGCACGGTACTGTTTACTTCTCATGATCATGAGTTCACACAAACAGTTGCTAACCGCATTATTGAGATTACTCCCAATGGCTACATAGATAAACTAATGACGTATGATGAATACATTTCAAGCGGGCCGGTGAATGCTCAAAAGGAAGCCTTGTATGCATAAGTGATTTCCACTATTCATAAAACAAAAAAGAGGCCTATCGCCTCTTTTTTGTTTTAGTTCAGACTAATTGAATTAGTCTAATAGACCTAATGCCTTCATTCTTTTTTCAATACGGGTAACCTGTGCTGTCATTTCAAGGTCGTTGTAGATTAAATAAAGCACATCCAATACTTTACCTTCATCGGGGCTTAGTTTTTCACATTTCTCCCAATACGGAAGAGCTACTCGCAATTTCTCCTGGTACGTTTTATCAAGTTCAACTTTCTTCGCAAAATCTTCCTTCGAATTGCCAAGCTGGTTCATTTTGCTTTTCACTTCTTTTGCATCCAGGTACACCAAGTCGGCAAGACCCAGTTGTGGCTCAAAGTATTTCGCATCCAGTTTAATCGCTTCTTCATACCACTTACGAGCCTCCACATTATCCTTTAATTCGTAGCTGATTACTCCTAAAAAGTATCTTGCTTCTTTATTGTCTGGTTCAGCGTTGGCTTGCTTTAACATCACCTCTTTTGCTTCTGGTAAGCGATTCATTTTAACATACATATCCAACTCATATTTAGGAAATTCTGAGTTATTCGGAAATTTCTTAACCATGTCCTGAGCAACCTTCAGTGCCGTATCATTATCTTTTTTCTTGTCGCGATAAATACTAAACAACATGATATAAGAGTCAGCGTTGGTACCGCCTTTTTCGTGATACTTGTTTATATATTCGATAGACTTGTCCCATTCTTCCGCTGCAGGTCCAAAGAATACACCGGCATTCATTAGAATAGCTGTGTCGTTTGGAATAAAATACAAGGTGCGTTCCGTATAGTCAAAAGCTTTTTTGAAGTTCTTTTCGTCCTGGTAAGCTTTAACCGCTCCATTGAAATAACTCTGTGCAAGAGAAGCATTTATCTGGTCGTTCATCATAGGGAAACCTACTGCATCATTAATGAAAGCGGGTGTTTTGCCACCATCAAGCTGCTTGGCTTTTTCAAATGCTTCTTTAGCAACAGGGAAACCATCCGGAACCAATGATTTGTATTTTTCCACCTTCGTGGTATCAATACCTGCGTAAATAAGACCTTTCAAATACCACGCTTTCGCTGCATTCTTTGAAGGGTTACCTTTTTTATCAACCATAAATTCCTGGTTGGCGGTGGTAATGTCAATGATGGCTTTTGCCTCATCAAATTTGCCGGCACGGAGCGCCTTTTCGGCATTGGCTACGCTGGGTTTAATCTCCTTTTGAGCCATGGTAGCAAGAGGCGCCAAAAGCATCAGCATGATTGCTATCTTTTTCATTTTCATGTTTAGGTTTAAGTTCACGTTGTTTATTCTGGTTGTATCGTTGTTTCTCCTTCCGTCAAGTCGCCTTCTATCTTTTGAATTTTCTCAACCGATGAAATGGCATCGTCCTCGTTAAGTTTTATCAGTCGCACACCTTGGGTAGCCCTTCCCATCACCCTTAATTCCGTCACGCTAATTCGTATACTGATACCTGACTTGTTAATAATCATCAAATCGTCATTGTCTACCACTTCCTTAATGGCAACAAGCTTGCCAGTTTTTTCGGTGATATTAATAGTCTTCACACCCTTTCCACCCCTGCGGGTGATACGGTAATCATCAACTAAAGAGCGTTTTCCATATCCCTTCTCAGAAACCACCAGCAGGTTGGCGTCTTCGCGAGAGATACAAACCATGCCAATTACCTTGTCGGAATCTGATTCCAGGGTAACTCCTCTTACTCCGGAAGCGGTTCTGCCCATGGGCCTCACATCGCTTTCTTTGAAGCGGACGGCTTTACCTTCACTCTTAGCAATGATAATATCGTTTGTTCCGTTTGTCAACGCAGCATTCAATAGACGGTCGCCATCATTGATGGTGATGGCGGTAATACCATTTGCCCTCGGTCTTGAGTACGCTTCCAGCGAAGTCTTCTTAATGGTTCCTTTCTCCGTACAAAGAATTACAAATGTATTGTTGATATATTCAGCGTCATCGAGACCTTTCACATTCAAGACCGCTTTTACTCTATCTCCCGGCTGAATGTTAAGAAGGTTTTGGATGGCCCTTCCTTTGGAGGTCTTTGTTCCTTCCGGTATTTCATACACCTTTTTCCAGTATAGCTGCCCAAACTCGGTGAAGATGAGCAGATAATTGTGAGCCGGACCTATAAACAGGTGTTCAGTAAAATCGTCTTCTTTGCTGGTGGCCGACTTAGATCCAATGCCACCCCTGCCTTGCGTGCGGTATTCAGAAAGTGACGTGCGCTTGACATAACCATGATTGGAAATAGTAATCACCATCTCTTCATTGGGGATCATATCTTCCAGAGTGATATCATCATCACTATGAACTACCAACGTTCTGCGAGCATCTCCATATCTTTCTTTGATCTCGGCCAACTCATCTTTGATAATGCCCATACGTATGGACTCGTTTGCCAAAATTTCATTAAGGCGTTCGATGAGTGCCATCACTTCCTTGTATTCGTTCAGAATTTTATCACGCTCCAGGCCAGTAAGGCGTTGCAACCTCATCTCCAGAATTGCTTTCGCCTGTATCTCCGAAAGGTTGAACTGAACGATCAATCCTTCTTTGGCAACCTCCGGATCTTTAGAATTACGAATCAACGTGATCACTTCATCCAGGTGATCCAACGCGATCAGGTATCCTTCCAGAATATGGGCTCTTTTTCGCGCTTCATTTAATTCATACTTCGTTCTGCGGACAACTACTTCATGCCTGTGATCAACAAAGTGCACAATCATATCCTTCAGGTTCAGCGTTTGTGGCCTGCCTTTTACAAGGGCCACATTGTTCACTCCAAAGGAAGACTGAAGCTGTGTGTATTTGAATAGATTGTTTAGTACAATGTTTGGTATGGCATCTCTTTTAAGATCATAAACTACCCGATATCCATCGCGATCCGATTCATCGCGGATATCGCTGATCCCTTCAATTTTTTTATCATTCACCAGGGCAGCGGTCTTTTCAATCATCATCGCCTTGTTCACCATGTAGGGAACTTCTGTAACGATGATTTGATCTTTTCCTGTGCTGGAAGTGACAATCTCCGCTTTCGCCCTTACTACAATCCTGCCTCTTCCCGTAAGGAAAGCTTCCTGCACTCCCTGATAGCCATAAATCAAACCTCCGGTTGGAAAATCAGGAGCGGTGATGTGTTTCATCAATTCGGAGATGGTAATCTCCCTATTATCGATATACGCAATAATTCCGTCCACCACTTCCGTCAGGTTGTGAGGAGCCATATTGGTGGCCATGCCCACAGCAATACCCGATGATCCGTTTATTAACAAGTTGGGAGCTTTACCGGGTAGCACGGTTGGCTCCGTAAGCGAGTCATCAAAGTTGGATTGAAAATCTACCGTGTCTTTGTTGATGTCGGAAAGCAATTCTTCGGCTAATCTGCGCAAGCGGGCTTCTGTATAACGCATGGCAGCCGGAGAGTCTCCATCGATAGATCCGAAGTTTCCCTGACCGTCAACCAGTGTATAACGTAGCGACCAATTTTGCGCCATCCGTACCATGGTATCATACACGGACGAGTCACCATGAGGGTGATACTTACCCAACACTTCACCGACAATCCTGGCCGACTTCTTATACGGCTTGTTATAGTTAACACCCAGGTCGAGCATTCCATACAACACTCTTCTATGCACAGGTTTTAAACCATCTCTCACATCAGGTAACGCTCTGGAAACGATCACCGACATCGAGTAATCGATGTAGGCGCCCCGCATCTCATCTTCAATATTGATGGGTATAATGTTCTGTCTTGCCGGGGGTAAATTGCTTTCTTCTGCCACGTAGTATTTAGGGGTTAAAAAATCGCCTCAAAACCCTGTTTAAAGGCCTTAAAAACGAAGTCGCAAGGTAATTAAAATAAAGGAAAAATGAGCCTAAAAACCTGCCGGAAAATAAAGGTTTTCGTAGAAAAAAATAGTGGCTTCGCGCGACTTAAAAATCTCTGCTAATAGGGGTTTAGCTTCCGCTTGTTTTTACCCTTGTACTTGATCAGTGTAGGATAATTTTCTCCGTAATTCGGATTCTGTTTTTTATAAAATGGATGTACCCTGCTTCTGTATTCTTTGTTGCCATGGGCGTGATTCATTTGAATCTTACATTCATGATGAAAGCATTTGGGCAACTCAGGAATTGAATAAGTGACTCCTACCTGCACATAGGCAGCGTTAAGGTTATGCTTGATGGACTTGTCTGCTACGGTAAGCGTGTAATTTTTAAAATCGAGCGATGGCTTTACAAACAATCTCCAGTATTCTGAAAGATCTCTTTCAATAGTGACACCCACATTCACATTTATTCCCTTTTTTATTAGGTCTCTGGCAAAATTATTTCCGGGTTTGTATCCTCCGATTTGTAGGTTACCTGTAAAAAGAAAATCCTGCATGCGATAAAAGGAATATCCCACCATGCCATAGTATTTTTTCATTATCCCTGAAGAATTGCTAGGTTGAAAACTTCCGATCTTATCCGCAAACGTGGTGGGCGTAAAATTTCCGATAAACATTGGCTCAATCCCATAACCTCCACCTATCCTCAACTTTTTAAATTCATAATGAACTGACACATGTAAAGGGATATTGAGACCATTTCCTTTAAAGCCAAGTTTGGCAGTATCAGAACTAATCAGATAGCTGTCGGGCAGAACAGAAAGAGTGTCATTGACTACCGCGTTTACCCAGTTGGAATACCGTGGCGATGTGCCGGCTCCTGATGGAAAAATGCGGGGCTCGAACCCTGTTCGTTGAAAGACTCCAAATCCATCCAGCTTGTGCCTGAAAAACGTATTGCCAACACCAATACTGGCGCTGAACTTTACATTCCTGAGGGCAGTACGCACCGGATAGCTTTTGCGCTTCGCATAAATGGTCTCTAAAGGAAAGGTAGGCTTCTCATCATCCTGAGCCTGAACTGCTTCTGCAAGAAACAGAAACAATAATAACGACAGAGATATGTAAAGCCGGCTGTTCAGGGTTTTGGTTTTAAACGTTAAAGATAATCAGGTAAACATGGATGGCAAAACCCCGTAACTCAATAACCATATTGAGGATATCCGCTTTCTAAAGAACTAAACGTATGAAAGAGTATCTGGCCTTTCTTTGCTTCATAGGTAAACTGGTGTTCGGTGGCCTCACGGGATTGATTTTGCAGGTGGAGGTTGACAATGTTTTTACCTTCCGCCAGCGATACCCGCGCATAGTAAATACTGTGAGGAAGCGTCTGCCAATTTCGGGTGTCTGCCTTTTCGGTAATTGCGTTGATCATGCCGAGCACTGAAGCCAGGGTCCTGTCTTCTTTTTTTACCTGGTATTCCATTGCTTTCTTTAAAGCGACCCGAATAAGTGCTTTGCTCAACTCGAGATTCATCCTCTGCTCAAGACTTTTAAAGGCAATCTTACTTACATCTTCCATCAGTTGAAGTGAAATGGTTTCATCTTGAAAAGAAAGTGATGCATTTGTAAAATAAGTGGGCCGTTCGATATACCTGGGAAATGCTACCCTAAAAAATTCAAGACTACTCAGCCCTTTTTTGTCGTTGTCATTGTAATTATCGATTCGAAAGGGAAAGGTTAATCCTAATTCTGCATTTGTAAAATAAATCCAATTATCCCTACGGGCAACCATAAAAGTTATTCCCCATTCTGCTTTGACCGGGCTCAGACCATTGTGCCAGAAGAATACCAGCTCGCCTCCTTCCGGTGTATGAAATTCAAAATCAGTCATGCCAAACTCCTGCTTATATCTTGCAAATTCATCTGTCATTCCACTGAGTGAGGCCGTGCGCAACAAGTCCTTTTTCAGTTGATCAGGTGCTGCCAGCCTAAACAATTTGTCATAGTCATCTTCATAAATCTCCAGAGCATTGCGATATGCTATGAACGCATTATTGTAATCCTTGTCCACTTCATAAATAATTCCCATCAGTGTGTGGACAAATGCATCGCGTTGATATTTGGTATCGGACTCATAGCGGTCACTGAGTTGTTGCAAGCGAATGTTCAGCCTTCTACATTCAACCAAGGCTTCCTCCGTTTTTCCCATCTTTAAAAAGTTCAGGGCTTTGTAATACAACACCATCAGGTGCTCATGATCTTCACCTTTATACATGGTTACCGTTGGATTTGTGAGATACGAAGCCACCTCATAGAGGTAATTTTTACGATAATCCTCGCCAAACAAAAATGCTTTTTCAAAATACTCATTGCTTTCTTCATACCGGCCCATCATCGATAACACCAGTCCGTTGTTCACATGAAACAAAAATTCTTTCTTACCATTGGCTTCTGAAGCTCTGGCTTGAAGATTGGTAAGGGCATTGTTCAGGTTGCCTTGTTCAAATTCCTGGTTAAAATTATAATTGGATTGATAGTAAGTGGCACAAGAACTCAGAAAGAAAATCACACTGAGAATCGTAAATCGCGAACCTGAAAATTTAACCATTCCCATGTTGATCAGAGTCATAATATGAAGAAGCCGATTTAGTTTTTTATGTGTTTCTTAATCTCCTGCTGCCCATACCAGATGCGCTTACTTGTTTCAACCTCGGTCAGAAACAGAGTGGTTACATAGTTGACAACGCGATCTTTATTATACACATCGGTTTCAGAAGTCATTTCTCCAAATAGCATCAGGTTAGCACCCACTTCCTTTCCCCACTTTGCCATGGTAGCAGGATCAGAAAAATCCTGCTGCTGTGCCCGTTCTTCCCGTATCTTATCACGAAATATATCCGACTCAACCAAATCGGCAAGGCCAGAATTAAAAATGGCCAGTTCTAACTTCTTCACATAATTATCGGCATCAATATGTTCGCTTGTTTTGTTACGAATCTGTCCTACAATAATGGCAGGTTTTCTGCCGAGGGCCTGAGCATATTCTTTAAACCGGGGGTTGATCAGCAACTCCGCTATCATTTTATCGGCCACCTGTCGCGAATCAGAATCATTCCACCGTCCGCTTAAATCAACTTGTTGTTTGGGATCAATTCGTGAGACCGTGCGTGCACACGAAAAAAGTGAAGTCAGTAGAATGAAAAATACCAGGGATCTCATATAGAAAGTTCGAATAATTAATCCAAAATTCAGGATTATA
>Ga0163153_10003606_pt1 | contig 20458 bp, 20 predicted proteins | sample OliLakLV19MP6IB1_FD_148629 | JGI IMG/M metagenome (GOLD analysis project Ga0163153, IMG submission 148629) | Freshwater microbial mat bacterial communities from Lake Vanda, McMurdo Dry Valleys, Antarctica - Oligotrophic Lake LV.19.MP6.IB-1 | ecosystem: Environmental > Aquatic > Freshwater >...
CCGCATCACTGACGCCACAGGCCTGCATAAAGACCTCCGCATCTGCACCCAGGGCCGCACGAATTTCCGCTGCGCTCCAGACGTAAAACTTGCCTTCCACGCCTTCGCTGTCGGCGTCTTCGGAACTGTAAAAGCCACCATCCTCGTGATGCATTTCATGCAACAGATAATCCAGCGTCTGTTCCACTACCTCACGGAAACGTGGCTCACCGGTGATCTGCCAGGCATGCAAATAGACCCGCGCGAGTTGCGCATTGTCGTAGAGCATTTTTTCGAAATGCGGCACCAGCCAGGCAATGTCAGTGGCATAGCGCGCAAAGCCGCCCCCCAGCAGATCGTAAATACCACCATTCGCCATGCGCTGCAAAGTGGTGGTAGCCGCATTCAGTAAATCCTGATTGCCGTTGCGCAGGTATTCGCGCAAGCCGAATTCCAGGGCCATCGGCTGCGGGAACTTAGGTGCGTCGCCGAAACCACCGTGTACGCTGTCATAGTTGCTCAGCAGTTTGGCAGCAGCCTGTTCCAGCGAAGCGTTACTCAGCTCCCCGCCTTGTGGATGTTGGGCTGTTTCCTGCAAGTGCTGGGTAACAGTGGCGGCACTGCGCTGCACTTCATCCTGCCGTTCAACCCAGGCGTGGGAGACTGTCTCCAACACCTGCTGGAATGAGGGCATGCCATAGCGCGGTTGCGGTGGAAAATAAGTGCCTGCATAAAAAGGCTGTCCATCGGGTGCCAGAAATACCGTCATGGGCCAGCCGCCCTGCCCGGTCATGCCGGTAACGGCGCTCATGTAAATACCATCCAGATCAGGACGTTCTTCCCGGTCAACCTTGATATTGACGAAATGCTGGTTCATCACTGCGGCTGTGGCTTCATCTTCAAACGACTCGTGCGCCATCACGTGACACCAATGACAAGCGGCGTAACCTATGCTCAACAGGATGGGTTTGTTCTGTTCACGTGCCAAGGTCAGCGCTTGCTCACCCCAGGGATACCAGTGCACCGGATTATCGGCGTGCTGCAATAAGTAAGGGCTGGTTTCAGCTGCGAGTTGATTACTCATGACATATCGCTCATTGGCGGCTGGGCTTGGGGATCGGTGAACTGCACCATCTGTTCACTGTAAAAACCGTTGAAGCGGGTGCGGCCAGCCAGGCTGTAAGCACCGATCCGGCCAAATTCCAGCACATCACCCTCGCGCATATCGGCCGGCAAATCAACGCGACCAGGTAAAACGTCGGTGGCATCACAGGTGGGGCCGTACAGCTGGAAAGATTTGAGTTCGCCCTGCAAAAGCTGGCCATTGCGGAAACTCCGCACCGGAAAGCGCTTATGTCCCTTGAAGCGCAGCTCCCAGAAAATGCCGTACATGCCATCGTTCAGGTACAGCCGGTCATCCTTGCGTAGCAGCACGCTGACCACCGCAGACAGACCCGGCGCGGACAAAGCACGGCCAGGCTCAGCCATCAACTCACCATTTTCAGCCAATGGCAGCCCCGCTGCCGCGTCACGGATAGCCGTGTGGTAATCGCTCAGGGGCGGCGCTTCGAAGTCCGGATAAGACAATGGAAAGCCGCCGCCAATATCCACCAGCCGAACGCGGAATGACAGTTGTTGCAGCACCTGACGCGCTGTTTCCAGGGCGTGTAAATAGGCCGCGGGCTGCATCACCGATGACCCCACGTTGAAAGCCAGGGCGGGTTCCGCACCGCGGCTGCGCAGCGCTTCCAGCAAAGCGGGCACTGTTGCCGGTGGCGCGCCAAATTTCGACGAAAGGTCTTGCAAAGCAGATTCGTGATGCACCGCCATGCGGACAAATACCACCGCTTGGCCCAGATCGATTTCGTCTGCCAAAAGTTCGATACCCCGGGCATGATCGACCATGAAATGCCGCACGCCCAGTCGTTCAAAAGCCTGTTTCGCAGCACCTGGCAATCGCACCGGCACCATAAAGTAGGCTTGGCCACTGGGGCAGTTCTGCCGCACCAGCTCTACCTCTGGCACCGAGGCACAATCAAAATGCTCTACTCCACCTTCGTGCAACAGTCGCAGCACGGCCGGGTGATCATTGGATTTGACCGCATACAGCACCCGCCCCGGAAAGCTGGCAACAAATTGCCGGGCTACCTGACGGTAAAGTTCCGGTAGTAAAATTCGTTGACGTTGTCAGCTGCGACCGCTAAGTTGCGGCGAGCCGCCTGAAAAAGCTGAAATTCATGCCCCCTGCGCTTTACGACTTACCTGCCGCCAGTGTTTCTTTGCGTGACAGCGCGCGCGCCTGGTTGTTACTGGGCCTGGCCGCATTAGTCGGAGCCGGGCTGTTTTCCTTGTTACTGGTGCTGGCGCGCACTCCCACCATTCAGGAAATGATCCCGCTGGTGGATTTCTTTCGCGTGGCGCTGGTTATCCACGTCAACCTGTCAGTACTGATCTGGCTGTTGTCCATGGCCGGCGTATTCTGGAGCCTGGCCTGCCGCAATGACGCACCGCGCTGGGACCGCATGTCTTTCTGGCTGGCGGCCTTGGGCACTGCCATCGTGGTTGTCTCGCCCTTTGTTGGCGCTACCGAGCCATTGATGAACAATTACGTGCCCATTTTGCGGCACCCCGTGTTCTATACCGGGTTGGGCCTGTTTACCACCGGGATATTCCTGCACCTGCTGCGCTGTGGGCTGGATCACAACCGGCGCCGGACTGCTGATGGCGGAAGGTTGAGCGGTTCAGACGCCTTACGGTTGGGTATCCGGCTGTCTGCAGTGGTAACCGCTGCAGCCGTGCTGGCATTTCTGGCCTCGATGGCAGGCATACCGGCGGAAATGGACGGCGAAGCCTATTTCGAGTTTCTGTTCTGGGGCGGCGGGCATATCCTGCAGTTCACCCACACCCTGTTGATGATGGTGGCCTGGGTGGTGCTGGCCAGTGCCGGCGGATACCGCTTTGTGCTCAGCCCACGGTTGACCGCCGTGTTCCTGATTTTACTTTCCCTGCCGGTGATCACCGTGCCTTTCCTCTACCTGGCGCACGAGGTGGTTTCACCCGGCCACCGGCTGGCTTTCACAGAACTGATGAAGTATGGCGGCCTATCCTGCATTCCGCTCGGCCTGGCGATAGCTGCCAGCCTACGCAATCACTCCAATCTGGGCGGTGAAGCGGTCTATTTACGCAGCGCTTTGTGGTCCTCGGCACTGTTGTTTGCCACCGGCGGTGTGCTGGGTTTCATAATTTCCGGGTTGGATATCGTCATACCAGCGCACTATCACGGCTCCACGGTGGGTGTGACCATCGCCTTTATGGGATTCTGTTACTACCTGTTGCCCCGCATCGGCTTTGGCCCGGTGCCGCAAAAGTTGGCCACCTGGCAGCCCATTCTTTACGGTGGCGGGCAATTGCTGCACATCATTGGCCTGGCCTGGAGTGGTGGCTACGGTGTGCAGAGAAAAACTGCTGGTTTGGCTCAGGGGGTAGACCGATTGGGCGAAATCGCCGGTATGGGTCTGATGGGCCTGGGTGGGTTAATTTCGATCATCGGCGGGCTGTTGTTTCTGATCGCCGCCTGGAAATCCATACGCTTCAAAGCCCGCCTCCAGCCAACCCAGGAGTAAGCGCAAGACCATGTCCGAGCTGATCCTGTTTTCCCTCAATGCGATCATTGTTTATTTTTTGTCCGACTGGATACTGCGGCGCATTGAATCCAGCCGTGGCCAGGTATTGCCGCAACGACAGATCGTTTTTTTCGTGATTTTCCTGGCGCTGGCGTTGCTGAGCTTTACCCTGTTACGGCAGCCGTTAGGTCCAACGACCTGATTCAATCAGCGGTTGCAGCTGGGTGGATCAGCACACCATGCAGGCGCGCATCAAAGCTGGCGAAATGAACACTGAACCAGTCCGACAGCCCCAGCTGCAACTGCTCGCGACCTGCTTGTGGGTCGTTGGCGTAATCATCCATCAGGCCCATGATCTGATCCAACAAGCGTTCATGATCGTCTTTGTGCGCTGAGTATTCGCCGTATCCCGACTCCCGCATCAGCCGCTCTTCGAGGGCGAAATGCGCGGCGATGCCGGCATGGATTTCACCCAGCATGGCTTCGATGGCGGCAGGTTCCTCACGCCCTTCCAGGCGCTGGTAAGCTTCCTTGATCAAACCGATCATCTCCCGATGTTCCAAATCAACCGACGGAATGCCGAGAGAGAAAGAGGATTTCCACTGTACCAAATTCATCTTCGTACCTGATTGAAAGCCAATTTAATTAAAGGCCAAGTTAATTAAAAGTGAACGCGGAACTGGCCGCGTCAAAACTGATGACCAGGTGCTGCTCGGGCTGCAATTGCACGCGCTGCTCCGAGTAATAATCAAAATCACCTGCCGAGTCCGCACCCCCGCCTGAATCATTCATTCCGATAGTCAAATTCTGCTCGCCTGCAGGCAATTGAAAACGTGCATAGATGGTGGCAGACCCATCGCTCCAGATTCCAGCGGGCTGAATGGTTTGCGCATACAGTACTTCGCCATTGGCGCTAAGCTCGACCCGAATCGGCTGCTTCTCACGCGGGCAATCACTGGGGCGGCGCATGTTGGGCGGCAACTCATTCAGTTCTTCCTGGGTGAACTTGCGACATTCCTCGATGCGCTGACCGGTATGCGAAATCGACAAGGACACCATGGCCTGCTCAGGCTCTAACAAGCTGAATGCGGGCCAGGCGGAGAATAAGGCTGCAACAACCATAAACAGCCCGTACGCTATTGCGCGCAAAGGCAAACGCTGCAACCAGAATTTCTTTTGTAAGGCTTCCGTCCTGACAGAAACAGGCGAACTGATGATCAACTGCTGACGAAACGCGGCCAAACCACGCGCTGGTGAAGTATGAGAACTCCAGGGTTGCTCCCAGCCCATGGCCAGCTTTGCCCGATCGGTGCGTTCGCGCAATCGGGGGTCGCGTTCGCGCGCCACACGCTGGCTGGTCCAGTCAGTACCCAGACGGTATTCGCAACCGCCGTTGCTGCAGCCCGCCAGAAAGATGCCGTCGGCATGGTTGCGGCTGATGATGAAGTCGATAAATGAAGGCGGCAAATGCGCCATGCAACGCAAACCAATCACAGCCGTTTGCGGATCGTCCAGCTGTTTTAATTCGGCACTGCCGTCACAGCCAAACACGATAACTCTTTGACTGCCCTGCGGACTGGCTTGCAAGCGTGCACTTTGCTGCTCGATCTGCTCGCGCAACATCAGCGCGCTGAGGTCCGGCAAGTCGATTCCCGGCACCAGTGCACTGGCCTGGCGGAACGGAGTGGCGGTGGGACAGGAACCGACACAAATACCGCAGCTCACGCATAAATCCGCATCGACTATGGCCTCCTGCTCATAACGGCTGCCATCGGTACGGGGCTGCATCATCACTGCTGAGTACGGGCAATCTTCAGCACAGCGTTGGCAACCATTGCAGTTATCCAGGTCTACCACCACAACCGGCCGATCGACCTTTTTACGCGCCGATTTGGGAGGTAACCATGGGGCCAGGAACAGCAACAGGCTGAGTCCAATCAGCAAAGCCCAAACGCCAGCCGGCCCCCAGGCCTGAACCAGCGGATAGAACAACAAATAATACCAGTCCAGGCCCAATTCCTGCGGCACAGTGGCGGGATCGGCCTGCCCCTGGCTGAGCGCCGGCCGAATCAGCGACAAAGCCAACATGGCGATCAGGGTACCTGCCATAACGGCCCGCGGCGGGTTGATACGCGGGCGGCTGATGCGAAATACATGCAGCCAAATGGCAAATACCAGTACCAGCGGCAAGCCAATCAGGTGCAAAAAGGCCATGAGGGTAAAAAAGCGATCGCTGAGTTCGGCCGCAGTGAGAAAATTGCGCGCCATGGAGCCGGTGAAAATCGGTAACCAATCAATCAATTCGGACGAAGTAATCGCCACATACAAGGCCAGTTTGTCCCACACCAGCCAGTAACCGGTGATCCCCAATGGAATAACGATCCATAGCACCGGCGTGCCGGTAATCCAGCTGAACCAGCGTTTGCCGCGATGATGGCCCAGGCTCCATTCACGCACAATGTGCAGCAACACGGTCACCACAGCGGCATCGGAAGCATAGCGATGCAGGCTGCGCATCACCCCACCGATATACCATTGCTGATGGGTGAGGTATTCAACCGATTCGTAAGCGCCCTGCACGCTGGTGTGAAAGAAAATAAACAACCAGATGCCGCTGACCAGCACTATCCAGAAAAAGAAGATGGTCATGGCACCCAGGTAATTCATGGGATTCAGCTGCGGCCCGAAACAGCGTGCCAGGGCCGCATCCAGCCAGGAGAAAACTGCTTTGGCTTGCATCAGGCTGATTTCCTGCGTGCCGATTTTACCGTTTCAAACACCAGCCAACCGCCCAGCAACAGCAGGAAAATGCCGCCCACCGCTATCTGCACGAACAGAGAATAGTCAAAACGGTAGCGACCGGTGCTGGGGTCATAAACGGTACAGAACAACTTGACCCGGTCGACCAAATTGGCCGTGAGGTGCGAGCCCGGTTGCGGCCGATTCAGCACCAGTTCCTTTAATGGCTCGACCAAAGCCGGCAGCTCGAAGTCCGCGCCGTAGACCTGGCGATAGATCACACCTTCGCGGTCAACCAAAGTGATCTGATTAACATGATCAAAACCCCGTGGGGTCGGAAAATAGCTGAAACCAAGATTGTTGGTCAGTTGTTGCATGGTGTTCTGGTCGGCGCTGAGAAACCACCAGTCAGTATCGTGGACCTTCTGTTGGCGGGCAAAACTGGCCATGGCGGTGGGGGTATCGTTGGGCGTATCAAAGCCTATGGTCAAAACCTGAAAGCTGTCCTCGCCCAACGCATCACGCGCGTTCCGAACCGCTGTGGCCAGATGGCGCGTAATGGCCGGGCAAACGTGATGGCAGGAGGTAAATATCATGCTGATGATAACCGGCTTGCCGCGCAAATCAGCCAATGGAAATGACATGCCATTGCGGTCTGCCAGAAGCAAATCCTGCAAGGGCTGGCCCAGCGCTGCCTGTGACCGGTTGATCGCATCGTCGGCACTGTAATCCAAGGTCACTGCTTTAGAGTTTTGAGCCGTGCCCATTTCCGGCGTAACCTGCTGGCCTTGTGCCATCGTGGATATGGCGAGCAGTACGGACAGAAAGGATAAAAAGCGGGTCATGGATAAACCATTTTGATGTGGCATGAAAATCCGTAGGTAAAACTAAAAACAATCAGGCCCCCGTAGAGTCTACGGGAGCCTGGGCAATCATACAAAACTGGCAGATCAGCTCACAGATTTATGACATGGGCCAGACCGACGCCAGATATTTCCAGTTAACCACGTAATACGCCACAAATATGGCCAGGAAAAATATGGCGAGTACAAAGGTTCCAGGTGCCGCAAAGCCCCATTTACCGGCCGCTGCATGGCCACCGCTTTGCACGTGCAAATCAGGCTCAGCTTTAAGCAGGCGGGTTGTAGCGGTTCCGTAGGGCGATTCAGACCCGACACGCTTGCCAAAGAACACCGACAACACGGTGATCAGCACAAACACCGCGCCGCCTATAATGGCTGCCATGCCGCTGACGCCTACCAGGCCCATCAGAGTAAAGGCACTGGCTGGGTAGTCAAAGCTCATCAGAGAATCGGCAAAGGTCATGTCCCAATGGCGACGTTGCACGCCCAGAGTACCCGCTCCCATCATAGCCATGGTGAATACGCCCATGCCGATGCCGAACAGATAGGGCTGCCATTTGGCCAGCACTGGGAACATGACCTGGCGGCGGAATAACACCGGGATCAGGAAATAGGTCAGTGACATAAAGGCCAGGGTGGTTCCGAGCACCACGGTGGCATGGAAGTGACCAGGCACATAAATGGTGTTGTGAATGATGATATTGATTTGCTCTGTACCCATCACCACGCCGGATATACCGCCGATAAAACCAAAGCCAATCAGCGACATGAACATTCCGGAGAACACCGGATTGCCCCAGGGCGCCTTACGCAGCCACTCAAACAGGCCTTTAGTCAAGCCCTTGCCACGTTGTGCTACCTCAATAGAACCTGGCACCGTCAAGCCATGAACCATACTCGCAAGTACGGCCAGATACATGGCATAACTGGTATTGAAAATCTTCCACGTAGCGCTGAGACCCGGATCCACCAGCAAATGATGTGCCGCAGCCAGTTGCAAGAAGAAAATATAGAGCAGGAATGCGCCACGACTGACCTTTTCTGACATGGGTTTGGCGCCGAACACGACGGCAGCGATGAGATACCAGACGGACACATGGGCTGCTACGTTAATCTGCTGGGATGAATGGCCAAAGCCCCACCAGACCAGGCGATACATGGCCGGATCGATTTGCGAGATCAAACCCAGGGACCACAACCAGGTTGGTATCAGAATGATGGCGCCAGCGGCAATGGTAAAAACGGCAATGATGCAGGCCGTCAGGGCTCCGAAAGTCACCAGTGGTATTGAACCGTCATAGGTTTTTTCTTCTTTGGCTACCACCAGGGTACCGAGGAATATAAAAGTAGCCACCAAAGCACCAACCGCAAACAGGATCAGGCCCAGGTAGAAATTCGGGTCAGCCGGCATGGGTACGTATGAAGTCATCATCACCGACGAATTTCCGGACAGCACCGAGTAGTTGTTCAGGGCTGCACCGGCAACCATCAGCACAAAAGCAGCCCAGGCGATTCGGGGGGTTGCGATGCGTACCTTGAGCAAGGTCGAAGAGCAGAAATACAGCACCGCGATTTCAAAGAAAATAATCCAGTAAATCAGCATGTTGATGCCGTGGATGGTGAGTATCTGGTAGAACCGGTCGGCAGGCAGCAGGTGCACGGTGGGCCAGCGAGTCAGCGTTACCAGGAGCGCGGTGATGCCACCAACCAGCAACATGACAACGGCCGTAACGGCATTGGCTCGTATCAACCACTCAGCGGATTTATGGAATTGCAGGCCTGATTCCGGGCAGGTTCGAAACAATGGCTTGGCCAATGTCTTGGTCGATGACTTGCTCATAGTGCGCCCTCCCCGCTCAGTTCATCCTTGATTAAGATTTTACCCACCATGTTGTGATGGCCAATACCGCAGAACTCATTGCAGATAATTGTCTGATCGCCACTGGTATCGGGTGTAATGGTCAGAACCATCTCGTAACCGGGCAGTATCTGGGTGTTGATATTGATCGGCTGCAGAGAAAAGCCGTGTTGCCAGTCCATCGAAGAGATGTGCAGGCGGTAAGTCTGGCCTTTTTTCAATTCCAGAATGGGCCACCACTGCCACAAACGCGCAATCAGGTAGACATCGCTGCCTGGCGGGGGAGCCACCACTGGAATCTGCTGATTTGTTTCTGTTCGAACCGTGTGCTCATTAACCATGGCCATGGTTTTGGCCATATAGGCTTCCGGCGTAGTTCGATAAGCCTCGCTGGAGAGGTTCTGTTTGCCGTAAACATGCCACAAGGGCATCATGATGAACATGGTCAGCGCCCACACAAAAGCGATGCCGATCCAGGTTCCTTCGACCCGATCCAGTGGTTGTTTCCACCAGATGGTCTGGGCGGGCGGTAGAATAGAAGTCACAGTGTCACCTATCAGGCAATGGCCTATTTAGCTATGGGAATAGTCACGAGTTCCATGATGCCCCAGATGATGTAGAAGACCGTTGGAAACACGACTCCAATGAACAACAACAAAAACGGGTTATCGAGGATTTTCTGCATCACTGGCATGCGTTCTTCGACCGCGTCTTGAGTGGATTCCTCATTTATGGTCTGATTCATGGCGTTCACGCTTCCTTTTTTTGTTAACAACCGATACAGGGATTCTAGATAAAGATTTTTCATTTGTAGTTGATGCAGATCAAATACATCTTCTTTTCATCTCAATAACATGGCGTCCATGAAAAATTCACCTCATCTGCCTCTTTATCCAGCTTGTGCAGTGCTCATACTGCTCTATGGCTGCAATCGTCAAGCCGGTCCCGGCCCGGAAATACATGATACGAAGTACCGTGCAGTTGACGCAGCGGGTCAGATCCTGGATGTTGCTGTGGCCCCGGGCGCTTGTGTCTTTGATGACTTTACCCACCTGACCTGGGAAGTCAAAAGCGCCGAATCTGGCCTGCAAAGCCTCGATAACACCTACAGCTGGTTTAATCCGGACGAATCGCACGACGGCGAATTGGATTATCGTGGACTGCCTAACGGCGGCGACTGCACTGGCAGTGATTGCGATACCCAGGCCTATGTTGATGCCATCAATGCCATCAAATTTTGCAGCTACAGCGATTGGCGTTTGCCCACACGGGATGAACTGGGCTCCATTTCCGACCCGCGGCTCAATCAATCTCCCCCCTCCATTAACAGCCGCTACTTCCCCAACACCCAAGCGGGTGAATACTGGTCTGGAAATGATTACCAGTTCCAGTATGATGCCGCCTGGCTGTGGAGCTTCCAGATCGGCCTCGACCGGGTAGAATGGAAGGCGACACCGCGCTATTTAAGACTGGTGCGTGGCCAGCCGGTGCAGCTTATGCGCATCAAGGACTGAAGACTGCGGACTGATTGGGGCAAGGAAACATCAATGGATCTCGAGCGGGAACACCAGGAGTTCTGGAATAAAGGCTATCTGGTGGTAAGAAACGTTTTCACTGAAGACGAAATGCGGGTGGTAAAGGACGTCATCCTGAACCACGAGCATATGAATCGTGTCAGCGCCAATCTCAAGCAGAAAATCGAATCGGGCAAGCGACCCTCATTTGAATCCATTTTCGTCTGGAACGATACTGCCCGCGATGATGTGTTCGCCATGGTAACGCGCCGCGCTGCCATCTTCGATCGGCTGGAATACTTTTTCCAGGACCGCATTTACGTCTACCACAACAAGATCACCCTGAAGTATCCCGGTGTGGTGGGCTTTCGCTATCATCAGGACTACGCCTACTGGTACGACATGGGCTGTCTTTATCCGGACATGGCAACCGTAATGATTGCCATCGACCCAGCCAATCGCAAAAACGGTTGCCTGAAAATGCTCGCAGGTTCACACAAACTCGGGCGCATCAATCACGTGTTTGATGACGGAGTGTCAGACAGTGGCGTCAATCCGGAACGCCTTGCCATAATTGAGCAGAAACTGGAAGAGGATTACCTGGAACTGGAACGTGGCGATATTGTAATGTTTCATTGCAATACCCTGCATGGCTCGAATGACAATCTTTCTGAAGATTCGCGCATTGCCCTGCTGGGTTGTTATAACACCCGGCACAATAATCCCTACCATTCACCCCACGGCCATCCCTTTTATCAGGCGCAGGAAAGAGTGATCGATAAAATCACGCTCGAGGATGCACAGCGCTTGCCGGATTTTGCGCTGAATTTCTTCGAAGACAGTCTTAAAAAAGACAGCAACCAATGAAAACTCTCACCGGACTGTCCCTGCTGCTGGTCATCCTGTTGGTATCACTCAGCGCTTATCTGCGCCTGGCACATTCCGGCATCGGCTGCCTGGATTGGCCGGACTGCTACGGCCGCATCGGCGTACCGGAAGTCAGTGCGCCGCTCGATTCGGCACCGGAACAAATGGCCCGTGACGCTTACCAGCGCATCACCGCGGCAGCACAGCAACCCCTGGCCTGGGCCACACCTCTGCATCGTGCGGTAGCCAGCCTGCTGGGAATTTTTATCGTCTTCCTGAACCTGCTGGCATTCCACCAGCGCCGTTATCGAATACTGTCTTTGGCATTGCTGGGTTTAACGCTGTGGCTGGCCATGTTGGGCCTGCGTTCTGGCAGCCTGCATGACCCGGCGGTGGTCATGGGTAACCTGTCTGGTGGCTTTGCCATGTTGGGTTTGCTGGGCTGGTTGTGGTTCGGTTTATCTGCCAAACCGCCCGTGCGATTCGATGCCCACAGTAAAGCTGCGCCACTGCCGCGGACATTGGTCATCACCGCGCTGCTGGCCCTGTGCCTGCAAATCGCTCTGGGCGGCCTGACCAGCGCCAATTTCGCTGCCAATGCCTGCAAAACCCTGCCCGATTGTCACGGCGGGTGGTTACCGGGAACCGAACTCGCTGAGGCGCTAGACCTGACGCGTCATCACGAAGTAACTCCCGAAGGCCAGGCGATTGGCGGAGCCGAGCGTATGGCCATTCATCGCGCTCATCGCCTGATGGCCATCGTAACCAGCGTACTGATCCTTTTGGTAGCACAGATGGCCATGCGCCATGCCGGAGCAGCACGCCGCACCGGCATGATTCTGTTGGTATTGATCGTGGCAGAATTCTCGGTGGGCGTGGCCGCCGTTTTCAACGAACTACCCATAGTTCTCGCAGTAGCGCATAACTGGCTGGCGGGTTTGTTGTTACTGGCGGTGCTAAGACTGTTGAGTTTGCATCGAAATCCCGCCTGAATCACTTTTTCCGCCTGAGAAAACTGGCCATCATGGGCTTCACGCTGATCCCATGCAGGAGAATTGACAACGCAACCACCACCAGTGTGATGTGAATGAATTCAAGTGCAAGATCTTCCGGCAAGCCATGCTCTATGGCGTACATCAAGTAGTAAAGCGAGCCGATACCGCGCACCCCGAACCAGCCCAGCATGCCACGCATACGCCAACTGCCACGGGAAAAAGCCAAACCCAATAGCACGCTGGCCGGCCTTGCCACCAGGAACAGAAAGGCCGCGAATCCAACCGCCCGAAAACTCCAGGAATCCAGGAACAGCGATCCCCCGACCAGCAGAACCAGGAGCAATTCAGACAGTCGTTCAAGATGTTCCTTGAAGACCAGTGAACCTTCGCTGACGGGTTCAGGCACCTGCGCTTCAACGTCACCTGAGCCGGCATCGCTCGGCATGCTTTCCTGCAGCGTTTTCGTCTCTGGCTCTGCCGCCAGCTTGTGTTCGGTATGTCGCAACGAAACCGCGGCAAAAAATACTGCCAGGAAACCCCAGGCTTCAATCAATTCACTCAGACCGTAAACCACGGCGATCAAACCCAGGCCCAGGAAGTCATGCCAAAAAGTTTGAGTCGCGTTCTTTTGCCGCAACTTCCACACCAACCTGGCGACCAACCGGCCCATAGCCAGGCCGATCAACACGCCTGCCAGCGTAGCCCACAGCACATCCACCAGCAGCCAGCGCATACCCATGTCACCCAATTCGTGCAAACCCAATAAACCCAGGCCCAGCATGACAAACGGAAATGCGCTGCCATCATTCATGCCCGCCTCTGCGGTCAGATTAAACCGTAAACGATTGTGGTCTTCGTGATTTTGAATCTGGATATCAGTGGCGAGTACCGGATCAGTAGGAGCAACTATCGCACCCAACAGGATAGCTGCACCCAACGGCATGCGCAGCACGTAAACGCAAAAAGCAGCAACAAAGGCAACCGTCAGCGTCATTGACAGCGTGGCCAGCACGATCGGCGTTTTCCAACGCTGCAACCGGAACGGCATGGGCATTTTCACGCCTGCTGCAAACAAGGAAATCAGCACCGCAATCTCGGTAAGGACTTCCAGCAGTGCCGATTCTTTCAGCGGATTGAAGTGGTAGGCATTAAACACCGTCGGACCGAAAATCAGCCCAACCAGCAAGTAAATGATGGCGGAGGTTACCGGCAAGCGTTTGATCGCCGAGGAAAACAGGCCCGTAGTCAGAAGCAAACTTCCTACCAGTAAGAACCACAACGCGCTAATCATTCAACTTTCTGCCTGCAGGTAAATGTCAATCCCATATTGACGCGTTCCAGCACACACAACATGCCATTCAAAGGGCAGAACTACCGGCTCGCAGGGAATGACGATTTTGCAACTGCGACAGCAAGCCGGTGTCGGCCAACCTTAGCCGTTAAGTCATCAGGGCTATTTGGGGCCTAGCAGATACCACAACACCAACCCCAAAACGGGAAGAACCAGGATCAATAATACCCACAGTATTTTAGTTCCACCGGATGCGCCACTACCCAGCACTTTCATGATGGCCCAGATATCCAGAATCAGGATAAGCAGTCCCAGAACTCCATATTCCATTTTTTATTCCTCTAGTCAGTTTTTTGAAGAAAAAACGTCCTTGGCCGACCTATGGGGGGCAAGCAGCAGCGTTACATAAATTCGGAGCAGTTTGAAGCACTATGGTACTTACGTCGTCGATAGAGATGCTCCCAGCGGCATTGAATTGTAAATTGTTGCCACCGTAATTCGAGTTGCCATAGTCATTACCAAAGATAAAGGTAATACCATAGGCACCATTGTCCTGAATCACACTATTTGAAATGGAACAGGCGGAGCACTCAACCCCAACACCACCATTGCATTCACAATATTGTTATTCAGGTGGCCACGGAAACTTTGTATCCCGAAAGTTCTATTTGCCCTGGCAGAATTGCCAATCAGAGTACCACTCACAGAAAAGCCACCTTCACCATTTCGTGAGCTGATGTTATTCAGAAACAGCCCCTTGTTGCCACCGAGCAATCCGTAGCTGCCATTTTCACTGACAACCATATTGCTTACACGGCAGCCAGCTTCTCCGAACCACAAACCGTGATCTCCCATGCCCTGAATAAAGCCATTACTTATTGAAATGCCAGTTGCGCTGATAACTGGCACGCCAATACCAACACCAACACCCTTTGGTAAGCAGCTGGTAACCGGACTGTCCTTAAAAGAGCCATCTGTACACGTAGTATCCCCAATAACTGCGAACCCGTTCAGATCCAGTGACACATTACTGGAAATAACCTGGATAACGAAGATATTTTCAGGCGAATTGTATGACCTGATGCCGATATTGCTGGTCAGGCGGTAGCTACCAGGATTATTAATCGTAATCGGAAATCCTGCGGCATCTCCAGGAAAACAACCCGCATTAATACAGGCCTGATTGATTTCCAGCACACCATCCACAGCGAAGCTGGCGATGGGAAACAGCATTAACAGTGCGCAAATTAATCTCATAGCCGGTACTCCAGTTGTGGATTCTGATTCGACTTTAGATGATTTTGCGCGACTTTAACATACCCGCTATGAATTTCGCCCATAAAGGATGATTGCTAACACCAGCGGCAAGCAAGCAATAGCGTCGACAATAGCAACTCGAAAAAGCTCCGCTCCGTATTTATCGGAAATGAACAACAACAGGATGTAGCCCAGCATGCTCACCATGGTCATCAGCATGGCTGCGGGTTGCAACTGGCGCTTGAATGCTGAGCAGATGATAAATACGCCGAGAATGCCAAATAACAAAGCCCGGTGGCGCATCAGAATAAGCAGATCCCCTTCGAGGCTTGCCAGGCCATATAGCTTGCTCAAGCTGTCCGTACCCAGCACACCCACAACGGGAGCCAGGTTGATCAGGCCAACTATGACCAGCAATACGGCGATGATGCGTTGGCGGTTTTTCATCTGCAATATCCGCTGTGGCAACGCTGCTAAAGTAACGCAGATTCCGTGTTGTGGGTACGGCAATTTTACGACAGACTTACGACATGAGGCCTGACGAACAAATACCCACCTTGTTCAAGAGACATGGACGATGCTAACAATTTTCCTCATCATTTTGGTGGTGCCACTCTTCCTTTTGACTACATTGGCACTGACCAGGCAAACCTCGTTGTTCCAGTTTATTTTGCTTGCACTCACCTTTGGCCTGGCATTGCTGTTCATGTGGGTTTCGATGCCATGGGATGTGGTGAGTATCTATTATCGCTGGTTGATTCCGTGGCTTTACCTGGCCGCGCTGGTAATCGGCTACAGGCGCATCGGTACTGCCAGACAACCACCCCCCAAATGGGCCAAAGCGCTCGGCGTACTGGTCAATGTTCCGATGAGCATCCTGTTTGCTGCATTGTGCTGGGCCTGCTTTACGGGCTATCCGGCACCTGCCAACGCCATCAAATTAGCTTCACCCCTGCAGGATGGCCGCTTTGTCATTAGCCACGGTGGCGCCAGTCCGCTGATCAATGGGCATTTCAGGGTTGCTCCGCAGACCTACGCACTGGACATACTCGGCGTGAACGCCTGGGGCGCACGATCCCATATTTTTGGCGACGCCACCAAACTGGAAAACTACGCCATCTTTGGCACACCCATCATCGCGCCATGCAGCGGCACCGTGTTGATTGCAGCAGACGGCTTGCCTGACCTAAAACCCGGTCAAACCGACCGCGACAACCTGGCAGGCAATCACGTAGTGCTGGCCTGCTTCGATAGCGAAATTGTTCTTGCCCACATGCTTTCGGGTAGCGTGTTTGTAGAGGAATCCCAGCCTGTAAACACCGGCGATTATCTTGGCCGGGTAGGAAACAGTGGCAACACCAGCGAACCCCATCTGCACATGCATGCAGAACGCGGCGGCGAAGACGGTGAAATTCTCAATGGCGAAGGCGTGCCCATACTGATCGATGGGCGTTTTCTGGTCAGGGGTGACCTTATTTCGCCCTGAAAAATCTCCCCACCAATCGACATCCGGCGGCTGCTGCGACCAGGTGTTTGGCCCGCGCCGCTGTGAACCTGTCTTTTTCCACAAGATTTTCTACGAAATTCAGAGATTGATGGATTTGTTTATTGGTCATTCCTGGCTTGCCTTACCTGAAAAACGCAGAGCCGGGTCGATAGAGTAATAAACCCAAAGCGGCCAGTGTTGCAAAGACCGCTCCTGCCAGGAAGGTCGCTGCCGGGCCGTAAACGCTCCACAGCACTCCGGCAATCACGCTGGCCAGCAACAATGATCCGCCACTGACCAGGTTGAAAATTCCAAACGCTGTTCCTCGCAGTTCCACTGGTGCCGTATCAGCTACCAGTTTTGCCAGTAACCCTTGGGTGAATGCCAGGTGTAACCCCCAGAAAGCCGCTCCCAGAAAGGCCCACACCGGCGAGACTGCAACAACCAGCAGGATATCCGCCACAATCAGCAGCAGCAAACCGCTAATCAATAGTGGCTTGGCAGCAATCCGGTCTGCCAGCAATCCAGCCGGGTAGGCACACAGTGCATACACCACGTTCATGACAATCAGAAACACCGGCACGTATTGAAAAGCCAGCCCGAGGTTCTGGGCACGTAGAATCAGAAAGGCTTCACTGAAACGCGCCAGCGTGAATACTGTGCCCAGCACAACAACAAACCAATAAGCTGATGGCAAATGACGAGCAAGTGAGAGTATCAAGCGCGGGGAATTTGTGGCCTGCAATGCTGCCTCGGGTTCCCTCTGCGGTTCAGGCACCGCCAACACCAGCAGCAACACCGCCAGGAATGCGGGCACCACGGCAACCCACAATACGGCGGTGATATTATTGGCAAACAGGATCATGAACGCAACGGCCAGCAAGGGCCCGATAAAAGCGCCCACTGAATCAAGCGCCTGGCGCAGGCCGTAAGCAGCTCCGCGCATATCGGGCTGCACAATATCAGCGATCAGCGAATCGCGCGGCGCACCGCGTATGCCCTTGCCAATCCGATCAATGAATCGGGCAGTAAACACCCAACCCACGCTACTTGCCAATGGAAAGATCGGTTTCGACAATGCCGCCAGGCCGTATCCAAAAACTACCAACCACTTACGTTTCCTGAAGCAGTCGGAGGCCATGCCTGAAAACACCTTGACCACCGATGACGTGGCTTCGGCAATACCCTCAATCACCCCAACGGTGACCATCGATGCGCCCAGCACAGTGGTCATGAAAATTGGCAACAGGCTGTGTACCAGTTCGGAAGAACTGTCCATCAGCATCGAGACAAATCCCAACGCCCAAACGCTTTTAGGCAGCCCCCGATAATTTTTTTCCGGGCTTGCTGTTTCAGAAGCGGGGTTTGACGATGAGTTCATGATTCATATTCTCAGAAACACTCATCGCTTCGGCAGGTTTCAGCACCTTGATACAAGGAAATCCAGTGTAAAGGAATTTAGCCTCGCCGCAGTTTGTGTTTTTGAGTATATTTTAGGCTTTCTTGTGTCAGTCCTGTCTCCGCAATAAGCCTTCCACCACAACATCCACGTCCATGCCCTCGCCTCCCCAATTGGGAACGGCAGTCTTGCGCTCGATCTGGATTCCTGAGTCCGCATCTTCAGTCTCCAGTTCAAAAACGTTCCCGCGGAGCGTGTTTTTGGCGCTTCAGGTACCGCAACACCTAGCGGGTACAGGTGCAACTTCGGATTCGGCACCGCAACCCGCGGTGTTAAGCGTATCGAGGTTGGTGTGAACATTAATCACGAAGCGTTCCGACCCCGAGCAGGATTTCCCCGAGAGATTTCCTGACAGACAATGCTCGGCCATTCTGACCAGCGCTTCGGCCTTGCGGGTTGACATGGGGTGAGGCCTGGGTTTGATTTCACAACCATCTTCCACAAAAATCCGTTCCCGCTGGAACGTTTTTCTGCTCTTCGAACAATGCATCCATGATGGCCTCCAGCGCTTTCTGAAACAGGGTGCCCTGCTCCGGTGACAACCGCCGCTTCATCACCAAGAAGCAAATTCCTTGCACTTACTTCCTGCGCATGCGGTAGAGCACCAGCAGGATGATCGAGCCAATAATTGCGCTAATGAAACTGCCAGCATTGAAACCCGTAACGGTGCCAAAACCCAACTGCGTACCGAGCCACCCACCCAGCATGGCACCGGCAATTCCGATCAGGATGGTGATAATGCACCCGCCCGGGTCCTTGCCGGGCATGAGCAGTTTGGTAATAGCGCCAGCCACTAAACCAAAAACGATCCAGGCGAAAAATCCCATTCGCGCACTCCTTGATCAAACTGATAGGGAACTCCACTGAAAAGCATACCTTGATTGCCTGCATACTGCATGTCCATAAGTCTTCCAAATTCAACGATGATGCTTACAATATTTTTTAATCACTCCTTACCCGCTTAACAAACCACGCCGCGAACAGCAGGAAGAAAACAAAACCGCTGAGATTGATCAGCCAGTCTGGTCCTAACCAGTCGGTGCCGAAGCCGGCGGGGCGTGCGCCCTGCATGAAGGCGACGCCGGCGATGGCGACGCCGAGCAGGCCTTCGCCGCCGACAAAGCCGGAACCTAGCAATACGCCTTTATCACGACGTTCGATGGCTTGTTCTTCATTCCTGGCGCTGCGTTCCAGCCACAGCTTGAGCATGCCACCGAAGAATATGGGGGTCATGGTGGATACGGGCAGGTATACACCTACGGCGAAGGGTAATGATGGAATGCGGCACAGCTCTGCGGCGATGGCGATGGCGACGCCGATGCCGACCAGTCCCCAGGGCAGGTTTTGTTCGAGCACACCATCAATAACCAACTTCATCAGCGTGGCTTGTGGTGCGGGCAATTCGGCGCTGCCGAAACCAAAGGTTTCTGCCAGCAGCAATACGGATAAGCAGACAAAGGTGGCGGAAGTGAGCACGCCGATCATTTCGCCTAGTTGTTGCGAACGAGGTGTGGCACCCAGCAGATATCCGGTCTTCAGATCCTGCGAGGTATCACCGGCGATGCTGGCGGCAATGGCAACCACGCAACCCACGGTCAGCGCGGCGGCTTTGCCGGCCAAATCGGTCCAGCCCATTACCAGAAATATGCCAGCAGTGCCCAGCAAGGCGGCGATGGTCATGCCGCTGGTGGGATTACTGGTAACGCCCACCAAACCGACGATGCGTGAGGCCACGGTAACGAAGAAGAAGGAGAACACCACCACGCAGGCGGCGGCCACCAAGCGATGTGTTATTTCCGGCATGGCGGCAAACGGTGCGGGCACGAAGATCAGCAACAGGGCAACAACAAACAGGCCAATACCCACGGCTTTCAACGGCAGGTCGCGGCTGGTGCGCGGCACGGCTGCGGCGACTATTGCGTTGCCGGAAGAGTCCACCTGGCTGCGCAATTCACCGGCGCCAATGCGGAAGGATTCAATCATCACCGGCAAGCTGCGAAACAAGGTAATAATGCCTGCTGCAGCAACGGCGCCCGCACCGATATAACGTACATAACGGCTCCAGATCTGGCTGGCGGACATATCGGCAATGCTCAATACCAGTTCCGGATACAGCGGTGGCTTGCCCTCGCCCCACCAGGCGATCATAGGAATGATCACCAGCGCCGATAGCAGGCCACCGCCCACCATCACGGTGGCGATGCGCGGGCCGAGGATAAAGCCTACGCCGAACAGAGCAGGCGACAAATCCATGCCCACCTCACCTTTTTTCAGGAAGGGGATTTTCAGATGCGCTTCGTCCACCAACAACTGCGCCCAGCCGGTCAGTGCTTTGTAGGCCGCACCCACGCCCAGGCCGATAAACACGTTCTTGGCGTGCCCGCCGCCCGACTCATTGGCCACCAGCACATGCGCACAGGCGGTGCCTTCTGGATACGGCAAAGTGCCGTGCTCGCGTTCAATCAAATACTTGCGCAGCGGGATCATGAACAGCACGCCCAGCATGCCGCCAGCCATCGCCAACAAG